>Ga0256829_1000051_pt1 | contig 159113 bp, 157 predicted proteins | sample 131447metaG_FD_185979 | JGI IMG/M metagenome (GOLD analysis project Ga0256829, IMG submission 185979) | Hydrothermal vent microbial communities from Lau Basin, Pacific Ocean - 131-447 | ecosystem: Environmental > Aquatic > Marine > Hydrothermal vents | place: Pacific Ocean: Lau Basin... | reverse complement strand
CCACGAATATCAGCATGATCCACCGTCGCAGTCTGCCGGATCCTGTCCTGACCCAAGGGGCCTGTCATCGGGAGGTGCAACATGTGAAGTCCGTGCAAGCCTTGACAGGTCAAAACATATCAGCCCGCATATTGCACCAAAAAGAAAGGCAAAACCCCGATAGTTCGATAAAATACAGTTGCTTAGACCGTTATCGAACGAGGTTTTGCCTGTGACAGAATGTACCCAAGAATCCTTTGCTTTTCCAGTCTGCAAACGCCGGGTTGTGGAGGCCGATTTTCGAGGCGGAGACATCACTTCCAACGGTGGTGTGCTGCTGCTTCGGGAGGCGGACCGGCGGCTGGGGCTGTGCGAGGCGGTAGCCCGGGTTTTGAAGGATCCGCGCGACCCACGCCGGTGCCTGCACGACAGTGAGGATCTGCTGCGCCAGCGGGTGTATGCGCTGGCGTTGGGGTATGAGGATCTGAACGATCACGATGCGCTGCGGCATGATTTGGCGGTGCAAACGGCGGTGGATCGGATCGAGCCGCTGGCGAGCAGTGCCACGCTGTGCCGCTGGGAGAACCGGGCGGACCGGGAGGTGGCCTGGCGGATTCACGAGGTGATGCTGGAGCGCTTCATTGCCTCGTTTGATACGCCGCCCGAGGAGTTGATCCTGGATTTCGATGCCACGGACGATGCGGTGCATGGGAAGCAGGAGGGGCGGTTCTTCCACGGCTACTACGATCATTACTGTTTTCTGCCCTTGTACGTGTTCTGTGGGGACCAGCTGTTGGTCAGCTACCTGCGTCCCAGCAAGATCGATGCGGCCCGGCATGCGTGGGCGATACTGGCGCTGCTGGTCAGTCGGCTCCGGCGGGCGTGGCCGAAGGTCAGGATCGTCTTTCGGGGCGATTCGGGGTTTTGCCGCTGGCGCCTGGTGTCCTGGTGCGAACGTCATGACGTGGGCTACATCGTCGGGCTGGCCAAGAACAAGCGGCTCAATGCGCAGACCGCGGCGCTTCAGCGCCAGGCACAAGAGCAATATGCGGCCTCCAAAGAGAAGGTGCGATGGTTCACCGAGTTCCCCTATGCCGCTGGCAGTTGGAATCGCGAGCGCCGGGTGATTGCCAAGATCGAGCATACGGAGCAGGGCATCAACCCACGCTATATTGTCACCAATCTGGAAGGGGATCCCCGGGCGCTCTATGACACCCTTTATTGCGCCCGCGGCGAAATGGAGAACCGGATCAAGGAGCAGCAACTGGACCTCTTCGCTGACCGGACCAGTTGCCATCGCTGGTGGCCCAACCAGTTCCGGCGGCTGCTCTCGAGCCTGGCCTATACCCTGCTGGAGGCCATACGACGCCTGGCACTGGCCGGAACCGAACTGGAACAATCCTATGTGGGCACCTTGCGCTTGAGACTGCTCAAAATCGGGGCCGTCATTGTGCGCAATACCCGGCGGATCCGCTTCCTGCTCTCGAGCGCCTGCCCGGACAAGGCGCTGTTCTTCCTTGCAGCCTCAAGGCTCGCCCCAGGATAGCGACCTCGCTGATCCCCTCTTCTTCATGGCGGAATGGGATGCGCATACCTCGCGCAGGCTCAGTGCTTGCCCGTTGCCCGAAAAATCGGTCTCACCACGTCAAAACAGCACCAGAATTCAGTGAAACAGCACGCGTCCAGGCAGCTTCCTGGGCCATCGAGCACTCGCCAACGGCACTATGCCTCATTCACCCCGATTCACCACGCCTGGAATAAGGCATGATGCAATATGCGGGCTAAGGGCCGCCGCGAACGATGAGCTTGCGCCAGGTCTTATCGCCCGCCCGCCTAGCGAAGCGGTCTTTTTGCTGGTAGCTTCCCCCGCTTATCTAGAGCGAAACGGCTCTCCGGCGCGGATTGATGAACTGGAAAGCCACGCCTTGCTGCACTACAACAGCATTAATTGGGATGGCAGCCTGCCGATGCACGAAAGCCCGCATGAACAGAGTCCTAAAGTGAGGCGGCGTCCTGTACTTGGCAGTGATAATGAAACCCTGCTCTATTTGGCTGCCATTGCCGGTATGGGCATGATCGACGCCGATCTGAAAGCCGGACGCCTGGAAGCAATCCTCCCTCAGCAATTACGCTTCAAAGCTACGCTTTACGCCATTTATTCAAATAGAAAACACCTTTCCGCAAAGGTCAGGACTTTTATCGATTTCTGGAGCGAACGATTTCGGGCAGGAGGATAAAGCATGAAATTGATTTTGACAAACAAGGCGAAAAACGCGCTGGAAAAGCAATCGCTGCCTTTGCACATCGTGCTCGAGCTTTTGTTCAGCTGCATGATCCGAAAACGGGTCTTGTTTGTAGAAAAATTCCCGCCGGATACCGTCTTCATGGAGACCGGAAATCCTCACTTGCAAGTCGCATTTCGCGCAGTCGCCACGAAAACCTGTCTGATTTCAGATCAGCCTGTACCCGATCTTGAAACCTTTCCTGTCAAGCGCATCGAGGCCTTCCTTCCACGCTGGTTTAAACTGGATAATATCGGCGGAAAGTGGCTGGGAGAATTCGGTTATGCCGATGCCGAAGCAAACGGCAGGGAATCTGAACGATGACAGGTTTTCGCCATCTGAAGGATCTCCAGTACAAGCTGAGCGGTGACTTTGGCACGAAGACAAAAAAATAACGGCTGAGAGCTTGCTAGGAACGGATGTCATGTCAAAACCCCGTCCAGGCGGAAGTTCATCGCATGCTGAAATGAAAATTCTCTCATTGCTTGAGAGAGTCAGGACCCTGTCATCTAAATTCGTAAGCCATTGAAAAGCGGAGCGGGCGTTTGCTCGCAAAACGTCGGCGGCAAGGAGGCCGCCGTCGAGCCTACAGGGATGTATTCACTGCGTTTTTCCGGGCAGACACCCGCTCCGCCACGGTTAGATGACGTGGTCCTGTTGAGAGAGTTGACTTGCGTTCTCCATTTCGATAAAAATGGCGCTCTTCAGCATGCGCCTGATATAAAACCCCATGAACGGCGATGGAGTTCGCCCCGAACCGCCGCATTGCGGCTGATGACTCCTGCCCCGGATGACCGGGACGATTCCGTATGGAGACCATCAAAGCCGCAAAATGATCTATTTCTCATCGATCATAAAGATCCGATCCAGCCACACTGATTCAGATGCGAATGCAAATCCGGCGTTTGAATCTGCGCCGCGCACGTCTTCTGTCGGCTCTATATTCCTGGAGGCACCATGATTTTGACCTTGATATCGATCGCTTTTTTCGCCGCGCTGGGCGCGTGGGCGCGTTACGGCCAATCCTTGCTTGTGCAAGCCTGGCTGGGACGCGATTTTCCCTGGGCCACGTTATCGGTCAATGTATTCGGGTCATTCTTGATGGGTTTTCTATTCTTTTTCACCCTCGACCGACTCACGCTTTCGCCCGAGTTGCGCGCCGGGATCCTGACCGGCGGGCTGGGCGCCTACACCACGTTTTCCACCTTTTCCCTGGAAACCCTCACCTTGTTCGAAAATGGAGAGACAATACGCGCCTTGCTGTATATTTTCGGTTCAGTCATCTTTTCCGTGACCGCCGCCCTGCTGGGCGCTTACCTTTCCCGCAATATCGGAGTCTGAACCATGGACACAGTCAAAGTTGTGCGTATCTATTTCAAGGAAGGCGAAAAAGCCCGCGATCATCGCAACCTCATGCAAGAACTGTTCTCACTCTTGCATGAAAAACATCGCGTGCGCGGCGCAACCCTTTTCAGGGGCATTGCCGGTTTCGGCGAGCACGGACTGGTAGAAGCGGACGATCTACTGCGACTGAATGTCCATTTGCCGCTGGTATTGGAAGTCGTGGACACCCCTGAAAAGATCGAGGGCATCATGCCCGCCCTGCGGGCCATGGTGCCGCCCTCTCACATCATCTATTGGGAAGCACAAATAGAAACGCCACTAGAGGAATAACGCGCTCCCTTGGGTTCTTCATTCCCCTTTCGATGAACGCAAAGTAGATAAAATGAACGCGCGCACCTTGTCCACGGAATCGAACAGACCGATATCCGGGCGCTTCCGGGTGCCGTTGACGAGCACGGCAAACGCCCCCCAATGGCCGTTGTCAAGACGCACATATCCTGCCAGCGCAAACACGGAAATGGGCTGATTGAGAGAACCGGTTTTGGCATACACCTGCGTTTGCCATGATTTTGGCCCTCCGCGCAACATTGGCACCGGCGTCTGATCAGGCACGGTCAGTGCGCCCAAAAAAGCTGGAAAATCGCCATAGTCCTGATATTCGGTGGCAAGCAAGGCGATCAGATCATTCGCTGAAACGCGATTTCCGGGCGTCAGGCCACTGCCGCTCAAAAGTACCGGCTTACCTTGGCGGGCACCCGGCCAAGGCGAGCTGGCGTTGATGCGGCGGGCGTAACGCGTCAGCCAGGTGCCCGCCTGCGCCAGTGTGAGTGGCGCAGGGTGGGTTGTACGGGCAAGATCCAACGCCAGAACATCCGCCATGTAATTGTTGCTGTAGATAAGCATACCCCGCAGTTCCTCTGCCAGCGAAATTCCCCGCACCCGAACCAAGGGGCGGGTATGGGCAGGTGGACGCTTGTCTATGCGCGCGGTGTAATGTTTGATTTTGACCCCAGCCTGCCGCAGAAAAGCGATGAACGCCTGGCCGGTGAACATGGCGGGCTTGGAGACGGAACGATAATAGCAGCGAGCCGGCGCATTCGCCGGAACGCCGCCCTGAATATAAAACCAGTTGCGCCCTTCCGAGGTGATGCGCACCACGCTCACCCTGGCTTTGGCGTCCGCCGGTAACGTCATGATCCGCCCGCGCAAGCCGAACATCGGCAAATCGAAAGGTTCGATCGCAACGGTGGCGGGAATGCCCGCGACCTCAGCCGGACGAACCCAGACACAGGCATTGCTGTAATCGAATCCGGCTGACGACAAAGGTGCGTTATAGGCGGCTCGGCTGGCATTCATCGCCTGACAACGGGAAGCCGTTGCACACGGCACCCGTCCGAACTTGGAAATGTCTATGACCACCGGCCCATCGACGCGCTTGATCCCGGCCTCTCGAACCCGCTGGGCAAGCGTCCACAGCTGGGCATTGGTCAGCCCCGGGTCGCCGGAACCATGCAGTACCAATTCGCCATGCAACATGCCGTCCACGATCTTGCCGCTGTAACGCACGGAGGTGGTGAATCGCCAATCCGCGCCCCATTCGTGCAGAGCGGCCGCCGCGGTATAAAGCTTGGTGACGGAAGCGGGTATCAACGCCTGGGCCGGATTCATCTTTGCCAGGGTCTTGCCTGTTTCCAGATCGACCACCCGGGCGCTGATTACCGCGCCCTTCGCGCTCAATGCCTTCAACGCCTCCACAGGCGCCGCCCGTAGCGGTTGCGCCGCCATCGACGCCAGACCGATCCACAGCGCAAGCGTCAGCTTTCTCATCCGATCATCTCCTGTCCGCCGAGGTAGGGCCGCAAGACCTGGGGGATGCGGATACGGCCATCGGCCTGCTGATAATTCTCCATCACCGCCACCAGCGTGCGGCCCACTGCCAAACCTGAGCCATTGAGGGTGTGCAGCAGTTCTGGCTTGCCGGTTTCGGGATTACGGTAACGGGCCAACATTCGCCGCGCCTGGAAATCCTCGAAATTGGAGCAGGAAGAAATCTCCCGATAGCGTTGCTGCCCCGGCAGCCAGACTTCCAGATCGTAGGTTTTCGCAGCGGAAAAGCCAAGATCGCCCGCGCACAACGCCATCACCCGATACGGCAATTCCAACCGCTGCAGGATGGCCTCGGCATGTCTTGTCAGGGTTTCCAGTGCTTCCCACGATTCCTCGGGGCGCACACATTGCACAAGCTCTACCTTTTCGAATTGATGCTGCCTGATCAAACCACGGGTATCGCGTCCCGCAGCGCCCGCCTCAGCGCGAAAACAGGGGGTATGAGCCACATACCGCAAAGGCAAAGCCTCGGCCTCGATTATTTGCTCGCGGGCAAGATTGGTCACCGGAACTTCCGCCGTGGGAATCAGATACAACCCCTGTTCGCCCTGCATGCGAAACAGGTCTTCCTCGAATTTTGGCAACTGGCCCGTGCCGAGCAAGGCCTGTGGCTGGACGAGGTAGGGAACATAAACTTCGGTGTAGCCATGTTCGCGAGTATGGACATCCAGCATGAACTGGATCAATGCGCGCTGAAGCCGCGCCAGCTCACCGCGCAGAACCGCAAAACGGGCGCCCGAAAGCCGCGTCGCCGCCGCGAAATCCAACCCGCCCAGACGCTCTCCCAGCTCGACGTGATCCCGTACTTCAAATTCGAAATGCCGTGGCTCACCCCAGCGGCGAAGTTCGGCATTGGCGTCTTCATCATCGCCCTGGGGCACGGATTCATGCGGAATATTGGGCATCTCCAGCAAAAGGGCATCGAGCTGCGCCTGCACGGACTCGGCTTCGGCTTTCACCGCCTCGAGGCGTTTGCCCAGATCCGCCACATCCTTCAAAAGATCGCTGGCATCCTCGCCGCGTGCCTTGGACTGGCCAATGGCTTTGGATTGAGTGTTGCGCAGGTTTTGCAAGTTCTGGGTTTCAACTTGCAGGCGCTTGCGCGCACTTTCCAAAGCATTGAATCGCTCCAAGTCAAAAACGTACCCTCGGCGGGCCAGCAGCCGTGCGATCACTTCGGGTTCTTTGCGTAAGCGCTTGATATCGATCATGATAAATGGTTACTCTGCATCCATGAGCCGGTCGGATTTAGGGAATCGCAGCGAGGCGAGTGCGGTTGCAAAACCCGCGTCGCGGTCATTTTATCAATCCTGCTGTGATGAAATAATCACGCAAACGGGCCCAGCTTCCCTTTGCCTCGCTAATTTCTTATCACCCCGCAGGGCGCCCCAATTCGGTTGAAGGCGCGAAGTTTACACCGCCCCCCAACAATTTTTCGCCTTCATGACCCGAATTGATGCGCGTTGAGCGCCAAGAGCCCGTATACTCGCAAGCAGTAAAAATCAACGCAGAGGATTCACAATGACCCAGAGTTTCCATCCACCCCAACGCATCTTGCTTGGCCCTGGCCCATCCGACGTCAGCCCGCGCGTCCTCGAAGCCATGGGTCGGCCGACTATCGGCCATCTCGACCCCGTTTTCGTCGCCATGATGGACGAACTCAAGTGCTTGCTGCAATACGCTTTTCGCACCCGCAACGAATTGACCCTGCCCGTTTCCGCCCCGGGTTCGGCTGGCATGGAAACCGCTTTTGTCAATCTGGTCGAACCGGGCGATAGCGTCATCGTCTGTCAAAACGGCGTATTCGGCCTGCGCATGCAGGAGAATGTCGAGCGCTGCGGGGCCACCGCGGTGATAGTCAAGGACGAGTGGGGACAACCGGTTGATCCAAACAAACTGGAAGACACTCTCAAGGCCCATCCCGAGGCCAGAACCGTGGCCTTCGTACAGTCTGAAACCTCCACAGGAGTGGAATCGGACACGCGCGCCTTGGTGGAGATTGCTCACAAACACGATTGTCTCGCCATCGTGGATGCCGTCACGGCACTGGGCGGTACGCCAGTGGAAACGGATGACTGGAAAATCGACGCCATCTATGCAGGAAGCCAGAAATGCCTGTCCTGCACGCCTGGCCTCGCGCCGGTGAGCTTCAGTGAAGCGGCCGCAGAACGAATTCGCAAGCGCCGGCACAAGGTACAAAGCTGGTTCCTCGACCTTAACCTGGTCATGGCCTATTGGGGCCAGGGCGCCAAGCGCAGTTATCACCACACCGCACCAATCAATGCCCTCTATGGCTTGCACGAAGCATTGGTGATCCTCGAGGAAGAAGGCATAGAGCATGCCTGGGCGCGGCATCGCCGCAATCACACCGCCCTGCGCGACGGCCTTGAAGCCATGGGTTTGCGTTTTCTCGTCGAACCCGCGCACCGCTTGCCTCAACTCAATGCGGTGCGCGTGCCCGAAGGCGTCGATGAAGCGGCGGTGCGCGCCGCTTTACTCAACGATTACGGCATAGAAATAGGGGCCGGTCTGGGACCGCTGGCCGGCAAGATATGGCGCATCGGTCTGATGGGGCATGCGAGCAACCAGCGCAATGTCTATATACTGCTATCGGCGCTGGAACACATCCTGGGCAGGCAAGGAGTCGCCCTGGAACGTGGCGTGGCTCTGGCCGCCGCTCAAAAACGCTACGCCCAAGATTCATAAACGCTGACACCCGGGTTCTTGCAAAGCCCTTTCAAGGTGGGTTATATATCACAACAGCTCGATTATCCATTGCAAAAATCAAGGGCATGACGATTGCATGTTCTATTGCATGTACTGCCGTTATCCTGGTCGAATCCTGTTGAATGCGGCCGGCCCGCTCCCATCTAGTCCGGACTTTCCACACCTCGTTAGGAGATCGAAGATGACTGAAAAAACCAAACTTGGCGAAAAGAGCGCAGGAACGCCTTCCGCCAGCAAACCCAAACCAAGGACGAGCGCGGCGACAGCCAAACCCGCGTCGGTCAAGTCTAAACCCATAACGGCCGCCGCTTCCAAAGCTCAAGCGAAGCCGGCCGCATCCACAAAAACAAATACCGCAGCGAGCAAATCCAAACCGGTGAGCAAAAAAGCCACCCCCACGAAATCACCCGCAAAGAAATCACCCGCTAAAGCCGCACCAAAATCGACCGCCAAGGCTAAAACCGGCACCACGACAAAGCGTGCAAAAAAAGCCAATCCAGTCGTTTCTGATGAACAGCGCTATGCCATGGTCGCAGAAGCCGCCTATTTCATCGCCGAGAAAAATGGTTTCGATCCCGCTCGAAGCATGGAGTTCTGGGTGCAGGCAGAGGCCGAGATAGACGCCATACTCAAAGGCTGAGCATGGCTAATGCCCTCACCTGCGGGATGCGCTTGCTCCTGGGCGACATAAGTTGAGAGGGTTACACAACGCCCGATAGCGTGAACCCCTTCTTCGAACATGACGATATATCACCGCTTGCTGATACCGCTGGATGAGGACGGCTGCACACGCTCGCGGTTCGATACCATCGCGGCGCTCGCCAGAGATCAGGCGGCCTGCGTGAAACTCGTCACCGTGGTCGATGTGGACGCCGCCGACTATCTGGGTAGTGAATTGGCCGCGATCGCGCCCGAACTCATCGATGAGACGTTGGTGGCCAGCGCGCGCGAAACACTCACCGAGGCGGCGGCCCGCTTGAGGGATAGGGGAATTCGAACCGAAACGGAACTGCTCATTTCCGCCGATGGATCTATCGACAACCCCCTGCTCAGCGCAGCCAAACGCTGGCGTGCCGATCTCATCATCCTTGCCAGCCACGGCTATCAGGGTTTGTCACTCCTTTTGCATGAAAGCATTACCGAACGTCTGCTTGAAAACCTGCGCCTGCCCATCCTGATCTTGCCCTGCAAGAACGAAACCGAGTGATGATTTCTTGTTCCCCTTCGAAATACTTTCAACTTAAAAGGAAAATGTGATGACCGATACATCCCACGAACAAACCGACGTGCTCATCATTGGCGGCGGGCCGGCCGGCATGATGACCGGCATCACAGCCGCGCAATTCTGGCCGGGCAAACGCATCACCGTGGTGCGCCCGGAAGAAGAGGCTGTGGTGCCCTGCGGCATCCCCTACATTTTCGGCACTCTCGGCGGCACCGACGAGGATCTGGCTGGCCGCGCCCCCTTTCTGGCGGCCGGCGGAAATCTGATCATCGACCACGTCGGCGCCCTTGATCTCAAGGCGCACACGGCTACGCTGGAATCAGGACGCATCCTCGCCTGGGAACGGCTGGTGTTCGCCACCGGGTCGGTGCCTTTCGTCCCTCCCATTCCGGGCCGGGAACTCGACGGCGTATTCACTGTTGTCAAGGACTACGACTACCTCGATCAGTTGCTCACCGAAACGTTACCGGGGGTGAAGCGCCTGGTCGTCATCGGCGGTGGATTCATCGGCGTCGAATTCGCCGATGAATTGCTAAAGCGCGGCATAGAAGTCCACATTGTCGAACTACGTCCTCATCTATTGGCTGCTTCTTTCGATACCGATGCCTGCACGCGGGTCGAAGAGCAACTGCGCAACGAAGGCGTCCACCTGCACACCGGCGTCACCGTAACGGCCATAGAACCTGCAGAGGGGGGTACCCGGGCCGGGCGGGTGCGGCTGGGCGACGGGAATGCCATAGAAACCGATGCCGTACTGCTCGCCATCGGCGCCCGACCGAACACTAAACTGGCCGAAACCACCGGCCTGACCATGTCCCGCTCCGGTGGCATCTGGGTGGATGGATTCCAGCGCTGCCGGGAACATCTGGACGTGTTCGCGGTCGGTGACTGCGCCCACAAACAGGACTACTTCACCCGCCGCGCCAGCCATGCCCTGCTCGCCTCCCAAGCGGCCGCCGAAGGCCGTATCGCCGGCATGAACCTCTACGCCCTGCGCCTGCCGCGCGCCAATGCCGGCTCCATCGCCGTGTATGCCAGCCAGGTCGGCAACCTCGCCTTCGGCGTGGCCGGCCTGACGGAAGAAACCGCGCTCGCCATTGGCTTCGAAGTCTTCACCGGCTCTTCCCGACTGCCCGACCATCATCCGGCCAGCATGCCGGACACGCATGAAGTCTTCTGCCGCCTGATTTTCGACGCCACCACCGAGCGCCTGCTCGGCGGCCAGGTCATCGGCGGACCGACCACCGGCGAGCTGGTCAATATCATCGGCGTGGCCATTCAGCTGCACGCCACAGCCGCCGATCTGGCCAGTTTCCAGTTCGGCAGCCAACCGCGCCTGACCGCGCCGGTTCATCCTATCGTGGCCGCCTGCGGTGACGCCTTGCAAAAGCGCGCCCATTGCATGCAGGGAAGCAAGTCATGAGCCGCATATTTCCCTCACACAAGACTAAAATCGTATGCACCATCGGCCCCGCCTCGGATGATGTGGCCATTCTCGCGCGCATGCTCCGAGCGGGCATGAACGTGGCTCGTCTCAATCTGGCGCATGGCGAACCCGACAGCCATGCCGCCACCATCCGGCGATTGCGTGAAGCCACACAGCAAACCGGCCTCTCTGTGGCGATTCTCGCCGATCTGCCCGGCCCCAAGCTGCGCATTGGCAGGATCGCACCCGACCCCTTGCGCCTTCATCACGGGCATCTTCTTACCTTGACGACGGAGGACGCTGCCGGCAATGCAGAACGCATCTCCGTGCCTGAATTTGCAGAGCTGCCACGCGCCGTGCGCACCGGCGAATCGATTTTCCTCAACGACGGCTTCATCCAGCTCAAGGTGCTCGAGACCACCGATACTGAAGTCCGCTGCCGGGTCACGGTGGGCGGCGAACTGCGCTCGCACAAGGGTTTGAACATCCCCCACCTGCACATCCGCCTGCCGGCCTTCACCGACCGCGATCAAGCCCTGCTTGCCTTCGCCTGCGAACAGGAGGTGGACATGGTCAGCATCAGCTTCGTGGAGAACGCCGACGACATCGAGCGCGTTCGCCGCGAAACCGAAGCGCTGGGTGCCGCCCCCTATTTGATCGCCAAAATCGAACGTGCCGACGCACTGGATCATGTGGACGAAATTCTGGCAGTTGCCGATGGCTGCATGGTCGCACGCGGAGATCTCGGCGTGGAGACGCCGATAGAAACCATTGCTTTGGTGCAAAAACGCCTGATCCGCAAAGCCAATCGACTGCACAAACCCGTCATCACCGCCACCCAGATGCTGGAATCGATGGTCGACCACAGTCGGCCGACCCGCGCCGAAGCCACGGACGTGGCCAATGCCGTGCTCGACGGCACGGATGCGGTCATGCTGTCGGAAGAATCGGCCATCGGCGCGTATCCGGTGCAGGCAGTTCAAATGCTCGGCCGCATCGCCCGTCAGGCCGAAACCGCCCGCTCCGAGCCGCCCCCGATGGAATCTTTGCACGCAAACGCCGATATTCATCAACGTATCGAGGAGGTGGTTTCACTCAATGTCGTCACCGCCGCGGAACGTCTGCGCGCCCCCTACGTCTTCACACCCACCGAGACGGGCGCGACGAGCCGCCGCATCGCCCGCTTTCATTTGCCGGCATGGACGATTGCATTGTCTCGCCATCGCAGCACCTGCCAACGTCTGCTGTTAAGCTATGGCGTATACCCCGTGTTCATAGGCGAGGATGAGCGCGACTGGCAAGAAATCGCTCTCGACTGGATGAAAACGCACAAGCTGTATGGCGGGCCGCTGATTTTTACTCAGGGGCCTTCGCGCGGCCACCCTGGCACTACCAATCGGGTGGAGATACTGCCTGGCGTGGAAAAAAGCCTGAACCAAACTCATTTACCTACAGGAGAATAGACCCATGGATACACGCATCACCGCATTGAACGCCCGCGAAATCCTGGATTCACGCGGCAACCCGACCGTGGAGGTCGAATGCACCCTCGCTTGCGGCGTCACATCGCGCGCCGCCGTGCCCTCCGGCGCTTCCACCGGCGAACGCGAAGCGGTGGAATTGCGCGACGGCGACAGCAAGCGCTTCGGCGGCAAGGGCGTGCTCAAGGCCGTTGCCCACGTCAACGACGTCATAGCGCCCGACCTGCTGACCATCGATGCCCGCGACCAGGCCGCCATCGATGAAACCATGATCTCCATGGACGGCACCGAGAACAAAGGCAAGCTGGGCGCCAACGCCATCCTCGGCGTATCCTTGGCGGTGGCCCGCGCTGCGGCGTCCGCTTCCGACCTGCCCCTCTACCGCTATCTGGGTGGCCCCGGCGCCACGCGCCTGCCGGTACCGCACATGAACATTCTCAATGGTGGCGTTCACGCGCACTGGCAGGGTGCGGACTTCCAGGAATTCATGATCGCCCCCTACGGTGCCGGCAGCCTGCGCGAAGCCGTCGAGTGGGGGGCGGAGGTTTACCACGCGCTGCAGGCTCTGCTGGAACAGAAGGGTCTATCGGTCGGCGTCGGCGACGAAGGCGGCTTCGCCCCGCACGTCCAATCCAACGAAGAACCGCTGGAGTTGATTGTCCAGGCCATCGCCAAGGCCGGTCTGCGCGCCGGCACGGACGTAGGTATCGCCATGGACCCCGCCTCCAGCGAATTCTTCGAAGAAGGACGCTATCACCTGCGCACCGAGAACCGCAAACTCGAAGCCGGCGAAATGGTCGAATACTACGAACGCCTGGTCGATACCTACCCCCTCGCGCTGCTTGAAGACGGCATGGCCCAGGATGACTGGGAAGGCTGGAAACGTCTCAATCACGCCCTTGGCGACACCATCGAGCTGGTCGGTGACGACGTGTTCTGCACCAATCCGGCCATCATCGCCAAAGGCATCGAGCAAGACATCGCCAACGCCGTGCTGATCAAGCTCAATCAGATCGGCACGCTCACAGAAACCATTGCCGCCGCCCGGCTTGCCATGCACCACGGCTGGGGCGCCTTCGTCTCGCATCGCTCCGGGGAGACCGTGGACAGCTTTATCGCCGACCTGACCGTGGCGCTGGATACCGGACATCTCAAAACTGGTGCGCCGGCACGCGGCGAGCGCGTGGAAAAATACAACCAGCTTATGCGCATCGAAGAGGAACTCGGCATTGCCGCCCGTTTCGCCGGCAAGCACGCCTACGTGCGGCCGGTGCGGTTCTGAGTCCGCTCAGCAGCAAGACCGCCTGATATTCATACGGGCTGAAGACAGGCCCGGTACCGCCGGATCAGCTTGCCCGCGTTGCTAGCTCCCGCTTGACAGGGATTCGCGCGAGGGCAAGCCGGCGGCCTGAACCAGCATAGGCCAGTGCAGCACACCCTCGACCCGGCCAACGCCGTCTGATGTGCACTCCCCTAGGATGAACACGACCACTTCGTCGCGGCGCACCCGATGCAGCAGATCCACGATGGGCGTGTCGGGCGCGGCGCATTGCCAATCGCTCAGCGCCAGCGTGCGCAGGCTGGCACCCGCCCGCTTCCAGTTGGCCGCCACCCGGGCCGCCGGCACCACCCCGACGATGCGGCCATGCGCATCTTCCAGCAACAGATGCGGCATGCCGCCCATAGGAAAGTGGGATAGCCCCGGCGGCGGCCAGGGAGCGTCGGCCGGCACGCGCAGGAAATCGGTGCGCACCACGTCGCTGGCCGGCAGGCTCAGATAAAGATTGCTCTGCCGGCTTTCTGGAATGTCGTGCCCGCGGCGAAGCAGTTTGAGAGTGTAGATCGTATCGGAGGTGATCAGCCGGCGAGTGGCGTAGGCGACCGACACCACCACGATCAATGGAATGATGACGCGGTAATCACCAGTCATCTCAAAGATCATCACCGCGCCGGTCATGGCCGCGCCGGTGCCGGCCCCTACCATGGCCGCCATACCCAGCGCCGCAGCCGTGGTGATATTCAGATCGAGGGGAGGATAGATCACATGGGCAATAAGCGCGAAGGCCGCCCCAAAAGTCGCGCCGATGAAGAGCGAAGGCGAAAAAATGCCGCCCGAGCCGCCCGAGCCCAGGGTCAGCGAAGTGACGAGGATCTTCAAGGCGGCCAGAATCAACAAAAGACCGATCGCCAGCCCCCCTTGCTGAGTTAGCACTTGCTGCACCGTGGCATAGCCCACGCCTTCCACGTAATAGCGCCCGGTGAAGTGCAGCATGAGATAGATCGTGATGCCGACCAATAACATGCCCAGGGCATGGCGCGTGTAGTAATTCCCCGGTATCGCCTCGAAGCGATCCTCGAACCAGTAGATCGAGCGCATGAATAACAAAGCCACAAGGCCGGTGAACACGCCCAGAAACAAATAAGACGCAAAAGCGCCGGGAGAAGTCTGGGTCGTTTCCGAAATCATTAAGGGCGGAATAATGAATGAGGGATGATCGCCCAAAAAAATACGGCTGACATAAGTGGCAATCCCTGTAGCCATCATTACCGGCACCAGAGTACGGGCGCTGATTTCCACCATCATCAGCTCGACGGCGAACAGCATGCCTCCCGCCGGCGTATTGAAGGTGGCGGCAATGCCCCCTCCTGCTCCAGCCGCGATCAAAGCGTAGCGTTGCCAGGGATCCAACCGCAGCCAGCGCGACAGGTTGGCGGCGAAAGCCGCACCCATCTGGATGATCGGCCCTTCGCGCCCCACCGAGCCGCCGGTGCCGATGTTGAGCGCCGAGGCCAGCGCCTTGATCAGAACCACTTGCGGACGCATCAGGCCTTTTTGGTAATAGATAGAATCCATGACTTCCGGCACGCCGTGACCCTTGGCCTCGGGCGCGAAATTCTGTACCAGCCAGGCCACGCCCAGTCCGCCGATTACCGGCGCGAGGATAATCCATGCGCCCCACGGACTCGCGGAAGTGTGCTCTAGGTAGTCATAGACGAAAGAAAACTGCCCGAAGAAAAACAGATTATGAAAAAAGGCGATCAGCTTTCGGAATGCCACCGCGCCCAGACCGGCGACGATGCCGACGAACACGATGACCATGAAATGCGTCAAAGGGTTGACGGAAAAAAAATGGCCGAGCGATGCGCTTCGATCGTTCTGCCCCGAAGTGGCCCGTTGCTCTTCAGGAGACGGTTTTTTATCGTTGCGCATCTTGGAATCCCTCTCTGCAAGCCTCAAAATCACAAATTGTATTGTAAACTATCTGGACGCGTCATCGGGGCGCCAATCCAATTCGCACCGACGCTTGTGCGGACACAGCGTTACACTCATCGGCCGGGCTACTTCACCTACCCAGGGCAAAGACATGAACAGCTATCGCAACAATCTTCTCGAAAAACTCAAAGAGGCTCCGCTCACCAAAGACCTGCCTAAAGATGTGCTTGCGGAAATCATCCTGCCGCATCTCAAGCCGATCTCCTGGGCAGAGCATAGTCTCGTCATGGATGTTTCGGAAACCAAAAAACGTTTTTTTCTGATTGCCTCGGGCCGAGTCAGCGTCGAAGCGCAACATCCGCAGAATGGGCGCTCCGTCTCCCTGTTTTTGCTCGGGCCCGGCGAAGGCCACAATCTCGTCACCCTGCTCGATGGCCAGCCGCATGAGGTCCTGGCTGAATCCCTGGATGAGGTTGAGGCAGTCCATGCCCCCCTGACTCTGTGGCGGCAATGGCTGAACGACTATCCGCCCATGCGCCAGGCAGCGATGCGCTGCGCTGCCCGAAGGCTGCGCGAGCTAGCGGAATTCAACGAGGATCTTGCCCTGCATGACACCACCACCCGCCTCGCCCACCTGCTCTTGCTTCATCTCGAAAACGAACCCACCGTCGACGGCGCCCCTCCCCGCCTGCAAGGACTTTCACACGGCGATATCGCCCGCCTCATCGGCAGCACGCGGGTGGTCATCACCCGTCTGATCGGTCGTTTCCGGCGCGAGGGGATCCTGCATGCCGGCAATGGTGTGCTGCGCATTGCCGATCTGGAACGCCTTCTGCAAAAGGCCGAGCGTCGCTTTCATATCCATACCCCCACCAACCGTCCAAAGTAACTCTTGATACATACTTCTGGGCGAAACTGCTCCAACATAGCCGCATCAAAAGCCGTCGCGCCCGGCCTTCAAACGAAGGTTCTCAACGCGCGGGAACTTTCTACGGACTTTAAGGTCTATATTTTTACATTATCTCAAGAAGAGGCTAATGGATTCCATTTTCAAGGCTTACGATATCCGCGGCGTCTATCCGGATGAAATAGACGCGCCGAAAGCGCGCCGCATCGGCCATGCCTTCGCCAGATATCTGCCCTCGCATTCCTCTTTGTTGCACAATGCCACCCATCCGCTACGGATCGTCATCGGTCATGACATGCGCGGCTCCTCGCCGGTGCTCGCCAGCGCCTTTCGCGACGGTGCCTGCCAGGCCGGCGCCGAGGTGATCGATATCGGCCTGTGCACCACGCCGATGCTGTATACCGCTCTCATAGACGGCCAATTCGACGGCGGCGCGATGATCACCGCCTCGCATCTGCCGGCGTGTTACAACGGCATCAAGCTGTGCCGCCAACAGGCGATCCCGCTGAGCGGTGCCGACGGCCTGCCGGAAGTCGAGGCGCTGTATGCGAAAACCCCTCCGTTGCCGGTCGGTGCGGCCGCGGCCCGGCTCGCCGAAGCCTTTCTGGAACGTTATATCGAACGTCTGCGTCCCTTCATTCCGGCAGACGCCCGCGTGAAGTGCGTGGTGGATGCGGGCAATGGCATGGGCGGACTGGACACACCGCAGGTCTTCGAACGGATGCCCCAAGCCGATCTCATTTCCATGTATTTCGAGCCGGACGGCCATTTTCCGCATCACGTGCCCAATCCCGCCGAAGAACAAAACACCCGCGAGTTGCAACAACGCGTGATCAGCGCAAAGGCCAATCTCGGCGTGGCGCTCGACGGAGATGCCGATCGCGCCGGATTCATAGACGAACATGGCCGACGCGCGCCAGCCGATCTGATGATTGCGGTGCTGGCCGAGCACTTTCTCGCTCTCAATCCGGGTGCCACCATACTCTATGACCTGCGGGCCAGCCGCGCTGTGCCCGAGCGCATCCACGAACTGGGCGGAAATCCGGTGCAAACCCGCGTAGGCCATTCGTTCATCAAGCAGGCGATGCGCGAGCACAAAGCCGTGTTCGCCGGTGAAATGTCCGGGCATTACTATTTCGCCGACGCCGGCTACATCGACAGCGGCATTCACGCCTTGCTGACCGCGGTAGCCCTTCTGCACGCCAAAAGCGCGCCCTTGAGCGAACTGATCTCGCCTCTGGCCCGGTATGCGCGTTCCGGCGAGATCAACCTGGGAGTGGAGGACGCGGCCGCCGTGATCGACAGCTTGAAAAAAAGCTTCGCCGACGGTGAACAATCCACGCTGGATGGTCTGAGCGTTCATTATCCGGACTGGTGGTTCAATTTGCGGCCTTCTCACACGGAGCCGGTGGTGCGGCTGGTGATCGAGGCCAACGATGAGGCCACCCTCGAACTACGCAAGGCGCAATTGCTGGCATTGATCGGCTCTGACCCGCTTCGCGCTGAATAGGGCAAACTGTGCGCGCCGACACACTTCTGCAAAGTCGGCAACAAAATCGTCAATTACCGATGGCATAGTGCAAACACCGCTAACAACCCGCTACTGATCGAAAGGAGTGCGAAAATGCCAACAAAACAGGTCGATGTGATCACCCTCGGAGCCGGAGGCGGCGCCTACCCCGCCGCCTTCCGCCTCGCCCGTGCCGGTCTCACTGTTGCCATGGTCGATCCCAAGGGCGTCATGAGCGGCAACTGCCTGGCCGAAGGCTGCGTGCCTTCCAAGGCGGTGCGTGAGATGGCCGAGCTGTACCGCACCACGCGACGCTTCGAACGCTTTGGATTGAAGGGCGAAGTCTCTGTTGATTTTGCTGCGGTCATGGCGCACAAGGACCGCGTGCAGCGCACCCGCTACACCCAGCATGCGGGCGAACTGGAAGCCCTGGCCGATCGTCTGACCCTGATCAAAGGGCGAGGCCGGTTCAAGGATGCGAATACCATCGTGGTCGAATCCGACCATGGCGAGGAAACCTATCGGGCAAAACACGTCATTATCGCCACCGGCTCGGACGTATTCGTGCCGCCGGTTCCCGGGGCCGAACTGTGCATTACATCGCATGACCTCTTCGCCCTGAATCCCGAAGTCAAGAGGCTGCCGCGCCGTATGGTGGTGATCGGCGGCGGCTACATCGGCCTGGAGACCGCTACCTTCCTGCGCGCCTTCGGCAGCGAGGTCACGGTGTTGGAAATGATGAACCAGGTGCTGCCGGGCATGGACCCCGATTTCGTCGCCGGCCTTGAGCCTTTGCTCGATCCGGCCATCCGCCGGGTCACCGGCGCCCGCGTAGAGGCCATAGAGAAAACGGCTGACGGCGGATTCGCTGTGCGCTATGTTCTCGGAGAAAAAACCGAAACCGTCCTTGCCGACGCGGTGCTGATGGCCGCCGGCCGGCATCCGGTGCTGCCCGATGGCATCGACGCGCTGGGCATGGCAACTAAACGCGGCCGCATCGTGGTGGATGAAACATTGCGTACCAATGTGGCGAACATTTACGCCTGCGGCGACGTCAACGGGCGCGTGCCCTTGTTCCACGCCGCCGTCGGTCAGTCGCTGGTGGCCGCGCGCAACATCCTCGGCGGTGGCCAGCCGCTGGATTACTTCGACTTCAGTGCCGTGCCGACTACCATTTTCACCTTGCCTGCAGCCGCGTATGTCGGTCAGACCCGTGCCGCACTGAAGACGCGCGGCGTAGAGGCGGTCGAGGCGTCCTACGAATTCTCTGAAGACTCCCGCGCCCAGATCTTCGACGAAACGCAAGGCGAGATCCGCCTGTTCTTCGAGCCCGGCCGCCTGCGCCTGCTCGGCGGCTGGGTTATCGGCATGGACGCGGCCCAGCTGGTGGGCGAAATCGGCCTGGCCGTGTCGCGTCACCTCACCGCACGCGACCTGGCCGCCTTCTGCGACCAGCATCCCATGGCCAGCGAAGGCATTTCCAAGGCCGCGCGCAGACTGTTCTAAACACCGGAGAACGACCATGCACATGCAAGACAAGCTCGACGAAATCAATGCCCTGATGAGCCGCCTGCAAAAAGATTATCCATCCGAAACCAAGGCCTTTCTCAATTTCATGAACAAAGCCGAAGGCGGACCGGCGCTTGACAGGCGCACCAAGGAACTGATTAACGTCGCCTTGGCGGTGGCGGCGCAATGCGAATGGTGCATCGCCCTGCACGTGCGCCACTCGGCCGAGGCCGGCGCCACCAAAGACGAGATCATGAGCGCCGGCTTCATGGCCGTGCTCATGCACGGCGGGCCGGCATTGATGTATCTGACGCCCCTGACGCGCGCCGTGGATGAGTTCGTGAAATGATGCCCGCCCAAATGTTTTATCGGGGAGCGTGATGAAACATTCGGGTCGGCAGCCTGCCGGATACGGGGGGAATCTGCGCGTTGCCACGATCCTCCGGACCCGACAGACTCAAGATATCCGATTAGAAGGCATAATGGCCCTTCAACCCAAACAAAAAGGATCTGAACATGGCACGACTGGTATTACTCAGACACGGCGAATCTTCCTGGAACCTGCAGAATCGTTTCACCGGATGGGTGGACGTCTCGCTCAGCGAGCGCGGCATCGCCGAAGCCATCGCCTGCGGCAAGCTGCTTCGCGACTACGCCTTCGACGCCGCCTTCACCTCCACGCTGATCCGCGCCCAGCACACGCTGTATGAAGTGCTCAAGGCCAACGCCCATACCACGCACTACAAATGCCTGCACGAAACCGGCAGCGACTGGTACGGCCACTACCAGCCCGACGAACACGACGCCGCCGAACTGGAGATTCGCGTCTCCGAGGCACTCAACGAACGCTATTACGGCGATCTGCAAGGGCTGAACAAGGCCGCCGCCGCCGAGCGCTTCGGCGCTGAACAGGTGCACATCTGGCGGCGCAGCTACGACGTGCCGCCGCCCGGCGGCGAAAGCCTGAAGATGACCGCCGAACGCACCCTGCCCTATCACCACACCCACATCGAGCCTCTGCTGCGCGAAGGCAAGACCGTGCTGGTGGTAGCGCACGGCAACTCCCTGCGCTCGATGATCATGCACCTGGAAGGCATGACCCCCGAGCAGATCCTCAAATACGAGCTTGCCACCGGCGCGCCGCATATCTACGACTTCGACGCCGATCTGAAACTGAGTGGCAAGCAGATTCTCAAGGCGGCGGACGCAATGGAGAAAACCACCTGAAGGAGATTTGCCATGGATCGTGAACTACACATCCGCTTTCTGCGCGACATGCTGCGCGCGCGGCGCATGGAAGAACGCTTCGCGCAAGAATATACGCGCGGTAACATCGGCGGTTTTTTGCACCTCTACCCGGGCGAAGAAGCGGTAGCGGTGGGCGTGCTGCATGCCGCAGAGCCCGGTGATTACATCGTCAGCACCTACCGCGAGCACGTCCACGCGCTGGTGCGCGGCATGTCGATGCGCGCCATCGCCGCGGAACTGTTCGGCAAGCGCGACGGCTGTTCCCGCGGCATGGGCGGCTCCATGCACCTGTTCGATGCCGCGCACCGCTTTCTCGGTGGCTACGCCATTGTCGGCGAGACCTATCCGGTGGCCATCGGCGCGGCCTATGCCGTGATGATGCGCGGCCTGCCCGAAGCGGTGATCTGCTTTTTCGGCGATGGCGCGGTCAATCAGGGCAACTTTCACGAATCGCTCAACATGGCCGCGTTGTGGAAACTGCCGGTGCTGTTCGTGTGCGAGAACAACCACTACCAGATCGGCACCGAGATCCACCGGCACTCTGCGGTGACCGAGGTCTACAAGCGCGCCTGCGCCTACAATATTCCGGCCGAACGGGTGACCGGCATGGACGCCGAGCAAGTCCATACCCACACGCTCGATGCGCTCAAGCGGGTACGCGCCGGCCTGGGCCCGGCCTTGCTGGAATTTGAAACCTACCGCTACCGCGGCCATTCCATGTCTGATCCCGGCAGCTACCGGCCGCAACCGGAACTCAAGGCCTGGGAGGCGGACGACCCGATCGCCGCCGAGCTGCGCGATCTGCCCATGCACTATCCCGATGCAGACACCCTCAAGGCCGCCGGAATCGACACCACCGAAGACATCGGCCACCGTGCCATCGAAAACGGCCATCTGGACACCCACGGCTTGGAAAAGCTGGAAGCCGAAATCCGCGCGGAAATCGAAGACGCCATCGCCTTCGCCCTGGCTTCTCCCGAACCCACGCTGGACGAAGCCAAGGGCTACCTCACCGCCGGGCTCATCCACGAAACCCTGATCTGAGGAGGGCAGCATGCAAACCCTGACTTACTGGCAGGCGCTCAACCGCGCCCTGGACGCCGAAATGGCCGCCGATGACTCGGTGTTCATCCTCGGCGAGGATGTCGGCCTGTACGGAGGCACCTATCGCGTCACCGAAGGGCTGTACGCCAAGTATGGCGAACGCCGCGTGCTGGACACGCCGATTTCGGAGAACAGTTTCACCGGCCTCGGTGTGGGCGCAGCGATGGCCGGCATGCGGCCGGTGGTCGAGATCATGACCGTCAACTTCGCCCTGCTGGCGCTGGACGCCATCATCGACATGGCCGCCAAGATCCCGTTCATGTCCGGCGGCCAGTTCGCCATGCCGCTGACCATCCGCATGCCGGGCGGCACCGCCCACCAGCTTGGCGCGCAGCATTCGCAACGCCTGGAACACACCCTGATGAACGTGGCCGGCCTGCGCATCGTCACCCCCGCCACGCCGCAGGACGCCTACTGGCAGCTGCGGCAAGCGATACGCTCCGACGACTGCGTGATCGTACTCGAACACGAACTGCTCAATTTTGACCAGGGGCCGGTGGACGAAACCATTGAGGCGCCACCGCCGCACCGCGCCATGGTGCGGCGCGAAGGCAGCGATCTGACCGTGATCAGTTACTCGCGCATGGCCAACCAGGCGCTGGCCGCCGCCGGGCAGCTTGCCGCCGAAGGCATTGAGGCCGAAGTGATCGACCTGCGCGGCCTGCGCCCCATCGACTGGGACACCTGCGCCGCCTCGGTGGAAAAAACCGGCCTGTTGCTCATCGCCGAGGAAGACAGCCGCTTCGCGGGTGCGGGCGCGGAAATCGCCGCCACCCTCGCCGAGCGTTGCTTCGCCAGCCTGCGCGCCGCCCCCATGCGCGTGGCCGCGCTCGATCTACCCAACCCCTACAACAAGCGCCTGGAGCAGGACATCATCCCGCAGCCTGCGGACATCGCCGCTGCCGCCCGCGCCCTGATCAACGAAAACAGCTGAGGTATCAGGAACATGAACAAACAACCCGTGACCATGCCCGTACTCTCCGATACCATGAAGACCGGGCGCATCGCCCGCTGGCTCAAGCAGCCGGGCGAACCGGTGAAGGCCGGAGAGCCCATCGCCGAGGTCGAATCGGATAAAGCCCTGATGGACGTGGAAGCCTTCGCCGACGGTTACCTGGTCGGCCCGCTCGCGCCTACCGACACCGACATTCCGGTCAAATCGACCATCGCCTGGATCGCAGACCAGCCGCCGCAGGCCGCAAGCAGTCCGTCTGCACCTTCCGACACCCCTGCGAGCCAGGCAGAAACGCCACCTGCAGTCGAGCCCGAGCCGGCCGCCACCCAAAGTGATACCACCGCCGCGCCGCCACCTGCTTCTTCATCGCCACCTGTGACGCCACCCTCGACACCCTCTGAGTCCGACCAAACGACCCGCCCCGCCGAGGCCAGCGAGACGAGTGCCGTAGTCAGCGCTGCAATCGCCACACGCGCCCACGCCGACGGCGGCGCCACCCCATTCGCCCGCGGCCTGGCCGCCGAGCTGGGCATCGATCTGGCACAGCTCAAACCCGGCCCTGACGGACGCATTCGCGCATCGCAAGTCCTCGCCGCCGCCATCGGTCCGCAAATGCCGCATCTGGAACTCGGCCCCATCCATCGCATAGAACGTCCCGGCGCGGTGAAAGCGGCGATGGCCGAAAACATGCAGCGCACCGTGCACACCCCCACCTTTCACGTCACCATCGCGGTGGATCTGAAACCCTTGCAGGAGGCGGCCCACGCCAACAAGCAATCGCTCACCCTGCTGCTGACACGCGCCTGCGCCCTGAGCGTGCATGAGCATCCCGACTTCAACGCCTGCTGGACGCCCGGCGGGCTGGCGCGGCGCGAGCGCATCGACGTGGCCGTCGCCGTGGACACGCCCGACGGCCTGATCACACCCGTGCTTCGCAATGCCCTGCGTTCCATCGATGAATTGCACGAGGATTGGCGCGAACTCAAGGGCAAACTCGAAAAACGCCGTCTCAAACCCGAAGATTACAGTGGCGCGACCTTCTACCTGTCCAATCTCGGCACCTTTCCCATCGTCGAACAGTTCGACGCCATCGTGCCGCTGGGCGCGGCCGCAATTCTCGCCGTCTCCGCCACCGGGTCCGACGGGCTGACCCGCATGACGCTAAGTTGCGACCATCGAGTGGTCGCCGGAGCCGATGCCGCCCGCTTCCTCACCACCTTGAAAGAACACCTCGGCGCCGTCGAGGCGCTGACGCAATAACCCCTGTAAACAGCCTGTCCGGAGGTCAACATGAAACGCATCGCCATCAACGGACTCGGCCGTATCGGCCGCCTTGTTCTCCGCCACTACATGAATGAATCGCCTGAAGCGGTCGAAATCGTCGCCGCCAACGATCTGGTGCCGACCGAGGATTTGGCCTATCTGATTCGTTACGACTCGGCGCATGGGCGCGCGCCCTTCCCAGTCGAAGCCACCCCAGACACCCTGAAACTCGGGGGCCGAGAAATCAAGGTCACGGCCAACACGGATCCGGCCAGCCTGCCATGGAAAGACCTAGGCGTGGATGTGGTGCTCGAATGCACCGGTCGCTTCACCGCCCGCGATGCTGCCGCCGCGCACTTGAAGGCCGGAGCACGCCGCGTGATCATCAGCGCCCCATCCAAGGACGCCGATCTCACAGTCATCGTCGGCGTCAACGAGGAGGCCTTCGATCCAGAGCGTCATCAGGTAATATCGAACGCTTCCTGCACTACCAATTCACTGGTGCCACCGATGAAAGTGCTACTCGACCGTTTCGGCGTAGAATCGGCGCTGGTGACCACCGTACATGCCTACACCGCCACGCAAAGCACGGTTGACCGGCCGTCCAAAAAGAAGATCCGCGGGCGCGCCGCAGCGGTCAATCTGATTCCCACCAGCACTGGATCCGATATTGCCACCACTCAGGTTTTGACTGAACTCGAAGGCAGGCTGCGCGCCCTGGCCATTCGCGCGCCGGTAATCGACGGTGCAATCACCGACGTCAGCGCCGTTCTGAAAACGCCGGTGACGGTGGAAGCAGTCAATGCCGCTTTCAAGGAAGCCGCCGCATCCGGTCCGCTGGCTGGCATTCTGGGTTACAGCGAGGATGATCTGGTTTCCAGCGACATCATCAGCGATACGCGCTCGAGCATCGTGCACGCCCAATCTACGCGCGTAGTGGCCGACCGTATGGTCAAGGTGCAGTGCTGGTACGACAACGAGTTCGGCTATTCGCGCCGTCTGCTCGATGCGGCGCTGAGGCTTCCTGTGTGACAGCTACAGTCTTTGCCGCAGACGAGAAGAGCTTGCCAGCTCGGGATGGCGGCAATCCTGCGGTTCATCCCGATCATGCCGCTCTCATAGAAATGCTGGACCATGCGCCGCTGCGCCTCCCGCATCTGCTGGCATGGCTGTTGTCAACAGGTGGCACGCTGTCCGACGGCCTATCCGTGTTTATGCTGGGGCTGGCGATGCCACTGCTGATCCAGAGCATGCACTTGTCGCCTTTCGAAACCGGCTTGTTGGGCGCGGCGCTGGTGGCGGGGGCGATCCTCGGCGCGTCCGCAGGCGGTCGGCTAGCGGACCGTTTCGGTCGCAAACCCGTGTTCCTGCTCGACATGGCCCTGCTCGCTTGCGCCGCCGGCCTGTCGTCCATCGCCTGGGACCCCTGGATGTTGATCATCCTGCAAGCCACGGTCGGCATCGCCATAGGTATGGACTTTCCCGTGAGCAGCAGCTACGTGGCGGAATGTATGCCGCACCGCGCACGCGGTCGCCTGATGGTGGCGACCATCGCCGCCCAATCGGTGGGCATGCTGCTGGCGGCCGTCATTGCCATCGGCTTGTTGCACCTCGATGTTTCGATGGATGCCTGGCGGCTGCTTTTCACCAGTGAAGCGGTACTGGCGGGCCTGTTCCTGGTCGCCAGAATGCACTTGCCGGAGAGCCCCCGATGGCTGATGGCACACGGCAGAAATCGCGAAGCGGCGCATATGCTCGAACGTTTCGTGCCCCTGGATCGCCGCTTGCTGGAAGAGATGGCCGCTCGACTGGGCAATACCATCCACCATGTCGCCAAGGTAGGCAGGCAGGCGCGCCGCATGGGCTATTTGCTCCTGTTCAGCCCCGCCTATCTGCGCCGCACCTTGCTGAGCACAGTGCCCTGGTTTTTGATGGACATCGCCACCTACGGCGTCGGCATGTTCACCGCCATTTTGCTGGCTTCTCTGCATTTCACGGGCGATTCCGGCGATTCGATAGCCCATGTCCAATCGCTGGCCGGCGGCAGCGGATTCATCGATCTGTTTCTGCTTCTCGGCTTTCTGCTCGGCCTGTGGGCGGTGCCGCGTTTCGGCCGTATTCCAATGCAGATGATGGGTTTTCTCGGCATGTCGATAGGCATGGGCATCCTCTATCTCGCCACCGTACTGACCGGCGGCGCCGGGGCGCACATCCCGCTCGTATTCCTCGGTTTCATCCTGTTCAATCTGAGCATGAACGCCGGACCGAACAGCACCACCTACATCCTGCCGGCGGAACTTTTCCCCACCCAGTTACGCGCCACCGGCGCCGGTTTCGCCGCCGCCACCGCCAAGGCGGGCGCCACTTTGGGCGTGTTCGCGCTGCCCGCGATCAAGGCCGAGGCCGGCGTGGGCACGGTGCTGCTGATGATGGCCGGCATCAGCCTGGCCGGCCTGGCCAGCACCTGGGCTTTCCGCATCCGCATGCATGAACGCACGCTGGAACAAGCACAAAGCGAGGCATTGCCATGAAACGGGATTTCCATTGCTTGTGCGTCAACATGGGCTCGTCGTCTCTCAAACTGGCCGTATATCGCGTCGATCGCGGCAGCGAACAGTGTCTGGCGCGCGGCGCGGCGCTGAAAATCGGCCTGCCCGAGGCGGTTGTCGAGATAGGCGGCCAGGTCACGGCGCAGCCCTTGCCGGATCACCGCGCCGCACTGAAAGCGGTGCTGGCCGCGCTGGCGCCGACGCGCGTGGATGCCGTCGGCCATCGCGTGGTCCACGGTGGCGACCATACGCGTCCCGAGCGGATCACCCCGGAACTGATAACCCGGCTGGAAGCGCTCACCCCGCTCGCGCCGCTGCACAATCCCCCGGCGCTGGCCGGCATCCGCGCGGTTGCCGAACACTGGCCCGACATGCCGCAAGTCGTTTGCTTCGACACCGCCTTCCATGCCGGGCTGCCCGAGGTCGCGCGCACGCTGCCGCTGGCACGCCGCTGGCGAGAACGCGGCATTCGCCGTTACGGTTTTCATGGTCTGTCCTACGAGTACATCGTGCGCCGGCTGGGTGAGAAGGCTCGCGGGCGGGTGGTGATTGCGCATCTGGGCAATGGCGCCAGCCTGGCCGCCGTGCGCGACGGCCGCTCCATCGACACCAGCATGGGCATGACTCCCACCGGTGGCATTCCCATGGGCACGCGCAGCGGCGACCTGGATCCGGGCGTACTGCTGCATCTGCTGCGCCAGCAAGGGCTGGACCCCGACGCCCTCGACCGCGCCATCAACCGCGAAGCCGGTCTGCTCGGCCTGTCCGGTGAAACCTCCGACATGGCTTTGCTACTGCAAAGCCATTCCGAAGGCGCACGCCTTGCCGTCGCCGTGTTCGCCTATCAGGTCCGCAAAACCATCGGCGCCTATGCCGCCGCTCTCGGCGGCCTGGATCGACTGGTATTCACCGGCGGCATCGGCGAACACGCCGCGCCGGTGCGCTGGGCCGTGTGCCGCGGGCTGGAATACTTAGGGCTAGAACTCGACCCGGCACTCAACGCGGCGCACGCCGAGACCATCAGTGTGCCCGCGTCCCGTTGCCCGGTACATGTCCTGCACACCGAGGAAGACGCCATGATTGCCCGCCATGTCTATGAGTTAATGGAGGAAACACATGTTTGACCGTATTCTGCATCTGGACGACCTCATTGCCGAAGCCAAATCCCTGCCTGCCGCGCCCACCGCCGTAGTTGACGCCGGAGAACGGCATGTGATCGAGGCGGCTCACCAGGCGGCGCTTGAAGGGCTGATCGCACCTGTGCTGATCGGCCGCAAGGAACAAATATTGCCATTACAGGAGAAACTCGGCAGCAGCTACCCCCTGATCGAAGCGGCCACACCCGACGCCGCGGCCGAGGCGGGGGTGCAGGCGGTCAAGGAAGGCCGAGTCAAGCTGCTGATGAAAGGCCACCTGCACACCGCTGAATTTTTGCATCCCATTCTCAAGGAATTGCGCCGGGCCACGCGCGTTTCCCACGTTTTCATCGCCGAAATAAACACCTATCAAAAACCGCTGTTCATCACCGACGCGGCCATCAACATCACGCCAGATCTGACCGCCAAGCAGCAAATCCTGATCAACGCCATACAGATGGCGCAACTACTCGGCATCGAATGCCCTAAGGCCGCGGCGCTGTCGGCCATCGAAGTAATCAATCCCGCCATCGCTTCCACCGTGGACGCTGCTTGCCTTGCAAAAATGGCAGAGCGCGGACAGATCAAAAACGCCATCGTCGACGGTCCGCTGGCTTTCGACAATGCGATTTCCGCCGAGTCCGCGAAAATCAAGGGCATCTGCAGCCCCGTCTCCGGCGACGTGGACATTCTGCTGATGCCGGATCTGGTCTCCGGCAACATCCTCTACAAGGATCTGGAATACCTTGCCGGCGCGCGTTTCGCCGGCATCGTTCTCGGAGCCAGCGTGCCGGTGGTACTCACCTCGCGAGCCGACCCCAAAGCCGCCAGATTGGCCTCGCTGGCCTTGGCGCGTGTCGTCCATCACCGTGAGGACCTGCGCCGGCAAGCACAGCGCGGCGACACATAAAATCAACCGGAGAAATACTCATGTCTCACATGCATCATTACTACAGCCGTGATCTGCCGGCCGAACTCCAGGGTCTGGCCGATCTCGCGCTCGATTTACGCTGGAGCTGGAACCATGTCTCCGACGCCCTTTGGAGCAAAGTCGATCCAGAACTCTGGGACCGCACCGGCAATCCCTGGCTGATTCTGGAATCGGTTTCCAATAAGCGCCTTGAAGCTCTGGCCAAGGATGCCGAATTCTTGCGCGAACTCGAAAAGCAATTGCAACACCGCGAAGCCGTTTTGACGCAAACGACCTGGTGCGACGGACAGAGTGGGCGGGCGGATCTCAAACGCGTGGCCTATTTCAGCATGGAATTCGGACTATCCGAAGCCTTGCCGATCTATTCGGGCGGCCTGGGCATCCTCGCCGGCGACGTGCTCAAGACGGCCAGCGATCTTGGCATCCCCATGGTCGGCATCGGCCTGTTGTACCAGCAGGGCTACTTCCATCAGGCGATGGACTCCAAGGGCAATCAGATCGCCTACTATCCCTACAATAACCCGGCCATGCTGCCAGTGCTTCCGCTACGCGACTCCGGCGGCGACTGGCTGCATGTAAACATAGAACTGCCGGGACGCTCACTGCGCCTGCGCTGCTGGGAAGCCACCGTGGCGCGAGTGCGCCTGCTGCTGCTCGATGCCAACGGCTTGAGCAACCATCCGCGCGACCGGGGAATTACCGCCACCCTCTACGGCGGCGACGATGAAACCCGCCTGCAGCAGGAAATCGTGCTCGGCATCGGCGGCTGGCGGCTGCTCGAAGCGCTGGACATGGGAGACAGCGTATGCCATCTCAACGAAGGCCATGCCGCCTTCGTGGTGCTGGCGCGGGCGGCGTCCCTCATGCGCGAGAAAAACGTGGATTTTCCTACCGCCCTGCGCGCCACCCGCGCCGCCAACCTGTTCACCACTCACACCCCCGTGGCCGCCGCCTTCGACCGCTTTTCGCCCGCGCTCATACGGCAATATCTCGGCCCTTACGCCCAAGCCTGGGGGGTGGATTTTGAAACCCTGCTCGCCCTGGGACGCGCCGACACACGACAAAGCGATGAAGCGTTCAACATGGCTTGGCTGGCGCTGCGTGGCAGCGGTGCGGTCAACGGCGTTTCGCGCCTGCACGGCGCCGTCTCGCGGCGCCTGTTCTCATCCCTGTTTCCCCGCTGGCCGCTGGCGGAAGTGCCTGTGGGCCATGTCACCAACGGGGTGCACACACCGAGCTGGGATTCGGCGGAAGCAGATTCATTGTGGACTAAGGCGTGCGGTCAGGCGCGCTGGGATGACGAACTGAAACACATTGAAGCGTGCATTTCCGCGGTCGGCGACGAGGCGCTCTGGAGCTTTCGCGCCCGTCAGCGGCAACGTTTGCTGGGGGCCGTGCGTCAACACCGCCTGTATCAAGGCGCCATGCGCGGCGAAGACCCGCACACGACCGCGGCTTTCAACCGCTTGTTCGATCCCAACGCGCTTACCCTGGGGTTCGCGCGGCGATTCACTGGCTACAAGCGCCCCAATTTGTTACTAAAGCAACCGGAGCGACTGATCCGCCTGCTTTCCGATAGGCAACGCCCGGTACAGCTTTTTCTCGCCGGCAAGGCCCACCCCCGCGACCAGGAAGGCCAGGAAATGCTGCGCGAATGGGCGCAGTTCATCGCCCGCCCCGACGTACCTCCCGGCCGCGTGGTTTTTATCGAGGATTACGACATGGCCGTGGCGGCCGAGCTGGTGCAGGGTGTGGACCTGTGGATCAACACGCCGCGCCGCCCCTGGGAAGCCAGCGGCACCAGCGGCATGAAGGTGCTTGTCAACGGCGGCCTGAACCTGTCAGAACTCGACGGCTGGTGGGCCGAAGCCTATGCGCCGGAAGTAGGCTGGGCCCTGGGTGACGGCCGCGAACACGGCAACGATCCCGCATGGGACGCCACCGAGGCGGATCAGCTCTATCATTTGCTCGAAAGCGAAGTGATACCCGAATTCTACGAACGCGACGCCCGCGGCATTCCGGTTCGTTGGCTGGCGCGCGTGCGCGCCAGCATGGCCAAACTCACGCCGGCCTATTCCACCAATCGAATGCTGCGCGAATACATGCAGAATTTTTATCTGCCTGCCGCCCGCAACCTGCGCGCCCGCCTGGCCGACGACGCCGCCAAGGCGAAGGAACTGGAAATGTGGGCCGGACGCCTGCGGGCGCATTGGCCAGCCCTGCGTATTGGCGCGCGCCGCGACATGCCCGCCGAGAACGGCTTCGACATTGAGGTGCAGATCTATCTGGACGAATTGCCGCCCGATGACGTGGCGGTGGAACTCTATGCCGATCCGGCCACCCCGGAGGCTGCTTTCGAACGCCATCCGCTGGCGCGCGGCCATGCGCTGCCCGGTGCCGTCAACGGCTTTCTTTACTGCAGCCACGTGACCACCTCGAGGCCACCATCGCATTACACCGTCCGTGTCGTTCCCAGCCACCCCCAGGCAAACGTGCCTCTTGAAGCAAATCCCATTCTCTGGCCCCAATCATGAAAGGAGAAATACCCATGAGACACACATTTTCGATACCCGCCGATGTGCCCCCCGATGAACGCAGTCGCTATCTCGCCAACCTGGACCGCGCCACCGAAGGCAGTGGCCGGCTCATGCTCATGGCCGGCGACCAGAAAGTCGAGCACCTCAACGACGATTTCATCGGCCCGGAGGTGGCCGAAGAAGACAGTGACCCAGAGCATCTGTTCCGTATCGCCTCGAAAGCACGCATCGGCGTGTTCGCCACCCAGATGGGCCTGATCAGCCGTTATGCGCCGGACTACCCGCAAACGCCCTACCTGGTCAAGATGAACGCCAAGACTCACCTCATTCCCACCGCCGACAAGGATCCGCTCAGCCGCCAATGGCATAGCCTCGAACAAGTGCTGCGGCTGCGCAAGACGGCCGGCCTGAATATTCTGGGCGTGGGCTACACCATTTATCCCGGCAGCGCCTTCGAGCATGAAATGTTCACCGAGGCCGCCCGCCTGGCGTTCGAAGCGCACCAACATGGTCTGCTCGCCGTGATCTGGGCCTATCCGCGCGGCCAGCACGTCAAGAATGAAAAAGACGCGCATCTGATCGCCGGCGCATGCGGTATTGTCGCCTGCCTAGGTGCAGATTTCGCCAAAGTCAACCAACCTGCGGACGGGTCGGCGGCTTTACGTGAAGCCGTGCGCGCCGCGGGCCGCACAGGCGTGGTCTGCGCCGGTGGACGGGAAGCATCGCCCGAGGAATTTTTACGCAACCTGCACGCCCAACTCCACGTAGGCGGTACTGCAGGCAGCGCCACCGGCCGCAATATCCATCAGCGCCCGTTGGAAGAAGCCGTGCGCCTGTGTAACGCTATCAGCGCCCTGGATTTCGACGATGCCGATCTTGAAACCGCGCTTGCGATCTATCGAGGCAAATGAAAAATTCCCGGAAATCGCCAATCGAGAGAGGTGTAACCTCCGTGACAGCAAGGGCGGCGGATATTCGTTATCCTCTTTGCGAGAATGTCCGCTGTCTTGCGCGGCGCGCCTCGGCCTCGCCCCGATCCGCTGAAGCCGAGGGTTTTTGAGGAATCGCCATGGACCTGTTTTCTTTGATATGCCCACTAAAGGCGCCAATAAAGAGTAAGCTTTCATACTGGGCGCATTCACCTGCCCGCTCAATGCAAGGAGACCGGAATCCATGATCCAGTCAAAGCACTCCGCCCCCTACCCTGAATCGCCGCCGAAAGAAAAATACAAACGCGAACTGCGCGCTCTGCAAATCGAACTGGTCAAACTGCAAAAGCACATCATCAAGAAGGGCCGGCGCATTGTAGTGATCTTCGAGGGCCGCGACAGTGGCGGCAAGGACGGCACCATCAAGCGCATCACCGAACACCTCTCGCCCCGCGAGACGCGCGTGGTAGCGCTGGGCAAACCCACCGACCGCGACCGCCATAGCTGGTATTTCCAGCGCTATGTGCCGCATCTACCCACCGCCGAGGAGCTGGTGCTGTTCAACCGCAGCTGGTACAACCGCGCCGGCGTGGAAAGAGTAATGGGCTTTTGCAGCGATGAAGAATACGAAGCCTTCATGCAGACCGTGCCGGACTTCGAAGCCATGTTGATCAAGGACGGTATCACTCTGTTCAAGTATTACCTGGACATCAGCAAGCACGAGCAGAAAAAACGCCTCGAAGCACGCCGCAAGGACCCGCTCAAACAGTGGAAGATGAGCCCGGTGGACGCGGCGGCGCAAAAACACTGGGAAGACTACAGCCAGGCGCGTAACGCCATGTTCGCCCGCACCCATACGGTGCTCGCGCCCTGGAGCGTGGTGCGCGCCAACGACAAGAAGCTGACCCGGCTGAACGTCATCAAGGATCTGCTTGCCCGACTCGATTATGCGGACAAGGACGAAGAACTCGCCCAGCCCGATCCGTCGCTGGTGTTCTTTTATGATGAAACCTATCTCGACAACGGCATGATTGCACCCTGAGGAGAATGTCATGGCACAAACCGATACTCCAACCCCCGCTCCGCTAAAGTCTGCGGATCAAACGGCTAAATCACCTGCACAAACAGGCGGCAGCATCGATCCGTTCGAAAAATTGCCGGTCGATGAGACCTTCAAAAAACTGCAAAGCAGTTCCCAGGGCCTCAGTGCCAGCGAGGCCGCCCAGCGCCTGTCCAAGTACGGACCAAATGCTCTGGAAGAAGAAGAAGTCCCCCTGTGGCGCAAACTGCTTTCCTATTTCTGGGGGCCCATTCCGTGGATGATCGAGATCGCTGCCATCCTCTCGGCAGTGAACAGTGACTGGAAGAGCTTCGGCGTCATCTTCGCCATGCTGGTGATCAACGGCGGCATCGGCTTTTGGGAAGAAAAAGGCGCTCAGGATGCACTCAAGGCGCTCAAGCAGCAACTCGCGCTCAAGGCGCGCGTGCTGCGTGACGGCCAGTGGCAGGAAATCGACGCCGCGCAGCTGGTTCCCGGCGATGTCATCCGCGTGCGGCTGGGCGACATTCTGCCCGCCGACGTCAAGCTGATCGAAGGCGATTACCTCTCGGTGGACCAATCGGCGCTCACCGGCGAATCGCTGCCGGTGAGCAAGAAAGTCGGTGATGTCGCCTATTCGGGCACCATCGCCAAACAGGGCGAGATGGTGGCCGTAGTCTATGCCACGGGCGGCAACACCTTCTTCGGCCGCACCGCCAGCCTGGTGGAACACGCCGCGCCAGTGTCGCATTTCCAGAAAGCGGTGATTTCCATCGGTAACTTTCTGATCTTTCTGGCCATCGTGCTGTCGATCATCCTGATCGTGGTCGAGCTCAGCCGCGGCCTGACTTTCCTCGAGCTGTTAGCCTTCGTACTGGTGGTGGTGGTCGCCTCCATCCCGGTGGCGATGCCGGCGGTGCTGTCGGTGACTATGGCGCTGGGCGCGCTGGCGCTATCGAAAATGAAGGCCATCGTCTCCAAGCTGACCTCCATCGAGGAAATGGCCGGCGTGGACATCCTGTGCTCCGACAAGACCGGCACCCTGACCCAGAACAAGCTCACCCTGGGCGAAACGGCCGTGTTCAATGCCAAGGATGCGCAGGAAGTCATCCTCGCCGCTTCTCTGGCTTCCAAGGAAGAGGACGCCGACGCCATCGACACCGCCGTGCTGAACGGCCTGCAAAACCGCGAACAGCAACTTGCCGGTTTTGAGCAAGTCAAGTTCGTGCCTTTCGACCCCGTTTCCAAACGCACCGAAGCCACCATCAAGACGGCCGACGGCAAAACCTTCCGCGTCACCAAGGGCGCGCCGCAGGTGATTATGGACATGGCCGGGCTTTCCGGCGATGAAAAAGCCAAGGCCGAGAAAGTGGTGGAAGACGCCGCCGCCCGCGGCTACCGCACCCTGGGCGTGGCCCGCTCCGACGACGACGGCAAGACCTGGACCTTCCTCGGCATCCTGCCGCTGTTTGATCCACCGCGCGAAGATTCACGCCAGACCATCGCCGAGGCCATGGCGCACGGCATCAAGGTGAAAATGGTAACCGGAGACAACGTCGCCATCGCGCGCGAAATCGCCGGACAACTGGGGCTTGGAAAGAACATCCAGCCCGCCGACGAGCTGATCGGCCAGGCGGCCAAGGAAGGGCATCTGGCCTCCGACGCCGCCGAGCGCATCGAAAAGGCCGACGGCTTCGCCCAGGTGTTTCCGGAACACAAATACGCCATCGTCAAGGCGTTGCAGGAAAAAGGCCATCTGGTGGCCATGACCGGCGACGGCGTGAACGACGCGCCCGCCCTCAAACAGGCCGATGTCGGCATCGCGGTCTCCGGCGCCACCGACGCCGCCCGCGCGGCGGCGTCTCTGATCCTCACTGCGCCCGGCCTTGGCGTCATCGTCCGCGCGGTGGAAGAAGCACGCCGCATCTTCGAGCGAATGATGAGCTACACCGTGTACCGCATCGCCATGACGCTGGACATCCTGTTTTTCGTCGTCGTCACCATGCTCATCTTCAATAATTATCCACTGACCGCGATTATGGTGGTGCTGCTGTCACTGCTGGATGACATTCCCATCATGACCATCGCCTGGGACAACACCGAGCTCCAAAAAAATCCGGTGCACTGGGAAATGGGCCGCGTGCTCGGCGTTTCTTCCGTGATGGGCTTTTTCGCCTTCGGCGGCACCTTCGTGCTCTACCTGCTGGCCCGCTTCTGGTACCAGCTGCCTGTTGATCAAGCGCAAACAGTGATGTTCCTCCAGCTCATCGCCGGAGGCCATCTGATGCTGTTCCTGACCCGCGTGCGCGGCCCGTTCTGGCGCCCGCCCTATCCTGCCAAGCCGCTGTGGATGGCGATCCTCGGCACCCAGCTGGTGGGCGTGGCCATGGCCGGCTTCGGCTGGCTGATGCCCGCCATTCCATGGGAAGTGATCGGCCTGGTGTGGGCATACAACCTCATCTGGATGATCTGCGCCGACTTCGGCAAGCTCGGCATGCACCGCTTGATGGACAGCAAGGCCGTACATCAAAGCCGCTTCCTGCGCACGGTGAACGCTTCGTTACAACCGGCGGTGATGCGCGTGCATCAGGAAGAAGCCGCCGCGAAAGGTCTGTTGCACCGGGCCCTCGGTTATCTGCGTCCGGGTTCGAGAGGTGGCCGTTAAGGCCGCCTCTCGATCAACGTCCGGACCAGGCACATGCGTAAAAAATGGGAGGCAAGAGGAGATGAATCATGAGGTATGCGGGCCCGCTGTCACTGACATCCCTGATTCAGGGCCACATTGTCCGTGGCCGTGTCGGCGAAGCCCTGCGTTGCCGCCAGGCCATCCATCGTGCTGGCGCGCGCCTTTGGGGATCTCGTTAAGGCCGGAGACGGCGAATTCTGCATCGGCCACGATGTCCGAGAAAGCTCTCCCTCGCTGGCCGAGGCGGCCAGCCTGGGCTTGCGCTCGGGCGGACACCACGTGATCCATATCGGTGCCTGCACCACCCCGGAGCTGGAGTGGTACATTGCCAATGAAGGCCTGGACGGTGGCCTCATGATTACCGGAGGAAGCGCGCTTGCGCCCTATAACGGCCTGCGGTTTTATCGGCGCAGCGGCCAGCCGTTGCCCGCCGCCGAGGTGATCGCATCCGTTCGCCTCCAGCAGCTGGACGAATTGTTAAGCAAACCCTGCAACCCGGTGCTGCGTTATGACGACACCTTGAACGACTATGCCGCCTGGCTGCGCCAGCACCTGCATCTTTCCCGTCCGTGCAAACTCTGTCTCGATGCCGGCAACGGCATGGCAGGCGCCGTGATCGAGGCAGTCAGCGCGCATTTCCAGCAACTGCGCCTGTGGCGCATCGGCTTTAACCCCGACCCGCTGCTGTCGCGGCGCGACCCCGATCCGCTCGCTCCCAAGGCACAGGGCGATGTCTACAACTGCGTCATCGCCCACGGCGGCGAGCTGGGGGCCGTACTCGACATGGACGGCGACCGCCTCGCCGTGCTCGACGAAAGAGGCCGCGCCATAGACCCCTATGCCCTGGGCATGTTTCTGGCCGACATTTTGTCCAGGGAACACGCCGATCTTCGCGTGATCCACGACGCACAGGCGGCGCCTGCCGACATAGACGATTTCCTGCACCGCAAGGGCATCGAGGCGCGAACCTTGACCACTGATCGGTGTGGCGTCTGGAAAGACCTGCACCCAGGCGCGCCGGCTCTCTACTTCGACAGCCGTGGACATTATGGCTTCAGCGATTCCCCGGGCAACGCGGATGGCCTGCTGGCGCTGATGAAGCTTCTCAGCCAGTTGACGCGCCAGCAAACACCCTTGTCTTCCTTGATCGCTGACGCATGGCCAGCCAAGGACCGCTATACCAAGGAGACGCTGCAATGAATATTCGCTTCCTGCCCATGAGCCAGACCGAGTTTTCCCTGCCGCTTGCCATCGATTTCGAACGCGCACGCGATTACATCCTTGGCCGGGCATGCGCACAAGGGGGGTTTTCCTTCTATCGCACGCCCGAATGGGGCGTGGATGAACCGAGCGCGCCGGATACCTTTGCCGCCCTTGCGGCTCTGCGCCTGCTCGATGTTTCTCCTCCCGATTCCCAGCGGCATGTCAACTGGCTGCTGAATCTTCAATCCGACGATGGCGGATGGCCCACCCTAACCATTGGCTGGGCCGCCTGCGAGGGCTTGCGCCTGCTTAGGCACGTTCCCCGGCGCGATCCACGCCGCTGGCTCGACCGCTTACTAAAACGCATGACCAGGAAGCCGCAGGCAGCGGACAGTCGCCACTGGGGCGGCACGCTCGTGGACGGCTTGCGCCTGGCCCGCCTGTGTCGCCTACATGCGCCGGAATTGCTTGAAGAAGCGCGACCCGCGCTGCAACAACGGCTCGACGCGGCCGCCATGCCTGAAGGCGTGTGGGCCCGTCCCGGTCCCGATCTCGAAACCACCGGCATCGCTTTGCGGCTCGCGCGACTGGCTGATTTGCGCATAGACCACGAGCGGATTGCGCAGTGGTGGCGACAGTGTGAAGACCCACAATTGGGTCTGCGGCTGGCGCCGTCAGCGGCCGCAACCTCCGCCACCGCCTTGAATGGCGGACTGATCACCGCCGAAGTTCTGAGCCTGCCGCTGCGCCATCCGGCGGCCATCGCCGCGCAAATCAGCTTGTTGCAACACCCATCGGGTGGTTTCGGCGCGCGTCATGGCGCGCTGGCCACGCTTTGGGATACCTGGCAGGCGCTCGGCGCCCGGCAGTCATTATTACGCCACATCACAGAGGAGAATCGCCATGAGTGACTTCAAATACATCCGTTTTTTCGAAGATCTGGGCATCGAGGACGTGCCGCTGGTGGGCGGCAAGAACGCCTCGCTGGGAGAGATGTACCGCAAACTGACCGAACAGGGCGTACGCATTCCGCACGGCTTCGCCATCACCGCCGACGCCTACCGCTACATGATGGATGCGGCCGGCGCCTGGGACGCCCTGCATGCCGCCCTGGATGACCTCGATCCCAATGACGTCAAGGATCTCGCCCGCCGCGGCAAACAGGCGCGGGAAATCGTCTATGGCGCCGGCCTGCCGGAAGATCTGGCCGCCGAAATCATTGCGGGCTACCGCAAGCTGCAGGAAGAATACGGCGAGGATGTGAGTCTGGCGGTGCGCAGCTCGGCCACCGCCGAAGACCTGCCGACGGCCAGTTTTGCCGGCCAGCAGGACACCTATCTCAACATCAAGGGCGATGAGAGCCTGCTCGACGCCGTGCGCCGCGACTTCGCCAGCCTGTTCACCGACCGTGCCATCCACTACCGCGTCGATCAGGGTTTCGATCACTTCAAGGTGGCGCTGTCGGTGGGTATCATGAAGATGGTGCGCTCCGATCTGGCCGCCTCCGGCGTGATGTTCTCACTGGACACCGAATCGGGCTTTCGCGACGTGGTGTTCATCACCGCTTCCTACGGCCTCGGAGAGAATGTGGTCCAGGGTGCCGTCGATCCCGATGAATTCTATGTGCACAAACCCACTTTCACCGCCGGTCACCGCGCGGTGCTGCGCCGCGCGCTCGGCGAAAAAGCCATCAAGATGGTTTACGTCGAGGGCGAGACGCGGCATACCACGCGCAATATTCCCACCCCAGAAAAAGACCGCATCCGTTTCTGCATCAGCGACGCCGACGTGCTGGAGCTGGCCGATTACGCGATCAAGATCGAAAATCACTACGGCCGCCCCATGGACATGGAATGGGCCAAGGACGGTGTGGACGGCAAGATCTACATCGTGCAGGCCCGCCCGGAGACGGTGGCCTCGCAACGTCGGCCCACACAACTCGAACGCTATGTGCTGGACGGCAGCGGCGAAGTGCTCGCCACCGGCCGCTCTGTGGGCGAAAAGATCGCTGCCGGCACGGCGCATGTCATCCCCGATGTCGCCCACCTGCCCGAGTTCAAAGCCGGCGAGGTGCTGGTCGCCGACACCACTACGCCCGACTGGGAGCCGGTGATGAAAATCGCCTCGGCCATCGTCACCAACCGCGGTGGACGCACCTGCCACGCCGCCATCATCGCCCGCGAGCTGGGCATACCGGCCGTAGTGGGCGCCGACGACGCCACCACTACGGTTCCCAGCGGCGAGAAAGTCACCGTGTCCTGCGCCGAAGGCGACACCGGCAAGGTGTATCGCGGCGAAGTGCCTTTCCATGTGGAGAAGACAGACGTGGAGAACCTGCCGAGGCCGGCCACCGAAGTGATGATCAATCTGGGAAATCCGGAAATGGCCTTCAAAACCTCCTTTCTGCCCAATGACGGTATCGGCCTGGCGCGCATGGAGTTCATCATCAATGAATACATCAAGGCACATCCACTGGCATTGCTGCATCCCGACAAGGTCAGCGATGCCAAGGCCCGAAAAATCATCGACCAGATCCTTTGCGGCTATGAGGACGGCGAGTCCTTCTTCGTGCAGCGCCTTTCAGAAGGTATAGGCACCATCGCCGCCGCCTTCTGGCCCAAGCCCGTGGTGGTGCGCATGTCCGACTTCAAGTCCAACGAATACGCCAGCCTGGTCGGCGGCACCGATTTCGAGCCCCAGGAAGACAATCCGATGATCGGCTTCCGCGGCGCATCCCGCTACGCCCATCCCGCGTATGCCGAAGGCTTCCGTCTGGAGTGCCTGGCGATGAAACGGGTACGCGAGGAAATGGGACTGTCCAACGTCATTCTCATGCTTCCCTTTGTGCGCCGCGTCAGAGAGGCCGATGACGTGCTCGCCAAGATGGCCGAATTCGGTCTTGAACGCGGCAAGAATGACCTCAAGGTCTATGCCATGTGCGAGATTCCGAACAACGTCATCCTCATCGATGAGTTCGCCAAGCGCTTCGACGGTTTCTCCATCGGCTCAAACGACCTCACCCAGCTCACCCTGGGCGTGGACCGCGACAGTGAAATCGTCGCCTTCGACTACGACGAGCGTGACGATGGCGTGAAGGAAATGATCCGGCTGGCGGTGGAGGGCTGCAAACGCAATCACATCCATTCCGGCCTGTGCGGACAGGCGCCATCGGATTACCCGGAAATGGCCGAATATCTGGTCGAGCTCGGCATCGATTCGATGAGTCTCAATCCCGATACGGTGATCGCCACCACCCAGCATGTGCTTGAAGTAGAGAAACGTCTGGGCCGAGCGCCGCGCGGCAAGGGGCATAGCGCATGAGCCGCACACCCAAAGTCCCTCAGCCGCCGCATCCCCTGCGGCGGCACCAACCCCTGCCCTGGGAGCATCCCAAGCCGGCAGCGGAGGAAAGCGAGGTCGAAGCGCGCCTGGCCGCGATCATGCAACATCCCAGCTACGAAGTGGCTGATCGCGACGTAGAGTTTTTGCACCGCGACGAAACCCGTGGCGTGCGCCTGCAGCTCGACTACTTCAAGGCCGAAACCCTCCTCGCTCAGGCCGGCATAGAACGCACCATCGTGGTATTCGGCAGCACCCGCCTGCGCGAGCCGGACACCGCGCGGCGCGAGCTGGAAGCGGCGAAGCGCGATGCCGCCGACCATCCCGGCGACCCGCTTCGGCTCAAGGCCCTGCGCCTGGCCGAAAGGCGCATGGAACTGTCGCGTTATTACGAGGTCGGCCGCGAATTCGGCCGTCTCGTCGGCGACGCTAATATTCCCGGCCTGGCGCTGATGACCGGCGGCGGCCCGGGCGCCATGGAAGCGGCCAATCGCGGCGCTTTCGATGCGGGCGCTCCCACCATCGGCCTGAACATCAAACTGCCGCGCGAGCAGTATCCCAATCCCTATCTCACCCCCGGGCTATGCATGCAGTTCCACTACTTCGCCATGCGCAAGCTGCATTTCATGAAACGCGCTGTAGGGCTTGTTGCCTTGCCGGGGGGATTCGGCACCCTGGATGAGTTGTTCGGCGCGCTCACCCTCATCCAGACCCGCAAGACGGCACCCATTCCGGTGGTGCTAATCGGCGAGGCGTACTGGCGCGGCGTGTTCGACGCAGATTTCCTCGCCGAGGCCGGGAGTATAGACGAGGAAGACTGCGATCTGTTCTGGTACGCAGAAACCGCGCAAGAAGCCTGGGAAGGCATCCTCTTGTGGCATGAGCGCAACGGAACGCCACTCGCGAAAGAAAAAGGAGCAAGCCGATGAACGAAGCCGCCACGATATTCATCGACACCGCCGACGGTGGCCGGATCGAAACCGATGTCTTCCATGGCGGGCCACATGCCGTTTGCCTGTTTCATGGCAAACGCTTCGACAAAAATGTGTGGGACGGCTTCGTGGATGATCTGCTTGGCGCAGGCTTTTCCGTCTATGCGCCCAATTTCAGGGGATATGGTCGTTCCACCGCAGGATCGGCGGGCGCGGATCAATACGCCATCGACGCGGCCGCCGTTCTCGCATACGCGCAAGGCCGCTGTGAACGGGTCTCGGCGCTTGGTGCCAGCATGGCCGGCCCGACCCTGCTCACCGGCCTGTGTCTGCTCGAACGCCCCATCGCTCATCTGGTGCTGCTATCACCGGCCTGGGAGCCGCCGAGCGGCTATGATTGCCTGAAAGACAAGGCCCGCGACGCCCTGCTGTGGTATGGCGAACAGGAAGATTATACCGCCGCCTGCGCCGCAATCGTCAAGAAACTGCCCTTTCCCGTGGACGTGCGGGTACAAGCCTCGGCCTTACATGCTCATGCCTATTTCAACGATCCTGACTTGGGTTCCAGACTGGTGCAAACCATTCTGGGTTACCTCAACAGGGCCCTGTCATCTTAATTCCTAAGCCGTTGAAAAGCAGAGCGGGCGTCTGCTCGGAAAACGTCGGCGGCAAGGAGGCCGCCGTCGAGCCTACAGGGATGTATTCACTGCGTTTTTCCGGGCAGACACCCGCTCCGCCACAGTTAGATGGCGTGGTTCTGGTTACCTCAAGGGCTGACGTTGACTTTCCGGCACGCGTGGTTTGAAGAAATGAAGCTTCCTTGAAAACAACACAACTGCAAAAGGAGAACGACCATGAAAATTTCCTTCCACGGCGCCGACCGCAATGTAACCGGTTCTTGCCACCTTCTCGAAGCCGCAGGCAAACGCATTCTCATCGACTGCGGCATGTATCAGGGCGGCCGCGAACTCGACGAAGAAAATAGCGAAGACTTCGGTTTTGATCCCAAGACCATCGATATCCTGCTTTTGACTCACGCCCACCTCGACCATTGTGGCCGTATTCCGCTTCTGGTCAAACGCGACTTCAGTGGGGAAATCATCACCACCTCAGCCACCCGCGAACTAGCCCGCGTGGTCATGCTGGATTCCGCGCACCTACAGGAAGAGGAAAACGAACGTCACTTGCGCCACGCCCTACGTCATGGCAAGACGCCGCGCGAACCGCTGTATACTACTCTGGACGCCCTCAATGCGATGGACTATTTTGGTCGCAGTGCGGAATATGGCAAAACCCTGGAACTTTCTCCGGGCCTTACGGCCACTTTCCATGACGCCGGCCACATCCTCGGCTCGGCCAGCATCCGCATCGAAGAAAAAGATGGCGCTTCAGTGATCTTCTCGGGAGACCTGGGCAACAGCGGGCGCCCCATTCTGCGCGATCCTCAGATCCCGCCGCGCGCCGATGCGGTGGTAATGGAAACCACCTATGGCGATCGCCTTCATAAACCATTGGGGCCCTCAATAGATGAACTCTATGGCGCCGTCAACGACACTCTTGAACGCGGCGGCAATGTCATCATCCCCACCTTCGCGCTGGAACGCGCCCAGGAAATTCTTTTTTACCTGCGCGAAGGCGTGGAAAAAAAGATCTTGCCCCGGCACCTGCCGGTGTTCCTCGATTCTCCCATGGCGATCTCGGCCACAGAAATCTTTCGCCATCATCCCGAATGTTACGACGCCGAGACTCTCGCCCTGTTCGATGGCGGCAAGGATCCATTCGCTCTCCCCGGCTTGAAGTTCACTCGCCAAACTGCGGATTCCATCGCCCTCAACCAGCTCGCCGGAGGCGCGGTGATCATGGCGGGCTCCGGCATGTGTACCGGCGGACGGGTGCGCCATCACCTGCGGCATAATCTGTGGCGCAATGATTCCAGTGTAATTTTCGTGGGTTATGCGGCCCCCGGCACGCTGGCGCGGATTATCATCGACGGCGCGAAGACGGTGAAACTGTTCGGTGACCAAATTCCCGTGCGCGCCCGTCTCTATACCATCAACGGCTTTTCCGCCCATGCCGATCGCAATGAACTGCTCGCCTGGCATCAGGCCCTTTCGCCGGCGAAGACCATTCTCGTGCATGGCGAGGAAAAGGCCATGCGCAGCTTCGCCCAACACCTGCATGACACCGAAGTGAGCATGCCGGAAAAAGATGCGGAAATCACCCTGTGAAACGCGCGCCGCGGCTCCTGGTGAGCGGATTGATCACCGGTTTCGGCGGCGGGCTGGCCAGCCTGGGCGGCGGCACGCTCTTGATCCCGCTGCTCACCGAATGGGTGGGCATGAGCCAGCTCGAAGCGCGCGGCACCGCCATGGCGGCGGCGTTTTTCACCGCCATTACCGGTGCGCTTACCTATGGACTGCATGGCAGCGTAAACTGGGATACCGTGCTGTGGACGGGCATTCCCGCGATGATCTGCGCGCCTATCGCGGCGCGCTTGAGCGCCGGCTGGCCGCAGCTCAGCTTACGGCGGTTTTTCGGCGTCATCGTGCTGCTGGGCGCTGCCGCGCTGATCTTCAAACATTCGGCACATGCCGGTTTTGCCTCGGCTTGGCCGGTTCCCTGGCTGATTCTTGTGGGTATAGTGGCGGGAATCATCGCCGGCGTAGTTGGCATCAGCGGCGGACCGGTGCTGGCACCCTTGTTCGTGATGGGGATGAACATGCCACAACAACTGGCGCAGGGATCCTCTCTGGTCTCCCGCCTGCCGGCGATCGCCAGCGGGGTGGCCGAAGACTGGCGGGAAGGCACGGTGCGGTGGCGGGCCTTGCCCTGGCTGGCGATTGGCATCATCATCGGCACTGTGATCGGTGGTCTGCTCGCGGTACACATGCCGGAGAAAATGCTGCGCTGGATCTTCGCCGCGCTGCTGTTCTTGCTGGGCCTGCATGAGATTGCGGGCCGCCCCCTGCATCACGACGTGGACCACCGTCCACACGGCACCTATCCATGAGCGAATGACAGGAAGGACACACATATGAGCATTTACCAACGCATCCTCGTTCCCATCGACGACAGTCTGGCCGCGCACGCCGGCCTGCGCGCGGCTATCGACCTTGCGCTGGATCAAAGCGCGGCCCTCAAAATCATCACTGTGGTCGACGAAGCCAGCGAAGCCTTTGGCGGCGCCGAACTCGGCTGGATCGATCCCCAAACCCTGGACGCCAACCTGAAGAGCGGCGCCGAGCATGTGCTGGACGAAGCAGTCAATCTGACCAAAAAAGCCGGTCTTGAGCCGGAGTACGAACTCATCGAAGCGCCGGATGGCCAAGTGGCCCAACACATCCGGGAGGCAGCGATGCGCTGGGGTGCTGACCTGCTGGTGCTCGGCACGCATGGGCACCACGGCTTGTCACGCTGGCTCTCCGGAAGTACCACCGAATCTCTGCTCCACGGCCTGACTCTGCCCTTGTTGGCCATACCCGCCGCCGCTCCTGCTGCTGACGATGAACCCCGCGAATGATCGAAAATTTCCGTGACCACGCCGCCAACGAGCGAACCTATCTCGCGTGGATACGTACCGCCATCGCGCTGATGGCGTTCGGTTTCGTGATCGAAAAATTCGATCTTTTCCTGCGCTACATCAGTCTCGCCACCTCGGTGCACATCAAATCCCCCGGCTTGCGTGCCGAAGGCGCCGGCCTGGTGATGATACTCACCGGCCTGATCCTGGTGGCCCTGTCCACCTGGAACTTCATCCGCAACCGCCGCCTGATCGACAGCGAGGATCATTTGATCTACAGCGGCACCTGGCTCAACCTCGCCCTGGGTGGCGCGGTCGCCCTCATGGGCCTGTTTCTAGTCGCCTATATCGTGCGAGAGATATTGATATGAACAACACTGACACACCACACGCCGGCTTCCCTTATCCACTCGGTGCACAGGTGGAAGAAACCGGCGTCAACTTCGCCGTTTACAGCCGACACGCCGAGCGTATGTGGGTGGAGCTCTATGACCATGTCGAGGACGCTCACCCAAGCAAGGCATACGAACTCGATCCCGCCCAGCATCGCACCGGCGACGTTTGGCATATCTGGATTCCAGGCCTTAAGGCGGGGCAACTTTACGGTTTTCGCGCCGACGGTCCCTACCGCCCTGAAGAGGGGTTGCGTTTCAATCGCCACAAACTGCTGCTTGATCCCTGCGCCCGCTGGGTGGTTTCGCCGCCGCGTTGGGATTTCGAACCCGCCCACGGTTATGAAGTGGATGCCGAAGGGCGGGACACAGGACGCCCGGACTCCAGGGACGATGCTGGGCAAATGGCCAAATCCATAGTCGCCGCCCGTCGCACGCCAAGGAAAGTGGCGCCGTTTCCCCGCCGACCCTGGAACGAAACGGTAATCTACGAAACCCATGTGCGCGGCCTGACCATTCATCCTTCCTCCGGGGTGGACCATCCTGGCACCTACCGCGGCGTGATCGAAAAGCTGCCCTACCTGGCCGACCTGGGAGTGACCGCGATCGAGCTGCTGCCCGTGTTCGAGTTCAATGAATGGGGCACGCAGGTGCGCCATCCCGAAACCGGCGAGCATCTGCGCAACTATTGGGGCTACGACCCCGTCGCCTGGTTCGCGCCCAAGGCGAACTATGCCTGCGACGATGACCCCATAGAGGCTTTCCGGGAACTGGTGGAGGCGGCTCACGGCCACGGCATCGAGATCATTCTCGACGTGGTATTCAATCACAGCGCAGAAAGCGATGAGTCTGGCCCCACCTTGCACCTGCGTGGGCTGGACAACACCGTGTACTACCTGCTCGAGCCCGAGCGCGAACACTATCGCAATTTTTCCGGCACTGGCAACAGCATCAACGCCAGCCATCCTGCCGTGCAGGACTTCATCATCGAAGCGCTGCGGCATTGGGTGTGCGAGCTGCGGGTGGACGGATTCCGCTTCGATCTGGCCTCGGTACTGGCGCGCAGTCAGGAAGGCACCTTGCCCGAGGATGCGCCCCTGCCAGCACGCATTGCCGCCGATCCGGTGCTGCGCGGCACCAAACTAATCGCCGAGGCCTGGGACGCCGCGGGCGCCTATCAGGTGGGGCGCTTTTCCAATACCCGCTGGGCCGAATGGAACGGCCGCTTTCGCGACGATATACGCCGTTTCTGGCGCGGCGACGACGGCCTGATGGGTGACTTCGCCACCCGCCTTTGCGGCAGCTCGGATCTGTACCGCCCAACGGGAAAGAGCCCGTCGTCGAGCATCAATTTCGTCACCTGCCACGATGGTTTCACCCTCAACGATCTGGTCAGTTATGCGCACAAGCACAACGAAGCCAATGGTGAAAACAACCAGGATGGCGAGAATGCCAACTACAGCGACAATTATGGCGTGGAAGGCCCCAGCGACGATCCAGACCTGGATGCATTGCGTCTCAGGCAGATAAAAAATTTCTTCGTGACCCTGCTGGTCTCGCGCGGTGTGCCCATGATGCTAGGCGGCGATGAATTCCGCCGCACCCAACAGGGCAACAACAATGCGTGGTGCCAGGACAATGAAATCAGCTGGTACGACTGGTCATTATTGGAAAAAAACCGGGAACTACACCGCTTCGTCAAGGCGCTTATCGCTCTGCGACGGGCGCATCCCGTGCTGTCGCGGGATGCCTGGTACAGCGAGCAAGACATACGCTTCTTCGCTCCCGATGGCGAACAGCCTGAATGGAATGAGCCTACCGCCCGCCGCCTGGGCGTTTATATCTTGGCCTCCACCGGTGATCTGTGCCTACTGTTCAATGCCGGGTGCGAACGAGTGGATTTCGCGCTTCCCGGAGAGGGCGCCCGCCGCTGGAGCGTGCTTGTCGATACTTTTGAAGAACCCTCTGCAGCCGTGATCGATGCTGCCACAGTGCCTCGCGAGGTGAAGGGCAACTATCGCTGCGAAGGTCGCAGCAGCGCGATCCTGCTCGCCGCGGATGAGCATTGAAAAACAACGCGGCGCACGCATGGGGTGCGCCGCGCCATGAGTAATGACCTTGTTACCAGGTGAGCACCTTGCCCGCCGCGCCCAATGTCGGCAGCGCATTGCTCGGGTTGAGCAGGGGCAAATCCATGCCAAGATCGTCCTTGCTCATGCCGTTGAGATCCAGTGACTGCTGGCAGCCGATCATGCGCACGCCGTTTTCCAGGGCGAGTTCCATGAACTGCTTGACGTTCTTTCCGCCTTCGAGAGGAAAGATCTTTTCCGCCTCACCGGCCTTGAGCAGCTCGGTGGCGGGTCCGGTGAAATACATCACCACGTCCTGCTCCATGGCAGCGGCGGTGGAGGCCAGAAAGAACGCCGACGGCAGGCGCTTGGGATTTTCCTTTCCGGTAATGAGAATGATGACGAGATCAGGGGCTTGTTCTGACATGATCGGACTCCTTCCAAGTGTTTACAGTGCCGCCGCCCTGCTTGCCGATATAGCCCAAATACGGCGGGCAGCAGCATGGAAATGGGCCGTGTATAGGCCATGGGCTATTAGTAGTCTATTCCGAATCGCTTCTGCTCACAATTTTCCACATGCGCTTTCAACCTAGAGATAACAGCCATGACGACATCCCCATCTCTCCCACCCATCGTGACCCTGACGCTCAACCCGTGCGTGGATGTGAGCTATGATATCCCACATCTTATCGAGGATCAGAAAGTCCATGCCACCGCCACCCGTTACGACCCCGGCGGCAATGGCATCAATGTCGCGCGCGCACTCAAACGCCTGCATGTGCCGGCCCATGCCTGCTGCGTAGTCGCCGGCGAAATCGGCGAATTGCTGGAGCGGCTGGTGGCCCACGAGCTGGATCATCCGCATTGCCAGCGTATCGAGGGCGAGACGCGCATCAATGTCACCTTGCAGCAACAGGAGCCGCGCGCCCAGTTCGAGATCAGCGGCATCGGCCCGCCGCTCAGCAAGCTGGCCTTGCAGGATCTGGTGGACGAAGTGCTCGGACTTGCCGGCAGCGGCTATGCCGTGCTGACCGGATCGCTCTGTCCGGGTGTCGGCCAGGACTTCTATGCCGATGTCGCGCGCGAACTGCGTTTGCAGGCCGCGCATCCGGTGATCGACGCGCCCGGCCCCATGCTGGCCCATGCCATCGACGCCCACCCCTTTCTGATCAAGCCCAATCGCTATGAATTGGAGCAACTCGTGGGCCACCCACTGCCCGAATTTGAGGACGTGCGCCGCGCCGCGTGCGAATTGCAGGCGCGCGGCATCGACTATGTGTGCGTGTCCATGGGCGGCGAAGGGGCGCTGTTGGTGGACGACAAGCACAGCTACCACGCAGCCGCACCCAAGGTCGAAGTCAAGTCAACCGTGGGCGCGGGCGATTCCATGCTGGCGGGCATCGTCGCCGCCCTGGCCCGCGGCGAGAGCCCTGCCGAGGCGTTGCGCCTGGGGCTGGCCTGCGGCAGCGGCACCGCCGCCCAGCCCGGTACGCAATTGTTCGGCTACAATCAAATGCAATCCTTGCTTCGGGAAATTGAAGTGAGCCGCGACGAAACCTGTCTGGAGAGCCAACCATGAATATACTCGTCTACAGCACCCGCCCCTACGACCGCGAATTCCTCGAGGCCGCCGCCAAGGCGAAGCAAGCGCCTGCCGTGGACTGGCAGTTCTGCGAAGCGCCGCTCAACCCGGCCACCGCCGTGCTGGCCAAGGGCCATGAGGCCGTGTGCGCCTTCGTCAACGACGATCTGGCGCGGCCCACGCTGGAGGCCCTCGCTGGCGCCGGAGTGAAGCTCGTCCTGCTGCGCTGCACCGGCTACAACAACGTCGATCTCGCGACCGCGACGAGACTCGGCCTCACGGTGATGCGCGTCACCCGTTACTCGCCTCATTCGGTAGCCGAATTCGCCGTCGGCCTGATGCTGTCTCTCAACCGCAAGATTCACCGCGCCTGGCACCGGGTGCGCGAAGGCAATTTCCTGCTCGACGGCCTGCTCGGCTTCGACATGCACGGCAAGACGGTGGGCATCGTCGGCACCGGCAAGATCGGCTCGGTTCTGGCGAAAATACTGCACGGCTTCGGCTGCCGCCTGCTGGCTTTCGACCCCGTCAGGAACCCCGAACTCGAAACGCTCGGTGTGGAATACGTCGCCCTGCCGAACTTGCTGGTCGAGACGGACATCCTCAGCCTGCATGCGCCGCTGACTCCGGATACCCGGCATTTGATCGACGCGGCAGCGCTGTCGCAAATGAAGGACGGGGCCATGCTCATCAACACCTCGCGCGGCGCGCTGGTGGATGCCAGGGCGCTCATCGATGCGCTCAAGGCGCGCCATCTCGGCGGCGTGGCGCTGGATGTGTATGAAGAAGAGGGTGATCTGTATTTCCGCAACCTGTCGGACGAAGTGATTCCGGATGATGTGTTCGAGCGCCTGCTCACCTTCCCCAACGTCTTGGTGACCGCGCATCAGGCCTACTTCACCCGTGAAGCCTTGCAGACCATCGCCGAGACCACCGTACACAACGCGGCGGCTTTTCTCGCCGGAAGGGAGAGCGAAAACCGGCTCTCACCGCCGTGAGCGCCGCCTGTCACGAAGCTCATGCCGAGGAGCGATACGGCTTCTTTTGCAACAGCGCCCTGACAACGACGAAAGCGCCTTGGCCATAGCCGCGACGGGCTGGCTCGATCTTATTGATACTTTCCAGGGGGGGCAAACAGGGTTTGCATCCAGTCAAGAGGGGTAAACCCATTCACGCGCAGGCGATGTTTGACATCCCTTGCGGAGAAAAAAGTCGCCTGGCGATAGAACACGTTTTCCTGCTGGTGGGCGAGATAGTGTTGCCCCAGCGCGCTGTCGCGATCGATGAAGCCAAGCACGAGCACGCCTTCGGGCCTGAGTACGCGCCGCGCCTCCCGCAGCATGGCATCGACATCATCGACGAAACACAAGGTGGTGACGCTCAGCGCATAATCGAAACAATGATCGGCGAAAGGCAATGACTCAGCGATGCCTTGAACCACCAAGACACCGCGGCGCTGTGCATAGGCCAGTACGGCACGCGCCGGGTCAAGACCGATGGCCACGCCCAAAGGCGCGGCGAACCGCCCCGTGCCCACGCCGATGGAAAGCCCCAGGCCCACCCAGGGCAACAAGGCGCGGCAGGCCAGCAATTCCGCCTGATAAGCGGCCGCATGGCGATCGAACCAGTTGTCGTAACGTACAGCGTGACGTTCAAATGGCCCCGAGCGCGGCATGCTCAATCGGCCTGTTGCACTGCGGCCACGCGTTCGGACAAAGGCTGGCCCACTTTGGACAGACTCTTGATCAAGCGGAACAAAGCCAACAGGGCGTTGGCGCTGCCGGGAAAGTCGCTGTAACTGTAGTGGCCACGATCATCGAAATACAGCACCGCGCCGACGTCGTGAATCCGGTGCCACAAACTTAATGCCGTCCCCGGCGCCTTTTCCGCCTTCACCCCAAGCCGGTGAAGGGCGGCATCGACGAAGGCCGGTGCCGATTCGGCATGCAGCACCTGCAGTTTCGTTCGGCTCTTTGCCCGTTCTTCCGCCAACAAGATGCCGATTGCATAGGGATCGGCCGGCTGACCGCGCTCGTCGATGACCGCCAGGCGGTCGCCGTCCACATCCAGCACCGCCCCCAGAGCGCATCCGCGCGCCTTGACTCGTTGGCTGGTTTCGGTCTGCGCCTGCGGCGACAAAGGATCGAGAGGGCGACGGGAAAGAGAAGGATCAGGGGAGAAACCGATGCGTTCCACCAGCATGTTGGGAAAATGAGCAAGCACTTCTTCCAGTTCGACCGCCACACCGCCATTTGCGGCATCTATGGCGAGCTTTACTTGCCCATTCACTTCGCGCAATGGCTGGCGCAGCCATGCGGCATAGTGAGGTAAGGGACGATCGTAGCGCAAGGTGGAATTGCAGGGTGCTTGAAACAAGGCATCCAGTTTCTGTATCCATCCCACCTCGACCACCTGTTCGGGTCGGACCGGATCGGCGCGCGGACCGTAAAAGCGCAGGCCGTTGTATTCGGCCGCCAGACAGCCAGCGGTAATCATAATACCACCATCGAGTTCTTCCTCGTCGATGTACCACTCCAACGCCGGCGTGGTACAGGAGCCGATGTGGGTGACATGATGGCCGCCCGAGCGCAAACCCAGGCTGACCGCTTCGGCCAGCGGGGCGGAAGAGGCGCGCATGTCATGGCCGATGGCCAACGTGCCGTCTCCGGGCGCCAGAAAATCACCGAAGGCGCGGGCCAGCATCATCGCCTGAGGGCAATCGAAAGATTTGTCAGTCTGCCCTCGGATCGTATACCCATTCACTAGGGCCATCAATGTCTCGCGGTTGGCGTGCGTGTTCATTCGCGTATCTCCTTCATCGTGGCTTCCGCCGTTGGTGTTAGTCTAATGGCAGTGTATCCACCCGCCAATGTCCTGCAGCAACTCAGGTTACAGGTCAGAGTTTTTCTTCCGACCAGTCGCCACTTCTTTGGAGTGCTCAGCTTGGCACGACCATCGCGTCCGCAAGATGAAGCATTGAAGCCAGATGACTGGCAATCCGGCTTGTGACAGGGCCCTGCCATCTTAAATTCGTAAGCCGTTGAAAAGTGGAGCGAGCGTCTGCTCGGAAAACACAGGCGGCAAGGAGGCCGCCGTCGAGCCTACAGGGATGTATTCACGGCGTTTTTCCGGGCAGACCGCCCGCCCCGCCACGGTTAGATGACGTGGTCCTGCGGCTTGTGATTAAATCTATTCAATCCATAGAAAAATAATTTACACTCTCGTTGATGCAAGCTACCCGACAAATTCGCCACCCTGAGCTGACACGCCAGCGCTTGCTGGAGGCTGCTCACCGTGAGATTTATTTGCATGGCTTTCAAGGCGCCAGCCTGGAGCGCATCCTTAGCGAGACCGGCCTCAGTAAGGGCGCCTTGTATCATCACTTCAGCGCCAAGAAGGCGCTGGGGATTGCGGTGGTCGAAGAGGTCATCGGTGAACGTTTGAGGCGCGAATGGATCGAGCCTTTGGAACATGCGGCCAAGCCTGTGGATGCGCTGCTGCAAATCATTGCCCGCAAGCAGGCCGATGCCGATGCCGAATCGATTCGCCTGGGTTGCGACCTGAACAATCTCATACAGGAAATGAGTCCATTGGATGAGGCGTTTCGCCATTCGCTCGCGAACCTGATCAAAAGATGGAGAAAATCGATGGAAACCGCCCTCGCCCGCGCTCAAACCAAGGGAGAAATCAGACCCGAGATCGATTGCGCCCGTACGGCTTTGTTTCTCGTCTCCGCGATCGAGGGCTGCACTGGCTTGAGCAAGAATCAACGCAGCATCGAGGACTACCGTGGCTGTCTGGACGGCGTCAAGGATTATCTGCAGGCCTTGCGCGTCAACTGACAATGCTGAGATTACAGTATTGGCCAAACACAAGCTCCGGGCTTATTGACAATGTTTTTCCGATCGATATACATTCCAACCAGTCTGTTTATACCTTGAGGACTCGCGCCATGACGACCAACAGCTCTGTACAAAAGGACTGGATCTCAGTGACTCCTGACTAGAATGCGTGGTTTGCCCATCCGGGAGATGACAAACCGCATTTCGCAGTGATGGTTTTCATCGAGGCGTATGGAGTCAACGCGCATTTCAGACGCCTGGCAGAACGCCTGGCCGAAGCGGGTTTCGCCGCCATTGTGCCCAACATTTATCACGGCCACGTCCACCCCTATTCCGATCAACAACACGCCATCGAGCATCTCAAAACCCTAGACGATACCCAGGTGATGCGTGAGGCAGAAGCAACTCTTGACTACCTGGAAAACGATCCGCATGTTTCCGGTTTGCCGGCGGTTCTCGGTTTTTGCATGGATGGCCGCTATGCCTTCATGGCCAACGCCGAGCATAACCAACGCCTGCGCGCTGTAGTAGCATTCTATGGCGGAGGCATCGCACCACAACAAGACAGACTGGGTCGCAAGCCTCTTCTCGATCGGGTGCCTGAAATGAAAGCCCCTCTTCTATTGCAGTACGGGAGCGCCGACCCATCGATCGCACCGGATGAACATGCGCGTATCGTCGAGACGCTCGGCAGAGCGAACAAACGCTATTCTCTGGATCTTTATCCCGGGGCTGGACATGGGTTTTTCTGCGACGACCGCCCCTCCTATGACCCTGATGCCGTCAGCCAGGGCTGGCATAGAACCCTGGACTTTTTCGCTCAATACTTAGGAGACTGAGCCCATGGCAAAACTTGCTATCGTACTGCTGTCAGACATGAAAGATCCGGTAAAGGTGGAAATGTCCATGCGCTTTGCGCTCGTGGCCAAACAGCAGAACCGCCTGAAAGACATCCGCTTTTTCTTCTTCGGACCCGGCGTGCGCGTCCCTGGCCAGATCGAGAACGATCCCAATCTTGGCCCCTTGCTCCAAGAGCTGCTGACCAGCGGCATCGCCGTTTTGGCGTGTATCTACAATGCCCGTGGACTAGGCGAAGAAGAAACGCTCAAGCGCACGGAAATTCAGATGCAGGCCATCGGCGCCGATCTCGTCAGTGCGGTCGAGCGGGGTTATCAGCTGATGAGTTTCTAACCGCTGCCAGCGGAGAATGGAGCCACCGATGCACGCCAGCAAATTATTCTCCCCTTTGCGTCTTCGCGATCTGACATTTCCCAATCGCGTATTCGTCTCCCCCATGTGCCAATACAGCAGTCCGGAAGGCATGGCCAGCGACTGGCATCTCGTCCATCTCGGCAGCCGCGCCGTGGGCGGCGCGGGTCTGGTGATGAGTGAAGCGACTGCCGTCAGCCCTGAAGGACGCATCAGCCCCGCCGATCTCGGTCTCTGGAACGATGCCCAAGCCGAGGCTCTTGCGCCTATCGCCGCATTCATTCGCGCCCAGGGCGCCGCGCCGGCCATTCAGCTGGCCCACGCCGGACGCAAGGCATCGACCACGCCCCCATGGGAGGGAGGCGGGACTATCGGTACGGATAAAGGCGGATGGACGCCGATGGGGCCCAGTCCAGTGCGTTTTTCCCCATCTCACCCCATACCCGCCGTACTGGACGAAGAGGGGGTAGAAACGGTCATCCAACAGTTTGTCGAAGCGGCAAGACGCGCTTTAAGCGCTGGTTTCGAGGTAGTGGAAATTCACGCCGCCCATGGCTATTTGCTGCACAGTTTCCTTTCTCCGCTTTCCAACCAACGGCAGGATCGCTGGGGCGGAAGCCTGGAAAACCGGATGCGCCTGCCCTTGCAGGTCGCCCACGCGGTGCGCGAAATCTGGCCCAAGGAGTGGCCGGTGTTCGTGCGCATCTCGGCCACGGACTGGGTGGACGGCGGCTGGGATCTTCCGCAGTCCATCCTTTTCGCAGAACGTCTCAAAGCGCTGGGCATCGATCTCATCGATTGTTCCAGCGGCGGGTTAACGCCCGATGCCAAAATCCCCGCCGCCCCCGGCTTTCAGGTCCCTTTTGCCGAGGCGGTCCGCGAGCGATCCGAAATTCCCACTGCGGCGGTGGGTCTGATCACTACTCCGGCCCAGGCAGAACAAACTCTGGTGGCAGAACAGGCCGATGCGGTGTTCCTCGGGCGAGAACTGTTGCGAAACCCGTATTGGCCTCTGCATGCCGCCCACGCCCTGGGGACGGAAATCGAGTGGCCCCACCAATACGAGCGCGCCAAAATCTAGGAACCCTCAAGAGATATCGCCTCCCGTCTCTAGCAGCGACTCGAGAGAACCCATCCCGGCACGATCATCGTGTCCTCGGGATGAAACATTGGCCTTAGTTCGACTTGCCGTAGATCACGGTGCGATTGCGGCCTTCGCGCTTGGCCACATACAGAGCGCGGTCGGCAGCGCGCAGCAGCGCCTCGACCGTGTCAAAATGATCTTCCGCTCCGTCGAGCATGCTGGCAAGGCCACTGGAAATCGTGACCTTGATCTCTTGGTCACCATAGGAAAAGACCGAAGCCTCGACCGCTTTCCGCAAGCGCTCCATCAGGCCGTAGGCTTCCACCTCCCGCGTGCCTAGCAGCAACACCACGAATTCCTCACCACCATAGCGGGCCATCACATCGCTGTAGCGCAACTGTTGGTTAAGAAGCAGGGCGAGTTCCCGCAGAATGACATCACCAGCCTCATGACCGTAGGTATCGTTGACGCGCTTGAAATAGTCAATATCCAAAAAAGCCACCGTCAACGGCCAGCCTTCCTTTTGAGCCGCTTGAAACTCGGATTGCGCTTCTTCCATCAAATGACGGCGGTTATACAAGCCGGTCAGGGGATCGGTTTTGGATTGGCGTTGCAGCTCGCGGTTATTGGCCTCGAGAAATTCGTTGCGCGCCTTGAATTCACGCGCTTCCTGCAGGGCCTTGAGATTGCGCAACATGAGAAGATCGCGCGCTTCGGCCAGTAATCGCGCTGCTTCTTGTGCATCGGGCAAATCGACCTCGAACAAGCGGGCATATTCAGGCAACAGTGCAGCGATCCTGTTCATGACAGCATCGAATCCACGCGCATCGATATGCAGATTTTGATGCGCCCAATGTGCAAACTCCAAAAGCGCCTCTTCTTCTCCGGAGCGCCGGCCGAGCCAATAATCGGCGAGAGGCGCTGAAAGCGCCACACAGCCTTCCAGCAGCGACTGCGGCGACTCTTCTTTGCCCAAACAAAAATGATGGCTGGTTTCGACAGCCTGACAGATGGGGTGAGGTAGGTTCCATTGCTCCAGAAGACGGGCGCCCAGATGAGCATGATCGAAGCCGAAAGCATCTATTTCCAACCGCGCCAGCTCACCGTGACTGGTCGCTGCGTCGAGCAAACGGGCATACTCTTCTGGATCGGTCTGTTCCAATACCAGCATACCGATGTCCTGCAAGAGAGCGGCAAGAAAAAAACGGCCGGAGTCTCCGGCGTTCGATAGTTCGGCCAGCGCTCGCGCGCTGATGGCGGCGGTGAGGGATCGGTGCCAGTAGGCGCGTTTGTCCACGCATCCACCATTGTCGGACGGCTGGAGGGAAAAACTCAAGGCCAAGGTGATGGCTGTGTTGAAACCCAGCAGGCTGATCGCCTGACGCAAGTTGTCCACAGCGCGCCTCTGGGCATAGAGCGGCGAATTGGCCGCCTTGAGAAGGCGTGCGCTCAAGGCCGGGTCGGGCGCAATGGTGCTTGCGAGCTCACACGACCCCGCATACGGGTCTTCGCCGAGCTCCAGAACTCGGGTGGCAACCGCTGGCAAAGTGGGCAGCTTGGCGGCGGCGCGCTTCAACATCTGATCTAATTCTGCGGACGTATTTTCATTCATCTTTTAGTAATTACCTGCCGCCTCGTCTTTGGGGCCAATCTGCTCTTGGATTATCTTAGCGCAAGACCGCTTCTTTGCAAGCCGCCTTCCGAACCGCGATAATATGCATACCATCCTACCAGCATCGAAATTCAATGGCTCAATACATCTACACCATGAACCGCGTCGGCAAGATCGTGCCGCCCAAAAAACAAATTCTGCGCGACATTTCGCTCAACTTCTTCCCTGGCGCCAAAATCGGCGTGCTCGGCTACAATGGCGCGGGCAAGTCCACGCTGCTGCGCATCATGGCAGGCGTTGATACCGACATCATCGGCGAAGCACGCCCGCAGCCCGGCATAAAAATCGGCTATCTGCCCCAGGAGCCGGCGTTGAATCCGGACAAGGACGTACGCGGAAATGTCGAAGAGGGCCTCGGTGAGATCAAGCAAGCGCAGGCCGAGCTCGACGCCGTCTATGCCGCCTACGCAGAACCCGACGCCGATTTCGACGCGCTGGCCGCCGAGCAAGCCCGCCTGGAGAACATCATTCAGGCCGCTGACGCGCACAATCTCGATCACAAGCTGGAAGTCGCCGCCGAAGCCCTGCGGCTGCCGCCGTGGGATGCCGACGTTACCACGCTCTCCGGTGGCGAACGCCGCCGCGTGGCGCTGTGCCGCCTGTTGCTGTCAGCGCCCGACATGCTGATCCTCGACGAACCGACCAACCACCTCGATGCCGAGTCGGTGGCCTGGCTGGAACGCTATCTCAAGGAATTTCCGGGTACCGTGGTGGCGGTCACCCACGACCGCTACTTCCTCGACAACGTGGCTGGCTGGATTCTCGAACTCGACCGCGGCCATGGCATCCCCTGGGAAGGCAACTACTCATCCTGGCTGGAGCAAAAGGAGCGCCGCCTCACCCAGGAAGAGAAAGCCGAAACGGCCCGCCTGAAAGCCATGGAAGCCGAACTGGAGTGGGTGCGCGCCAACCCAAAGGGGCGGCAGGCCAAATCCAAGGCGCGCATGAAGCGTTTCGAGGAATTGAGCAGCAGTGATTACCAGAAACGTTCCGAGACCAAAGAAATCTATATCCCCCCGGGGCCTCGTCTCGGCGACAAGGTGATCGAGGTCGAGAATCTCAGCAAGTCCTTCGGAGACCGGCTACTCTACCAGGGCTTGTCGTTCACCCTGCCCCGCGGCGGCATCGTCGGCGTAATCGGCCCCAACGGAGTTGGCAAGACCACTTTGTTCCGCCTGCTCACGGGCGAGGAATCCCCCGACACCGGCACTATCACCGTCGGTGAAACGGTGCAGATCGCCTATGTCGACCAGAGCCGCGACGCCCTGGACGGCGACAAGACCGTATGGGAAGAAATCTCGGATGGACAGGAAATCATCACCGTTGGCAATTACCAGGTGAATTCGCGCGCCTATGTGAGCCGCTTCAATTTCAAGGGAAGCGACCAGCAAAAGCGGGTGAAAGACCTTTCCGGCGGTGAGCGCAATCGCGTCCATCTGGCCAAGCTGCTCAAGTCCGGCGGCAACCTTCTACTGCTGGACGAACCGACCAACGACCTGGACGTGGAAACCCTGCGCGCGCTGGAAGAAGCGCTCCTTGATTTCCCCGGCAGCGTGGTGGTCATATCGCATGACCGCTGGTTCCTCGACCGCATCGCCACCCACACTCTTGCTTTCGAAGATGACGGCCAGGTGGTCTGGTTCGAAGGCAATTACAGTGAATACGAGGCCGATCGCCACGCCCGCCTGGGCACCGCCGCGGATCAGCCGCATCGGATGAAATACCGCCGGCTCTCGGCTTAAACCAAAGCCCAACCTCGCCATGACCGATATCGACCGTCTATTCAACCGTCTCGATACCCTGCTCGACCGTCTCGAGCCATTGCTGCCGCCGCGGCACACAGAGCCCGATTGGAGCGCGCTCGCCTATCGCTGGCGCCGTCCCGGCTACCTTCAAGCCATCAATCATCCCCACCTCCTCGAGGCGGAGGCCCTGCTCGGAATCGAGCGACAAAAACAGCGCCTGGCACGCAACACCGCTCAGTTCGTGCGCGGCCTGCCCGCGAACAACGCCCTGTTATGGGGGGCGCGCGGCACCGGCAAATCCTCGCTAATCCGGGCGATGCTGCAGGAGTTCGCTGACCAGAGACTGCGCCTGATCGAGGTGGAACGCCGCGATCTTATCGATCTGCCGGACATCGTCGAGCCGCTGTACGAACGCCCCGAACGTTTTATCCTTTTCACCGACGACCTCTCCTTCGAAGCGGACGATGCCAGCTACAAGGCGCTCAAGGCCGCCCTCGACGGTTCCGTGGCCGCCACCCCCGAGAACGTGCTGATCTATGCCACCTCAAACAGACGCCATCTGCTGCCCGAATACCAGCGCGACAATCAAGAAGCTCGCGCCATCGACGGCGAGATCCATCCAGGCGAAGCCACCGAGGAGAAGATATCGCTATCCGAGCGGTTCGGCTTATGGCTGGCGTTTCACCCTTTCGGTCAGGAAGAATACCTGGCAGTCGTATTCGACACTCTGCGCCGCTTGAATCTGTATCCCGATGCGGATGGCGTACGCGCTGAGGCGCTGCGCTTTGCTCTGGAACGCGGCTCACGCAGCGGTCGGGTGGCGGTTCAATTCGCGCGTGATTGGGCGGGGAAAGCCAGTTATGAATCATTCGCGGGAAACTGACAAAGCTCAGAAAAACTCATCTTTTAGTTTTCCTGAGCTTACATGATTTCCACTTCAGGATGCGTTTCGCAGGGCGCCCATGCTGTTGAGAGGATCCGCATGCTCTACATCGAACCCAACGCCGGCGTCGAGCCGGTCGTAAAAGTTATCCAGCAAGCCCGTCACAGCGTCGAAATCAACGCCTGGCTGATAGATGACCGCGCCATTATCAATGCCATCCGCAGCGATGCCCGCAGGGGCGTAAACGTACAGGTCATCGCCGAAAGCCTCCCTCAAGGAGTGCCTTACATGCGGGTGGTCAGGGAATATCAGCTTCTGGCCGCCGCTGGCGCCCAATTGCGCTGGGCGCCTCCCCGTTTCACCCATCGCTTCGCCCAAGACCACGCCAAGTACATTGTCGATGACAACGGCAAAGGGCCCGCCTTGATTAGCACAGCGAATTTCACATATGCCGGATTCCATAAAAATCGGGATTATTTATGGATCAGCCACAATCCCACCGTCGCCCGTGTTCTGGCTAAAGTCTTTCAGGCTGACTGGAACCGCCGCCATGCAGGAGCCGTAGCGCGCAGCGTCCCGAACCTGGTGATTTCACCCGGAGGCGAAAAAGCGCTGATCGAAGTCATCGAACAACCGGGGCCCATCGACATGCAAAGCATGGAATTCGGCTATATCCCACGCATAAACTATGTATTCGAACGCAAGGGAAAATTGGCGCGAATCATCGTACCCGCCGACTTGAGCGCCTATGACCGTGGGAATCTGGCTCCATTGATACACCATGGCGTCCAGGTGCGATTTATGAACAAGCCCTATCCGCACGCAAAGATGCTCGTTGGCAACCGTCTCGCCTTCATCGGCTCACAGAACATCAGCTGGGTCAGTCTGCACCACAACCGGGAAGTGGGAATCATCCTCCGCGGTCGTGCTGTGAAGATGCTGCGCCAACAGTTCGATCGTGACTGGAAAACCTCCCGACCCATGCAAAAATGAAACCCGGCGGTATGCAGTCATCCTCATCTCGGCACCTGCCGAGATACTGGCACGCTCTGTATGTGAGACAAACAAGGCACCCTGCAACAGACGCCACTCTCTTCACTTCAGCCCTGTTCGAGCAAAATCCTGAGCATGCGCCGCAAGGGTTCGGCCGCTCCCCATAACAGCTGATCGCCGCATGTAAAAGCACCGACAAATTCACTCCCCATGTTGAGCTTGCGCAAGCGGCCCACCGGAATTTCCAGGCGACCACTGACGGCGGCGGGGGTAAGCTCCCTGATGCTGGCCTCGCGCTCATTGGGGACCACTCGCACCCATTCATTGGCATTTCGAATCAGATCTTCGACCTCATCGATCGGCATGTCCCGCTTGAGTTTGATGGTCAGCGCCTGGGAATGGCAGCGCATGCTGCCGATACGCACGCACATTCCATCTATGGGCACCGGCTCGGATTCGTGCCCCAGGATTTTGTTGGTTTCGGCCTGCGCCTTCCATTCTTCCCTGCTCTGGCCGTTTTCCATGGCCTTGTCTATCCACGGAATCAAACTTCCGGCCAGCGGTGCTCCGAAATACTCCTGAGGGAACTCATGAGAGCGCATCTGGGCGCTGACCTTTGCATCGATCTCGAGAATCGAAGCGGCCGGATCATCCAGCTCGGAAGCCGCGCTCTCATGCAATTTCCCCATTTGTCGAAGCAATTCGCGCATGTGGCGGGCACCGGCACCGCTGGCCGCCTGATAGGTCATAACGCTCATCCATTCGACCAGGCCGGCACGGAACAAGCCGCCGAGCCCCATCAACATCAGGCTGACCGTGCAATTGCCCCCGATCCAGGCACGGCCGCCGCTGGCCAGACGGGCATCAATGACATCGCGGTTCACCGGATCGAGAACAATCACGGCGTCCTTTTCCATACGCAGCGTCGAAGCCGCGTCTATCCAGTGGCCTTTCCAGCCGGCGGTACGCAATCGAGGATAGATATCGGTGGTATAGTCGCCTCCTTGACAGCTGATGATGATGTTCATCTGCTTTAGACTGTCTATATCCCGGGCATCAGCGAGCGTGCCTCCGCCGCCGAAGTCGGGGGCACGCCCTCCCGCATTGGAAGTACTGAAGAAATGGGGTTCGATCAGCGCGAAATCGTTCTCCTCGCGCATCCGCTGCATCAGCACCGATCCGACCATTCCACGCCAACCCACCAAACCAACCCGTTGCATCGCCCGCCCCCTCATCCCAGCGCCGCGACCACGGCATCGCCCATCGCTGCCGTGCCGACCGCGGACTCGCCAGGCTTGGCGAGATCGGCGGTGCGCAGGCCCTGGCGCAATACCGCTCCCACCGCCTTCTCCACCCGCTCGGCCAACTCGGCATTCCCGAGGGAATGGCGCAATAGCATCGCTACGGACAGAATCGTTGCCAAGGGATTGGCCATACCCTGGCCGGCGATATCGGGTGCCGAGCCGTGGATGGGTTCATACATGCCCTGTCCTTTCTCGTTGAGCGACGCCGAGGGCAGCATGCCGATGGATCCGGTCAGCATGGCGGCGGCATCGGAGAGAATGTCGCCGAACATATTCGTGGTGACGATCACGTCGAATTGCTTGGGCGCCCGTACCAGTTGCATGGCTGCATTGTCGACATACATGTGGTCAAGCTCGACTTCGGGGTACTCCCGACCCACGCGGATGAGGACCTCTCTCCACAGTTCGGACACTTCCAGTACATTGGCCTTGTCCACAGAGCATAGCCGCTTGCCGCGCTTCATCGCCGTTTCGTACGCCACTCGGGCGATACGCTCGATCTCGTGTTCACTGTAAACGAGCGTGTTGAAGCCTTCGCGTTCACCGTTTTCCAGCGTACATATGCCACGCGGTTCACCAAAGTAGATTCCGCCGGTCAGCTCTCGCACGATCATGATGTCCAAACCTTCGACCACCTCGCGTTTCAGCGTCGAGGCATCCGCCAATTCAGGGTAGAGCAGCGCGGGGCGCAGGTTGGCAAACAGGCCGAGTTCCTTGCGGATGCCCAGCAGCCCCCGCTCCGGCCGCAACGCGCGCTCCAAAGCGTCGTACTGAGGCCCGCCAACTGCACCGAGCAGCACGGCATCGACCTGCCGGGCCTTGGCGAGGGTTTCCTCGGGCAGCGGATGGCCCGCCGCATCGTAGCCCGCGCCGCCGATAGCCGCCTCGTCGAGTTCCACATCCAGCCCGTGCCTGGACTTCAGCACATCGATGACCTTCACCGCCTCGGCGATGATCTCAGGGCCAATACCGTCACCCGGTAGAACCAAAATTTTATGGGTCATAGTTGTCTCAACTCGTTATTGATCATAAAGATGCTCTATATTGTCTGCAGCGCGGTACGCCAGACCCGGAATATCGCGGCCGCGATCGTAACCGGCATCCATGCGGCAAGGCCCACCGGATCGTGGACAGCGGGGTTCATTCGGCGGCGAACAGCCACGGCGCTTCCTGCCGCCGCTTCGCCTCGTAGGCGCGAATCTCGTCGGCATGCTGCAGAGTGAGGCCGATGTCATCCAGCCCTTCCAACAGGCAATGCTTGCGGAATGGATCGACCTCGAAATAGAAACGCCGCCCTTCCGGTGTGCTCACGGCCTGCGCTTCCAGATCGATGGTCAGCGTATATCCGGGTGTCGCCGTCACAGCGGCGAACAGTGCATCGACTTCAGTTTCGTCGAGCACGATGGGCAACAATCCGCTCTTGAAACTGTTGTTAAAGAAGATATCGGCGAAACTTGGCGCGATCACCGCGCGGATACCATAGTCGTCCAGCGCCCACACGGCATGTTCGCGCGAGGAGCCGCAACCGAAATTCTTGCGCGCAAGCAAAATGCTACCGCCCGCATAGCGTGGGTCGTTGAGTACAAAATCCGGATTCGGCCGGCGGCGGCTGTTGTCCATGCCCGGCTCGCCGGGGTCGAGATAGCGCCAGTCGTCGAACAGGTTGGGTCCAAAACCGCTACGCTTGATCGATTTCAGGTACTGTTTGGGAATGATGGCGTCGGTATCTACGTTGGCCCGATCCAGCGGGATGACTTTCCCGGTGAGGGTGGTGAATGCTCGCATCCTGCTTGCCTCCTTAAAATTCACGCACATCGACGAAATGGCCGGCCACGGCGGCAGCCGCAGCCATCGCGGGACTGACCAGATGCGTGCGCCCGCCCTGCCCCTGGCGTCCCTCGAAATTGCGGTTCGAGGTCGAGGCGCAGCGTTCGCCGGGCTCCAGGCGATCGGCATTCATCGCCAGGCACATCGAACACCCGGGTTCGCGCCATTCAAAACCCGCCTCGATGAAAATCTCATCCAAGCCTTCCTCCTCGGCCTGACGCTTGACCAGCCCGGATCCCGGCACCACCATCGCCAATTTGACGTTGTCGGCCACATGCCGCCCTTTTACCACGGCGGCGGCAGCGCGCAGATCCTCGATACGCGAATTGGTGCAGGAGCCGATGAACACTTTATCTATCGCAATCTCGGTAATCGGCATGCCCGCCTTCAATCCCATGTATTCCAGCGCCCGCCGCATGCTCTCGGCCTTGACCCGATCCGGCTCCGCATCCGGATCGGGCACGGCCATATCCACGGGCACCACCATTTCCGGCGAAGTGCCCCAGGTCACCTGGGGCCGTATTTCCGCGGCATCGATCACCACTTCCCGATCGAACATGGCGTCTTCGTCGCTGTGCAGGTCGGCCCATGCGGCGACAGCGGCCTCCCACAACGCCCCTTTTGGGGCGTAGGGACGCCCCTTGAGGTAATCGATCGTGGTTTGATCCACCGCCACCAACCCGGCACGCGCGCCCGCTTCTATCGCCATATTGCATAGCGTCATGCGCCCTTCCATTGACAGCGCGCGCACCGCTTCGCCCGCAAACTCGATAGCGTAACCCGTGCCGCCGGCGGTGCCGATCTCAGCGATCACGGCCAGGGCGATATCCTTGGCGGTCACGCCGCTGGCCACCTTTCCTTCCACACGTACCCGCATATTGCGGGATTTTTTCTGCAAGAGACATTGAGTAGCGAGTACATGTTCGACTTCCGATGTGCCGATGCCATGCGCCAGAGCACCGAATGCGCCGTGCGTGGAAGTATGCGAATCACCGCACACCACAGTCATTCCAGGCAGTGTCGCGCCCTGTTCAGGGCCAATAACGTGGACGATGCCCTGGCGGGTATCGTCCATGCGAAATTCGGTGATGTGAAAGACGCGGCAATTCTCGTCGAGCGTCTCCACCTGCTGCCGAGACACCGGATCGGTAATGCCATGACGGCGATCGGTGGTGGGCACGTTATGATCGGCCACTGCCAACACGCTGTCAGTACGCCATGGATGACGCCCCGCCAGACGCAGGCCTTCGAATGCCTGAGGGCTGGTCACCTCATGCACCAGATGCCGGTCGATATACAGCAAGGCGGTGCCATCCTCTTCGCTTCGCACCACATGAGCATCCCATAATTTGTCATAAAGTGTCTTTCCGGACATATCGGCAACCCCTTATACAATCCGTGAACTACGATAGCGCCCTTGAATTCATAACTCAAATGGTATTTTTTCATTAAATGAATTACTCTCTGGAATACATACCCCGCCCATCTCACTATGAATATCGATGCATTACGCGCCTTCCTGAGCGTTGCCGAACACACTTCCTTTTCTACCGCCGCCGAACAGCTGCACCTTAGCCAACCGGCGGTGAGCAAGCGCATCAAGCAACTCGAAGACGAGCTTGGACAACGGCTCTTCAACCGCCTCGCGCGCCGCGTCCATTTGACCGAAGCCGGCCGCGCCTTGCTGCCGGGCGCCCGCGCAATCCTTCTCGAAGTTGAAGAGAGCCGCAGACGACTATCGCAATTAACGGATCGCGTCACTGGCCGGCTTAGCATTGGCAGTTCTCACCATATCGGACTGCATCGCCTTCCGGCCCTTCTACGCCGCTTTATCCGCACCTTTCCCGAAGTCGATCTCGACCTGCAGTTTCTGGATTCGGAAACCGGCTGCCGGCTGGTGGAGAAGGGCGATCTGGAACTCGCCGTGGTCACGCTACCCATCAAAACGCCCGATGCGCTCTTGTCGACGCCGGTATGGGATGATCCGCTGATGATCATGGTGGCGGCAGATCATCCTCTAACGGCGTGCCCTGTGGCCGATTGCGCGACGCTGGCGGATCATCCCGCTATTCTTCCCGCCGCCGGCACTTACACCCGGGCATTGATCGACCGGGCCATGAAACCCCATCATCTGTCGCCCATGATCCGGCTGGAAACCAATTACCTGGAAACCATACGCAGCATGGTTTCCATAGGCATGGGATGGAGCACCTTGCCATTGACCATGCTCGATGCACGTCTGCGCGTCATCGACGTGCCCGAAATGAAAATGAAACGCCAGCTCGGCTTTATCCGCCATCAGGGCCGAACCCTGTCGAATGCCGCACGCGCCCTGATCCGATCCGCGCTTACGGAGAATGAATGATTGGCGAGAAAAAACTTCCCAGCCGCCAGCGGGGCGATCCATGCCTGAGAGGTATGCGTTATTATCTTCATTATCTTCAGAGACGTTGCCGAAAAGCCCGTTTTGAGTCAAAGTGATGCCATGAGCGCGATAGTTCTTCCCGAGTTCGAGTTAGATGACAGCACTTTGCGCTTGCGCGGCCGCTGGACAGTGGATCTGCTCGAATCCGTCGATAAGCACCTACGTCGGCCTATTGCTGTTCCTGCTGACACCCTTGTCATCGATCTAAGCGACGTCGAGCGGCTTGACGCAGGTGGCGCCTGGCTGGTGCAGCGCCTTGTAAGCGATCTCAAGGAGATGGGAAAAGCCGTTGAAATCAAATCGGCGAACCCCGAATCCGCCGCGCTTTTGAGTCTCATTGCCAAACAAAGAGACCCGCGTGGCTGCAGTGGGCGACGCGAACCTCCACCTTTTCTGGAAACGCTCGGCAGACGCAGCGTCCAGACCTTGCATACCGCATACGAATTTCTCAGTTTCCTCGGCGAAAGCGCTCTGACATCCCTGCACGCGCTTCCCATTCCCAGACGACTGCGCCCTCGGATGATTCTGAAGACCATAGAGCAGGCGGGCGTAGCCGCCTTGCCGATCGTCGGCTTGCTGTCGTTCCTCATCGGGGTGGTAATCTCTTATCAAAGCGCGGTTTTTTTGCGCCAGTACGGGGCCAATTATTTTCTCGCCAACCTGGTGGGCATCAGCATGGCGCGCGAGCTTGCGCCTTTGCTCACAGCCATCATCGTGGCGGGCCGCACCGGCTCGGCCTTCACCGCTCAGATCGGCACCATGATGGTCACCGAAGAAATCGATGCCTTGCGCACTATGGGTATTCGCCCCATAGAAATTCTGGTATTACCCAAGGTATTGGGGCTGATCATCGCTCTCCCCCTGTTGACCCTGTTCGCCGACATTCTCGGGATATTCGGCGGTGCCCTGATCGGCAAGCTAGTGCTCGGCATCAACCTGTCCAGCTTCCTTGAGCAACTCGCCCAAGCCCTGAATGTATCCAGTTATCTGGTAGGGCTGGCCAAGGCACCGATATTCGCCCTGGTCATCGCCACGGTAGGGTGTTATCAGGGCTTCAAGGTACAGGGCAGCGCTGAAAGCGTCGGCCTTCGCACCACCCAAAGCGTAGTGCAATCAATCTTCATCGTCATCGTCGCAGATGCCGCCTTGTCCATTCTTTTCAACTGGCTGGGCATCTGATGGCTGGGCATCCCGAAGTCGTGCTGCGATTGAGCGGAATTGAGACCCGCTACGGCAAACGCATCATCCATTCCGGCATCGATCTTGAGGTGCGTCGCGGAGAGATCCTCGCCATTGTCGGCGGATCGGGATCCGGAAAGACCACCTTGTTGCGTGAGATGCTTTTGCTGCGAAAACCCGATGCCGGTCACATTGAAATTCTGGGACAACGCGATATCCGCCACGGAACGCATGCAGAAGTAGAGTTGCGCAAGCGCATGGGAGTGTTGTTCCAATCCGGGGCTCTTTTCGGGGGGTTGACCGTTCTGGAAAACGCCATGTTGCCGCTGGAAGAACATACCCGTCTGCATGAAGCCACCGTTTGCCAGATTGCTACTTTGAAAATCGCGCTCACCGGCCTGCCGCATGAAGCGGCTACGCTCTACCCAAGCGAACTGAGTGGTGGCATGCGCAAACGGGCGGCGCTGGCACGTGCTTTGGCTCTGGATCCCGAACTTCTGTTTCTGGATGAGCCGGGCTCGGGCCTTGATCCTCCCAGTGCCCGCGCCATTGATGAACTGGTGTATGAATTACGATCAGCGCTGGGCCTGACCGTTATCATGATCACTCATGACATGGCGACGGTTAATGACATCGCCGACCGCGTCCTTCTTCTCGGTGAGGGAAGCATTCTTGCCTCAGGCACGCCCGCTGAGATGGCGGTCAGTACAAATGCAGACGTTCGCCGCTTCTTCGATGTGCAGGCCTTGGCGGACAGAGTCGAGGTCATTGAAAGCACAAATGAAGAATCGCCGCGCGCCGTTTGAGAAATTGCATACCTTTGCGCTTCGACGCCGAAGTAATCACGCATCGAAGTGTAAAGAATTATTGAGGTGACCCATGGATTCACGCATCAATTATGCCTTGATAGGCGCATTCGTTCTGATTCTCGGGGCTGCAGGCATCGCGCTATTGCTATGGCTGGCGGGCGGCGGCCCCAAGCCGGCTTATGAACACTATCTCATCTATACCAAGGAATCGGTGGCGGGTCTCAATCAGAGCGCGCCAGTACTCTATCATGGAGTGCGCGTGGGCCGCGTCGCTTCCATCGAACTTGAGCCAAACGATCCACAAAAGGTGCGCATCCTCCTGGATATCAAAAAAGGGACTCCGATCAGGGAGGACGTACGCGCCACCATTAAAAGCCAGGGGATCACCGGAATCAGCTACATTGGATTGAGTGGTGGCTCACCCAAGACCCCGCCCTTGATCGCAAAAGCAGGCCAACCCTATCCTGTCATTCCTTTCAAACCCTCGCTGTTCGCCCAACTCGGTGACATCGCCACCCAAACGGGCAGTAGCCTTGAGCAAGCCAGTCAACGCATCAATGAAGTGCTCAGCGCGCAAAACATTCGCCATCTCAACGCCACCTTGGCCAATCTGGATATGCTCAGCGGATCACTGGCCGCCGAAAGCGGGCGCATCGACGACGCCATCCGGCAACTCGACGCTACCTTGAAGCAGCTCCATCAAAGCAGCCTCATGCTGCCCTCCATACTGGGGAATCTGAACCGAGGATTGAAACCCTTGCCGAATGCGATCGCCAACTTCAATCAAAGCACACAAATTTTCAACCAAGCGGCCAACAATGTCAGTCTTGCCGCAATCGGGATTCAAAAAACCGTCCCTCAACTCGATCGTACCCTGCGCCAACTCGATGGCACTGCCGCCACCTATCGACGACTCGGGCAGGAACTACAGCGCAACCCGAACGCCTTGATCTTTGGGGCCCCCAAACCGCGCCCCGGCCCAGGAGAATGAGCATGTCTGAAAACCGCTTTTACGCATTTCGCTTGCAAAGACGAATGGCTCTCGGAACCCTCGTCTTATCTGCAGCCGCTCTCGGAGGCTGTGCCGTTATTGGCGGCAACGCCCCGGCCATCACTCAATATCAGCTCCCACCGAAGCCCGCCCCGGTATATAAAAGCCATACCCAGCTGCTTTGCCCTTCCCTGCGGGTCGCGGAACCCATCGCCGATCGTGGGTACGGCGGAACATCGATTCATTATTCTAATGCCCCCTATGTCGTTGAAAGTTATGCCTATCACCAGTGGGCAACCGCACCGGCGAGCATGCTCCAACCCATCCTGATTGAAACCTTGAGTGACGCTGGATTATTCAGAACCGTCCTTGGACCGGATGCGCCGGCCACATCGAGTCTACAGCTCAACACCCGACTGATCGAGCTGGATCAACATATCGAGGGAAAGCGAAGCGAAATCCATCTGGTGATACGCAACAGTTTGAGCAACATGATTCAACAGCGCCAGATCGCCGCGCAGCGTTTTTCGGTGATCGTGCCCAGCCAACCCGACCCGGCCTCAGGCGTGATCGCAACCGAAACAGCCGTCGGCAAATGGAGCTTGCAATTGACTCGCTGGCTGCGCCATGAGATGCGTGCCAGCGGATTGTGCAAAACCAAGGCGCCCTGAACCGATGCGCTCCAGAACATTCGCCCACCTTTTTTTGTTTGTGCTTCTCGCCACGGCAAGCGCCTTTGCGAGTGCAAAAGTCTTGGTTTTGCAACCAAGCATTCACGCCTTGAACCGGATGCAAATTTTGACAGCTGAAGCCTTGGCCGACGACGAGCAAGCGCGCGCCGCCTGGCATGATGGAAATTCCGCTCAGGTCACTTTTTATGTGGGTAGGGTGCAGACACTCGTCCAGCTCATCCGCTCACGAATGCCGGCTGCTGAATTCCATGCCATGCTTAGAGCCATCTATGCTGTGATCAACTTTGAGGACAACAAACAGGTGCTTGCCCTATTTCCCCGCCTCTTTCATTCCCTGGACGACCTCCCTCAAATCGCCCCCACCCTGCAGGCGCGGGCGGCACTCCTTCAAGCCCGCAAAGATCTAAGAAAACCAAACCGCGCAGCCGCCCTTCGGGCTCTTTCAAGAGCCGACAATGCCTTCAACAATCCCTATCTCACGCCACCATTGAAAAACACCGAACATGACCTGCAAGCAACCACCAAATCCCTGATCATCGGCAATAACCTGATGGCAGCCAGCAACCTCAGCAAACTCGCCACCGCCTTGATGAATCTCCACCATGCATTGGCCACTTATCCTTTTGATATAAGCCCGCCTCAGCCTTAATCCAGATCAGTGGTTTGGCATTCAAATCCGGCGAATCCGCAGATTTTTGATTGTTGCAGACAATGTTTTTGCGAGAAGGGCTCTTTTGGAGCTATCCATTTCCCAGCATGCGTCGAAGAAAAGCACGGCGGTCAAGTTGCGCATCCTGTTTTTTCATCTCCGCCAGACGCTCCCGGCTAGCCCGTTCGCGGGCCTCGAGCACATCACTCTGTGCTTTCCAGACGGCTTCGGCGTCAGAATAGCGCGACAGCTTGAGAATCAATGGCTGAAACAGGAAATGCCCGAAGTCGGCAATCCATTGGACATGCAGACTCGGCATTTCTTCTCCAACCACGAAATCGAGCGCCGGGCCGAGCAATTGGAAGAGCTTGTTTTTGCGCACATTGGCATGCCAATCAGCAGGCAAGACGGCGGACGGCGGCGCTGGAGGCCTCCGTGGTAGGAAAATGTGGGCCAGCATCCACGGAGTGAGGACATAGCCGATATCCCACTCGTCGGCAGTGTGCAGTCCGCGGTAATCGTAACCAATTGAAGGTTGGACAAAATCGGCATTTGCCAGTTGTGACTCCCCGATGCGGTGCAATGCTTCCAGCAGAGCATCGAAGCGCGCCTCCAAACTAGCCTTGGGCAGAGGAATCTGCCATCCATCCGGAGTCCCACTCGTCATGTTTTCATTCGCGTTCATCAGAATGAATTCGCTTCAATGATTGATGCATCTCATCGAGGCGCCGCCCCAAATCGCGATAAAATCGTAGCCGGCTTTGTTCGACAACGCTTTCAGCGTATTTGGGCAACCAATCGTCCAGCAAATTCTCCCTGAAAGACACCGCCTCACGCACCCGATCACTGGCCATCAGCCAGGCCAGACATTCGAACAGGCTGCCGAGATAATCTCCAGGCAAACCGGGATTGAATTGCACTCCATGGCGGGCATAGAAAGTTTCGGCCATGCCCGCGGCCTCCCCGTTGATCATGCCGCCTCGCTGAACCGAGGCAAAAGGTGCCGCCACAGCGGGCATCACAAACAAACGTGTGTGCTCACCCTGCCACACCGCCAAACCCACTTGCTCGAGTTCATTCAGAGACTCTTTCAGCCAGGGCTGCCAATCCAGCATTTCGCGCAGAATTTCAAGGGAGTCCTCGGCAGGCTCGGCAAGACAGCTCGCGCAGAACGCGAGTTCTGCGGCGAGCGTTTCACCTTCTGCCTTGGCTGCTTGTTCAGCGGATGACATGCTGCACCACATCTGATCCTAGGATACCCAGATGCGAGGCATTGCCCCAGGGGAAGTCATACACGCCGTATTGCAGGAAATAATGCCGCAACAGGAAACCGCCGATCAGCACCAGCACGGCAGCGGCCAGGACCGGCACGGGAGAATGCCAGGAGCGCAGGCTGCCAACCAGTTCGATCAAAAATGGAACGGCCAGTCCAAAGATCAAGAAGCCAACGATCCAACCCATATTGCCCATGAGCAGCTCGTAACTCGCTCGACCCGATCCCGTGGCCGGCAGGAACCCATAGAGCAGCCAGGCGATCAGACCCATCTCGATGGCGATCAAGACCATGTCGGATCGTTCATAGGCATGCGCCAATGGGCCATGATCACGCAGAACGGCGTACTGCACCAGCAACAGGAACGCAAGGGCCGTGGACAGCGCCGAGACCGTGAACAGGGCCGGCACGATCGGATTGTGCCACAGGCTCACGGCCGGGAAAGAACGCAGCAGCAGGCCGGTATAAACCGCCACGGCGAGCGAAAGAATGACGGTCAGCCAAGCCAGCAGGGTAGCAAAACGTTCACAAATCTCAGCGCTCCAGCGCACGATCCCAATTTCGAACCACCAGTTCAGACCCGGAATCCGGCGCAAGGCTTCGGCCCGGTACAGCAAGGGCCAAACATACAGGATCGCGAACACCATCGCCCATATCAAAAACTGGGTACCCCACGTGATCCAGGCTGTGGGATTCAGAAAAATATTCCAGGGCACCAGCACCCGCCAAACATGCAGCGGATCCAGCAAGTGGAACAAGAGCAAGATGGAACCGATCGCCATAGCGGCCTCGCCTGCGAAAACGCCCCACAGTGTGAGCGCGGTCGATGCCTTGAAATAGCGGTGAGAGAGCACCGAAATCGCCGTCAGCCCGGCGCCGAGCCCGCCCAGGAACAGATACCAGATCACCAATGCGGCCCAGCGGTCCTGGGTCGCCGTGGTCACGACCAGATGCACCGAATCATTCATTGGCCAATCCCTCCGGAAGTTTATTGATATAGAACACGTTAGGCCCCGTACCCAATTCGGGCAGCAGGGTCTGGGTCTTGCCCGTGGCCACGATCTTACTCACCAGACTGTTGGGATCGTCCAGATCTCCGAATATGCGGGCGTGGGTGACGCAGGTCTCGACGCAGGCTGGTTCCAGACCACGTTGCAGGCGGTCCCAGCAGAAATCGCATTTATCTTCGGCCGCGGCCGGACGGCGCAGAAATTCAGCACCGTAGTATTCGCGCGCTTTGGCTACATCCTCCCGTGTGATGGGGTAGCGTGCGTCATAGGGACAGGCATTGGCGCAGGCTTCGCAACCCATACAGATATCCGGATCGATGCGCACCGGGCCGCTCGGTTCTTTCCATGTCGCGCCGGTGGGACATACGGTGACGCATGGCGGATTGTCGCACTGGTTGCAAAGACGCGGAAAGAACTGCCTCACCCAGCGCCCATCTTTTTGAAATTCCTCATCATGAACATAAGTGCGAAATTTACTTGGATCCCAGACGGGAGTCTGATTTTCCTGCGAACAGGCGGCCATGCAGGCATTGCAGCCCACACAGGTATCGATGTTGATCACCATTGCGTAATGAGTCATGGGTTAGCTCCTCACAATGCGCGCACGCGCACGGTAAATTCCTGGTTACTGGTGCCGCCGCTCACCGGCTCGGTCAAATCACCGGTGATTGCGTTGAGCGGAGTACCGACGTGATAGGCGTATTGCAGTGCCTTGGTTTGAACGCCGAAGCCGGCATACATAAATAAGGTATCGGGTCGCACCAAGCGGGTCAGGTATGCATGGGCTTCAACTCGTTCACCCGATTGTACGTTGTGCAACTCGATTTTTTGCTTCTGCCTGATCCCCAACTGTGCCGCCCGTTCCGGATGTATCCATACGCCGTGGTAGACATCCCCGCGGAAGGCGTTGATGCCGACAAGGGGCAGGAAATCGTTGTTGGGCGAACAGTGTGACACCGTAGGCACCATGCCGAAGATGAAGAAGAACTCGTCCTTGGCCAGCGGCTCCTCGACCGGAACGTTCGGCCGTTCCTTGGGGGGGATCCAGGTTGTCAATACATCGAAATAGGGGCTGTTGTAGAGCCCGTATTTGTCGCGCAGATCGCCGTAGAGATTGCTGTAAAATTCAGCGCGTCCACTGGGCGTCGGCAAGGGACGATTCCACGGCATAGCTTGCGTGTCCAGCAGTTCCTGCGCCTTGGCTACCAAATAGACGCCCTTGTCACGCAGCGTTTGGCGCAGGTGTTTCTCAGACGTCCCCAGTTCCTTGGCTTTGGCTTCGAATCGCACCTGCCGCAACGCCTGATTGAAAGGGTCGCGCACTTTCTGCTTACGATACTTCGCCGTGAGTTTGATCAGGCGATCCGCGGGCAGGCCGGCATAACGTTCCAGCGCGCGGGGATAGTTGTTTTCGTCGCCGCTCAATATGCCGGTCAGGCGCAAAAAGACATCCGGCAGGACGGAGGTGTCGAATAAGGGGTCGACCGCCTTGTGGCGGGTGATCAGCATGTCGTCAGGATTGACGCCGTTGCCATAAAGGGCTGGGGCATCGCGTTCCAGGTAACTGTCTTCGGGCAGAATGACGTCGGCATAGGCGACCGTGTCCGACGCCGTCACATCCATGACAATCACCAGCTCCATGTTCGGATCGGTCAAGGCTTGCTTCCATATTTTCTCCCGCGCATCGCGCATGGGGTTGGTGCCGTTGATCAGAACCGCTTTGGCCAAATAGGGTCTGCCCTTGTATTTGAGCTGCCTCTTGACTGCTGACAGGAAGCCGACATCGGTCGAGACTGGCAAAGCCGCCCAGTGATCCTTGAGCTTGGGCACGCTATCACGATGCACCGCCGCCCAGGACGGCCACCCATGGCCGAAAGTCTTGGGATTGGAAAACAGTTCTTCGGAGAAATAGACGAAAGGCATGCCGGCGCGGGCCAGCGGCGGAAAATCCGGCTGCTTTTCGTGATCCTGCATATAGACCACCTGGTTGCGGTAGTCCGCACCAAAGATCCAGCCGCCAGGACGGTCGATGCCGCCGACCAAGCCCTGGATCATTGCCATGGTGCGGCGCAGCATCTGGATGTTTCCATAGCGCGCGCCGGACCAGCCGGGTTGCAGCAAAGGGCGTTTGGCAGCACCAAATTCAGCGGCGATACGACGAATGGTCGTCGCTGGAATGGTGGTGATCTTCTCCGCCCAATCCAGGGTGTAAGGTTCGAGTTCAGCCAGTTGTGCGTCGAACACGGTGATCAGCGTCTTGCCGTCGTGGACGAATCCCTTGGGCGCATGTAACGCCGGCTTGACCGGTTTGCCGTTTACGTCGCGATCATTGCGGTTGCTGACTGCCGGCAGGAATCGAATCTCGCCGCTGACCTGGTCTATAACTGCCGGTTCGCCTTGCGGCGAGCGATACAGTTCGAGCACGCCTTGCGCATTGCGATAGGTGAGGAAGGGCAGATTGGTGTGCCGGAGCACGAAGGTCTCGTGGTATTGGCCGTTTTCCATCATCTCGCGCAGCATCGCCAGCATGAAAGCCAGATCCGTTCCGGGCCGTGGCTGCAACCATTCATCGGCCTTGGTCGCCGTTTCCGAGGCGCGGGGATCGAGGACGACGACCTTGGTGCCTTTTTCCTTGGCTTCACCGAAACGTACCGCGCGGCAGGTGGACACGCCGCCGACTGAGGCGTTGCCAACGCAAAGCACGATGTAATCGGAATTGCCGTAATCCTCTATGACTTCGGCATGCACCACGTAATTGCCGGTAACCGAATTGGTGCCTAGATGGCCGTTGTACACGCAGTTCTGGGTAGGCGATGTGATGAGGTTGGGGATGTGGTTGGCCAGGTTAAAGGTGAAGGTCTCGGGGATATAGAACGAGCAGGTCGCCCAGCCTCCATAGACAGTCCATTCATGCGGCTTTATTTTTTTGGCCTTCTTGGCGATGTAGGCATAGGCTTCTTCCCAGCTCACGCTACGGAAGGCCCATTCGCCGCGTTTCGTGCCCGGTACGCGGATCATCGGGGTCTTGATGCGGTCTACATTGTAAACCTGGCGGAAACCGGACTGACCGCGGGCGCAAAGCTTGTCGCCATTCAAGGTCGAATTCGGGTTGCCACCGAGCTTGGTGATGCGCTGCTTGCCGTTTTTCTCTTCCACCGTGGCGCGCAGGGAGCAAAAGGAAGAGCACCAGTAGCAGATGGAATAAACCTCATGAAACTTCCATTCCTGGCCCCAGTCCTTGACCACATCCTTGGTCGGGCCAGGCAATCTAATCCATTCCGGGCGAAACGTCGTCAAGCCCAGCACGCTGGCCCCGCTGCCTTTCAGAAAGGTGCGGCGGGTCATCTTTGGAAACTTCCAACTCATCGATCCATTACCTCGCATGTCTGCATCAAATGATCGAAACTACAAATCCAATCATTCTTCGTTATGAATAAATGAAACCCAGCCATCATGGGAAATCCATTCGGTTTCATGCTTGATGGCTGAGTTTTGCTTGCATCAAGTACATGCATCTCCTAAAGAGGCATGATGTTAATTATCAATTATAGGCTTATAAAGCGAAATGGTTATTGATCCAGATCAATAAATGATCTTTTTTTGGCGTAAAGAGATTTTGATCACTTTATGGTGGACCGCATGCAGATTGTTTACAGGGGATTCGCGCCTTGAAAGGGGGTCGTTCGCCCCACCGGCGCCTGGAGAAGCAATTAAAAAGGCTTAGGGTTTCAGTTATCAAGGACTATCCCGAGACCCGTCGCTTGGTGACCGCCTATAAGAGAGTCTGATAGAAACAGGTACTCGACGGGAGCAAGCGGATCCGCCGCGTATTGCGTAGAACGACCGCGCCGATCTTGAGTAGCTTGAGTCGCAAGGGGCCGACCACACCAATACCTCAAGACATGATCGAAAAAATAGCCACCGATGCATATGGATGTGGGCGACGGTCACGTTCGGCGAGGCTGGCGCTATTTGGGAACCTGGGAAAATACAGTGTCCCAAACAGGAAACACGTACTTCGAGTAACGATGCAACTTATTGATTTTATTGGTGCCCGGGGCCGGACTCGAACCGGCACGGCCCAAAGCCGAGGGATTTTAAGTCCCTTGCGTCTACCTGTTTCGCCACCCGGGCTTGTAAGAAATCTTAATAAATGGCCTATTCAATGGATGATCATGAAATCAGAACCGATAAAAGCGGACACCCCTTCTGATAGTTTTCTACAACCATCCTTTTCTCAGAAATTAAAGATTCGAATATCATCAGAAACTATTTACACTCTCGCGTTGATTTCATCAAGAGAACCACCTAACCAAAGCAAAAGAGCGGATCGCAAGCGATCCGCTCTTTTGCTTCTAATACATCCATCGCGAAACGTACTCGCCTTCGCTAATGAATTTTATAAATGGCGTCCCCAAGGGGATTCGAACCCCTGTTACCGCCGTGAAAGGGCGGTGTCCTGGGCCTCTAGACGATGGGGACGTCTTTAACAAGGTTTCCGTGCTCGCGATACATGCGATCACTTTGAATATCGGATTGAAATTGGTGGAGCTAGGCGGGATCGAACCGCCGACCTCCTGCATGCCATGCAGGCGCTCTCCCAGCTGAGCTATAGCCCCATTAAATGGGAAAGTGCGTACTCTAATGATGTAACAAAATTACGTCAACCCCCCTAAACAGACCCTATGGAATACCAAATCCTCCAAACGATTCAACAGAGCTGATAACACTGCAGATGTGATTTATTCCCATCGCCTGAAAACAAATCCGCATCCACTCTTGAATGCGGGAGATGAGATCAATGGCATGATGCTGGTTTAACAAGAATGAAAGAAAGGTTTGGTGGGCCGTGTAGGACTCGAACCTACAACCAATTGATTAAGAGTCAACTGCTCTACCAATTGAGCTAACGGCCCGCAACTGCGGATTATATGGGGTGGGCGATGGGACTCGAACCCACGACGACTGGAATCACAATCCAGGGCTCTACCAACTGAGCTACGCCCACCATAGTCATCCTCTTTCGAGGGTTAATCATGTGGCGCGCCCGGCAGGACTCGAACCTGCGACCGTTCGCTTAGAAGGCGAATGCTCTATCCAGCTGAGCTACGGGCGCTTCGTCTTCCTGCAGGAGTATTTGGTCGGGGTAGAGGGATTTGAACCCCCGACATCCTGCTCCCAAAGCAGGCGCGCTACCAGGCTGCGCTATACCCCGGCGGCCTGTTGCACCGGCTACCGATTGATTTCGGGCGGCACCGCACAGATCGGGGATAATACCCAAGCGATGAATACCCGTCAATGAAAATATTGACCTCCGCTATAAAAGAAATACTGACTAAAGTTTTTTGGCCATGAGCAAAGCATCTTCACGCTGCCTCTTGCCAGAAGGATAATAATTCTTTCGCCTTCCAATCTCATTGAAACCTTCGCTTTCGTAAAGATGTCTTGCGGTCAGATTGGATGGCCGCACTTCCAGAAAGGCAATATCAGCGCCAGACTCAATGGCGCGTTGTAACACTTGGCGCAAAAGATAGCGGCCAAGTCCCTGCCCTTGGGCGGCAGGGTCGATAGTCAAGTTGAGCAAATGACATTCGCCAACAGCCACAGAGGTGACGGCATAGCCGGTAAAGATTTCATCTACCGTCAACGCCCAGCAAATGTATCCCGTGCGTAGGCAGTCGCGAAAAATCCCTTCGGTCCAAGGATGGGTATAAGCACGCACTTCGATCGCCATGAGCAATGGCAGATCGGACACCTGCAAAGGCCGAATGAGCCGTTCTTTGCGCCGGATATGCACGCTCACCCCCCTCTCTCCAACAATTCTTTGGCCAATCGCAGATCTTTCCAAGCGATCCGTTTCTGTGTCGGACTGCGCAGCAAATAAGCGGGATGGTAGGTGACCACGAGCGGAATGCGTCTGGAAGCATAGTGATGCACCTTGCCGCGCAATTTAGCCAGCGGCAATTTCGTTTGCAACAGGCTTTGCGCAGCTACGCGTCCCAATACGAGCAAAATTCGCGGATTGAGTAGTTCAATCTGACGTTCCAGATAGGGCAGGCAAGTGGCAAGTTCCTCCGGTTTAGGGTCGCGGTTTTCAGGTGGGCGGCATTTGACGGCATTGGCTATATAAACCTCTTGGCGTCGAAGACCGATCGCATAAATCATGTTATCGAGCAATTTACCTGCTCTTCCTACGAAGGGAACACCTTGGCGGTCCTCTTCCGCGCCAGGCCCCTCGCCGATAATCATCCATTCTGCCGAGTGGGAACCTGAGCCGAATACAGTGTGCGTTCTTCCCAGATGAAGATCACACCGTTGGCAGGCAACGACGCATTGTTCAAGGGCTGTCCAACCCAGTGTGGCGATCGACCCGGGCGTGCAGGCGGCCTGATTGTCATCGGAAATCGTCTTATTGACGGTTTCAACCGGTGCAATGCTCATTTGGTTTGAAACGCGCCATTCTGGACGCAATTCCCAACGCTGAATCCCCATGGCATCGAGATAATGTGATTTTCTTCGGTTCACGCAAAAAAAGCCGGGGAACTTATGAATCGATTGTAGCCTCTACAAGGCAGCCAATGAGCGTTGGAGTTGATCTTCAGGCGAACGAGATAGAGGAAAAAGTGGCCGACATGAATTTTCTGATGCCTCGCCGCTTCCCTGAGCTCCACTTTCAATCCCTGTCAGACGTGGCTGAACTGCGGATGTGCTCGTCCGGCTTCGAGCATGAGCTTGTCCAGCGCATTCAGATAAGCCCGCGCCGAGGCGATGACGATATCCGTATCAGCGCCCTGACCATTGACGATGCGTCCTGCTTTCTCCAGCCTTACGGTAACTTCGCCCTGCGCGTCCGTACCACTGGTTATCGCATTGACCGAATACAGCTTGAGTCGGGCTCCGCTCTCGACGATCGCCTCAATGGCACGAAAGGTGGCATCCACCGGCCCGCCGCCAGTGGCTTCTGCTTGCCGTTCGGCGCCATCGATCGAGAGGGTAACGCGGGCCAGTGGCGTTTCTCCCGTTTCAGAACAGACACGCATGGAAACGAGCGCATGCCGCTCGCGGTTTGCCGCTTCAGTCTCTGAAACCAGCGCCTGTAGATCCTCGTCGAAGATCTCGTGTTTCTTGTCCGCCAGTTCCTTGAAGCGGGCAAAAGCGGCGTTGAGTTCTTCCTCTGAATCGAACTCGATGCCCAGCTCTTTGAGCCGGGTTCTGAATGCGTTGCGTCCCGAGTGTTTGCCAAGGACAATGCGGTTGGCGCTCCAGCCGACATCCTCCGCGCGCATGATTTCGTAGGTTTCGCGTGATTTGAGCACCCCGTCCTGATGGATACCGGATTCATGGGCAAAAGCATTGGCTCCAACAATAGCCTTGTTGGGCTGCACCGGAAACCCTGTGATGGTAGATACGAGCCGCGAGGCCGGCACGATCTGAGTGGTATCGATACGCGTATCGCAATCGAACACGTCCTGACGCGTTCTTACGGCCATTACCACTTCTTCCAGCGCGGCATTGCCAGCCCGCTCGCCCAAGCCATTGATCGTGCATTCGACCTGACGGGCACCCTGCCGCACCGCCGACAGTGAATTGGCCACTGCCAGACCAAGATCATTGTGACAGTGCACGGAAAATACCGCTTTATCGGCATTCGTTACGCGCTCGATCAAAGTGGCTATGAGGTGGCCGAATTGCTCGGGCAGATTATATCCAACCGTATCCGGAATATTGATGGTGGAGGCGCCGGCGTCGATCGCCGCTTCGATGATGCGGCAGAGAAAATCAGGATCGGAGCGCCCCGCATCCTCTGCTGAAAACTCGACATCATCGACACGATTGCGTGCCCATTTGACCGCCTTGACCGCCTGTTCGATGACTTGTTCGGGCTGCATACGCAACTTGCGCTGCATGTGAATCGGCGAGGTGGCGATAAAGGTGTGGATGCGGGGAGCTACGGCTTCCTTGAGCGCTTCTCCGGCCCGTTCGATGTCCTTCTCGAGCGCCCGGGCCAGCCCACAAACGCGGCTATCTTCGACGGTAACAGCCACGGCGCGCACCGCCTCGAAATCGTCAGGGCTGGCGATAGGGAAACCTGCCTCGATAACATCAACGCGCATCCTCTCGAGCACTTTCGCGATGCGTACCTTCTCATCTCGGGTCATGGATGCGCCGGGGCTTTGTTCCCCATCACGCAAGGTGGTGTCGAATATAATTAGCGAATGCGAACTCATTGGATCTCCAGGGTCAACTGTGTGGATGCGAATCCTCGGATGGGCTGTCTTCGGCGGCTCGCCTGCGGCGTTTGCGCCAATGCCGCCACACACTCAAAAGCAGCCCCGACAAGGTGTAGGCCATGAATAAAGCATAGAGCACGATGGATGGCCACAACGCGATCAGGACAAATACGCCGAGCACGCTCAATACGGCCATGAAAGGCACGCGCTTGCGTAGATCGATGTCCTTGAAACTGTAATAGCTCAGGTTGCTGACCATCAAGCCCCCGGTCAGCAGAGTGATGGCAATGGCTGGCAACATCAGGCTTTCACCTGAAATCCGAAACTGCTCTGCCACCCATACCGTACCCATCATCACCGCCGCCGCCGTAGGACTAGGCAGCCCCTGAAAAAAGCGCTTGTCGGCCACCGCGATGCGAGTATTGAAACGCGCCAATCGCAAGGCCGCCGCCGCCGCATAGAAAAAAGCCACCAGCCAGCTTACTTTGACACCGAACCAGCCGAAATCATGCAGATGTATCAATGACCACTGATACATCACGAGCGCAGGAGCCAGCCCGAACGACACCATGTCCGAAAGGCTGTCGTATTCCGCCCCAAAGGCGCTTTGCGTCTGGGTCATGCGAGCCACCCGCCCATCAATTCCATCCAAGACCATAGCCACAAAGACGGCGATGGCAGCGGCTACGAAATGCCCATCCATCGCTGTGACGATGGCATAAAAGCCGGCAAACAAGGCACCGGTGGTAAACAGATTCGGCAACAGATAGATGCCGCGTCTATGCCGTAAGCTGCGGCCGGGATCACGAGACCCATTCATTGGATTCCCACCTCATGAGGTGCCAGACGGGCGAGTGTCTGGCCGGCACGCACTTTTCCCGCGACAACCCCCTCAATGCGGCTGGATAGGGGAATGTATAGGTGCAAGGTACGGCCAAATCCGCCGAATCCACAGATGCCGCCCTGTCGCAACCGTTCGCCGGCGGACACATGACAATGCAGATATCGCAGTGAACGGCTGCGAACGAATTCCATCACCACCTCATCGCCCTCATCAGTCTGTATCAGCAAGGCAACGGACCAAGTGCCTGCGACATCTTCCAGCCGGCCTTCTACGGGCGCATAGACAATATAGGGACCGAATGGGTTTTGTCGCAAGGTGATGCGCCTGCTCGTGCGTCCGCGTATAGGATCGTTTGCTTCAGCCACACTGTGAATCCGCCCATCGATCGGGCTGAGAATATCGAGAGGCGCGGCTTCCACCGACCGCGGTGGCTGGCGGAAAACGAACGCCGCCAGCAACAAGGCAATCCAAACCGGAATGCTGACAAGCCAAGACACGAAGGCCCCGATTCCCAACGCCAGAGCCAAGAGTCCAGCCAGTACCCAGTGGCCTTCACGTGCAAAAGGCATGAACTACCTCAAGGAGGCGGCGTCACCCGTAGGGGCCGCCTCGCTGCTCGTGGGTCAGTTTTTGGTCTTGTCGACGATCTTGTTGGCGGCGATCCAGGGCATCATGGAACGCAATTTCTCGCCAACAGCCTCGATGGGATGTTCCTGTCCCAGCCGACGCTTGGCCTTGAGTGTGGCTGCACCCGCTTGGTTTTCAAGAATGAATTCACGCGCGAATTCGCCCGTCTGGATCTCTTTGAGTATGCGGCGCATTTCTGCCTTGGTGTCTTCATTGACCACTCGCGGCCCGCGCGTGAGATCGCCGTATTCGGCCGTGTTGGAGATGGAATAGCGCATGTTGGCGATACCGCCTTCATACATTAGGTCGACGATCAGCTTGAGTTCGTGCAGACACTCGAAATAGGCCATTTCGGGGGCGTATCCGGCTTCGACGAGGGTTTCGAAACCCGCCTGCACCAGCGCCGTGGTGCCCCCGCAGAGAACGGCCTGCTCGCCGAACAGGTCAGTTTCGGTTTCTTCGCGAAAGGTCGTCTCGATGATGCCGGCGCGGCCGCCGCCGTTAGCAGCGGCGTAAGCGAGCGCAATGTCGCGCGCCTGACCGCTGGCATCCTGATAAACGGCGATCAATGAAGGCACTCCACCGCCTTGAGTGTAAGTGGAACGCACCAGATGGCCCGGCCCCTTGGGCGCGATCATGATGACATCGAGATCGGCGCGCGGCTCGATCTGGCCAAAATGAATGTTGAAGCCATGCGCGAAAGCCAAGGCGGCGCCTTGTTTTATATTCGGCTCGATCAATTTACGGTACAGCAGTGCCTGATGCTCATCCGGCGTCAGAATCATCACCACATCGGCGCTGGCCACGGCTTGGGCGACATCGGCCACTGCCAGGCCGGCCGCCTTCGCCTTGGCGGCCGAAGCGGATCCCTCGCGCAAGCCGACGACTACATCCACGCCGGATTCCTTCAGATTATTGGCATGCGCATGCCCCTGGGAGCCATAGCCAATGATAGCCACCTTGCGGCTCTGTATGAGAGACAGGTCGGCGTCCTTGTCGTAGTAAACGTTCATGGTTTTCCTCTTTATTTTCAGTTTCAGGTCGGGTTGAGTCTTTTCATGCGCGAAGCACGCGCTCGCCACGGGCGATGCCCATAGCGCCGGAACGCACCACTTCCAAAATCCGCGATTCACCCACTGCTTCCACGAAGGCATCGAGCTTGTCACTGGTGCCGGTCAATTCGATTGTGTAGATCTTGTTGGTAACGTCGAGGATGCGTCCACGGAAAATATCCGACAACCGCTTGACTTCCTCGCGGGCTTCTCCGTCCGCACGCAGCTTGATGAGCATCAGCTCGCGCTCGACCGCCGGAGCTTCCTCCAGTTCCATCAGTTTGACCACATCGATCAGCTTGTTCAGCTGTTTGACGATCTGTTCCATGATCGCCTCGTTGCCATGGGTGACCAGGGTCATGCGCGACAGCGTGGGATCGTGAGTGGGCGCAACATTCAATGACTCGATGTTGTAGCCGCGAGCAGAAAAAAGGCCGGCAACACGTGACAAGGCGCCGGATTCGTTTTCCATCAGAATCGAGATGATATGACGCATGGATGACAACTCCTCAGATCAGGATCATTTCGTTCTGACCGGCACCTGCCGGAATCATCGGATAGACATTTTCACGCTCGTCGGTGATGAAATCCATGAATACCAGCCGGTCGTTCATCGATAATGCCTCCTTGAGCGCGCCGTCCACATCCTGGGGATGCTGGATGCGCATGCCGATGTGGCCGTAGGCTTCGGCCAATTTGACGAAATCCGGAAGAGCGTCCATGTATGACATGGCGTAACGTCCCTGGTAGAAAAACTCTTGCCATTGGCGCACCATGCCGAGATAACGATTGTTGAGCAGCACGACCTTGAGCGGAAGCCCGTATTGCAGACAGGTGGAAAGCTCCTGAATGCACATCTGGATACTGCCCTCGCCCGTCACGCAGATCACCGTCTCGTCGGGATGAGCCATTTGCACGCCCATGGCATAGGGCAATCCCACCCCCATCGTGCCCAGCCCTCCTGAGTTGATCCAGCGGTTCGGCTTGTCGAACTTGTAATATTGCGCAGTCCACATCTGATGCTGACCGACATCCGAGGTGACATAGGCGTCGCCGCCGGTGAGGGCATGCAGGCGTTCGATCACAAATTGAGGTTTGATCAACTCGCTGTCACGGTCATACTTGAGGCATTCCAGAGCGCGCCATTCCTCGATCTGCTTCCACCAGTTCTGCAACGCCGAGGCATTGGGTTTTTTCCCCGAGTCATGCAGCAAGACGAGCAGATCTTTAAGAATCTCCTTCACCTCGCCCACGATGGGCACATCGACCTTGACGGTTTTTGAAATCGAGGCGGGGTCAACGTCCATGTGGACAATTTTTGCATGGGGACAGAATTTTTCGACATTGCCGGTCACCCGATCATCGAAACGCGCGCCTACTGCGATGACCACATCGGCATGATGCATCGCCATATTGGCCTCGTAGGTGCCGTGCATGCCGAGCATCCCCAGGAATTGAGAATCGCTGCCTGGGAAACCACCCAATCCCATCAGGGTGTTGGTCACAGGATAACCCAATGTTTTAGCAAACCGGGTCAACTCATCGGCTGCCTTACCGAGTATGACGCCACCACCCGCGTAGATAATGGGTCTTTCCGCCTTGATGATCAGATCGAAAGCGCGTTTGATCTGGCCAGGATGACCTTTTACCGTCGGCTTGTAAGAACGCAAGTGTACGGATTTGGGGTATTTGAACGGCCCTCTGGCCGCGGTTACGTCCTTGGGCAAGTCAACCACCACCGGCCCCGGACGTCCCGTCGAGGCAATATAGAAGGCTTTTTTGATGGTCGCAGCCAAATCGGCCACATCCTTGACGAGAAAATTGTGTTTTACGATTGGCCGGGTGATGCCGATAGAATCGGTTTCCTGAAAAGCATCATTGCCTATCAGGCTGGTAGGCACCTGCCCGGTGAACACCACCATAGGAACCGAATCCATATACGCGTCCGCGATCCCTGTCACCGCATTGGTCGCCCCCGGCCCGGAAGTGACCAGGGCCACGCCCACCCGTCCTGTGGATTTGGCGTACCCTTCGGCAGCATGCACCGCTCCTTGCTCATGACGCACCAACACATGGCTGACGTCTTTTTGCTGATACAAGGCATCATAGATATGCAGGACAGCGCCGCCCGGATAACCGAAGAGTATGTCCACGCCCTCTTCTTTCAGGCAACGCACGAAAATTTCCGCGCCGGTCATTTCCACAGAGTGTTCTCCAACTCGCAGACCAAGGCATTTTTGGTAATCGCCTCGGTTTTATATCAATGTTTGAACCGTTCATCACCCCTGATGGGGTGAAACATACAATACTAATATGTTGACAAGAAAATATCATCGTTTTAACGCCACCGCGGCGAGTGCATGCGCTCATGTTCCGGCAAGGATGGCTTCGCTTCTTGACCCTTGATAGCCAGAAGATGTTCCCGAGCCCGTTTCACCAGGGTCTCAGGGAGACCATTCTGCTCTGCAATGATCAATCCAAGCGATTCGCCCGGCCTTCCGACGCATAGTTCATAGGTAGGGCGCAAAGTGGTTGGATCGAAACGCATGGAGGCGTTTCTCACCCCCGGATGACCGGATGCGTATTCCTTAAGAGGCGCCAAATGGGTATTAACCACACCCTGCGCGCCTCGTCCCAGGAGCTCATCGAGTACGGCCATGGCCAGCGCCGCGCCCTCTTCCGGATCGGTGCCGGTACCCAATTCATCCAATAATACCAGCGTTTCTCCATCGGCCATCTCGAGAACCCGTTTCAATACTTCGACATGGCCGGCGAAGGTCGATAGTTGATGATAAAGGCTTTGATGGTCACCCACATCGACGATCACCCGGCGGTACGCTCCAATGGTGCAATCCCGTTCTGCAGGGATATGAAGCCCACAGTGCGCCATCGTCGTAAGCAATCCCAAAGTCTTCAGCGCGACCGTTTTGCCGCCAGTGTTAGGGCCGGTAATCACCAACAGTCGGTCTTGTTTGTCCAAAGCGAGCGTCAAAGGCACCGGTTGTGGCCCCTTGCCTTCGGCGAACTGAATCAACAGCAGAGGGTGATAGGCTTCGTGCAACACGAGTTCGGGCGTTTCTACAAGGCGCGGCGCGTGTGCATTCATCGCCTGACTGAGCCGCCCTGCGGCCAGCGCAAGATCGATCCAGGTAAGTGCAGAAATCATTTTTTGCAAGGCGTCCAGATGCTCGCGCACCAATGCCGTAATACTTCTAAACAGGCGCTGCTGTTCAGTGCCGATTTGTCCATTGAGTGCTTCCAGGCGGTTGTTCACCTGTACGGCCTCCATGGGTTCGACCAGCACATCCCGCCCCCCCAGGCGCGTATCCCGCCGCACCCCCTTGACTCGATCGCTTTCCTTCGCCGGGATTGTTAGTACGGCGCGTTCATGGTGCCAGGCGACCTTTTTTTCATCCTTGATCAAGCCGCGCAGATCAAAGCGCTCCATGCGTTGCAAGACGACACGTTCTGCTTCGGCTCGCAATTTGCTGCGTTCAGCGAACAATTCAGCCAGTTTGGGAGTCGCATCGTCGCGCAAGCTGCCTGCGCCGACGAGGGTGCGTGACAAACGCTCAACCACCGCAGGCGGCGGCAACAGGTCTTGCAGTGATCCGGGATAGATTTCAGTGTACGTCTGCAACAGCTCATACAAGCGCGCGCAGGCCTGCATGACCTGTTGCAGGTTGAAAAGCGCCTGCCCTGAGAGCGAGGCACCCACCGAAGCCGACTGACGCAAAGCCGGACGAACATCGGGCAAAGCGCCTATGTCCAGTCGTTGACCGCTGTCGTGGAAACGGCGTGCCGCACTGACTGCGGCTTGCATCTGCCGCGCCACCTCCAAACTGGGTGCAGGTTCAAGCGCGCGCGCCGCATCCGCGCCATAAGGGGTAAACGCCAGGCGCTCCAGAAATTTACGGATGGCATTGAATTCGATGGGTTTGAGATCAGCTTGCATGCTCCCTGCCCTCAGGCCTTTTGATACATGGCCAAATATATTTTTCGCTCCATGGGCGGCGTGCGGGCCACTGCCAGGAGATCATCAAGATGTTCCGGCTGGCTGATACCGGCGAGCGCCGTACCAATCCCTGGGGTGGAGCGAGCAAACTGCAAGGCGCGTTGCGCCGGATTGAGAAGACAAGGCATCGCCTGCTCCAGACCTTCCAGGGATTGTCGTGCCAAATGGCCCTTGAACATGACGTGGGAGGCGATCACATACAGTTTGAGTTGATATGCCGCCTGAATCGGTGAGGCGATATTGCCCTCCCCCGTCGCCGTGTTGAAACGCGTGAATCCTTCCGGCATCACCGGATTAAACGGGAGCGTTACAATACGAAAATGATGGCGGGCATTTTCTTCACCGGTCACGATGCGGGCCGCGTTCTCAGCCAGACCGACGAGGGCGGGGAGAGAGAGAAACATGGGATCGTCGGTTTCGACCCGCAAGCTTTCAAAAGTCGTAATACCGTAACTGCGCAAGCGGTTTTCAGACACCGCCCTTTCCAGCAATTCAAACACTTTCCCCAGCTTGCGCTGGGTCGCCTCTTTGCCAATTTCGGGAATATGCACCTCCGGCTGATCGACCAGAAAAGCATCCAGTGTCTCTACGCCCATGAGCTGACGGGACAGCTCAATTTGATAATTGATGTAATCAGGAGTGAGCACGTGCGCACCTTTGGCAAGATCCTCTTTCGTGCCGAGGCCTTGGGTGACGATCTCGCGTTCAAACCAGTCCTCCATGTCGTCCGGCGGCCCGCCCCGCAAAGTCAGAAAACCCCCTTTTGAAATCAGGAACATCGCCTCACGTGGTACGCCTTGCGCCAGAGCGGTACGCATCCCGGCGCCCACGGCGGCAAGAGAACGGCCGTAGCGATAGTGAGCACCGGTGTCGACCACATTGATGCCCTCCAATAAACCACGCGCCACCACCGCCGCGATCTTGGCGTCCACTGCGGGGGTGGCGGCGCCTCCAAAGGAGCCTATACCCAGGCTGGACAATCGGATACGCGCGCGCAGGTATTCGCTGTAATGGCCAACCGCCGCATGACCGGCCTGTTGATGTGTTTCTGAGTATTCGCGCGTCGCCTTGGGATTGGCAAAACCTGGTATCAATTTTGGAGCAGATGAATGATGAGTCACGGTTTTTTCCATACTCTAAGTTCCAATATCCACGTTCTGAGGCCAATTTGATCAGAAATCGCTTGCTCTCCATCGCTCCAGAATCGCTTCGAATATCCAATCGCCTCGCTAAGATCATATAAATCCGGAAGACTGCTATTAAACCGCGGTAAAGGCCGAACGGGCCGGCATCGCCTTGGCATGCAAAGGCGATCGCAAACGGGGATGCAAGTCCAGCAACGCATCCACGCGCTTGTCTATTTCAGGCCGAATTTCGCCTTCCTGGGGGCGATCGATACGCCTCTTGAGCAATTCAACATAGGGCGTGCCCGCGCGTACTATTTCCTCTTCTTCATCATCGTCGTCGAATTCGTCCGCGCCCCACTCAACGGCCGCCAGCAATTCACGCCCCTGAGGGGGCAAGGTTTCGCTCAATTCGCGGTTGCTCAAAAGCCCCCACACGCCCACCCAGGCGCGGGCGAGCACCAGCGGATGGTAACCGCCTCCTCCGGTGACGGCCACCCTCGGCGTCCCATCTGCATGCGTGGGCGCATCGGCGATCAGTTGCGCGACCACTTTAAGAAACGCTTGCGTTGAGAGGCGGAATTTGCCCAATGGATCAGGCATGATCGGGTCGGTGCCGGCCTGCAACACGATGGCTTCGGGATGCACAGCCTCAAGCACGGCCGGCCATACGCGGGAGAATGCATGGAGATATTCGCTGTCATTGGTAGCGACTGGCAAGGGCAGATTGAAGGCATTGGCGAGCGGCCCCCAATCCTCGATGCGTCCTCCACTGAAAGGATAGGCGTAAGCGCTGTCCATGTGCAGGGACAGGGTGAATGCCTGATCGTCTTCGCGCAGCGCCACTTCCACCCCGTCGCCATGGTGGGCATCGATATCGACATAGAGCACCCGCAGGCCTTCCCTACGCAGACGCTTCACGGCCAATGCGGTGTCATTGAAAAAACAAAAACCCTGGGCGCGATCGGCCAAGGCATGATGCATTCCGCCTGCCGGGCTGAATGCCATCCGGCCGGCAAGCACCTGTTCGGCCGCCTGGATACTGCCGCCGGTAGCCGTAGCGGGGGTACTGAAAAAATCATGAAACCAGGGGTTTTCGTAATTGCCGATATTGTGCCGCTGGCGGTATTTGTCGCTCACCTTGCCCAAGGCCTCACAACGCTGCATGGCGCGCACATAGTCGCGGGCATGAAACCATTCCAGCTCGCTCGTGAGGGCACGGCGCGATTCCAGATACTCATCGGGCTCCAGAGCATCGTAGGCACGAATGAGGTCGACGGCAAGCGAAACCCGGGGAATGTCCAGGGGATGATTGTTTCCGTAGCTATGCCGCCGGTAGCGCGACGCGGCGATAAGCACGGCTCGACTCATCGCCGCAACCTCAAATAGATTTCGGGCAGACGGGCGGGAAGATCATCCATGTGGTCGAGGACCGTGTAATGACCGGGCCCGAAAATCGCCGGCAAATACTCTCCGCCACGCGGATCCAGAGTGATGCAAAATGGATGCACACCGGCGTCTACAGCCTCTTTCATGGCGATGCGGGTATCCTCGTTGAGATAGCGGGGATCGCCGCCATCGTCGTAATCAGCGGGGCGGCCATCGGTGAGCAGCAAGAGCAGGCGATGCCGCGCGTCGACGGTTTCGAAACGCTTGATCGAATGGCGTATGGCCGCCCCCATGCGGCTGGCAAGACGTCCGGAGATCCCAGCCAGACGGGCATTTACACCCGCCCCACCGCTTTCGTCGAAATCCTTGATGACATAATAATTCACATTGTCATGGTACTTGGAGGCAAAACCGGTGATCGCATACGTGTCGCCAAGGCTGGACAATGCTTCTGAAAACAGAATCAGCCCGGCGCGGATGTGATCCACGATTTTGCCATCGCCGCCAGGATGGCGGGCCATGATCGAGGTGGACATATCAGCCAGCAACAACACCGCCGTATCTCTATGCTGAACAGCACGGCGGCGATAGATATTACCTTCCGGTGACAGCCCTGCGCGCTTGTCGGCCACATATGAAATCGTCGCCTCGATATCGAGCTCCTCACCCTCAGGCTGGCGTCGCTGCGGCGCCAAGCGCGCAGGTTTTTGCATTTCAAGCACGGCGCGCAGACGCTTCAGCGCACCTGCGTGTTTTTCGAGTATCCTTGCCGCACGTTTGGGTTTGCTGTCATCGAGCGTGCGTTCGATGACTTTCGCCCAGTCGTGCAAATACCGTTGCTCGCGATAATCCCATTCGTGATAAGGCACAATCCCCTCGCCTTCCGCCCGCGTCGCTCCCCGGTTTAGCACTTCTTTCGAGGGCATTGGGATGCCAACGCCTATCCTTCCTCCCGTGCCGCTCGTGTTCTCACGCGGCAGGTTGATATCGGCATCGGGATCGTTCTGGCGTTGCTCAGGCGAATGAGGTGGCGTCTTGCCCTTTTGCTTGTCCTTGGTCTGCTTGTTACCTGCATAGGCATCCGCATGAGGCGCATCGTGGATTTCGTCATAACGGCGACGCGGATAGACAGGGCGGCCGGTATTCACGCCATGGCCGGGCAAATAGGCTTCGCTGCGCGCGTCGATATCTATGGGCGTGAAACGCTCGTCGGCGAACAGCAGCTCAGCCGCCTTATATGCATCCAGCAAACGCGCCGATTCGTCACACAGGGGGTCCAAACGGGGGTCCAGCGCTTCGCCGCGCAACAACTTCTGGTATTGCGAAAAAGCAAACTCGAAGTAAGCGCCCGCGGCGCCGGCGGGCGGTTGAGTGCTTTCCAGTAAACGGCTCAAGCGGCTAGCAAAGCCCGGCAAGGAAGCGATCAAGCGGGCATCGACACGCAAATCCTCGCACAGATCGAACAATATCTGAAAACGGAACATGCGCGCTTCATAGGGCGCAAACAGGGGCCGCCAGGTGATGCGCTGATCCGCATCCACAGGAGGGTGCTCGCTTCCCCTATAAGCAAATAATGCCTCAATTTCCTCCAGAGCATAGGTGTCATAACGTAAATGGCCCGCGGTGTGCAACGCGGCGACAACCGCTTCGTCGCGATTGCTCAGCACAGCGGGCATAAAAATACTGCGCCCATCGCATTCCATAGCCGGCCGCCCGCGTCCAGGCCGCCAATCGCTGTCCGCCAGCGGAATTTCCTCATCGAACCAGGCCAGCAGCAACAGTTGCAGAAAGCGGCTGTGGCGGCGTGGGCGATAACCGGGCAATTCATCCAATAAATGGCGCACGCCCTCGGCGTTTTCCAATCGAAAATAGGCCTCACCGCGAGCCCGTCCGGTTTGCATGAGATCGGCGCCGCGTTGCGCCCATGTTTTAAGTCCGGGTGTGCCAATCACGCGGCGGGCGATCATCGCGCCCGGCAGGTAAGTCTTCAGAGTAAGGCGCGATTTGTCAGCCAGCGCCGTGGCGGGCGCCAGCAAGGACTCAATGCCATCGATTCCTTCATCATCGGCAAGCTTGCGGTAATCAGTGCAGAAATAAGCGCGGCCATCCTCTACGCTTCGCTCGCACCAGCGCATACCCAATGCATACCACTGACGCTCGCCATGTTCGCCGAATTCGGCATACACATCGCCCGCCTGATCCATGAAGCCTTCCAGCGCCCGCCAGGAATTGACCCAGCGCGCAAACGCCAACGCCTGCGTCGTCCAGACCTGCACATCGCCCCATAGGGCATACAAGGATGGAGTAGCGCGCATGAACGCTTTACCGGCTTCTCGATCATGAAAAAAAAGATCTCTGGCGGCGCGAAGCCATTGGAGACGGATCGCCGGAGATTCTTTGGCCAACATCGGCAACGCCTCGCGGGCATCCCGTTGCGCGACGAAACTGATGGCATCGAGCTGTTGCAGTATCTCCTCGATTTCTACCAATGCTTCTTTTTCGCTCATAGAGAATTCAGGCCGCCTCACCGAAATGGGATTCTATGATTTCCTCCAATGCCTCGACCAAGGCAGGATCATCGGTCAATGGATAAATCATGGCCGCGCGCGCGGCGGCGAGAGGCGCCAGCCCGGCGCTCATCAATTCGGCGGCATAACAAAGGGCTCGTGTGGAGGTCGCTTCTTCCAGGCCATGATCCTTGAGTGCGCGGGCGCGCCTTCCAGCGGCGACCAGCTTTTCCACCAGCTCGGGTTTCTGGCATCCCGACTCGCCGGCCACGATCTTGCGTTCCAGCGCCTCGTCGGGGTAATCGAAATTGATACCGATGAAGCGCTGCTTGGTGGACGGTTTCAGATCCTTGAGAGCGGTCTGGTAGCCGGGGTTGTAGGAGATAACCAGCATGAAGTCGGGATGGGCGTCGATCATCTGGCTTTTCTTGTCTAGAGGCAACTGACGCCGATGGTCGGTCAATGGATGGATGATGACCGTGGTATCGGTGCGCGCTTCCACGATTTCATCCAGATAACAGATCGCGCCCTCCTTGACCGCCTTGGTCAGCGGCCCATCCTGCCAAATGGTTTCATCGCCCTGGAGCAGAAATCTTCCCACCAGATCGGAGCTGGTCAAGTCCTCATGACAGGCCACCGTGACCAATGGCTGGCGCAGGGTATAGGCCATGAACTCGAGAAACCGGGTCTTTCCGCAGCCGGTCGGTCCCTTGAGCATGACCGGAAGGCGTTTCGTCCAGGCCGCGCGGAAGATTTCGACCTCATCTTTCTGCGGAATGTAAAACGGCGCCTTACCGCCATCAGGTCGCTGGATGATGTCGTGTTCGACACCACGCGTCGGATTATTCATGATGATTTCTCCTTCATGTTAAAAGCATGGGCGCAAAAACCGCCCTGCGGCTTTCAATCGAATCTTTTTTCCTGAATGCAGCGGCTGCTCAAATACAGATAAATGTGACGCGCCGTATGTGCGGTCATCAGCGCCGGATTCCGGGGCAGCGCGTCTTCTCTTCCCTCGGCCAGGCAGTTTTTGTAATACACCAGCTCGCGCACATTATCGCGGATTGCATTAAGGCTCGGGTCGCCCTTCACAAAGGCTTTGAATACTTGCAGCGGATCTTCGGTGTTTGGCATCGGCTTGCCAGCATCCTCGGCATAGGCACGCATCAATTCATTGATGATTTCGATCGCCTTCTCCACCAAAGCGGACAAATCAAGGCCAGCTATCGGCGTGGTGCGTACGGATGCTTCCAAATCGACGATACGTTTATCAATCGATTTGAAGCGCTTGTATAGCGTGCCATCAATGGCTGAGGGAGTTAAATCATGTATGGACATGGGGCTCTGATTTCAATATAAATCTGGTGTGGTATAGTTAATCCTTTATATCATACTCAATCTTAACGAGGGTCTGCTCGTTTCTGAATAAGACGCTCTTGTGCGGCTGTGAAGCGCAGCTTACGGCAGCGCGTGATTTAGTCAGTGTGAGCAGGCTGTGATCGAAAACACCATCCAACCACATCAGCAGGAGGCCCCATGAAACTGGTCAAATTGGTCAAACTCAACAACCTGCAGTACAACCCCAATCGGGACCCAAACGTCTACCGTCGCCCGGTCAACAAGGAATTCCGTCTTCAGGCTTTGCTGGACGGTCAAGGCAGCGCCAAAGCAAGTTTTACTGTCGATGGTAAAACCCTGTGTGAAAGCACTGTGCAATTACCGGGAACCTTCGAGTGCAAATTCAAGTTTCCACAGGCCGATACGCATATCGGCGAGCTGGTGATTGAAGGCCATGGCGAAACCTATCGTCAGAACATCCGTATCGATGTCGTCGAGCACGAGTGGATCGGCTAAACAATAGCCATACCCTCTCCTGCCGGCCCGTCCTTTGACGGGCCGGCTTTCATTTATCACCCCCAGTCGCATTGCCTGATAAATTCCGGCAATCGCGCAATCATTTCTTCCCTGTCAAAAAACCGGTCGGCACGTGCAAGCCGCATCTCGTCCTGGATGTCTTCATCTCCGCCGAAACAAAATACCGGCGTATTGATTTGATATTGCATCCGCAAGATGCGGATCACATCGATGGGATCGAATGCCTCCCACTCATCCAGATCCAGTAACAAGAAACGGTTGAGCAAGACCTCGTTCCAGTCACCGAGCTGTTCAAGGTCGGTGCATACCACCTGCGTCCACTCCTCAGGCGCCGCGGCCCGCAGGCGATCGATCATCTCCTGATCCGTAGTCATCACCACATATTTCCGCTTCAGTCTGTCGGCTATCGTGGGTACCGTCATCGTCATCACTCTCCATTCAGTATCAGTTCACTTGCCTGCATCCTGTACCAAAGTCACGATACGTTGATCCAACGATCGCGCCTCTTTTTCCGCGATTCCCAGCTGCAATGCCTGGCGCATCACCATCCCCGGCAAAAGAGGCTGTTCAAGAATGCCATGGAGCACCTCATGGATCTTCGTATCTTGGGAATCGCTCCTTACCAGTGCGCCTGCCCGCCAGACCACACGAATCCATGGAGACGCTGCATCCTCGAATAAATAGGTTTGGGCATTGATCTTGATGCCATGGCGAATCCGCCGTATGCCGCCTGTTTCCAGCGGTTCCTTCAGCTCCTTCAAGGCCGCGTCTATCGCCGCCTGTTCGGGCGCCTCGATGCCCTTGGCTGCGCACAGCTGCCATTCGCTTTCACAGGCTTTTTTGAGAGCATCGACAATTTTTTCCTCTTCGGCCTCGACGCCGAGACGCCCGAGATCGGTCATGTGATCTAGCAGCAACGTCTCCAGCCACGCTCGATAGCCTTGACTGGGCGCCGTGACACAGGCGGCGAATTGTTCGGCGGCGAACAGTTCGATAATACTGGCCCCGAACACCTGCGCCTTGCCGATTGAAGCCCCGCCGCTGCCAAGCAGCTTTGATCCCCCTGCCCAAATATCCTGATCGCGGACCACTTTTGCCGCAACGCCCAACTCGCTATACATTGCCCTTAGAACGCGCAGACAACGTGAAAAGAAATCCTGTTGTCTTTCACGGCGGGGGACGATGAAGAACACGCATAGTTGATGTTTGTCGACCCATACGCTGCCTCCGCCCAGGGGACGCTGAACGATCGGCGTCTGCAAGCGTCGGCAGGCTTCGATATCCAATTCCGCATCCGCATACTGACTGGCTCCGAGAGCCACATGGCCGCGTGCGCTGCGCGCCAACAACAACCAGCCAGGGTCATCCTCATGCAGCGATTCCGCCAAGCCTGAATAGGCGGCATGCAAATAAAAAGGGTCAACATGGCCCAGATGCAACAGGCGCAGGCCCGTCACGTTCATTTTTCCGCGTCAGTTTCCTGCTTCATCTGTCTCGTTTTTTTTCTTCTTGTCGCGCGGTTTGTAAAATTGATCGAAATAGAAATCCCTTTGCCGCAATCCTTGATACAACTGGGCCCGCTCTTCGATCCCTTGGCGAAGAATCTGCGCCAGGGCTTCGGCCTGCTCGCCATCGACGATATGCATCTGACCTACCAGATCCTGATCGACGTCCAGAAAATGATTCTGAAACTCGTCCGGAAAGTCACAATAGAGCAAAAAAGCCTTGCACTCCGCATCTTCCCTGTCCAGCGGATGCATTACGATCTTGCCAAGCCATGCCAATCGCGCCACCTGGTTGAACTGATGTATGTCAAATTTCTTGCCGCGTTTGTACTTGTTCAGCTCATTGCGGATTTCACCCAGATTGGTGACTTTGATCGATTTCATCAAAACTGACTCCTGAAGATATTTGCCGCATTCTCGCCAAAGATGGGGACAAAAAAAACCCCGGACAAGCCGGGGTCACAAATTTACGCCGTAAATTCTCAGAATAGCGAAAAACCGGAGGAGACGCTGCCGCCCGCCATTTTTGTCAAGGCATTCTTGATCGCGTCGGGCGCGGACATCAGCGACATGAAGGAATGCCCCCCCATCATCGACAAGCCCGGGAAAAACACCGCCAACCGGAAACGAAGGTTCAAAGCCTCGACCTTGTTGCCCATCACCAGAATCTGATAGGGCAGATAGGCGGTGCCCTTGAGCTTCTTGAAATCCACCACCTGCATGATGTGGGCGTCGTTCACGTTGCCGTTGTTGGGATTGTCCAGCCCCACGCCGAACACGGTTTGATCGGTGCCGGGTACATTGACCTCATAGACGAAACGGGTGTGTTGCTTTCCGGCCTGCAGATTCTTCCTGACCGCCGCCACCGCCTGCGCGTGCGAGGCATAGGTTTTCAAATGCAAAGGCTCATTGAAATACTCCATGCCGAAGGTGTAGTGATAGTTTTCAAGCGACTTGGGCGTCATTTTCTTACCGAAGGCCTGCTCCATCCCCAGCGTTTTGCCCAAATGCTCCAACACCGGCTGCAAATCGGCATGCATGCGATAGGCGTAGGAATAATAGACGGGATTGAGGTAGGCGACCTGGATCTGGCCGTCGGTCTTCGTCACCGACACCGATTCCACCGCGCCATATCCGCCGTGAGAGGTTCTCGCCGCCGCCGCGAGCAACGCCGGGCTGGTCACGCAGATGACCGTCGCTGCCTGGTAGGGATGAAATTTTTTCAAATCGAGATTGTATACGCCTACGATTTTGAAACCGCCCTTTTGTAATTTCTGCTCGACGGTCTTGACCGTGGATTTGAAATCGCTATTGCTGATATAGGCGAGCACGAAAGGCTGCACCGTGGTTTCTGCGGCCTGGGCGCTCAGCACAAACGCCAGACAGAAGCTCAACATCAAAAACTTAACGAACCTTCGCATGATCATAATCTTCGACTCCTGGGTATGTCATGGATTTGCGGGGTTTCCGCCGCAAGGCGCGAACGCCGAATGCGGCGGATAGAATATGGAGTGTATCCTGCGGCCATTTCCGCATAAATAATGCCAAAAAAAGGGGCATGCCGCCATGCCCCTTCATGACCTTCCTCAGTGCAAGACCTTGGCAAGGCGTGCCATTTCGTTTTCTTAGAAAACGTATTTCAGGTTGAAGGAAACGGCCGATTCACTCAGATCGATCTTCTGGCCCTTGTTTGGATTGGTCTGACTGGTCGTCATGGGCGCGGTATAGGTCTTCTTGGGCGCGTACATCAGGGCGCCGCCAATGCCCCAATGCTTGTTGATCTGGTAGGACACGCCGGCCGTGTAGTGGGTTTCCACCACGGCGGGCAGGATCAGGTTGTAACCGACTTCATTGCTGCGGATCGGCGACTTGGCGTAGTTGATGCCGGCGCGCACCTGCAGGGCGGGGTTGACCTTGTAGTTGACCGCCAGGGCATAGGCCGTCTGATCCTTCCATTTCGGCGTGAAACCATTGTAGTTTTTCGGGCCGGTGACGCTCAGGCTGTTCATCACATGCTTCCAGCCGATGTACTTGATCTGGCCGGATACCGACAGCGACGGGTTGATGTGCGCGGTGGCGCCCACGGCGAACATCTGCGGGGTCTTCATGACGAGCGTGTAGCGGCCGCCGGGATACGGCATGGCATTTACGGTGATATCTCCCGGGGCCAGATTGTATTTGAGTTCGAAACGCTGCTCGCTGGTATAGGCCGCGCCCACCGTCCACATGCGGTTCACCTTGTACAACACGCCCAGCGTGGCGCCCAGGCCGAAGGCGCTGGAAGAGCGGGTCATGTTGACTCCTTGAAGAACCGTCCCAGGAGACGTATTGCCACCACCCGAGACGATCTGCTGCAGGAAGGACGCCTGCAGATAGCCGATGTTCAGTGCGAAGCCGACGCTGAGTCGGTCGTTGAGTTTCATCGCCACCGCCGGCGCGAGCTCCATGACCGAAAGGCTGCTATAGCCGCGGAAGTACAAGGGGGGATTGCTAGAACTCGGTGGCGCCATTGGGTTGGTTACCGGGCTATACATGGTCTGCGGATAATCCACGCCCAGGCCGGAGGTGCCATACGCGCCGCCACCGAAATAGATGTTGGAGCCCGGCGCCACCGGAGCGACCCAGCCCAAGGCCGGGATGCCGTACATGCTCACGTCGCTTTTCTGCTTCTGCCCTCCTGTCGCCTTGAAATTCACATGCCGGTCGGGGCTGAAGGCTTCGAGGCTGAAATCCGCCTGCGGGGCGATGTCGGCCAGGCCCGCCGGGTTGGTGTTGGCGGTCATCGCCGAACCGGGAGCCGCCACCACCGCGCCGGCCATGCCCATCTGATAACTGCCGATGCCGATCAATTCATAGCCGTTGGTGGCCCAGGCATTGCCCATGGCGCCGACGGCGGCGGCCACGGACGCGGCCAATAAGGTGCGTTTCACCATCTTCTTCATGAAGTATCCTCCGATTTCTTCAAGTATTAGGGTTTTCTAATATGCTGATTATTCTGGTTTTTTGCCAGGGACACCAAGAATAAACCCTGATACGTGGATGTCAATGCCTTTTGATTTATGTAAGCATTAATCAAGTTTTTTGTCATACCGGAATAACTCAGCCGCGCGCCTTACACGGCTTTTCACCTCAGGCATCTGCCGCCGACCTGACAGAGCAGTTCATAGGCGATCGTCCCCGCCTGGCGCGCCACTTCATCCACCGGCACGGCGCCGCCCCACAATTCGACCTCATCACCCACCCTGGCATCGATGCCGCGCAGGTCGATGGTCAGCATGTCCATTGACACGCGGCCAATGAGAGCGGCCACACGGCCGCGTAAAGCCACAGGCGCGCCGCTTGGCGCATGTCGAGGATAGCCGTCTCCGTAACCGGCGGCGACCACCCCGACCGGCATGTCTTGCGGGCAGGTCCAGAGTCCACCGTAACCGATGGCATCGCCCCGCCGGCGATGGTTGATGGCGATCAAAGGCGCGCGCAGATGCATCGCCGGCCGCAGATCCAGCGCATCAGCCGGCCGCCCCTGCAGCGGAGAGGCGCCATAGAGCATGATTCCGGGCCGAATCCAGTCACGATGCGCGTCCCGACGTGTGAATACGGCAGCGGAATTGCAAAGGCTTCGTTCGCCCCGCAAGGCTTGCGTGGCGCGATCGAAGCGCTGAATCTGCAAAGAGGTATATGAATTTTCCGGCTGATCGGCGCAGGCGAAATGGGTCAACAGGCCTGGCGGCGTTTTAAGCCCGGAAAGGCGGCTGAGCGAGGCATGGATCAAGGGGACCTGCTCAGAAGAAAAACCCAGCCGATGCATGCCCGAATCAACCTTGACCCACAGCTTCGGCAACGCGTGAAGCGAGGCGTTCTCGAGCGCTCTGAGCTGCCAGTCGGCATGGACGACCACGTCCAGATGGAAACGGGCGGCATCGTGAAGTTCTGCTTCGGTGTGAAACCCCTGAGTGACCAGAATGCGTCCATCGATGCCCGCCTCTCTCAAAGCAAGGGCTTCCGGCACGCAAGCCACCCCGAAGGCATCGACCCGATCGGCGAGGACAGCGGCGACATTCTCCAGCCCGTGGCCGTAGGCATTCGCCTTGACCATGGCCACGATCCGGCTATGTGGTGCGTGCCGCCTGGCCACGGCAAGGTTATGGCGGAGCGCCGCCGGATCGACCCAGGCGCGCGCGGGCCGCCTCATCCGAAGCCGCCTCCTTCGGCATAACCGTCTGAAACATGGTTTTCGAAGCGAGTGAACTGACCGAGAAAGGTCAGGCGGAAGGTTCCGATCGGGCCGTTGCGCTGTTTGGCAATGAGTATTTCCGCCGTTCCCTTATCGGGGCTGTCTTCGTTGTAAACCTCATCCCGATAGATAAAAAGGATCACATCCGCATCCTGCTCAATGGCGCCTGATTCGCGAAGATCCGACATCACCGGCCGCTTGTTCGGCCGTTGCTCGAGGCTGCGGTTGAGTTGCGAGAGCGCGACCACCGGCACTGAGAGTTCCTTGGCCAGCGTCTTGAGCGAGCGCGATATTTCGGAAATCTCAGTGGCTCGATTTTCGCGGGTTCCCGGCACTTGCATGAGTTGCAGATAGTCGATGACGATCAAACCCAGTCCATGCTCGCGTTTCAGCCGGCGGGAACGGGCGCGAAGCTCGGTAGGCGTAAGCGCCGGCGTATCGTCAACGAAAATCGGCGTGTCGCTGAGCATCTGCATGGCGCTGGTCAGGCGCGGCCAGTCATGTTCATCGAGCTTGCCTGTTCGCAGGCGATGCTGATCGATACGGCCCAGGGAAGAAAGCAGGCGCAAGGTGAGCTGATCGCCGGGCATCTCCATGCTGAACACCGCCACCGGGCTGCGCTGCTTGAGAGCGGCGTATTCGGCGATGTTCATGGCAAAGGTGGTTTTCCCCATGGATGGACGGCCGGCGACGATGATCAGATCGCCGGCCTGGAAACCCGAAGTGCGCTCATCGAGTTCATCATAACCAGTGGCCAGTCCCGTGACGACATCATCGCGCTCGTTGAGCATTTCGATACGCTCGAGTGTCGGCCTCAAGAGCGACTTGATGCTGACGAAGCCGGCTCTCCCGCGAACGCCCTGTTCCGCGATCTCGAATACTTCTTTTTCGGCCTGATCGAGTATCTGCCTTGAATCACGTCCTTCGGGATTGAAGCCACTGTCGGCGATGCGGGTACCGACAGCGATCAACTGCCTGAGAATCGAGCGCTCACGGACGATGTCGGCATAAGCGCGGATATTCGCCGCGCTGGGCGTGTCTTTGGCCAAGGCCCCCAGATAGGCCAGTCCGCCCGCACGTTCGAGATTACCGGTGCGCTCCAGCGCTTCCGACAGCGTCACCACGTCCAAGGGCTTGCCGGCTTCGGCCAGAACCTCAATGGCGCGGAAGATCAGCTTGTGATCCTGGCGATAGAAGTCCGCTTCGTTGACTCTGTCCGCCACTTGCTCCCAGCTCGAGTTATCGAGCATGAGCCCACCCAGGACGGCCTGTTCGGCTTCCACGGAATGCGGCGGTACGCGCAGCGATTCACTGGAGATCGGCACGCGGCGTTGGGTTCCGGCAGTGGTTTGAGTCATGCCTGCGATCCGTTATGGTGACGGGACACCAAGCGTATCGCGACAATCATTCCGACGAGTCATTTTCTCGAGGCGCGCCTCAAGCATTTTCCGGCTTGATCACCAACTTGATGACAGTGTCGATATCGGGTTGCAAGTGCAGCTCGATGTCGTATTCCCCGGCCATCCTCAGGGCGCCTTCCGGCAGCCTGACTTCGCGCCGCTCCACCGGAACGCCGGCGGCGGTCACGGCATCGGCGATATCCTGCGTGCCGATCGACCCGAACAGCTTGCCCTCGTTGCCCGCCATGGCCGTTATGACGATTTCCATCCCCTCGAGGCTGGCCGCACGGGCCTTTGCTGCCTCCAGAGCCTCCACAGCCGCTTTTTCCAGTTCGGCGCGACGCGCTTCGAATTCAGCGATATTGGCGGGCGTGGCGTATTTCGCCTTGCCCTGCGGAATCAGGTAATTGCGAGCATAACCCGATTTCACCTGCACCTTATCGCCCAGATTACCAAGATTATCTACCTTTTCCAGCAAAATGACTTCCATTGTTCCAACCCTTGCGATCTAAAGATAAAAAGCGCTGAAACCTACTTTCAGCGCTTCGCCAAGCGGCGCCTGATATCCATGAAGCCATCCACGAGACCTATTGCCGTCAGCAAGGCCGCCATCTGCAGCGTCATGAAAACCAGGAGCACATACAAACCGACCAGCCAACCCGTGCTCATGTTGTACAACTTGACCAAGGCATGCGCCAAGCCAAGCGATTGAAAGAAAAACGGCACCAATCCCACCAGCATCATCTGCATCAGCAGAGACTGATGCAGCACGATAGCGGCCACGCTGAGCGCAAGCATCAGGCCAGAAAACGCGGAACTCGCCTTCCAGCGGGTAAATTCCTCGGCGAAACCGCCGGGATTGTACAACACGGACTGCCAGTAACGTCCGAGTATCAAACTGAAGCTGATACCGGTGGCAATCAAGGTGGCCAGAATACCGGTAAAATAGGGGGCGATGCTATCGATGGCGATCCTCGCCTGCGCCGCATCCATGCCGAAACGCTGCATCGATCCGCCCAAGGCTTCGTCAAGGAACCTCTGCCATACCGCCGTCATATCCGGATTGAAAACCTGTACCAGCAAAACAGCCACCATGCCAGCGACCCCGATCGCCTGCATGACGAATGACCATGAGGCCCAGCGACGCAGTGGCCAGGCAAAAACGGCTACCGGCAGCCACTGTGCCAAACCAAACCCGGCGCTAGCCGCAAATGTGCCCACCAATCCCAGGCGACTGCTAGTGCCGAACAAGCCGAGCGAAACAATGCTGAGCAGAACCGCGCTCCAGCTTATGACCCATAGAACCTGCATAAACCCCATGCGCAAAGTGATCAAAGCTATGATCGCGCCACTCAACAACCAGAAAAACGGAATAAACGCGCCGAGCAGCGTCAAAATCAGGATGGCGCCGACGGCCTGCGGCCGTCCCGCCATGATGAACTCGAGAATCCTGCGCATCAAGGTTGCCGAATCAGGGCATCGAATCATCAAGCCGTCGCCCAAAAGGCATGGCCAGGATGATTCAATGCTGGTCGGTATAAGGCAGCAATGCTAAAAAACGGGCGCGCTTGACCGCTCGCGCGAGTTGTCGCTGATAACGGGCGCTGGTCCCGGTGACTCGACTCGGCACAATCTTGCCGGTTTCGGTGATGTAGGCCTTCAGAGTGGCAAGATCCTTGTAATCGATCTGCTCGACACCCTCGGCTGTAAAACGGCAATAACGGCGACGACGGAAAAAACGTGACATGATCTTACCTCCGCAATGAACTTGAGACTTATTCTTCTTCGGATGAATCGGAACCTGTAACGGCAACCTCCTCGTCGCCGGAGGCAGGCGCGACATCCGCCTCATCCTTGGGCTTTATGAGCGGCGACGGCTCGGTTTCGGCTTTCTGCATGCGCATGATCAAATTGCGAATCACGGCGTCGTTGAAGCGAAAAGCCGTTTCCAGCTCTTCCAGCGCACTCTCGCCGCACTCGATATTCATTAGCACATAATGCGCCTTGTGCACCTTATTGATGGGATAAGCCAGCTGGCGTCGCCCCCAGTCCTCCAGACGATGGATAGCGCCCCCATCTTTCTCGATCATGCTCCGATAACGCTCGATCATTGCAGGAACTTGTTCACTCTGGTCAGGGTGGACCAGAAACACCACTTCGTAATGACGCATCAAAATACTCCTTTCGGATAGTAAGCCCCCGCCATTAAAGACGTAGAGCAAGGAGAAAGCGGCGTAGGCCGCCTCGTAAAAAGGGGGTGCATTGTAATCGCATGACGGCTGACAAGCAAATCGCATCTATCGACCACACAAGGCGACGCTTCCCGCTATCCCAATATACTTGGGACGGCAGGCCGACATACAGATGAGATTGGCTGACAAGCGTATCGATCAGTCGTCAAAACACATTGGCGACCTCGGCTACTCCGGGCGCCCTGCTTCTCACCATCCGTTCCACTACGGACTTGAGATCGAGCGCTGATCGCGGACAACCCACGCAGGCGCCCTTGAAACGGACTTTGACCACTCGCCCTTCCAAAGCGACGAATTCGATATCGCCGCCGTCTTGCTGCAGGATGCGGCGCGACTCCTCGATAGCGGCGCGCACTTCGTCAAGATCGATGGGGCCGCCGGCCACCGCTTTTTCCTGGCTTCTGGCCGCCTGGGTCTGGGCGCGATCGAGCCGCAACGCCAGCGCAGGATCGACCTGCTCGATTGCGTCGAGTTCTTCCTCGGTGTATATATGCGCCGGGTCGGGGTGAAGTAATTGCTGAAGCGCGCCCTGAGTGCCCTCCAAGAGCTTGTGGGTAGACGAATAATCAGAGCTCATCGTCGTCGTTTTCCTGGTTTTTCTTCGCGGCCCGCAGCCGAACGCGCAGACGTCTTAAAACTTCGCTATCGAGCGAATCCGGCAGCAGAAGGACGGCGCGGCGCCCAAGCCCCTCGAGCTTCAAACTGAAAATCACGAGATTCGGATGCACAAAATAATCGGGTATCAGCGTAGCCTCGTGTTCCCGCCCGAAACCATCCCATGCACGCCATTTTCCCGAAGCATCCCAAACCAGTTTGAGCAGGCTGCGGGGCGAGTTAAGCAACACGTAAACGCGTAAATTCCTATACAGGCTGACGGCCAACATCAATCCCAGCAGAACCCGAACCGCGGGACTCATGTCGATGTATGCCAGCGCCACCGCGGCAGTGGCATAACTCAAAATGAAAAGGCCAGCCAACAGCAGCGATGGCCTAGGCTGAAGGTACAATGGCTCTGCGAATCTTTGCGGCGACATGGGCGATATCCGGTTCTGTGGGCACCATCCTTTGCATCAATATTTCTAGCATGGCCTGATCAGAATACTCCAGCAGCCGCACGAAGGCCAGTTGCTCGGAGTCCGTCGAGCGATGATATTCTCGCTCGAAAAAATTAAGCAAGAGCTCGTCGAGCTCACGCATTCCGCGCCGGCAGCGCCACCGTATCCGATCCGCCTCGGCCATGGGTATTCAAAAATCCTTTTTCAGCATGGCGTGCTTGATCTTGGCGATCGCCCGCGTCGGATTGAGTCCCTTGGGACAGACCTGTACGCAGTTCATGATGCTATGGCAACGAAACAGCTTGTAGGCGTCGTCGAGCTGTCCAAGCCTTTTTTCCGTAGCCTGATCACGACTGTCCAGCACGAAGCGCGCGGACTGCAATAGGGCCGCCGGACCTAAAAAACGCTCTGGATTCCACCAGTATGAAGGGCAAGCTGCCGAGCAACATCCGCAGAGTATGCATTCGTACAAACCGTCCAGTTGAGCACGTTGCTGCGGTGACTGCTTGATTTCGACCTCAGGCTCCGGCTCATCAAGCTGCAGCCAGGGTTCGGCGGCGCGATACTGGCGGTAAAAATTTTCCATGTCCACCACAAGATCCCGGATTACCGGCATGCCAGGCAAGGGGCGCAGCTCCACCGGCTCCTTGAGCGACTTGAGTGGCGTGATGCAAGCCAGGCCATTGCGACCATTGATATTCATGGCATCGGAACCGCACACCCCCTCTTGGCAGGAACGGCGGAAACTGAGAGTGGGATCCTGTTCTTTAAGCTTGAGCAACGCACCCAACAACATCATGCCCGGCTCGATGTCCTCATCGGACAGATCAAAGTCCTGCATGCCCGGTTTGCCATCGCTTTCGGAAGCGTAGCGATAAATGGAGAATCGCATCAGTACACCCTCTCTTTGGGAGGAAAAGGCTCGACCGTCAGCGGGCGGGTACGCACGGGCTTGTAGTCCATCGAATCCGTCGCCAGAAAATAGAGGCTATGTTTCATCCAGCGCTCATCATCGCGCTGGGGATAATCCACTCGCGAATGCGCGCCGCGACTCTCTTCGCGCTTCAGGGCGGACAAGGAAGTAGCCAGGGCGCAATCGATCATATTTTCCGTTTCCATGGCTTCCACACGCGCCGTATTGAATATTCTGCTGTGATCGCGCAGTGTGGAATGCCGCATGCGTTGCGCGATTTCGCGCACCTTGTCCACGCCTTCGGCCAGACGTTCGCGTTCGCGGAACACGCCCACGTGGTCTTCCATGATCTTCTTCAATTCGGTCCGCAACGCCTCCGGCCGCTCGCCATCGCCTTTATCATCCCAACGCGCAAGGCGCGCCATCGCCGCATCCACCGCCGCTTCATCCATAGGGCGGTGGTGAGGGTGTTCGCCAAGAAATCCGATCATATGATTGGCGGCGGCCCGCCCAAAGACGAGTATGTCGAGCAATGAATTTCCGCCGAGCCGGTTGGCCCCATGTACGGACACGCACGCGCATTCGCCCGCTGCATAAAGCCCCGGAACTGGTTCTTCGGGAGTCTCACGCAGCGGCGCGACCACCTGGCCATGGCGGTTGGTTGGAATGCCTCCCATCATGTAGTGGGCCGTCGGATAAACCGGAATCGGTTGTTCGATCGGATCGACGTGCATGAACGTCATGCTGAGCTCACGGATACCAGGCAACCGGCTCTTGATGACCTCGGCGCCCAGATGATCCAACTTGAGCAACACATAATCCTTGTTCGGCCCGCAACCCCGTCCCTCCTTGACTTCGGTATAAATCGCCCGGCTGACTACGTCGCGCGAGGCCAGATCTTTGACATGCGGGGCGTAGCGCTCCATGAAGCGCTCTCCTTCGCTGTTGACGAGATAGCCGCCTTCGCCTCGAGCGCCTTCGGTGATGAGCATGCCGCGGCCGGCGATGCCCGTGGGGTGGAATTGAACGAACTCCATGTCTTGCAGCGGCACGCCCGCACGCAGCGCCATAGCCAGGCCATCACCGGTGTTGATGAGCGCATTGGTGTTGGTGCGGTACACCTGCCCGACCCCGCCTGTGGCCAGCAAGGTCGCCTTGGATTCGATCAGAATCGGCTCGCCAGTTTCTATGGAAAAAGCCAGTGCGCCGAGAATCGCGCCTTCTGCGTCCCGGATCAGATCGACGACGAAATACTCATCGAAGAAATGCGTTTTGGCGCGTATGTTCTGCTGATAAAGACTATGAAGAATGGCGTGGCCGGTACGATCAGCCGCCGCGCAAGTGCGCACCGCCTGTTCGGCGCCGAAGCGGCGACTCTGACCGCCGAACGCTCGCTGGTAGATGGCGCCGTCTTCCAGACGCGAGAAGGGCACGCCGAAGTGGTCGAGTTCATAAACCGCTTGCGGGGCGGCGCGGCACATATACTCGATGGCATCTTGATCTCCGAGATAATCGCTTCCCTTGACGGTATCGAACATATGCCAGAGCCAACTGTCCTCGACGACATTGGCCAGGGCGGCGTTGACTCCACCCTGGGCAGCCACGGTATGAGAACGGGTCGGGAACACCTTGGAAACGACCGCCGCTTTGGTCTCGGCCCGGGTAAGCTGTAGCGCAGCTCGCAGCCCGGCACCGCCAGCGCCAATGATCAATGCGTCAAAGCGTCTGCGTTGCAATTTCATAAGCCGCTCGCCTGAAGAAGAATTTTGGCCGCCCACAGGCCGCACGCAAGAAGAAACATGACCACCAACCCATAGGCTGAGACACGAAGCCAGAGCGGGTGCACATAATCGAGCAGAATATCCCGCACGCCGATCCAGGCATGCATCAGCAAAGCCACCATGAAGATGCCGGTCGCCAGCAACACCCAGGGGTTGGCCAACCAGCTTCGCCACTCCTCGTAACTCAGATGAGGATGAACAGCGATGGCCAACACCGCAAAAATAAAGTAGAGGCCAAGATAAACCGCGCTCAGCCGCTGCGCCAACCATGCCCTCAAGCCACTCAATCCGGCGCTCATAGATAGATCTCCAGCAACAACCAGAGGCTCAGCAACAACGCCAACCCAGCCACCCAGGCGGCACTGAGATAACTGGCTTTGCGATCGATGCCGAGATCCAGGTCCATGAGCAAATAGCGTATGCCGGCAAGCAAATGGTAGCAAAGACTCCATGCAAGCAGAACGATCACCGGGGTTAGCCATAAGCTTCCAGCCCATGACCGCGCCTGAGCGAAACCTTCAGGCCCGCTCAGAGAGAGGTCAAAGAGATACAGCACGAATGGGATGCCAAAAAACATCAAGGCGCCGGAAACTCGATGGGCGAAGGACACCACACCTGGCAAGGGAAGTCGAATCTTAAAAAGATTGAGAAAAACGGGGCGTTGCGGCGTCGCCATCGACGAATCCTTGCAGAGATAGGATTTTCCAAAGTATAGCAGTACGAAAACGCGATACGCGCTTTTCCGATGATATCCCACATCGGCATGCGCCTTGCGGGCGCCCTGTCATTGCTCAATTAATCACGGCTATTTTGAGTCGCTGCTGCATGCACCTCGAATGATTTCCTCTTGCTTATACTTTTTATATTTTACTCAAAAGTTTACTCAAAAGCCGACAGACTCTTAAGCACCTGATCTATAATCCCAGCGCCTTCTAAAATAGAAGGCGAGGCGCTTTTTATTCGACGCCTGTGGACAGATCTTAAGGAATTTGATGATGAGATTGGGATCCCCCCTTAGCACAAGTGCCGTTCGTGTTATGCTGCTGGGCGCCGGTGAGCTGGGCAAGGAAGTAGCCATCGAACTGCAGCGCTTGGGCGTTGAAGTGATCGCTGTTGACCGTTATCCCAATGCGCCTGCGCATCAAGTAGCCCATCGCGCCCATGTCATCGACATGAATAATGCCGACGCCCTGCATGCACTCATCGTTCGCGAACGCCCCCATCTGGTGGTGCCTGAAATCGAAGCCATTGCCACACAGGCACTCATGCGCATTGAAAATGAAGGACTGGCTGAAGTCATTCCCAATGCCAGAGCGGCGCAGTTGACCATGAATCGCGAAGGCATCCGCCGACTCGCTGCCGAAACCCTTGGGCTGCCTACCTCCCGCTACGCTTTCGCCGATTCGCTGGACGAACTCCGGCAGATATGCGAGCAGATCGGAATACCATGCATAGTCAAACCCGTGATGTCTTCTTCCGGAAAGGGACAATCCAAGGTGAACGCATTGGCCGACCTGGAAGCGGCCTGGGAATATGCCCAAACTGGCGGACGGGTGGAGAGCGGACGGGTAATCGTTGAGTCCGTGATCGATTTCGATTTCGAGATCACCTTGCTTGTAGTGCGCACCAACGGCCCTGAAGGCAAGGAAGAAACGCACATTTGTCAGCCGATAGGCCACCGTCAGGAACGCGGTGATTACGTCGAGAGTTGGCAACCACAAGCGATGCCGCCCAAAACACTCGAGCGAGCCTGCGAAATAGCGCGCGCAATTACGCAGGCGCTTGGAGGACGGGGAGTTTTTGGGGTCGAATTATTCGTGCGAAACGATCAAGTGTGGTTCAGCGAAGTCAGTCCCAGACCCCACGATACCGGCATGGTCACCATGATCACGCAACCACTCAGCGAGTTTGCCTTGCACGCCCGCGCCATCCTTGGTTTGCCCGTGTCCACTGAATTGCTGACGCCCGGTGCCAGTGCCGTCATCTATGGCGGTATTGAGGGAACTGGCATCGCATTTGAAGGTGTGGCCGATGCGCTCGCAATCCCCGGAACCGATCTGCGTCTGTTCGGCAAGCCGCAGGCTTTCCCACGCCGCCGGATGGGTGTGGCGCTCGCCTACGCGGGGGAAGTGGGTCTTGCGCGCGAACGAGCGCGCGAATGCGCGGCGCATGTGCGGCCTGTAAAAGCACCTAACTGATTACTTGAAGCTCATCGTGATGCCCGCACCCTTGAGACACGCCCATTGGCCGGCGCAAGGGTAAAACGGGATTTAGCCAATAAAACAAACAGGAGATAATGCCATGTATTATGTCGTCGCCAATCGCGTACCCGTAGCTCCCGAATGGGCGGAGCAGTTCGAAGAGCGATTCCGCCAACGCGCCGGTCAGGTCGAACAACAACCGGGATTCGTCAGCATGGAAATTTTGAAACCTCGCAGCGAAGGCGCACCCTGGGTGGTTTTGACCCGCTGGGAAAACGAGGCCGCGTTTCGCAACTGGGTCGGGAGCGAAGATTTCAAGGCCGCGCACCGCAATCCCATGCCCAAAGAAGCATTCGCGGGTGGAGGCGGGCTGGAACAACACGAAGTAGTCATCGCTGCCTATCGGAAAACCCCATGAAATTTCGCCTAAAGGGGGCTTACCATCCCGTCATAATCGATCCAGTTCTTGCGCGGTCACATAAGATTGGGGTTTGTACTCATGATCTGAACAGCAAAGATGAGACTTTCCGACTGGCTGGCTGATGCGGGCGTTCAAGCACCGGATATAGACATCGCCGATGTATCACTCGATTCCCGATGGATACAAAAGGGAATGGCATTCATGGCCAAGGGCGATGGTCGCCGCTGGGTCAAACAGGCCGTAACCCGAGGCGCGACAGCAATCATCAGCGATTCTCCTCTTGCAAGCGACCCCGGCGTACCGGTGGTGGTCATACCGGACATGGAATCACGCCTAGGCGCTTTGGCTGCGAGCTTCTGGAACCACCCTTCTGCCTCGCTCAATCTCATTGCTGTCACCGGTACGGACGGGAAAACCTCCACCAGCCAGTTCATCGCGCGCGCCCTGAATGCGCTCGGTCATTCCTGCGCGAACATCGGCACCCTGGGTATCGGCTGGCCAGGAGACCAGCATCTTGAAGGCAACGCCTTGACAACACCGGATGCATTCACCCTGCAGCGTGCTCTAGCCCATTTGCGAGATGCGGGCGCGCGGACGGTAACCATCGAGGCATCCTCTCATGGTCTCAGCCAGGGCCGACTCGATGGCGCAAGCGTCGATGCAGCCGTCCTCACTCAATTGGGGCGCGACCATTTGGACTACCATGGTTCGCAAGAGGCCTATGCTGCCGCCAAGCGACGCTTGTTCGAACGCCAGGAATTGCGCTCGGCAGTACTCAACGCCGATGACCCTTTCTCATTGGAGTGCCAAAAATGCCTTCGTTCATCGACCCAACAGATCACCTACTCCCTCGCTGGAAACCACAAGGCCAAAATCCAGGGGCGCCTTTTTCATTCCTCAGCACGGGGCCTCTTTATGGAAGTGCGCTATCGCGGCCACACGGAACGATTGCGCACTTCGATAAGGGGAAGTTTCAATGCCCAGAATTTGATGGCTGCACTCGGGGCGTTACTCTGTATGGATATCGATTTTCCCGCAGCTGCAAAAGCCCTCGAGGGCGTTTCCCCGGTGCCGGGACGCATGGAGATCTTTACTTCGCCCGATAAGCCTTTGGTGGCGCTTGATTATGCGCACACTCCCAATGGACTAGAGCAGGTATTGCGAGACTTTCGCCAGTTCGTCTCTGGCTCCCTATGGTGCGTCATCGGATTGATGGGCAACCGGGATCGCGGCAAGAGACCGCTGATGGGAGCGCACCTCGCACGCTGGGCTGACTGCATCATTCTCACCGATTCCATGACCCATGGCGAGGATCCGAATGCGATCATCGGGGATCTTCTGCGCACCATCCCGCCTGACAAGCCTGTGCGTGTGATTCATGACCGTGAAGCCGCTATCGCCTGGGCATTGGATCGAGCCAAGCCAGAGGATGGCGTGCTCGTGATCGGCACGGGCAAGGGTCATGAACGCGAGACGATCGAACTCAATGGACGAAGGATTCGAGCCGATTACGCCTGCGTAAGCGAGCGCTTACGCCTTCAAGGATAAAGCAACCGCGATTGCCACCCGTTCTCGGTACGTTCCCAACACTCTCTTTCATGAAGCCGATAATCGGCCCCATACCAAAACTCCACACGATCGGGCGTGACGCGATATCCGCCCCAGTGAGGCGGACGCGGCACTTCGCGTCCGGCGAACTCTCGCTCGTATTGAGCATAACGCGCCTCAAATGTGGCCCGAGAATCCAGCGTCTGCGACTGCAACGAGGCCCACGCGCCGATCTGGCTGCCCCGAGGCCGGGTGGCAAAATACACATCGGACACCTCTGCGGACAAGCGCTCGGCATATCCATCGATCCTTACCTGCGTGCCGCCGCCCGAGCCGAGTCCCTGCCAGTGAATACACAAAGAAACCGCCGGATTGGCCGCGATTTCCCTGCCTTTGGCGCTTTCATAATTGGTATAGAAGCAAAACCCTTTCGCATCGAAGTGTTTGAGCAGCACCACGCGGCTGCGTGGGCGGCCATCGGCTCCGGCGGTGGCCAGAATCATGGCAGTCGCATCGCTTCCAGAAGCCTCCAATGCGGCGTTATACAAGGTTTCAAAGTTGTTCAGGATGCGAGAATCAAGCATGAGTTCCCTGCCTGGAGTAAAGATCAGGATGGCAAGCCAAGGGGACGAAGCGCCCAGGCGGCAATGAGCTGCGCACAATACTCGACATCACGCTGATGCCGCAACAAGTGATCCGCCCCGTCCAGGCTCGCGAAGCCGCGCGGCTCTTTCGCAGCCGCGAACAAGGTCAGCGCATCCGCATAGGGCACGACATCATCTTCAGGCGCATGCAGTATCAGCACGGCCTGGCGCAAGCGGCTGATAGCGGCGCGCAAATCATGACGCCGCAGCGAATCTATATATTCGCTAGATAGCGTGATCGTCTGACCACCCAGCTCTAGCTCGAATCGGCCCTGCGGCGTTTGTTGCTCGGCGGTGCGCTGCAGCCATTCTGCCAAAGGAATCAAGCTTGCCGGTGTTCCCAAGGTCACTACCGCGCGGGTTTCAGGCAATCTGGAGGCCGCTTCGAGCATGGCGGCTCCGCCCAGACTGTGACCAATGAGCAGTTGCGGCGCCGCATGCATCCCCTTCAACCAGGCCTGGGCCCGTAAGATATCGTCGATCTCACTTTCGAAATCCGTCTGCTCAAAACGCCCCTCACTCTCCCCCAAACCAGTCGGGTCGAATCTCAGTACGGCATAACCCCGCTTTGCCAACGCATCGGCCATCCGCAGCGCCAGGGGAATATCCTTGCTGCACGTAAAGCACGGCGCATACAAAACCCAGCCTCGCACTGCATCTGCCGGCCAGTGCAGCACACCGGCAAGTTTTTGCCCGCGGGTATTGGTGAAACGGATAGCTTCTTTTGAAGTTATGCCCATGGCTGATGACCATCAGGAAAAATTCGTTGGCGGGGGTCTTGACGCAGCAAGGCCGAGATTTGTGCATACACCCGGGGGAAATCGAGATTCAGAGCATGTGGTGTTTCGAAAAAAGACTCGCAGGCCACGGCGAAGAATTCCGCCGGCGCCTCAGCAGCATACGGGTCGAGCGAACGATAGTGGTGCGGCCGGTGCACAAACTTGTCATAGGCATGCGTGAATACCTCGGTCCACTCTTCCGGCGACATCTCGGGATGCAAGGGCGGCCTGCCATTGGCCGCCCCAGACTGCATATCCAGCCAATGCGCACATTCATGCAGAACCACATTATGTCCATCCAGAGGGCCGCCGGCTTCAACATCTTGCCAGGAGACGATAAGCAAGCCTTGCTCCCAGGCTTCGCCGCTCAAGGGACGGCGTTCGGTATGAACCACGCCGAATTCGTCTTGCCATGTCTGCATCGGGACAAATCCGCTGGGATACACCACCACCTCATCAAGGCCCCGATACCAGCCAAGATCAAGTTCCAGCACAGGCAAGGCGATCAATAAGCCCAGCTTGAGGCGCTGATAGTCATCCAGCGCCAGATCATCGACGGGATTGACCGCGCGGGTACGAAGAAAATCGTGCGCCAAAGCCCATAGGCGAGGACGGCTGGTTTCTGGTAGCGTAGTGAGCACCCCCTGCCCGTGACTGGCATTTTTCCAGATTTCGGCATCGTAAGGCGGATTGGGATGATGAAGGCGAGCGGCCAGAGCGGAAAAAATGGACATATGCACAGTGTGAAAAAAAAATTGCCGCGCGTCCAGTCCAGCGGAACATGGGAGTCTGACTTATTTCAATAAGACTGGAAACCACCCGAATCGGCGTAACACTAGACGGGGTGGCTGACAACCCGGCTTGGCAGACATCTTCCGATCCCGCAAGCTGTATAATCTCAAAGAAAAATCCGATGCCCCGCTTACCCATGGGGGTGCGGCATGCCAAACAGTCTTTGACGAAACGGATCTAGTTCAAGGGGGCAGGGAAATCAAGTGCCCGCAAACCAATGGCGTAAGTGGCTAGTGGAACCCTCAAGTGAATGCGCTCAAATTCTATGTAACTCGCCCGCATCAGTGCCCTTATCTTCCCGAGCGATGGGCAGTGGATGTGGTGGCCGATCCTCAGGCAGGAATTCGGCACTTGAAGCGAAGTGAACTCTTTGCGTTTGGATTTCGGCGCAGTGGGCTGTTTGTTTATCGGCCTGAATGTCCCGGCTGCCAGGCTTGCGTGGCAGTGCGTATCCCGGTGGCGAAATTTCACCCTTCCCGCACCCAGAAACGCTGCGCCGCACGCAACCAGGACCTGCATATCGAACGCTGCGAACCTGCCTATAGCGATGAAATTTTTGCGCTTTATCAACGCTATCTGGCATCGAGGCATCCAGGCGGTGGTATGGACAACCCTACGCCGGAGTCTTTTCGCGAATTTTTGTGTACTCCCGGCGTGGAATGCGAATTTTTCCTGTTCAGAAAAGATCGAAAACTCGTCGCCGTTGCGGTCACGGATCTCTTGGACGATGGCTTGTCGGCCAACTACACCTTTTACGACCCGAAACAAAGCCACCGCTCCTTGGGAACATTCGCCATCCTGACTCAGGTGGCCGCTGCCTACCGGCGCGGACTGCCTTACGTCTATCTGGGATACTGGATCGCCAGATCCGAAAAAATGCGTTATAAGAGCCGTTTCCGGCCTTTGGAGCTGTATCATGAGGGGCGCTGGCGCATCTGGTCGCGTGAAGCCTCCGAACCGCCGATTGATGCCTGTTAAAGGAAACATATTGATGAATAGTAACCGCCTGTTCGAAACCACCCCCTATCTCAAGGCATGCGAAACCCGCATTCTTGCCATTCGTCCAGAGGGCGTGGAACTGGAAGCCACGGTTTTCTACCCTCAAGGCGGTGGACAGCCAGGAGATACGGGCTATCTTCGACTCACCGATGGGCGCGAGCTGCGCGTGATCGACACCCGCAAGGGCGATTCGCCAGGCAGCTTGCTGCATATCCTGGAATCCATGCCCGATGATCTCGAGATCTCACAAGCGGTGACGACCGAGATCGACTGGGAGCGTCGATATAGCCACATGCGCATGCATACCTGCCTGCATCTCCTCTGTTCGCTGATAGATGCTCCTGTGACCGGCGGCTCGATTGGATCGGATCGGGCCCGGCTGGACTTCGATCTCCCTGATGCTTCTTTAGACAAAGCGACTCTGACAGATGCCCTCAATGCACTGATTCAACGTGATTTGCCCGTTGGCACACGCTGGATCACCGAGCAGGCGCTGGACGATCAACCCGAATTGGTGCGCACCATGAGCGTGCGTCCACCCCGTGGCAGCGGCCGGATTCGGCTGGTGGAAGTCGAAGGGGTAGATCTACAGCCCTGCGGCGGCACCCATGTCGGGCGAACAGGCGAAATAGGCCGGGTGATGGTAAGCAAAATCGAGAAAAAGGGACGTCAAAACCGGCGGGTGATCGTTCGCTTCGCAGAATGATTTTGGCGCCTTGATAACGATTGTAAATAGCAATTCAAACCAAATTAACGCCTTATTTTCTACATGAGAGAGTTATCGCGGCCAGTCGATCGGCCGCCACGCTCCCTAATCAATAAAACATGTGAGCCAAGAAGTAATGCTCGGACTTCCTTATCAAGAATTACGTTACCCCAACCCCCTCAACATCGATCCGATCGCATTTCAAATCGGGCCGGTGTCTGTACATTGGTATGCCCTCACCTACCTCGTCGCTTTCGCTCTGTATCTGTTGCTGGCTTTTGCCCGCGCCGGCAAGCCGGGATTCGCTCTTTCCCGTTCACAAGCCATCGAGGCGCTGATCGAGGGCGAACTGGGGGCTTATCTGGGCGGTCGTATCGGCTATATCCTGTTTTACAATCTGCCGCTTTATATTGATCATCCTCTGCAAATCTTCGCTGTCTGGCAAGGCGGCATGAGTTTTCACGGCGGACTGATCGGTGCCGTGTTGGCGCTCTCCTGGGTGGCCCGTCGCGAAGGTTTGCCGTTGTTTGCAGTGACCGATTTCGTCGCGCCATTGGTACCGCTCGGACTGGCTGCTGGGCGTTTTGGCAACTTCATCAATGGCAATTTGTTCGGCCGCATATGCGAAGGAGGATTTCCGTGGTGCGCCTATTTTCCTTATGGGGGGGACGTGCTGCGATACCCTTCGCAATTATTCGAGGGCGCGGGCGAGGGACTCGCGCTGTTTGCCTTTCTGTGGGGGTTTTCCCGGCGCCCACGGCGACCGGGCGCAGTTTCAGCTTTTTTCCTGATCGGTTATGGCATCATCCGCTTCGGTCTCGAATTTCTGCGTCAACCCGATCCGCAACTCGGCTTTGTCGCCTTTGGCTGGATGACCATGGGACAATTGCTTTCGATACCCATGATCGTCGCCGGCTTGGTCATTCTTTATTGGACCTATCGCATCGCCCCGCGTCAGGCCACTGTCCCGGCATGAAACCTCAACCCGATTATTTCCTCCATGGATGCGTAGATCGTGCCGAGATGGGCGTTAAACGTTTTCTCGTTATTGATGGATACCGCCACAGGCAGGGCAACGCGGATCGCGCCGCAAGCGAATCTGCCGCCATTCCATCTGCAAAGCGTCGAGCAACAACAAGCGCCCGACGAGCGGCTCTCCCGCGCCGGTAAGCATTTTAATCGCCTCGGTGGCTTGGGCGGTGCCGATCATGCCGACAACGGGAGCGAGAATCCCGTTACGGCTACACGTATCCGCTTCTTCCCCCGCCTGCGGATACAAGCAGCGATAACAGGGACTCTCTTCGCGGCGCGGGTCGAAAACTGTAATCTGGCCTTCGAAGCGGATCGCCGCGCCGGAAACGAGAGGCGTGCCGGTTTCGATGCTCAAAGCGTTCAGAGCGAAACGGGAAGCGAAATTATCGGTGCAATCGACAATCACATCGGCGCGTTCGACATACTGCTTGAACACCTCTGGCGTAAACTGTTCAGTAACACTTTCGATTCGTATTTCAGGATTGAGCGCCTCTAGCGCCGCAGCGGCCGATTCGGCCTTTAATTGATCGATGCGGCCCGTCGTATGCGCGATCTGACGCTGAAGGTTGGAAAGTTCGACATAATCGAAATCGGCCAGTGTCAGGGTGCCCACCCCTGCCGCGGCCAAATACAAAGCGACTGGTGACCCCAACCCACCGAGCCCGACCACCAGGGCATGGGAATCAAGCAAACGCTTTTGCCCCGCATAATCGATTTGTGGAAGCATGATCTGCCGACTGTAGCGTATGAGTTGCTGATCATTCATGAGACAATCCTGTTGAACCAAGATACCGAGACGCCGTGCGACACCATGATGAATCTACCTGTTGCTCCCGACAAGCTGCCTGCAAGCTACCGTTTCCGTATCTCGCACCGAGCCCGTCATGTGCGTATAAGTGTATCTGCGTACGGCCAGGTAACGATCACTCATCCCGCTCATGTCAGTCGGTCCGAAGCGGCCGCCTTCGTCCACAGCAAACGCGAATGGATTCTGCGGCAACTCGCCAAAACCAAGCCCTTGCCTCGTTCGGGAACACTCGATCGCTTGCACTTGCCTCTGACAGGCGAAACATTTTTCATCAGACATCAGGAATTGGAGTCGAGCCGTGCCGGGCTAAGGCAAAAAGGAAACGTCTTGCACTTGCGACACGATGCAAACGCCCCCGAAACTATACGCTGGGAGCTGCGTGAATGGCTCAAAAAATATGCACGAAACGAGCTTGCAAAGCGGCTTGACGCACTGTGCGCACAAACTGACCTTTCCTATCAGAAACTGAGCATACGCCTACAGCGCACACGCTGGGGCAGTTGCACCCGGGAAGGCGCCATCAGCTTGAACGCGAAGCTCATGTTTCTCAAGGAAAATCTTGTTCGCCATGTGCTCATCCATGAACTCGCTCACACCGTGCATCTCAATCATTCGCAGGCTTTCTGGCATCTAGTGGCTTGCTATGATCCTAACTGGCGTGAACATAGAAAGTCCTTACGTCAAGCCGTTGCCATGATCCCAGCCTGGCTGGATTGCCAACCTTGATACTTCATCCTCAGGACGAAATGGACGTGCCAGAATGGATGCTCTTAGGCGACTAGCGAGCGGATAAAATATTCGTCCCAAGACAGGAGAAATTGCCTTGTCCGAAAACAAAACGATTCTTGTCACCGGCGCCAGCTCGGGTTTTGGCGCCGCCATCGCTAGCCGCTTCGCTGCTGAAGGCTGGCGAGTCATTGCCTGCGCACGGCGAAGCGAACGGCTGGAGAGACTGAAAAAAACCATAGGCGAACACGATTTGATTTTCCCTCTGGTGCTGGATGTGCGCAATGCCAAAGCGGTGGAAAAAGCGTTGGCAGCATTGCCCAATGCATTCGCCTCTATAGATGTGCTGGTAAACAACGCCGGCCTGGCGGTAGGGTTGGAGCCGGCTTATCGAGCCGATCCCAACGATTGGGAAGTGATGGTGGACACCAACATCAAAGGATTGCTCCATGTCACCCGAACAATACTACCCCGCATGGTGGAGCGTCGCCGTGGACATATCGTCAATATAGGATCGATCGCGGCCAGCTGGCCCTATCCCGGCGGTAACTGTTACGGGGCGACCAAAGCCTTCGTCCAGCAGTTCTCCCGCAATCTGCGTGCGGACTTGCATGGCGCCCACGTACGGGTGAGCCTCATCGAACCCGGATTGGCGGAAACTGAATTTTCCCTGGTGCGCTTCAAGGGAGATGCAAACAAAGCGCGCCAAGTCTATTCAGGGACCAAAGCCCTCACGGCTGAAGACATCGCTGAGATCGTTTACTGGACCACTCAACTGCCCGAACACGTGAACATCAATCACATCGAAGTCATGCCGACCTCACAAAGCTGGGGTCAACTGCCGGTGAGTCGCGGTGCTTGAGCCGCATCAGGATTTGTTGTTATCCGATTCTTCGCCGGAGCGAGCCGCTTTACGGCCCTTGTTACGATAGGTAATGGTGACTGGCTTGCGTTCCTTTGTTCTTTTGGAAAAACCATAATCAGCCAGGTATTGGCTGGATGGTTCATGCCGCTTCACTTCCCGATGCTGTTCCACCACATCGGCCGCATCGGGCGTCTTGCGTGGACCGTTGGCATAATCGCTGGGGAAGCGAACCTCGACCTGCCGTGGATTCTTACCCGTACGCCGACCGTTACTACGTGATGATTTGCCTCTATTCCCGAGTTGAGATTTTTTCTGAGGTTCTCCCGCCGCTTTCCCTGCTCCTCGCCTCCCATTGCCAGCGCCTTTGTCACCACCGGTGGAGGGTTTGCGGGCATTTTTGTGGGCAGATGGCCTGCCCGATTGAATAAGGCGACCATAGGGTGATCTGCGCCTAGGGCCTCCTTTGGATTTTTCAAGCGCGCTCATCTCTGCTCCTATATTTTGTTCATCCGATTGCCCCACAGCCAGTTCAATGCGTCGCGCTTCTCCTTGAATGCGTTGCGAATAGATTTCTACCAATGAATGAATATGGCGAGAAAGCAAAAGAGTTTGCGGCGAAGTTTGCTTGGTTGATGCGATGATGAAATCTACATCATCAATCATGCCACCACTTAACATTTCATCGACAGCGTCCACAAGCAGCAGCTGCAAGCGTTCGAATGGCACATGGCCGCGACGCATATGGTCCGCCAGGCGCGAAGGCGTGGCAATGAGGATATCCAGCGGCCGCCTGAGTAATTGATGCTGTGTGGGATAAGGGCGTCCTCCAACCACTGCCCCAAATCGTAACGGGGTACCACTGCCAAGGGCCTTCAAGTCGCGGCCGATTTGCATCGCAACATCTCGACTCGGCGAAAGAATCAAGGCTCGCGGCCCCTTCCCTTCCAGCGGCTCCGTACCGAGAAGGTGCTGCATCAATGGCAAAAGATAGCCGCTTTTTTGATTGCCGCCGTCGCTCGCACGCAATAGAACGTTTTGTCCACTCCTCAATGCAGGCATGAGCTGGGTTTGCAGCTCACTTGGTTTTGCGATTCCATTCGCATGCGCTCTTTCTACGAGAATTCGGTCAAAATCAAGCTCAGAAAAGGATTCCGCCAACACTTAGATCCTCATTATTATGTTTACGCGAAGGACATCCATGATGCTGATGTAGCGATCAAGGGTGCTCTGGAAGAAAACCTGAGGCATGGTTAGTGGTCAAAATTTATTTATGAAACCAAAGCGTAGAATTCATAATGTCTTTCGGCGTGAAAACATATCACGCCATTACCAGCTCATCGGCTCCTTCAAATAAAGCAAAATTGTCACACGTCTTTTAGGAGACTTCGATCACCAGACTGCAGTGATATATCGCAGCATAGCGTAATACGCCAAATCTACCTTGCTCGTTCAATCAGTACGTCGCCAGGAGCATGGCGATTTATGCTTGGGTGATTTTGTCAGGATCGAAATCAGATACCGTTTACAAATGCTCGAGGTTGAAGAAGGTAACGACCCTCGTCAACGCATCTTTATGATTTCGAGGGTCTTCGCAGAAGTTCGGACAACTCAGCTGGAAACCACTGGAAAGCTCAATTTCCTTCTGGACTGCTTGCCATCCATTGCGCGGCCCAAGCAACCTCAACCGGTTCTCAGGGCCTCCAGAGTTTCCCATTTTTGGAAAGCTTGATCAAGCTTTGCGTTTATGCGCTCCAGCTGTTTTTGGAAATCGCGCACCTGCTCGGGCGCTTCCCGATACAATGCTGGATCGCCCAGGCGCGCGTTTAGAGCGGCCTGCTCATCCTCGAGTTCCGCTATGTGCTCCGGCAGGGCATCGAGCTCGCGTTGTTGATTGAAAGAGAGTTTACGGGCGTTACGGCAAGCCGGCTTGGATCTTGGAGACTCAGGCGCTTTGGGTTCTTTATTGTCGGTTTTTTCGGTTGGGCGTTGCCGCAACCAATCCTGATACCCTCCCACGTATTCGACAAAATGGGCGTCTCCTTTATAAGCAAGGGTACTGGTCACGACATTATCAAGAAAATTCCGGTCATGGCTGACGAGAATCAAGGTGCCTTCGTAAGCGACCAACAAACTTTCGAGCATTTCCAACGTCTCGACGTCCAGATCATTGGTGGGCTCGTCAAGAATGAGCAAATTAGCCGGACGGGTAAACAAACGCGCCAACAATAGTCTATTCCGCTCTCCACCAGATAAAGCCCGAATCGGTGTTCTAGCGCGCTGCGGAGAGAACAAAAAATCCTGGAGGTATCCCATGACGTGCTGCTCTCGCCCTCCGATCGTTACGTGTGTTCTCCCTTGACCGACATAATCGACCACAGTCTCTTCCAAATCGAGCTGAACGCGCTGCTGATCGAAATAGGCCACTTCCAGCCGGGTGCCAAAGCGCAACTCGCCGACATCCGGTTTCAAATCGCCGGTTAACAGCCTCAAGATCGTCGTCTTTCCTATGCCGTTGGGTCCGATGATGCCAAGTTTGTCTCCTCTCAAAAGCGTCAAGTCGAGATCGCGCACGATGGGTCGGCCAGCGAAGCTCACGCCCAGCCCTTTGGCCTCGATCACACGCTTACCCGAACTTTTCGTGCTATCCAGCTCAAAATAAACCTGTCCGATGCGTTGGCGGCGGGCCTGACGCGCTTCGCGCATGCTTTTCAATGCCCGCACCCGGCCTTCATTACGGGTGCGGCGCGCCTCAATGCCCTTTCGAATCCATGTTTCCTCCTGTGCCAAGCGCCGATCGAATTGCGATTGCTGTATAGCTTCGGCCTCCAGGTCCGCCTGCTTGCGGCGGGTATAGTCTGAATAACTGCAGTCATAGCGCTTCAACCGCCCTCTATCCAAATCGAGAACAGCTGTCGCCAGCGCCTGAGCAAACGCGCGATCGTGGGTTACGAATATGATACTGCCAGCAAAATCCGCTAAAAAAGTCTCCAGCCAGCCAATAGCCTCAATATCGAGGTGGTTGGTGGGTTCATCGAGCAGCAACACTTCGGGATCGGTAACCAGTGCCCGCGCCAATAAGACGCGCCGTTTCAACCCGCCCGACAAATCAGCGAACGCCGCCCCTCCATCGAGATTCATGCGGCTCAGCACCGTATCGACGCGCTGGCCGATGCGCCATCCATCTTCGGCCTCGAGTCGCTGTTGCACGGCTTCGAAACGCTTGAAGAGACCTGCATCTGATGAGTGAGAAATCGCATCGGCAAGTTGATGATATTCGGCACACAAGGCGCCCAATGAACCAAGGCCCTGCGCAACCACTTCGTAAACACCGCCGCATATTTCGGTCGGAACATCTTGCCCTAGACAGGCAATACGTAATTCAGCCCGACGGATAATCTCTCCGGAATCGACTTGCTGCTCGCCTGAAATCACCCGTAAAAGAGTGGACTTGCCCACGCCATTGCGCCCCACGAGACAGCATCGCTCGCCGACCTCGAGCGTCAAAAAGACCTCATCGAGAAGCGGTTTGCCAGCAATGGAAAGCGAAACGTTGCGTAATTGCAATTGAGACATCGATTTCGACACGCGAATAAAAATATGCGTTATATACTACATATATTACAAAACAAACGAAGGGGACGGGGTAGCCCCCCTGCATGATCCTTCGTGTTTGGCAACTACGCCCCGACCCAACATTCTTCAACCCATATCAAGGAACCGCCATGAAAACACTCCAATTCTGCCAACTCCCTCCAGGCGCGGGCATCATCCGTCCTGATTACGAACGACTGGAACATGTAGAGATGGACAGCCCGGCAATCAAGGTCATGACCGATCTTCGCAAGGTGAAAGCGGTGACCGCGCCGCCTCACGCCACGCTGGGCAACGTACATGAACACATGATTCACAATGGCGTACGCATGGTATTGGTCACCGATGCCGAACATCGGCTGATCGGGCTCCTCACCGCCACCGACCTGCTCGGTCCCCGGCCGCTTCAGGCCGCCCGTGAGCTCGACATTCCCCATGACCAATTGCGGGTCGAGCACATCATGACCCCCGCTCCCCGCGTGCAGGTGTTGAACTACCTTGATGTGACACATGCGGATGTGCAGGAAATCGTCGGCACCTTAAGAGACGCAGAGCGTCATCACGCCCTCGTTCTGGAAAAAGATGATAATGGCCGGCCATTGATACGCGGAATTTTTTCACTCACCCAGATCGAACGCCAGCTAGGCGTACATCTGGAGCCCACACGGGCGGCGCACAATCTGAGTGAGATCACGCGCGAACTTTCAAGCTGAGCGCACCTCGTCGAGGCCGCGGCTATAGATTGCGGCCTCGATTCCACCCAAATCATCAGTTGGAAATATACGAGTAACCCTGCATTTGCGCTTTTGCAAGCTGTAATATCCCTGCCGGCACGACTTTCATAAAACCATACACATTGCCGGGATCGATACGCAAACTGTAGAGCGAGTTGAAACAGACACGAAACGCCACCCCCTGCTGATGCAGGGCTTCCATGAGCCCGGAAAAGGAGCTGTATTTCTGATCGAAGGCATCCGCAGCCTTGACAGCATTTCCGTACAAGACAATCTGAATTTTATACTTGATTTTATTAGCTTTCATATCCCGAACGATCAGCGCGGCGTTGGTGAGCGTTTCCTGCAGCTGACCATGCAGATCATTGACACCGAAAACGATTTTGACCGGCTGATGCTCACGGAGAAAAGCGCTCCACTGCGGATCCGGCTTCACCGGGATCGACAAAATACCCGGGAATCGAGGCAATACCTGTTGTGCGCGGGCAGAACCGAAAGTCCAGAACATGGCGAAAATACCCATGGCAATGATGAGTTTTTTCATGAGCAAATCTCCACAGAGCCTTTCTATGTTGTATAGATGTAGAGGGACAACGCCTTATTCCCCTGGTCTTTATGAATCCTCCCGGCTTTCCCTTGAAAGATCATTTCCACATCAGATAAATCATTTCGTGCACCCTTCGATCTGGCTCACGTCCCGAACGGCTCCGCGGGCGGCCGAAGTCGTCATGGCGGCATAGGCCCGCAGCGCGGCGCTGACTTCGCGGGCACGATGGGCAGGTTTCCAGGCCGCTTTTCCTTTTGCCTGCATGCGCTCGCTCCGTTCTGCCAATTCGGCGTCGCTCACTTCGACTCGAATGCGGCGGTGAGGGATATCGATGCTAATCGTGTCATCGTCTTCGACCAAGCCGATAGTGCCGCCCTCTGCCGCCTCCGGGGAAACGTGTCCAATGGACAGACCGGAAGTGCCGCCAGAAAACCGGCCATCAGTGATCAATGCACACGCCTTGCCCAAGCCCTTGGATTTGAGATACGAGGTGGGATAAAGCATTTCCTGCATGCCGGGCCCCCCGCGCGGGCCTTCATAGCGGATGATCACCACATCCCCCGCTTTGATCTTGTCCCCCAAAATAGCTTCGACAGCCGCTTCCTGTGACTCGAAAACCCGAGCCGGCCCGGTAAAGGTAAGGATATTTGCGTCCACACCTGCCGTTTTGACGATGCAGCCGTCTTCGGCCAGATTACCGTAGAGTACGGCCAGCCCTCCATCTTGAGAATAGGCGTGTTCGATATCGCGGATGCAGCCGGATTCGCGATCGAGATCAAGAGATTCCCAGCGTGCATTTTGGCTGAATGCCACCTGAGTCGGAATACCGCCTGGAGCGGCATAGAACAATTCGCGCTCGGCCTCTGCCGCGCGGCGCACATCCCATCGCTCGATCGCCTCGCCCAGCGTGGGGCTGTGCACGGTGGGCACATCCCGATGCAACAAGCCGGCGCGATCCAACTCTGCGAGGATCGCCATGATGCCGCCAGCACGATGCACGTCCTCCATGTGGTACTGACTTGAAGGCGCCACCTTGCACAGGTTGGGAACGCGGCGTGACAGACGGTCGATGTCGTGCATGTCGAAATTGACGCCGGCTTCCTGGGCTGCCGCCAACAGGTGCAAGACCGTATTGGTCGACCCTCCCATGGCGATATCGAGACTCATAGCGTTCTCAAACGCATCGAAGGTGGCGATGGAGCGTGGCAGTACACTGTAGTCATCCCTTTCGTAGTGGCGTCGGGTGATCTCGACGATCAGTCGCCCAGCCCGGCGGAACAATTGCTCGCGTGCGGCGTGGGTAGCCAGCAGCGAGCCGTTGCCCGGCAGCGACAGGCCCAACGCTTCGGTCAGGCAATTCATGGAATTGGCGGTGAACATGCCAGAGCAGGAACCACATGTCGGGCACGCCGAGCGTTCGTATTCCTCCACGACTTCATCGCTGTTATGGCTGTCGGCCGCGGCAACCATAGCGTCGACCAGATCGAGATGGATGATCTTTTCCGCACCGGGCGTGCGCGCGATCACCTTGCCGGCCTCCATCGGCCCGCCGGACACGAACACGGTGGGAACATTCAGGCGCAATGCCGCCAGCAGCATACCGGGCGTGATCTTGTCGCAATTGGAAATGCATACCAACGCATCGGCGCAATGCGCGTTGACCATATACTCCACGGAGTCGGCGATCAGTTCGCGCGAGGGCAGCGAATAGAGCATGCCGCCATGACCCATGGCGATTCCGTCATCCACGGCGATGGTGTTGAATTCCTTGGCTACGCCACCGGCCTTTTCGATTTCGCGGGCGACCAGTTGGCCCATATCCTTGAGATGCACGTGGCCGGGCACGAACTGGGTGAAGGAATTAGCCACGGCGATAATGGGCTTGTCGAAATCGCCGTCTTTCATTCCAGTAGCGCGCCACAGGGCGCGAGCTCCGGCCATGTTGCGGCCATGGGTGGTAGTGCGGGAACGGTATTGTGGCATGGTTTACCTCAAATTCGAGTGATACGAAACGGTTGCAAGTTTAACTCGAATGGCTTCTTTGCGCGCCGGTGACAGCGATCATTCGCTGCGACGAAGAAATTCCGGCTCACTATAAAAGAGTGTTCAGGTGTAATCCGGAGATGGTTTGTCGTTGGAGGTCTCGATACGCAGCCGCGCGGGCGGGGCCGAGCCGTCTTTATCCTCCCCGAACCAGATCGTCTGCTGCGGGAACGGGATTTCGATGCCGGCCTTGTCGAAATGAATCTTCACCAAACGATTCATCGCCCGCTGAACACCCCATTGGGTACCTGGCATCACCTTGATGGAAATGCGGATATCCACCGAGCTGTTGTTGAGAGCGACAACACCCTGCACCACCATGGGCTCAAGAATATTCTTGCTCTGCGTCTCGTCTTGCATCAGCTCGTCGAAAGCTTCGCGCAGAACCCGGGTCGCCGCGTCTATGTCTTCACGGTACGCAATACCATATATCGCAACACAGTTGGCATAACCATGGGAAAAATTCGATACCTCATTGACCGAAGAATAGGGAATGATGTGATAGGTGCCATTCACGTCACGCAGACGCACCGAGCGGATCGACACCATTTCCGCCGTACCGGTGATAGCGCCCACAGTAACGATATCCCCCACGTTGATGGCGTTTTCCACCTGAATAAAGATACCGTTTATCACATCCTGCACCAGTTTCTGCGAACCAAAACCGACAGCCAACCCGAGCACGCTGGCGCCAGCAAGCAAAGGCCCGATATTCACACCCAGCGATGAAAGCACCATCATCCCTCCGATGACCGCCAAGGTGATTCCGAACACGATTCGGAACAGTCCAAGCAAGGTCTTTGCGCGTGCCGAGGGAATCCTGTCGCCTTCAGCCTGTAATCGCGCCTCAACCAAGCTGTCCACCAGCACCCAGGTCACCAAGATCACGATGGTAATTATCACGGCGAGAACGAGACGGCCAAGCACCGCCTGGCCTGTCGGCGTAGACAGCCAGGCCAACACATTGATCGCATGCCAAACGTCAGCCAGGGCAGCGAATAGAATGACGGCGATCGTCGTATGCGTTCCAGCTAACAAATAGGGTTGCAACTGATCGAGGCGCCTTTGCAACGACGGCAGCCGGCGGACCAGCCCAGGAGGAACACGCCAGCGGCGCTTGAGCCATTGATTGATGAACCGTGACAGCAACAGCGCCGCCAAGACATACACCAGGGTCAGCGCGGAAGCGTGGGCAATGAAAAGGAGGACATCCCTTGGACGCAGCAGCAAGGCGCCAAACAACACTGTGATGTAGGCCAAAGAAATCGCCCACCACATGCGCCCCAACACGCTCAGCAACCATCCCAGAGCGCTCTCCCGGCGGCGTCCGGCTGCTTCGGCAAAGACTTCAGAAACAGCCTCTCGTCGCGCCAGCACCACCCGTATCGCATCTATATAGGCAATCAGTCCAATCAGCCAGACAAGTGCATGCCCAAGCGATAGATTGACCAGGCGCTCCGTCATCGGCGCCACGAAAGCCAGACCGTAGCCCAACCACATCACCATTCGCGTCAAAGGAGCGCGGAAGCGGCGGCTCACATCAGCGCTGCGCCCAAGCAGCTTGCTGATCGAATACAGATCCCCAAGAAGGAGCACTACGGCAAGATTCAAGGACTCAACCAATAGAAAAGCATGCAAAAGCGCGGCAAAGAGCATGTGCAATATGGCGTTTTTCCCCGCCAGCCAGGTGGCGGCCACTCCACCCGCGCTCCATGCGGCCATAATGACAGCCGCGCCGACCATGGCCTGCACCAACACCATCAGCAGCCCGCGCAGGAGGCGCGTGTTTTCATCACCACGCGCCGCCCAGCTGTACAGCTTGCCTATTGGGCGGCGTAGCGGCAGGCGGAATCCCCACAAGATGATGTACATCAGCAAGGTCACGACACCCACCGGCCAGGCCAGGCGGGCAATATCGCGCCAATGCCCGGACGCCTGCGGCGAGCGGAGCAATGAATCTCCTAGTGCCTTCAAGCTGTTCAATGCCGTTATAGACTGCGCAATCAAGGCGTTGATCGAATCTAAAAACACGCCCGTAAAATTCGTCCCCACCACCGCCATGCCACCCGCCTTGGCAGGCACTGAAGGCGTCGCTTTGACGGCTTGCTTATTTTGCTCTGCGGCCAGTCTCTGCAAGGTAGCGATCAGTGCCGCCCGTGTCCTGGGATCCTGAAGCATTTGTTCCAATGCCTGATAATCGATCTTGGTCGGAGTGGCCGCCGTCGCCGTACTCGCAGTTTTGGAAGGAGACGCGGGGAAAAGTGACTGGAAAGGTGAAGCGGCAGCATTCGCCGGCGGAACCGCCAGGAGACTCAGCGCCACCAGCAAGGACGCGAACGCCAGTAAGCTTCGCCGATGAGCAAAGCCGCGGCACAATACATTGGTCATCAGCATCTTCAGCCCGGAATCCATTTCAATAACGAGAGCCATTCCATTTTCGGCCATGAAAAAGGGATATTAATTATACGTTTCATTATTCCATCTCCGGGTAATTCAAGCGCTTCTTCTGATGCTAAGAATGATGCATGATGAGGGGAGTTTGCTAGAATCTTTTTTTGCACTCTCTTCGGCGCACTCATCTCCTTCATGACTGAACGTTTCTCCCTTACTTTTGTCTTCACGCTCGTATCGATTTTGTTGCTGAGTGCCTGCGCGCCAACCATGAAACCGGTGTCGATGAGCGCACTCAACCAGCAAAGCGCCGCTTTGCTGACCGCCGGCAAACCCGAGGCGGCGGCACAGCTCTATCTCAAGGCAGCCGCCGCCTCCCAGCCTCCTGAACGACAAAGACTACAAATGCAGGCGGCTCGCCTGCTATTGACAAACAAGCTATATCTACCTGCCCAGGCAATACTCGATCATATCGACAGTCGAAGATTGACGCACATCGAACTGGCGCGACTCGCCCTGCTGCGAGCCGAGCTTGAACTTGCCCGCAAGCAGCCGCGCGACGCGCTGAATATGCTTCCTGTACGCGTGTCCGGGCTCCCCGCGCCACTTGCCGCGCAGATATTGCAAGTGCGTGCCCAAGCATCACAGGCCGCTGGCCTGCCGCTGCCCGCGATCGAAGCGCGCGTACTTCGCCAACCCTTGCTGCAAGGAGCGGACGCTGAAAAAAACCTTCAGGCGCTTTGGCAGCAACTCATGCAAACACCTCCCCAAACCCTGGAATCCTGGCGCAACAAGGCGAATAGCAAGCCGCTCGAGGCATGGCTGAATCTCGCATTGATTGCACAGACAACCCCTTCCCACATGAGCGCATTGCAAACGGCCCTGGCGCGCTGGGAAGCCGATTACGCGAAAACCGAAGTTGAGGCCCAGCCCATACTCGATCAGCTGCAAATGCAGTGGCAGACTTTTCATACCTATCCTTCCCAAATCGCCGTACTTTTGCCTTTGAGCGGCCCTTACAAAACCGCAGGCCAAAGCATTCTCGATGGAATCTTGACCGCCTATTACGCGGATCGCGGCGATTTCCGGCCGCCTATCCTTCGCATTTACGATACGGGTGGCGACCCTGCCGGTATCGTGGCGCTTTATCGGCAAGCCGTGGCCGATGGCGCTCAATTCGTGATTGGCCCCCTGGTACGTGTTCAAATCGAAAAACTGCTCGAAAACAACGCCATCTCGACCCCCACCTTGGCGCTCAACTATCTTCCCGCACCGGCCTTAAACTGGCCGGCGGATTTTTATGAATTTAGTCTCAGCCCTGAAAATCAGGCCAGGCAAGTGGCACAAAAAGCATGGAGCGATGGCCGCCATACCGCCGTAATCCTGATTCCGGACTCGCGCTGGGGGACACGGGTAGCTAAGGCATTCACCCAACGGTTCACCCAGTTGGGCGGCAAAGTGCTGAGCGTGGCGCGTTACTCCACCCAATCCTCGGACTACGCAAGTAGTATTACCCATGCGCTGAATATCGATCGCAGTAATGCCCGCATGCGCGCCCTTGCCGCCACGCTGGGTCATCGACTCCATTTCGAGCCTCATCGACGTCAAGATACGGACATGATCTTCATAGCAGGCACCCCTCAACAAGCACGTTTGCTACTGCCACAAATCGACTTCCATCATGGTAATGGATTGCCGATCTACTCGATTTCAGCAGCTTACAGCGGCATTCCCAATCAACGATCCGACAGCGATCTCGACGGTCTTATTTTTCCCGATGAACCACTTTTACTAGCACGACAGGGCCCTCCTGCTACCATCAGAACAGTCATGCTGCAGGATTTTCCTAAGACTTTCAGACGTTACCCAAGACTTCTTGCGCTCGGCGCAGACAGCTTCGATCTCATTCCTTATCTGCCGCGATTGAAAATGCAGCCATGGGCCTCGTATCAGGGAGTCAGTGGAGTTTTGCGCCTTGTAGACGGTCATGAGATTGAAAGTCAATTGATGTGGGCCCGCTTTATCCAGGGGGTGCCACAGCCGATCACTTCGCCGCTATCCGCTGAAAGCGGAGCGACTTCGCATGCTCCTGCCCCGTAAACAGGGCGAGGCCGCCGAACGGCGCGCTCGTCTCCATTTGGAATCGCTGGGGCTGCGTTTTGTGTGCGCCAACTATCATTGCAGGATGGGAGAAATCGACCTGATCATGCGTGAGAAGGAGGCGATCGTGTTCGTGGAAGTCAGGCAACGCAAACATTCCGCCTATGGCGGAGCGCTGGCCAGCGTAACTCCTAGAAAACAAAAGCGGATCATTCAGGCGGCGCGGCATTACCTGCAAAAAACAGCCATTGACGCGCCGGCGCGCTTCGATGTCGTCGCCATAGAATCTGGCCAACGTCTGCATTGGATCCGCGATGCATTCCGCGCCGACGACTATTCTTGACCTTCACGCAAACGGACATTCTCATGAAACACCGCATAGAACAACACTTCAACGACAGCATTGCAACCAAGCAACGTGCGCTTGGCATATTGTCGGATGCCATAGACGCAGCCGCACGAAGCATGGTGAGAACGATCATGCAAGGTCACAAAATCCTCAGTTGCGGCAATGGGGGATCCGCGGGTGATGCACAGCATTTTTCGTCAGAAATGCTTAACCGCTTCGAAAGAGAACGTCGCGGCCTGCCCGCCATCGCCTTATCGACAGATACCTCCACGCTGACCTCGATCGCCAACGATTACAGTTACGACCATGTTTTCGCTCGCCAGGTAAGGGCGCTGGGTACGCCGGGCGATCTCCTTCTGGGCATTTCCACATCAGGGCGTTCGGCCAATGTGATTGAAGCCGTGGATGCCGCCCATGAGCAGGGAATGGATGCCGTGGTTCTCTCAGGGCGGGATGGAGGCACTCTGCGCGCCCATCTGAATGATGCGGATATCGAGATCTGCGTGCCATCAGATGTCACCGCGCGCATTCAAGAGGTGCACCTACTCGTCATTCACTGCTTGTGTGATCTAATCGACCGTCAACTCTTTGGGGAACTCTAAGCCGAACTCATCAATCACAGGGTGGCTCAATGGGGTTGGCAGTCTCTGAAGACGTCCATCTCGGCATGATCTTCGTATCATAAGGATAAAACATTCGGCCTCATGACTTGTTTAGACGAAAGAGCGCCCCAACCCTATTTCGCCTGATACCCAGAAAACAGCCCCATGGCCACGACCACACTGCCTTCAATCTTGCTCACCACCCTGAGAGACCTGTTCTCCGGTGATGACCTGCTTACAGACCCTGCTGATTGCTGGCCTTATGGATATGACAACTCCAAACGCCATGCCTTGCCGCAAGCCGTCACATTCGCCCGTGAACATGACCAAGTCGAGTATCTACTGCGCCTGTGTTACGAGCATGAAATCCCATTGATCGCCCGCGGGCGGGGCACCGGCACGACTGGCGCCACGGTACCCATTCATGGCGGCATCGTGCTCAGTTTCGAACGCATGGATCAGATTCTCCGCTTCGACCCTGACAATCATTTTCTCATCGCTCAACCTGGAGTGAGCAATCAGGCGATTCAACAAGCCGCCGCGGCGCATGGATTCTTCTGGCCTCCCGATCCCACCAGCGCCGCCGTGTGCACCTTGGGCGGCAATCTGGCCTACAATTCCGCTGGCCCACGTGCGGTCAAGTATGGTACGCCACGGGAAAACACGCTTGGACTGCGCGTGGTCACGGGTACGGGAAAGAGTCTGCATAGCGGCACATACACCACCAAGGGTGTAGTGGGTTACGATCTCACCCGCCTGATCATCGGCTCTGAAGGGACGCTTGCAATCATCACCGAGGCGACACTCAAACTCACCCCTTTGCCGGAAGCCAAGCGCACCATGCGCGCTATCTATGCCAACATGAGCGCAGCGGCCCGGGCGGTGGCGGCCATCATGGCCCAACCACAGATACCTTGCGCGCTGGAATTTATCGACGGGGCGGCGATCGAGATGATCCGGCGGCATTCAAAAGCCAAGCTGCCGCAAAACGCCGGTGCCTTGCTGATGATCGAAGTCGACGGCGCGGAAGAAAGCATTGATGCAATCGCGGCCGCCGTGGCTACCTCGGCGCAGGTTGCAGGCTGTCTTGAAGTGCGCATCGCCAATGAACCTTCCGAAGTCGCCGCCCTATGGGCCACCCGCAAATCGCTTTCGCCGGCATTACGGAGCATCGCACCGAAAAAAATCAATGAAGATGTCGTGGTTCCAGTCTCGCACATCCCTGAACTGATCGATGGATTACGCGCCTTGAGCGAGCACTATGGCATCCCGATAGTGAATTTCGGCCACGCTGGCAATGGGAATATCCATGTCAACCTCTTGGTCGATCCTGACAATTCCGCGCAATCAGCCGCGGCCGAAAAGTGTCTGCGGGAAACCTTCGAACTGGTCTTGAAACTTGAAGGCACATTGTCAGGCGAGCATGGCATCGGCCTGGTCAAACGTGATTATGTGGGACTGGAACTGGATCAGAATGCCTTGCACCTGATGCATGGCATCAAGCGCGTGTTCGATCCTAAAAGCATCCTGAATCCCGGTAAGGCGCTGCCGGACTGTTGTTGAATTTAAGCATTCGCCGCTGGTAGCGGAAAATGTCCTATTTAACGACTTTAAGGCTGGGGCGTTTCGCCGGGCCGGTTTTCCCCTTCTCCCTGGGCTCGCCGCCACCTCCGCTCGGCGGTGGCGTTTCGTCTTCGTCGCCGAACATCATCCCCTGGCCGTTTTCGCGGGCATATATAGCCAACACCCTATGCACCGGCACGAAAATCTCCTGAGCTACGCCACCAAATCTAGCGCTGAAACTTATATATTCGTTTCCAAGTTCCAAACTGACAACGGCTCCGGGAGTAATATTCAATACAATACGCCCATCTTGAATATACTGTCTTGGCACTTGAACTGAATCGTCGCTGGCATCGACGAGCAAATAGGGCGTAAGAGTATTATCAATGAGCCATTCGTAAATGGCGCGTATAAGATAGGGGCGGCTGGAAGTCATTGTAGATTCACCCTCCCTTGCATTGCTCATGTGCGCATTTCGCGTTCGCTCTCGGTGAGGCTAGCTTCCACCCCGGGGCGCGCGAACATTTTTCTCGAATACTCGATTATTCCTGCCGCGGCCGGTGGCAGCTGAATACCCAGATGTTGCAATCGCCAGAGCGCCGGAATCGCCGTGCAGTCGACTAAGGTAAAATCCCCACCAAGAAGATATGGTCCGGCATTCGTGAACAAGGCGATACTGGTCAGCAGGCTCTCGCGCAAACGTTTACGCAGCTGCGCTTGTGTTTCCTTGTCTGCCTTGTGAAATTGTTTTATGGGACGGTACCAGTCACATTCGATCCGATACATCAGCAAACGCGCTTTGGCGCGGGAAACCGGATCAACCGGCATTAAGGGCGGATGCGGATATCGCTCATCCAGATACTCGACGATCAGCCTGCCGTCATAGAGCACGACCTCGCGATCGACAAGCGTAGGCACAGAATTGTACGGATTCAGATCGCTGAGGTCTTCCGCCGGATCATCCGGATCGAAAAAAACTCTGTCCGCTTCCACCTCTTTCTCGGCGATGACAATGCGCACACGATGACAATCCGGATCATCCGGCGATGAAAACAGGGTCAATCCAGAGCGGCGATTGCTGATCAGACTCATATTCGTATCCTAAGGCTGGAGCGATCAAAACATGGCTCCGTGTGCCGATGAGCCGACATCTTAGAACCTAACTCTAATAATAGTAGCTAATAGTAGCAGCTTTACTTGATTTCGGCTGTTGGTACGCGGTCAGGCCGGATTAAAGATATCGATGAATCGATGGCGGACAGCGAATGTGTTTTCCAATTGCTCAGCCAATGCCTGCACCCCATAGCGTTCGGTGGCATGGTGGCCGGCGGCGAAATAATGCAAGCCGCATTCGCGCGCCACATGCGTCGTCGGCTCCGAAATCTCGCCGCTAATATAAGCATCCACGCCAAAAGAAACGGCTTGCTCGATATAACCTTGAGCAGCGCCCGTGCACCAGGCGATGCGCTCTATCCATTCGGGGCCACCAGCCACCCAGATTGGCTCACGTCCCAGTTTGGCTGTCAGAAGAGCCGCAAATTCATCGGCTTTCATGGCCCGTTCCAGGCGCCCCACATTGCCGATTCCTTCAGCATTGAGCGAGGCCTCGCTGATCCAGCCGAACTGTGCTGCCAAACGCGCATTGTTCCCAAGCTGGGGATGCGCATCCAGCGGCAAATGGTAGGCGAGCAGACTGACATCATGCTCCAGCAGGGCGCGCAAGCGCTTGCGGTGCATACCCACAACTCGGGGATCATCATTTTTCCAGAAAAAACCATGATGAACCAGCAGCGCATCCGCGCTCAAGTCGATGGCAACATCTATAAGTGCCTGAGACGCAGTGACACCGCTAATGATCAGGGAGACTTCTTTCTCCCCTTCGACCTGCAAGCCATTAGGACAATAATCCCGGTATTTCTCTGGTGTCAGAAGAGCATCACACCAAGCGACGATTTCCTCGAGCCTTGCCATGTCTCAGGCGGTTTTTTTATCTATCCGCTCAAGCTCTTTGTCGAGCATGGCGAAAAAACGGGCCTGCTGTTTTTCGGTTCCCACGCTGATGCGCAGGAATTGATCGATCCGGTTCGCATTGAAGTGCCGCACCAACACCCCTCGCTCACGCAAACCGGAAGCCATTTGCGCGGCCTCTATCTCTGGGTGACGTGCAAACACGAAATTCGCGGCAGAAGGCAAAACCTCGAATCTTCGTTGCATGAGCCCCGTGCTCAACTCCTCGCGAAGGGCAATCACCCGCGAACGGTTTTCTTCGAACCAATGTTGGTCTTTCAAGGCGGCGGTGGCGCCGGCGATGGCTAGTCTGTCCAAGGGGTAGGAATTGAAGCTGTTCTTCACCCGCTCCAGCCCTTCGATAAGAGCGGCGTTGCCAAGCGCGAATCCTACACGCAAGCCCGCCAGGGCATAGGATTTCGATAAAGTCCGTATGATCAGCAAATTGGGAAAACGAGCGATCAAGGCGGTGGCCGAATCGGCTCCGAAATCGACGTAGGCTTCATCGATCATCACTACAGAATCGGAGTTTTTCTGAAGCAAACATTCAATTTGTTCGAGGCTGAGGGCCCGGCCTGTAGGCGCATTGGGATTGGCTAGGACAATGCCGCCGTTCGGTCCAGTGAAATCTTCAACGGGGATACTGAGGTGATTATCCAGAGGAATAGTCCGCCAGGCAATGCCATACAGTTTGCAATAAACAGGATAGAAACTGTAGGTGATGTCAGGGAGCAAAATGGGCAGATCGTGCTGAAAAAACGCAAAGAAAGCATGCGCCAATACCTCATCGGAGCCATTTCCGACAAAAACTTGCTCAGGGAGAAGATTCCAGGCATGCGCGGCCGCTTCTCTGATCTGGCGCGCGTTCGGATCAGGGTAAAGCCGCAAAGAATCACTCGCGGCAGATCGCATGGCTTCCAATGCGCGCTTTGAAGGACCAAATGGGTTTTCATTGGTGTTGAGCTTTACCACATCGAGCGTCTGCGGTTGCTCGCCTGGCACATAAGGCGTCAGGGCAGAAACCATCGGGCTCCAGAAGCGGCTCATTCTTCGGCGATCCGGTAATGAGCGGAAAGGGCATGCGCTTCAAGCCCTTCCCCCTTGGCCAGGACGAAAGCCGTTCCGCCCAGCGTGCGCGCGCCCTCCGGGGAACAGTGGATCAAACTGGCGCGTTTTTGGAAATCATATACACCCAGCGGCGAGGCGAAGCGGGCAGTGCGCGAAGTGGGCAGAACGTGATTGGGCCCGGCACAATAATCGCCCAATGCCTCGGCGGTGTAGCGCCCCAGAAAGATCGCCCCGGCGTGATGGATTTTTTTGGCCATCGCTTCGGGATCGGCCACGGACAATTCGAGATGCTCAGGGGCAATATGGTTGGCCAGCTTCACAGCCTCGTCCAAGTCTCTGACCTTGATCAAGGCACCGCGGGTCCGCAAGGATGTACGAATGATTTCCGCCCGTGGCATTTGCGCCAGCAAAACATCCATCGCTGCGGCGACTTGCTCGATATAGTTAGCATCTGGGCAAAGAAGTATTGCCTGAGCATCCTCGTCATGTTCGGCCTGAGAAAACAGGTCAGCGGCGATCCATCGTGGATCGGTCTTCCCGTCGCAAATCACCAGGATCTCGGAGGGCCCAGCGATCATATCAATGCCGACCGTGCCGAAAACCTCCCGTTTCGCGGCCGCCACATAAATATTGCCAGGCCCGACGATTTTATCGACCGCCGGGATGGTTTGCGTGCCATAAGCCAAGGCAGCTACGGCCTGGGCGCCACCTACCCGGAAGACGCGATCGACTCCAACCACAGCGGCGGCCGCCAATACCAAATCGTTGACTTCCCCACCGGGCGTGGGAACCACCATGATCAATTCGCCTACTCCGGCAACCTTGGCGGGTATGGCGTTCATCAAAACGGAGGAAGGATAGGCCGCCTTACCGCCCGGAACATATAAACCCACCCGATCGAGGGGGCTCACTTGCTGGCCGAGCACGGTTCCGTCGTTTTCCGTATAGCTCCACGACTCAAGCTTTTGACTTTGCGCATAGTGCTCAATCCTTTCTGCTGAAAACTCAAGGGCTTTTCTTTGTTCAGATGGAATGGCATTCAGCGCCTGTTGCAGACGTTGCAGAGGAATTTCGAGGTCACTGGCGGCGGCTAGTTCAAGACGATCGAAACGTTGAGTATATTCAAGCACTGCCGCGTCGCCATCACGCCGCACAGCCGCAAGAATTTCTTTCACAGAGCGTGAGACGGCCTCATCGGCCACGCTTTCCCAAGCCAAAAGTGCATCGAGACGGGCACCGAAATCGGCGTCACGGCTATCGAGTCTATGAATGTCCGGCATTTTGCATATCCTTGTGCGTTGCAATAATTTCGCTTGCCTCCTGAGAACGCCCTTCTTGAGCCATCCTGCGCTGACGCACGGCATAAGCGAGATCGACCAGCAATCCCTCGGTATCACCCCAGCCGATGCAGGCATCCGTAATGCTCTGGCCATAGGTCAGCGGTTTGCCCGGTTCGACGTCCTGCCGCCCTGCAACGAGATGGCTTTCCAACATGACGCCCATGATCGCATCAGAACCTCCGGCAATCTGCGCAGCCACCTCATGCGCGACCAGAATCTGTCGCTCAGGTTGCTTGCGGCTGTTCGCATGGCTGCAATCGATCATCAATCGGGGTGGCAAACCCGCTTTTTGCAAGCCTTCTACGGCCTGCCGCACGCTAGTGGCATCGAAATTGGGGCCACTCTTGCCGCCCCGCAGAATGATATGACAATCGGGATTGCCAGTTGTTATATAAATGGCCGACCTCCCCTGCTTGGTAAGGGAGAGAAAATGATGCGGCCGGGCCGCCGAACGTATGGCATCGATAGCGATCTGAATGCTGCCATCGGTGCCGTTCTTGAAACCTACCGGACAGGATAAACCCGAGGCCAGTTCCCTATGCACCTGACTTTCAGTCGTGCGCGCGCCAATAGCGCCCCAACTGACCAGATCGGAGATGTATTGCGGGCTGATGATATCGAGATATTCGGTAGCGGCCGGTACGCCGATCTCGGCCAGATCGAGCAATAAGCGCCGTGCAATCCGCAAACCCTTGTCGATCTGAAAGCTCTCATCCAGCTCCGGATCATTGATTAATCCCTTCCACCCGACTGTTGTGCGCGGCTTTTCAAAATACACCCGCATGATCAGTATGAGTTCATTGCCCAATTGCTCCCGCAAGCGGCGAATGTGCTGCGCATAGTCCATGGCTGCGCTGGTATCGTGAATCGAGCATGGGCCGGCAATAACCACCAGACGGTCACTCTTTCCGGTGAGCACTTCATGTACGGCTTGCCGAGTCTCATACACCAGTTTCGCAACCTTCTCAGTCAGCGGCAGCTCCTCCCGTACGGTGGCAGGTGTGCTGACTTCACGAATGGACTGGATGCGGATGTCTTCTGTCTGATAGGGCATCATGTCAGGCTAATGTACTCGAGGGATCGCGGCGGCCGCCGGGCTGCAGCTTATAAAAATGAATCGTAGTGGCGTAAAAGGTGAGATCGGGCACGATATAGCCAACTCCTGGCGGCGCACTCAAGCAAACAAATCTATAAAAGGCACTTTTCACGATCCATATTCACCTTCTTGCAATCGCGCCAGGGCATGTTCTCACCATTGAACCGCAAAGCAGTTCGGACTGGTAATAATAACATGAACCCAGTCGCCCCCAGGATTTTGGGAATCATGGCAAGGCGCAGGGGGATTGAGGTGGATCTCATTTACCTTGCAGCTGCGCTCTAAGCAACCGTCGAATGCTTGTCAACAGCCGCTTTCAGCCGCGCTATCAATGGCTTTACCACCTCCGCCTTCATCTTCATCGACGCCTTGTTGACGATCAGGCGAGAGCTGATTTCGGCAATCGTCTCCCAAGGTTCTAGACCATTGGCGCGCAAGGTGCCGCCGGTATCAACGAGATCCACGATGCAATCCGCCAGCCCCACCAGGGGGGCCAGCTCCATCGATCCATAGAGCTTGATGATCTCGACCTGTCGGCCATGCCGGGAAAAATAGGCGCGCGCGCTTTCGACAAATTTGGTTGCAACCCGCAAGCGATGACGGGATTCCAACCGGCCGCCTTTGGGCCCGGCCACCATCAATCTACATCGCGCAATAGCAAGATCCAGCGGCTCGTAAATACCTTCTCCGCCATGTTCCATCAAGACATCCTTACCCGCCACCCCCATATCGGCCGCGCCATGCTGCACATAGGTGGGTACATCGGTCGCCCGAATGATCAACAAGCGTATATTCGGCAAGCTCGTCTCGAGAATCAGCTTGCGGCTGCTTTCAGGATCTTCCAGGGGTTCTATACCCGCCGCCTCGAGCAAGGGAACCGTATCCTCGAATATCCGCCCCTTCGACAAAGCGATGGTTAGGGTCTGATCGCTCATCTTTTACCTCCCACGACGCGACGAATGCGGGCGCCAAGCAGTGACAGCTTTTCCTCGATGCATTCATAACCACGGTCGATATGATAGATTTTCTCCACCAGCGTCTCGCCCTTGGCGACCAGGCCGGCGAGGATGAGACTGGCCGAAGCGCGCAAATCGGTCGCCATCACAGGCGCGCCGGTCAAATGTTCGACCCCCTTAATCACCGCCGTGTTTCCGCTGACGTGGATCTCGGCTCCCATGCGTTGCAGTTCTTGCACATGCATGAACCGATTTTCGAATACGGTTTCGGTGATCGTACCCACACCCTCAGCCACGGCGTTCAAGGCCGTAAATTGAGCCTGCATATCCGTAGGAAAAGCCGGATAAGGCGCAGTCTGCGCATCCACCGCCCGAGGCCTTTCGCCATGCATATCGAGCTCGATCCAGTCCTCGCCCACCTTCACTTCGGCGTTGGCTGCGCGCAACTTATGCAAAATGGAATCAACGATGTCTGCGCGGGTACGCTTGACCTTCACCCGCCCTTTGGTGATCGCTCCAGCGACGAGATAGGTGCCGGTTTCGATGCGGTCGGGCATGACCTCATACTCGCACCCCTGAAGACGTTCCACCCCATGCACGACTATCTCGTCAGTGCCTGCCCCTTCGATACGGGCACCCATCGCTTGGAGACAGTTCGCCAAATCAATCACTTCCGGCTCCCGCGCGGCGTTTTCAATGATAGTGCGCCCTTCGGCGAGCGTGGCCGCCATCAAAAGATTTTCGGTGCCGGTCACCGTTGCCACATCCAGCACCAAACGAGTTCCGCGCAGACGGCGCGCCTTGGCGCGTATGTAGCCGTTTTCAACAACGATATGCGCGCCCATGGCGCGCAATCCGTCCACATGCAGGTTGACCGGCCTGGATCCGATTGCACACCCACCCGGCAAAGCGACTTCAGCCTCTCCGAAGCGGGCCAGCAAGGGCCCCAGCACAAGAATGGAAGCGCGCATGGTCTTCACGAGTTCATAGGCCGCTCGCAGGCAATGCACGTCTTTGGTATCCGTTTCAATAGCAAGACGCTCGCCCACTGTAAGCGAGACCCCCATCCGCCCAAGCAACTCCATCATGGTAGTGACATCGTGCAAGTGGGGGACGTTTCCCACGCACATCGGTCCGTCAGCCAGCAAAGTGGCCGCAAGAATAGGCAACACGGCGTTTTTGGAGCCGGAAATACGTACCTCGCCATCCAAACGAGCGCCGCCTCGAATCAAGAGCTTGTCCATGTGTTCTTTTCTCGGTATCCATAGAGCCGATAAGGATGCGCATGATAAACGATCCTCAGACCGGATAGGTTTAACCTGAATATCTCATCCGTTCGCGGATGAGGCGCCGATAAAAAATATTCTTTGTATCTGTGAGAACGCCCACCCTGGCGTAATCATCTTGCCTTGAGGATGAAATATCCGGGTTAACGGCCTGTTAAAACAGCCCGGAGCGATCGAGAAAAACAATAAACTTCCTTGTCCGCATCATGCCACCTCGATATGAAACACATCCTCAAGATCGCTGATCTCTATAATCATCTGCATCTCCATCGGCAAATCCTCAACCATCAAAGTGCCGCCCCGCCGATGCAGCAGGCGCATCCATTCGATGATAACGGCGACCGCGGCGCTGTCTGCCTGGGTCACGCCCTTGCAGCTGAGGCAGGCCACGCCAGGCTGGGCCGCCGCCTGTTGGATCAGTGGCCAAAGGTCAGGCACTGTATCCACAGTAACCTCCCCCTCGAGCGAATAACGCCCTTCGGCCAGCCTCCTGAGATCCGCCTTCATCTGGACTTTTGAGCTTGAGAAACAGCGTGGTTTTGCTTCGCAAGCCGATCAATCAGAGCCTGCAGCCCTTGTTGCTGAATCGAGGCGGAAAAGGTGCTGCGATAGCTCTGCACCAAACTGATACCGTCAATGACTACGTCATACACCTTCCAATGATCGCCGGTCAGATACAACTTGTAGATCACAGTCACTGGTTGATGCCCGGGTGGAAACACTCTGGAATAAACGCTGGCGAACGGCTTGTTCAAGGTATTCCGGTTGGGCTGGAAGCGAATCGTTGCGTCTGGATAGAGCGTCAGGGTTTTTCCATAAGTGCGGATCATCAGTTGTTTAAACTCGGAAACGAATTTCTCACGCTGTTGTGGCGTGGCCGTACGCCAGTAGTGTCCCAGCACCAACATAGACATGGTCTTTATGTCTACGATCGGAAGAATGTATTTATCTATGAGCGCAGAGATAACCGCCGGTTTGGCCAATTCGGCCTTGGAGGTTTTTTGCAAAGCCGCGAGCAGCTCATCGGCTGCCTGTTGCACCACTTCCTGGGGAGGTGTCGTAACATTCGCGGTTGGGGACGCCGCCCGGCTTGCCGTCGGCAGAAGGAGCACCGAAAAAAGGCCAATCATAGTCAGCCAGGATTTCAAAACCATTTTCTTATTCATAACAAGTCCTCTTTGTGGCAGCCCTCAAGTCATGGCTTGGACGCAAAATTGGTCAAAAACTTGCCAATGATCTGTTCCAGAACCAATGCCGATTGGGTATAGCGAATTTGATCTCCATTTTTTAGATTTTGCATGGATGCGCCCGGCGACAAGGCGATATATTGCTCGCCCAACAAGCCAGCGGTATAGATACTGGCGGAAGTATCCACCGGAAAATCATTGTATTTCGAGCGGATCAGCAAGGTGACTTTCGCTTCGTAATTTTTCGGATCGTAATCTATGGCGATCACGCGTCCCACGGTGACTCCGGCTGCCGTTACCGGAGCGCCCACCTTCAAACCGCCGATATCATTGAAATAGGCATAAACTTTATAACCGCTTCCGCCTTCGAGACCGGTCAAGTTGCTCACCTTGAGCGCCAGAGCCAGCGCCGCGGCCAATGCGGCGACTACGAACAAACCGACCATGATTTCTACAGTTCTGGAATTCATTCACTTCCTTCCTCGGCTCCGGAGCCTATCGTATTGTCCTCTTTTTCCATGAACATCAGCTGAACAACCAGGCGGTAAGCAGAAAATCCAGGCCCAAGACCGCCAGGGATGCATTAACCACTGTCCGAGTCGTCGCGCGACTCACCCCGGAGGCATTGGGCACGGCATCATATCCATTGAACACGGCAATCCACGCCCCCACAAAGCCGAACACGACGCTTTTGAGAAGGCCGCTGAGCACATCCGCCCGGAAACTCACGGCGCCATGCATGGCGGACCAGAACAATCCATTATCGACGCCCAACATCGCGACCCCCACCAGATAGCCTCCGAATACGCCCACGGCATCGAAGATCAGCGTCAGCAAGGGAACAGCGATGAACGCCGCCAAAAAACGCGGGCCGATGATACGGCGAAAAGGGTCGACCGCCATCATTTCCATCGCGGAAAGCTGCTCGGTCGATTTCATCAATCCGATTTCCGCCGTCAGCGCGGAGCCAGCGCGTCCCGCGAACAACAGCGCTGTCAACACCGGCCCCAGTTCCCGAACCAGTGACAACGCAACGACCACGCCCAGTGAATTGACCGCGTTGAACTTGCTCAAGGTGATATACCCCTGCAGGCCAAGCACCATGCCAACGAACAAACCGGAAACCGCCACGATCACAAATGACAATACGCCGGACGCATAGAGTTCCCGCACTACTAGACCTGGGCGGCGCAAAGACATGTCCAGTGAAGGCATGAGTCTGCCGAGGAACAGGCCCGCGCGGCCCATGCGCGCCAACATGGACAGTGTCCCATGCCCCAATGACTGTAATCCATCCAGTAGGCTCACGGCGCATCTCCCATCAGATCCTCCAGATAAGGAGGCGCCGGATAATGAAACGGAACTGGCCCGTCCGCCTCCCCCCGCATGAACTGACGCACCCAGGGGGAATCGGTCTGCTGTAAGGTCTCAGGAGACCCTCGAGCCACCACCTTGCCTTGCGAGATCACATAGACCAGATCGGCGATCCCTAGGGTTTCCGGAACATCATGCGAGACGATGACAGTGGTCAAGCCCATGCCGTCATTGAGCCGCTTGATCAACGCAACGATCGCGCCCAGCGTGATGGGGTCAAGGCCGGTAAATGGTTCGTCATACATGATCATCATCGGATCGAGAGCAATCGCGCGGGCCAGCGCAACCCGCCGCGCCATGCCGCCAGAAAGTTCACTACTCGTCAATCGGCGCGCCCCGCGCAGGCCGACGGCCTGCAGCTTCATAAGAATCAGGGTCCGCAATACACCTCCAGGCAGGCGGGTGTTTTCGCGCAAAGGGAAAGCCACGTTCTCGAAGACATCAAGATCGGTCAGCAGGGCGCTGCTCTGAAACAACATTCCCATGCGCCGGCGCATACGATACAGCGCCCGCCCCCCCAGGCGATGGATATCCACGCCATCGACGCGTATGCGTCCGGCTTGGGGTCTGAGCTGGGCGCCAATAAGTTTGAGCAAAGTGGTCTTGCCGGTGCCACTGGGCCCCATGATCGCTGTCACCTTGCCGCGTGGAATGTCGATATCGAGTCCATCGAAAATCACCTTCTGGCCACGGCGAAAGGTCAGCCCCTCGATTTGCACCAAAGGCGGGTCTTGATCCGCATCGATTTGCGAAGAAGAATTATCGGAACTATTCATAGGGGATGCAGTTTTGAACCACGCAGGGCCGCTGTCAACTCGACCGTTCACAATTCCAAAGCCAGCTTCATGGCAAGGATCCGCTCAACAGCCACTGCATCACCCTCGATCAGCAATTGCCTCTGCGAAGGGCCGGGCGCTTTGGAAAACGCTTCGAGATACGCCCGCGTCTCACTCTCCGGTCGATGTCTGCCATCCAGGACACCAACGGCGGCGGGAATGCCGGCCTCAAGCGACCAGGGCGGTTGAATGAACAGGCCGTTTTCCATGCGTGCCGGGGTGAATGAAGGTTGAATCACACCTTTGAGCTTGCGCCCAAGAAGACGATGCAAAACCGTCAAGCGGGACATTTCAATCTCTTTTTTTGGACACAACCATAAGGCGAAATTTTCCGGTAGATCCTCTCCCCATTGACGAATGGATTCAAGTGACAAGTCAGATGTGCCTGCACAAGTGTATTCATTTGCGTAGTAGGCCGCTCGCCAATCCGGCGGAAGATCAAGAGGATAGTAGGTTTGCGTCCATAGTGGCGACATCCAGTCCAACACACCTATTGCGAGCTCCATGAATTCATCTCCATTCAGGGCGTAGTACAATCGCCCGTCATGCATTTTGACCTATTCAACGAATTGTCCGTCCCCGCGTTCGCCGGTCGCAGCGAGCAGCAAGTGTTCAACGACACCCTGGAGCTATGGCAATCGGCCGAAACGTTGGGTTTTTCCACGGCCTGGCTGGTCGAGCATCATTTCATGCCGGAATACTCGCACAGCACCGCGCCGGCCTTGTTTCTCGCCGCTGCCAGCCGACTTACCCGCCGCCTGCGTCTGGGGCACGCCATCATACCGCTACCTTATCATCACCCCATCCAAGTCGCCGAGCAATTGGCCACCCTGGATCTTTTGTCGGATGGCCGCCTCGAATTCGGCTATGGGCGGGGCTTTTCGCCTCAGGAGTACGCTGCCTTCGGCCAAGACATGGGCGCTAGTCGCCGCTATACGGCGGAATCATTGAAGATAATCCGCCAGGCGCTCAAAAGTGGGCGCGTCGATTTTCATGGCGAGCATTTCGACTTTAGCGACCTGAACGTTTTGCCGCGCCCCATCCAACAGCCACACCCGCCGATCTGGGCGGCGGCGGTCAGTCCGGAGAGTTTCGATCTGGCTGCGCAAGAAGGCGTGGGCGTACTCGTCGGCCCCTTCAAGCCCTGGTTCATGGTCCGCGAAGACATCCGCCATTACCGCCAGGCCTGGCAACGCCATCACGGGACAGCGATGCCGGCACCGTCTCAAAACAACAAAGTCGCCATGACGGTGGGCATCCACTGTCATTCCGATCAGCGCATGGCCAGACGCCAGGCCAGCGAAGGCTTCGTGTGGTTTTACCGCCACTTGCTCGGCCAGACACGCCCCATCCTTGAGCGACTCTACGAAAGTTATGAATATTACCGCCGCTTTGGAAAACTCGGAAGCCTGCTTGGCAAGGCTATCAGCTTGACTGCGCTGGAAGCGTTAGGTATGACCATCGTCGGTGATCCGGCGCATTGCCGCAAACGCATCGGTGAGCTTCAACAAGCCGGAGTGGATCATGTGTTGTGCGCCTTTGGCGCTGGCGTCCTCCCTCCTGAGCAAACTCTGGACGGCATGCGCCTGTTCGCCCAACAGGTCATGCCCGATTTCACCTCATGAGACTGGTCATCACCGGTAGCGCCGGGCGCCTGGCCCGGGTATTGATCCCGCACCTTTTGCAGAACCAAGATGTCGAGTTCATCCTTGGCATCGATCATCAGTCCGCCGATTATGCCGATCCCCGCTATGCCCATCGGCGCATGGATATACGCGAGATGGGTGCAAATGACATCCCCGCCGGCACCGATGCTTTAATCCATATGGCGTTCGTATTGATGGGCGGCGGACTGGGCAAGAGGCGCCACGACCGGAATGAAGTACGCGCCGTCAACGTTGCCGGCAGCGAAAATGTGTTTGCAGCATGCGCCAGCGCAGGCGTTGGTCAGATCGTGTTCTTGTCAAGCGCCGCCGTTTATGGCGCCTGGCCCGACAACCCGCCCCTGCTGGACGAAACCGCCCCTTTGCGGCCGATGAGGGGGTTTGCCTATGCTGAAGACAAGGTGACCGTAGAACGCATGCTCGATGCTTTTGAACACAAGCATCCGGACATTATCATCAGCCGTTTGCGGCCGCATGCCATCGTCGGTCCACACGCCCACCCTCTCCTCAACCGCATTCTGCGCCAACCTTTCTATCCGCTTTCCAGTGCCCTCACTCAATGCGTCTTCGAGGAAGACGTCGCCACCGCGATTGTCCTTGCCTTGCGCAAACGCGCGGCGGGCGCCTTCAACCTGGCAGCCCAGCCGGCGATGAGTCTGTATGAAATGCTTGGCTATACCCAAAAATGGCGGATTCCCCTGCCACTCGCGCCGGCCGCGGTTCTGCATCGTCTGCTATGGAGATTGACGCCCGATGTCGGCGAACCTGGCTGGGTCCAGGGCATTCGTCATCCGCTGGCCGTGGACACCCAACGCGCCCACTCCGAGCTGGGTTGGCAGCCTCGCTTCGACCTGCCCGCCTGTCTATCCGCTGTGCGCGCTTCCGGCGCATCGGATGCCTCTCGTCAGCATGTATAATCCCCGCCTTTGCTACTCTGGGATGATATTTGATGCTGATCGCGACTCTGGCCATCGTCGCAGGATTTTTCCTCCTGATCTGGGGCGCTGATCATTTCGTGGAGGGCGCTGCAGCACTTGCCCGCAATCTAGGCGTACCCCCTTTGATCGTCGGCTTGACCATTGTTGGCATGGGTACCTCCGCGCCCGAGCTCCTGGTCTCCGGAATGGCCGCAGCGCAAGGCAATGCGGGTCTTGGTATCGGCAACGCCATTGGCTCGAACATCACCAATATCGGCCTGGTGCTGGGTGCGACCGCCTTGATCGTTCCCTTGCGAGTAAATTCGCGTCTATTGAGAAAAGAGATGCCGGTTTTGCTTCTTGCCATGTTTTTTGCCTGGCTACTGCTGGCCGATGGACACTTGCAACGTCTGGAAGGCGTGCTTTTACTGCTGGCGTTGGCCGCCGTTCTGGTGTGGATGGCATTCACGGCAAGACGCGCAGCCACACGCGAACCACTCGCCAATGAACTCGAACTGCCTCCCTCGATGCCCACACAACGGGCGGCAGGGACATTCCTTATCGGACTGATCGTGTTACTCGGCGGCTCCAAGGCACTGGTCTGGGGTGCGGTGGATATCGCGCATCGCCTGGGGGTTAGCGACCTGGTGATCGGCCTGACCATTGTTGCCTTCGGCACCAGCTTGCCGGAACTCGCGGCTTCCATCGTAAGCGCCCGTAAGGGCGAGCCCGACATCGCTGTGGGCAATGTCATCGGCTCCAATCTTTTCAATGTTCTGGGCGTGCTCGGTTTACCCGGACTGATTGCACCCGGCCGCCTGCCTCATGGAGTGGTCGACCGCGATTTCCCCTTGATGGTAGGTATGACCTTATTATTGTTCTTGTTCGCTTTTAGTTTCCGGGGCAAAGAACGTATCATCAACCGATTAGAGGGCGGCATTCTGCTTGCGCTATTCCTTGGCTATGAAATCTGGATCTACTTCTCTCTCTGACGACCTGCCTCTGAACGACCACCAGCTACTCGAACTGGCGCGCGCTGTCGTGTCGACCGAAACCGAAGCGGTGGCCGCATTGAAAGAACGCCTTGACGATTCCTTCGTGACCGCCTGCCGCTATCTGCATGCCTGTCGCGGCCGGATTGTGGTTCTTGGCATGGGCAAGTCGGGCCACATCGGCGGCAAGATCGCCGCCACCCTCGCCAGCACGGGAAGTCCGGCCTTTTTCGTTCATCCCGGCGAAGCCAGCCATGGCGATCTCGGCATGATCATCGAGAACGATGTCGTTCTGGCGCTGTCGAATTCAGGAGAGACCAATGAGATCCTGACCATTTTGCCTATCATCCGGCGCCTGGGAGTGCCTCTGATCGCGCTTACCGGCAACCCCCATTCCACCCTCGCCCGTGAAGGCACCGTTCATCTCGACGTCAGCGTAGCGCGCGAGGCATGCCCTTTGGGACTGGCACCAACCTCCAGCACCACCGCAGCGCTGGTGATGGGCGATGCGCTGGCCATTGCCCTGCTCGAAGCCCGGGGGTTTACCGCCGAGGATTTCGCCCGTTCACATCCCGGAGGGCGTTTGGGACGCCGCTTGCTGCTGCATGTAGCGGATATCATGCATCGTGATGAGGACATACCCGCCGTTTCGCCGGATACGCCGCTGGGCGAGGCCTTGCTGGAAATCACCCGCAAGAATCTCGGCATGACCACGGTGCTCAATTCTGACCGCCGACTGCTGGGCGTTTTCACCGATGGGGATCTACGCCGCACACTGAACAAGGGCCTTGACATGAACGTGCCCATAGCCAAAATCATGACCGCCGACTGCCGGTCAATCCGGCCGGAAATGCTGGCGGCCGAGGCGGTCAAACTCATGGAAGACAATCGCATCACCGCCTTGCCCGTGGTGGACGAAAACAAACGGGTGATAGGCGCCTTGAACATGCAGGATCTGCTGCGCGCGGGGGTGGTATGAATGGGAACAGTGAATGCATCCCGACCGGCCTTGCTCAGCGTCTGCAAGCCATTCGTCTGGTCGTTTTCGATGTCGACGGCGTCCTCACCGATGGTCGCCTGATACTGGGTGACGACGGCCAGGAATACAAAGCATTCAATGCCAAGGACGGGCATGGCATACGCATGCTCGCGGAATCGGGTGTACAGATCGCCATTCTCACCGGCCGAAATTCACGCGTTGTTGATCGCCGCGCGGCCGATCTTGGTATCGAACTCATCATACAAGGGCGCCGAGACAAGCTTCCGGCCTTCGAAGAATTGCTTGCAAAAACCGGCCTGAAGGCTCATCAGACAGCCTATGCGGGTGACGACATAGTCGATTTGCCAGTGATGCGGCGCGTCGGGCTGTCGGCGGCAGTGGCTGACGCCTCCCCACTGGTGCGCCAACACGCCCATTGGACCAGCCGCTGCAAAGGCGGACAAGGTGCGGCGCGCGAACTATGCGAGTTGATCATGCAAGCGCAGGGAACGCTGGAAGATCGACTGGCCCGCTATCTGCGCTGAGATACGGCGACGATGAGCATGCAACGCCTCTGGATCGGGCTGGCCATTCTGGTCACCGTGGCCTTGTCCGCCTGGCTTTACCTCCAACTTACTTCCTCGCCTTCTCGGGAAAACCATCCCCTGAACGGCATAAACTACCGCGCCGAAGGCATCACGCTCACCCAGTACAATCGAGAAGGGAACCGGCGTTATCGCCTCATCGCCGCCAAGCTCGTCCATACGATCCCGGATGACATCACCCACCTGTATACCTTGACGCTCACTCTCCTCCCCACCACGGGCTCGCCCGTGATACTGAAAACGCCGCGCGCCGAGATGCTCGCCGACGGCAAACATGTTCTCATGCCTGATCGAGTACTCATCACCCGCCAAACTCCACGTGGCAAAATCCGCCTGTTGACCTCAGCGGTCACGGTTGATATACCGAAACAAACCGCCTCTTCGGCGATGGCGACGCAGATTCTTGGACCCGGTTATGATATCCACGGGCTCGGCATGCAGGCCGATTTCGCCAACCATGTTTTCACGCTTCTACATGCGGTAAACAGCACCTATCAGCCATGATTGCCATGAACTCACAAGATCTATTATTCGATGTCCCCAAAACCACGCCGCGCCACCCAATTGCAAAAAAACAGGGTGGCGATGCCCCCACCCATCCCCGTCACGCTTTGCGAGGGATAAATTGCATCCTCCAGGAAACAGAATCAATGAGGACAGTATTCTTCGTTTTTTTCTTGATTATGCTTGCCAACGTGTTCTGGGTGCCTGTCTCATCGGCAGCCCCCTTGAGCAGCAAAACGCCGGTGCATATCAGCGCGGATCGATTCAGTCTCGATCAGGCGAAAGACATCGGCACCTATTCCGGTAATGTGCAGGTCACACAGGGGGAATTACGCATAGACGGCGCGAAACTGATCATTCTTCTGGCTAAAAAAGGAGGGATCGAGCACCTCACTATGAACGGAGCACCCGCCCGATTCAAGGATGTTGGGAAAAACGGCAAAACCATCATCGGCCAAGCCATGGAGATGACCTATATACCGTCCGACCAACGGATCGTTCTGAAAGGGAAAGCCCGCGTGGAACAAAATGGCAATACTTTCCAAGCCAACCGCATAGTTTACGATGTTCAAAAAGGTTCAATAGAGGCCGGAGCACCTGGACAGCGTATCGAGGCGACCTTCACGCCCGCCCACGCATTGACCCGGCCCAAGCAATGAGCATATTGCGAGGCACGGCGCTGGCCAAGCGCTATCGTGGCAGGGACGTGTTGGCGGATGTCTCGCTGGACGTTTCCAGCGGTGAAGTGGTCGGACTGCTTGGCCCCAATGGCGCCGGCAAAACAACCTGTTTCTATATTATGGTGGGGTTGATTCAGCCAGACAGCGGAACCATCCAGCTCAATGATCGGAATATTACCCGTCTACCCATGCACCAACGTGCCCGCTTGGGAATCGGCTACTTGCCTCAAGAGGCCTCCGTTTTCCGCAAGCTCAGCGTGGCTGACAACATCATGGCCGTACTGGAACTGCGTAAAGGTATTGATTCCAACGCCCGTCGCGAGATTCTGGAGACGCTGCTTGAAGAGCTCCAGATCGCCCATATCCGCGACAGCCGAGGTTACAGCCTTTCGGGGGGGGAAAGGAGAAGGGTAGAAATCGCCCGCGCCCTGGCTGCCGAGCCGGCTTTCATCTTGCTAGACGAGCCTTTCGCCGGCGTAGACCCCATTTCCGTGCTAGACATACAAAGGATCGTACGCCATCTGAGCGATCGTGATATCGGCGTGTTGATCACCGATCACAATGTGCGCGAGACCTTGGGTATCTGCCAACGCGCCTATATACTCAGTGAAGGGCACATTCTTGCCACCGGGGAACCCGAGACCATACTCGAGAACCGTCTGGTACGCGAAGTCTATCTGGGAGAAAATTTCAAGTTATGAAACGGATTACACTAAAAACAGCTCGAAGGATTCATGCCCACGCCCGGGCGCATTGGGTATACTCGTAGCTGATAGGAAAAACTGTAAAAGAACCGTCATCAGCACGCGCCAAACATAAGGACCCCAAGTGAGAGGCAACATTTATCAAGGAAAAGGTCAAGTTACGAACGGCCGTATCTGCCGCATTTGCCAACATGGCGCGCCAGACTGTTTGAGGAGTTCCTGCCAGTATGTTGATCTCTTTTAACAATCCATGATCAAGCCGTCCCTACAACTCAAGCTCGGACAGCAACTTACCATGACGCCTCAGCTGCAGCAGGCGATCCGCCTGCTGCAGTATTCCACCATTGAACTGCAGGCGCAGATTCGGGAAAGTCTGGAAACCAATCCGCTGCTCGAACTAGATGAAGAACCCGAAGAAGTCTTTTCCGAGGATGACACACAGGATGAAGACCTCAATGCGTCTACGGACACCCTGCCAGATGATCTCCCCGTTGATAGTGCATGGGAAGACATCTATGAGTCCCCCCTTCCGCCATCCAGTGGCAACAACCGCCTTGAGCTTGACGAACGCGACCCCTACGAAACTTATGGAAACGGCGACGAGTCACTGGCGGATCACCTCCTCTGGCAAATCCATCTGAGTCCAATGAGTGAACAGGATCGCCTGATCGCCATCAACCTCATCGACGCCATCGATATGGACGGATATCTTCAGGAAGACCTGTCCACGATCCAGCGCACCTTGTCGCAGGAACTTGATCTGGATGAACCATTGGGAATCGATGTGATCGAAGCGGTATTACACCGTATCCAACACCTCGATCCAGCCGGCTGTGGAGCACGTAATCTCTCCGAATGTTTGCGCGCTCAACTAGATGAACTGCCTGCGGATACACCGGGATTCGAGACGGCTCATTTTTTGATCGAAGAAGAAAATCTGGAACGCCTGGCCAGCAACGAGCTTTCCGGCCTGATGCGTCAATACGCCATTGATGAAGTCCGCTTACAAGAAGCCATCGCGCTCATTCGCAGCCTGAATCCACATCCTGGCGCTCAAATCAGCGATCAGCGGGCCGAATACATCGTGCCGGATGTCATCGTGCGCAAACAGGAGAACCGGTGGCGGGTCGAACTGAACACCGAAGCCATTCCCCGTCTAAGGATCAACTCGACCTACGCCGCCATGCTCAAACGCGCTGACAATAGCGCCGACAACAACTATATAAAAAATCATTTGCAGGAAGCCCGCTGGTTCATCAAAAGCCTGCAGAGCCGTAATGAAACCCTGCTGCGCGTCGCATCGGCCATTGTCGAGCAACAGCGTGGTTTTCTCGAATACGGAGAAGAGGCGATGAAACCTCTTGTCTTGAGAGACATTGCCGAACAAGTGGAAATGCATGAATCGACCATTTCCCGGGTGACCACGATGAAATACATGCATACCCCTCGCGGCATTTTTGAGTTCAAATACTTTTTTTCCAGTCATGTCGGTACCGCCGATGGTGGCGAATGTTCAGCCGTAGCGATACGCGCCATGATCCGCAAACTGATCGATTCGGAGCCGGGCGACAAACCACTATCGGACAGCCGACTCGCTGCCCTGCTTGGAGAAAGAGGCATCCAAGTGGCGCGCCGGACCGTAGCCAAATACAGGGAAAGCATGAACATTCCCTCTTCAAGCGATCGAAAACGCTTGACCCAAGCCTGACCAATCAACTCACAAGGAGTCATTCCATGCGAATCAATCTGACCGGCCTGCATCTCGAACTCACTGATTCACTACGTTCCTACATAGAAGAAAAATTTAGCAAGCTGGAGCGCCATTTCGATAATGTCATTGATGTACGCGTGGTTCTCAGCGTAGAAAAACAGCGCCAAAAAGCCGAGGCCAATTTGCTGCTCGGTGGCAACCAGATACATGCCGTCGCCGAAACAGATGACATGTACGCCACCATCGATTCCTTGCTGGACAAACTTGATCGCCAATTGGTGAAACACAAGGAAAAACTTAAAGACCATCACAAGGCGGATACAGACAAGCGGCTCGCCTGATCCGATAGCCAGGGATGTTTTGGATACCACTGCGAATTGGCGCGGTAAAAACTTTGAATCACATAGCGCGAATCCGCAAATGGCGAACAAGATTGAACGACCGCTCAGCGAATCAACCGATTCTTCGGAGCATTCCTGTTTCATTCGAGTGATTATTTTAGTGAAACTACCATGCACATGAGTAAACTCATCGATCTTGATCATATCTCGGTCGACCCAGAAGTGAGCAGCAAAAAACGTGCAATCGAGTTGCTCAGCCATTTATTGAGCCAAGGCTCTGAACACTCCGGCAATGAAATTTTCGATGTTTTACTGGGGCGTGAAAGACTCGGAAGCACCGCCCTTGGCGAAGGCATTGCCATACCCCATGGCCGCATCAAAGGACTTAAACAACCCCTCGGTGCTTTCATCAAACTGCATGAAGGCATAGATTATGACTCACCCGACAAACGCCCTGTCGACCTGCTGTTCACCCTGATCGTTCCCGAAAATTGCACTGAAGATCACTTGCGGATCCTGGCTCAACTCGCACGCTTGTTTCGAGACAAGGAAACAGTAGATCACCTGCGCCAATGTAACGATCGGGAATGCATTTTCAACATCTTAACCCAATGGGATAGACGGCATGCGGCTTGACGGCGTGTAAGAGACAGTTTTGTATGGCATTTCCGGAGGCGAAGGAATTGGTCTTGGCTTCGGATATTTTTCACGCTGCGTGAGGTTGCTAACGATCTTTCAAAAGGATGGCTTGATCGAGTCAGAAAATGCCAAAACATGGCCTGAAACACACAAAAGGACCACGACGACGATGAAAAAATACGCTTTGTTACCGCTTCTTGGCGCTTTGTTCACGACCGGTGTTCAGGCAGAACAAACTCCGCCCCCCATCATCCAAAACCTACCCGGCCATCCAGCCGTATTGGCCTCCCTTCCCGTTAAGGGCACACCGCTTACTGCCTGGCTGTTGCGGGCAGGCAAACGTTTGGGCGTTGTCTACACCGGCACCAAAGGCGACTATCTTATCGCCGGCGGAGAGATCATGACCTCGAAAGGGCTGCTGCCAGTCAGCCGGCAGTTACTGAGTGATTACTATTCGCAGCATAACTTCAAAGCGCTTGTGGATGCTTTGCAAAGCGCGAAGACCATCCATCAGGGAAAATCCGGGCCGTTGATTTACGTTTTCTGGGACCCGAATTGCATCTACTGTCATAAACTCTGGGATGAGCTTCAGCCGGCAATCAAAACTGGCAGGCTGCAAGTGAATTGGGTACCCGTGGGAGTGATAAAACGCTCGAGTCCGGCGAAAGCGGCTGCCATCTTGGCCGCCAAATCGCCATTGCAGGCCATGCAGGAAGATGAATCCAGATTCAACCCGCAAATCGAAGAGGGCGGGATCACTGTGCCGAAACACATACCAGAACGCTTTTTGCGCGCCGTGAGCGCCAATACCCGCTTGTTCGAGGAAAACAGCATGCAAGGCACGCCAAGCATCCTATACCGGGCAAAGAACGGCGCCTGGCACGTCATTCCAGGCTATATTTCCCTGAACGAACTGTCATCAAAACTTGGGTTTAAGCTTTGATGCGCCAATATGCGCGGTGAAGCCCGCCTCTCGAAGGAACGATCTCCCAGGTAATGTCATCGACCATCCCAATGATTGGCTTGCTTGGCCAGTATGATGGCGAACCGGCCTTGGCGATCATGCATACGGCTTAAATGGCGCGCCGTAGTTGCCTGAACATGCGCATTACCCCATACCACTGCTGAGCCCAAAAACCGCGGCCATAGTTTTCTCCTTCCACTTCCGCCCGCACGCCCGTAGGCTGCAATGGCGTGGTGAAATCAGCACTGCCGAAAAGCATGTCCCACCAAGGCAGCAGCACGCCGAAGTTACAGCCATAGATGCGTGCGCGATTGTGGTGATTCAGCTCGTGCCCGAAGCCAATAGCATGATGCAAACGGTGAAAACGTGGACTGACCAGGAGCCGTTCTCCCAACCAACCGAAATGGATACGGATATTCGCGTGTTGCAGACTTTGCAGCGCCCCGCTCAATAAGGTCAATAATATGAATTGGTGAGGCTCCACCCCAATCAGCAGCGCGAGCAGTGCCAGATAAGATTGGAACAGGAACATGTCAAGCAAGTGATTGCGGTCGTCCGCCCATAGGCTGAGTTGGCGTTGACTGTGATGCACCGCATGAAGTTCCCACCACCACTGAAACTGGTGTTGCCAACGGTGATACCAATAACCGGCGAAATCAAGCACAATAAAGTAGATTACAAACCCCAACCAGGGATGCGCGCGAGCTCCCAGCACATACTGGTCCAGATTGAGATTAAACACGCCGTGCAGCTGCAACCATGCCTGCAACGCATCGAACAAGGGCTGTACGGTAAAGAAAAATACCAGTCCGATCAGCCCTAAGCGGGAGATCAGGGTGTAGATCACATCTACCCGTACAGCCTTGCGATTCGACCACCTCTCCAACGGACGCCAAGATTCGAGTGGGCGCAAGAAAATCCACACGAGAACGATTTGGAATGCTCCGGCGACGAACCAGAAAGTGGCGTCATAGGCCATGTCCGCATAGGACATCATGCCGAGATGGTACAGAGCAGGCTGCACCCAGGTCACAAACAGCCAAGTCTGGGCCTCGCCCATCAGGTTGAGGAGATTCTGCCAGAGAGTTTCAGGCCAGGCCAATATCATGCTCACAAGCTCTTCACGGGAATGGGCCGCTGCTCGGCATAAGGCAGATTGTCGTAAAAAGGGGCGCGGTCATGGAAATAAATGCCGTGTGGCGAACGCCCCACTCCTATCACGTCGACCAATTCCTGACGCTGCATGTCTATGACGCCTACCTCGCGGGCAAAACGAAAAGTAACCCATAGCCAGCGACGATCAGCCGACAATTCGCAATCGTCCGGCCCGGGCCGAAGACCCTGGATATCAGCGACCTTTTCCAGCTTGAGCATATCCACGATGCTGATGGTATTGGATATACGGTTACTGACCAGCACATGACGATGATCGGCCAAAGACCGAAAATTGTGAGCGGCGCGGCCTGTGGGAATGCGCTTGACGAGTTTCTGTCTGCGCCAGTCGATTGCTATCACCGCATCTTGTCCGGTCAGCGCAACCAATAGATACTCGTCTCCCGGCGTCATCCACACTCCGGCGGTGGCCGGGCCAACGGGAAGTTGCCAGAGTACGGTTTGCGTGGCCAGATCTAGCGCGGCGACCGAATTGCTGTCCTGCACGCTGATAAATACGACCTTACTGTCCGCAGTGAAAGCCATGTGACTCGGCGTTCTTGCCAATGGAACCCGCCGCGCCAGCTTCAGCGTATGCCCGCCATAGTAATGATAAATATCGACCCGGTTCAGGCGCAGGCAGTTGGCAACAAACCATTTCCTATCCGGCGAAAAACCTATCTGATAAGGATCTTCGATTCCCGGAAGAGTGCTCTCGTAGGCACCGCTGACAGGATTCAGGAAGTTCAGTTCGCCTCCGATGGCATCGGCCACGATCAATTGCTGACCATTCGGCAATAACATCAGGTGGTGAGGCTCTTTGCCGACAGGGATGCGCCCGCTTATCCGACGCGTGCGTTGATCGATGAGCGTAACGCTGGCGCCAGCGGAATCGAGGACAATGACGTTTTCATTCAAGGCGGCGGCCCAAGCGGGGATTGCACGCAACAGGCCAGGCGCCAAGGCGGTCAATGCAGCGGACTTTATAAATTGACGGCGACGCATGTAATCAATGACTCAGAGTGAACGAGAATAACGGTGTTATTTACACACGCGAGCCAAGCATGGGTCAATATACCATTATGTAAACGAATCAATGGCAGGTTAAGGGCCACTCGCAAACCATGCGAGCGGAACCGCGGCTGCCATCATTTTATCCCCCTCATCGCCGGGATGGATGCCGTCGCCACTATCTGCGCGAGGTAACAGACGACTCGGCTGATGGGGATCGCGCAGAGCGGCATCAAAATCAACTACCCCATCAAACGCTCGACTATTACGGATCCAGGCATTGACTCTTGTGCGTATCGCCTCACGCTCCGGTGGTAGCGCCGCCGGTGTAAGCGTGCCAGCATAGATTTTCACGCCATGCGCACGCGCCTGTGCGATCAGCCGGCGATAGCCTTCTATGAGAGCGGAAGCCGTCACTTTGACATGTCGAGCATCACAGTCGAGGCCGCTGGACGGTGGCACATAACCGAAATTGATATCGTTGACTCCGATGAGCACGATAACCGCACGCACACCGGCGCGTTTGAGCGCATCGCGAACAAAGCGTGACTCCAGCCTCTGGCCATAGCAGGCCGAATCATGCAGTAAGCGATTTCCGCTTATGCCAGCGTTGAGAACGGCAACATGATCGAAACCGGCGGCTCTCAAGCGTTCGGAAAGCGCGTCAGGCCAGCGTTGATGTGCATTCAAGGTGGCCTTCAGCCCATCGGTAATCGAATCACCAATGGCGACCACGGCCCAAGAGCGCGGAGCAAGAATATCCACTCCATCCAACCAGAAAATATGCGTATTGCGATGAACAAAGGCTGTACCGGTGACATTCATGGCGTGGTCGCCGCGCCGGGAAAGGAAGTTCACTCTTCCCGCGATTTGATGCCAGGTGCGGGGACGCACACTCCCCGGCACATAAAGACTTACCGCCAGGAGACGCCCGCCTACCACCTGCGTGTGTACTGGATCACTGAGGGCCGACTTGCCAGGCATAATAGTCACCGCGTTACGACCGGCAAAGGTCGCCTTGTGCAGGCTACCAGGGACCACTCCGCCAATGCCTCGCGCCACACCGACGGTGACTCGATCGAGATACAGAGGCTTTGTGCCATAGCGGTTGCTGATCCGCAGCCGCAGCGCCGACCCCGAGAGGGTGGGACGAACCAATTGACGCACGGTAGCGTCTTCTATCAATGGGGGGCGCAGCCAAGGCGGAGCGTCCGCTGCCTGGGGCACGGCCTGAGGCGCCATAAACCAGGCGCTTACCCAGGATTCAGCCTGTACTCCAGGCGCAAAAACAAGTGTCGCGAGCAAAAATAAATTGACACCTAGACAATGCCTCATAAAAGACCTCGCTCCGCCAACGAGACCGACTCATCGCCGACGACGATATGATCGAGCACCCGGACATCGATCAGACCCAATGCCTCCTTCAGCTTGCGAGTAATATTCACATCCGCCGAGCTCGGCTCAGCCACTCCTGAGGGATGGTTGTGAGCGAATATCAGCGCCGCCGCATTATGCGCCAACGCCTGCCGGACAACCTCTCGAGGATGCACGCTGGCCCCATCTATGGTGCCCTTGAACAGCTCTTCGAAGGCAATAACGCGATGCCGATTGTCCAAAAACAGCCCTGCAAAGACTTCATACGGATAATGACGCAGGCGGGCACTCAGATAGCGCATGGTATGCGCCGGATTTTCCAGCGCTTCGCCGCGGCGAAGCCCGGCATCGAGGTGGCGCCGGCCCATTTCCAAAACAGCCTGTAGTTGCGCGTACTTGGCGCTACCTAATCCCTTGGCGGCGCAAAAGCCTGCAATGTCCGCTTCGAGCAAAGGACGCAAGCCGCCAAAGTCATCGAGCAGTTCCCGTGACAGATCGACCGCACTCTTGCCCGCCACCCCTGTGCGCAGAAAAATTGCTAGCAGTTCGGCATCAGACAACGCCCCCGGCCCGCGGCGCAGCAATTTTTCGCGGGGTCGGTCATCAGCCGGCCAATCCTTGATTGCCATAGGTGGTCTCCGACGATATTCAGAAGTTGTTGAGCAGGAAGCGATTATCGTATTTTGTCATATATCGATAGCGGCCACATAAAGTCATCCAATCAATATATTACTTGATATTCGAACAAGCGCCACTTGAGGACAAAACAGTCAACAACTTGAATCCATGGAGAAAAGGAATGAAAAAGAACAGAATTGAACCACAAAAACACCCTATCGGGCTTAGCATTAACAGCAACTGCGTTTTCGAGATTGGCTAATCGGTCTGGAGAACGCGATAAGGCTCACCACTTCGAAACACTGCGTTGATAATAGTTAACAGCTTGCGCATGGCGGCGACCAAGGCGACTTTCTTAGGCTTCCCCGCCT
>Ga0256829_1000050_pt1 | contig 161314 bp, 129 predicted proteins | sample 131447metaG_FD_185979 | JGI IMG/M metagenome (GOLD analysis project Ga0256829, IMG submission 185979) | Hydrothermal vent microbial communities from Lau Basin, Pacific Ocean - 131-447 | ecosystem: Environmental > Aquatic > Marine > Hydrothermal vents | place: Pacific Ocean: Lau Basin... | reverse complement strand
TTTCATCGTGGCCAGAGAACCCCTCGCGGGTCCTCACCAACAGGCCGAATATACGGACGCAACCTGTCCCTGCCATCGACCCGCTCACGGCCTTGCAAAATGGGAGGAGACCATATACGGGCTACGATGAGGACGACGCAGCCCGGCTGGAGCGCGCGCAGACCTGCGCCGCGCGCGTCAGCGCAGGTTATCGAGGATCTTGCGCAGGTCCTTCGGGCCGGGCGCTCCCGGGATCAGGGTCGGTCCGCGGTCGCGGTCGACGACGACCATGGCCGGGACGCCGGTCGCGCCGGTCGCCTGGAGCAGTTTGTAGTTCTTCTCCAGGTCGCGGATGGTGCGGTTGGAGGGCAGGATCTCGTCGATGCCGCCGAGGTCGCCGTGGCGGCCGAAGTTGCGCTCGTTGTATTCCAGCGCCTTGAGGGGATCCTTGGCGGTCAGGATCGCCGCCGCCTTGCCCTGGCTCGTGGGCGTGAGGTAGCCGACGATGATGTAACGCACCTGCAGCCCGCGCTTGGCGATCTGCGGCTGCAGTTCCTCGAAGAGCTTGTGGCAGTACGGGCAGTTCGGATCCATGAAGACATAGATGATCCGCTTGCCGGTCCCTTCGGAAAACCAGTGGGCGGCGGCGAAGCGGGCCATCACTTTCGCGGTCCGGGCCTGTTCGGCGGCGCCGGCGGACCCCTTCGGGGCCGCGACGGCGGGAGCCGACAGCGTCAGGGCCGCGGCCAGCATCAGAAACCCGCCCAGGCGTCCGAGAAAATTCGACACATTACACCTCCACAGTCCGCCGCCCGCAGGCGCGGGTCTCCGGCATCCGCCGCCGCCGATGACCGCGCGCGGCCCCTCCGATTCAGTCCGGCGGGACCGCACGGATCTTACAGCATCCGCGCCGCCGATACGGATAGGGAGACGCGCGCGACCCGCCCGGCATTCCCGCCGCGACGCCGGATTCGCGCCGCGCGGCCTCAAAACGGCCACCACCAGTGGTGGCTCTCCAGTTCACTGCGACAGCGCGCGATCTGCGCCCGGTAGCGCCGGGCGTTGGCGGCGACCTTGCGCGCCACCCGCAGCAGCCACGGCTTGCTGCGGTAGGTACGGCGCCGGTACCCCCCGGGCCCCTCGTGGTAGGCGAGGTACTGATGGTAGGCGTCCCACTTCGAGACCCCGAGGGTACGGTGCACCATGGCGACGTACCAGCCGATGAAATCGGTCACATCCGCGAAGTCGTCGCGGTCGGCCCCGGTGCGGCCGGTCGCGCGCTGATACCAGCGCCACGTACCGTCCTGGATCTGCGCGTAGCCGTAGGCCGAGGAGACGCGCCCCCACGGGATCACCCACAGCAGCCGCCCGCGCGGCGGCTTGGCGTCGTGCCGGAAGCGGGACTCCTGATAGATGATCGCGAGCTGCACCTGGATCGGCACGCCCCAGCGCTTGTAGGCCCGCTGCGCATCCCGATACCAGCCGGACTTTTCCTTGAGTATCGCGCAGGCGTCGCGCGGATTGGCCGGCGGGGTGGTGCAGCCGGCACCGGCGAGCGCCAGCGCGGCGGCCAGCAACCCGCCGATGATCCGCAACGGTCCCGTGCGTGTCCTCTTCGCCATCGCAATCGCCGTGGCCCGTGTAATCCGGAGCTTACCCGCTTTGCCCCGCCCCCCCAAGGCGCGCGCCCTGTTACACTGCGGCACGCCGGCCGCCATGGACCCGCCCGGCGGGGGAGTGTCCCATGCCACCGAGAAGCCGTCGCAAGCGGCTCCCCGCCGGGACGCGCCGCCTGATCGCCGCGCGCGCCGCGCGCAGCGTGGGGCAGGGCGCCCTGGTGGTGGATTTCACCCTCTACCTCCACGCACTGGGCTGGTCCGGTGTGACGATCGGCGCGGTGTTGAGCGGCGCACTGTTCCTCGCCGCCGTACTGACCCTGGTCAGCGGGCCGGTCAGCGATCGTTTCGGGCGCCGGCGCTTCCTCCTCGCCTACGAGTACAGCCAGATCCTCGCCGCCCTCGCCGCGCTCCTCAGCGCGCGGCCCGAGATCCTCATCCCGGCGGCGGTGATCGGCGGTTTCGGCCGCGGCGCAGGCGGCGGCGCCGGGCCGTTCGCGCCGGTCGAACAGGCGTGGCTGGCGGCGCCGTTGCCGCCGCACGCACGCAGCCGCGTCTACAGCCTCAACCTCGCCGTCGGTTTCTTCGGCATGGCCGCGGGGGCGCTGCTCGCCGCGCTGCCCGATCTGCTCACCGCCGGCCCGCCGCCCGCGACCGCGTTCCGGCCGTTGTTTGCGCTGGTCCTCCTCGGCGCGTTCGGCGCCATCGTCTCCCTGGGCGGAGCCGAGGACCCGCCGCCCCCGCCCGCAACGCCGCGAGCGGCCGCGCGGCGCGATCCCGTCGTGCGCGCCGAGAACGCCCGGCTGCTGCGCCTGGTCGCCATCAACGCCCTCAACGGGACCGGCATCGGTCTGGTGGGCCCGTTGATCGCCTATTGGTTCCTGCTGCGCTTCCACGCCGGACCCGCGGCGATCGCGCCGGTGATGGCGCTCGCCTTCGCCGTCACCGCGGCGGCCGCGCTCGCCGGCGGGTGGATCAGCACGCACTGGGGCGTGGTCCGCGCGGTCGTCGGGATGCGCCTCGCCGGCCTGTTGCTGCTGGTGCTGTTACCGCTCGCCCCCGACTTCCGCCTCGCCGCCGCGCTCTACGTCCTGCGCGCCGCGCTCAATCTTGGCACCGCGGGCGCGCGTCAGGCGCTCAACATGGGCCTCGTGCGCCCGCAGCGTCGCGGCCTCGCCGCGAGCCTGGCGAGCGTCTCGATGCAGATCCCGCGCGCGCTCGGCCCGGCGGCGGCCGGGGCGCTGTTCCAGGGCGGCTGGCTCGCGCTGCCCTTCCTCCTCGCCGCCGGTTTCCAGGGCGCCTACGTGTACTTCTACCAGAAGGTCTTCAGCGACTACGATCCGACGACCGCCCGGGGTCGCAGGCGCGCCGGGCACGACGTCACGTGAGGTCCGACAAGGCCCTATTACGCCGCGGCGTGCGCGGGAGTACACTAAATGAGGTCGCGGCGCCATCGCAGTCGCGGTGCGCGTACCGCGCGGTCCTCAGCCCGGCGTGCCGGTTCTTCGGGAGTAAGGTATGGACTTCGGATTCAAGGAACTGCTGGTCATTCTGCTCATCGCGCTGGTGCTGTTCGGCGGCAAGCGCGTCAAGTCGCTCGGCTCGGATCTCGGCGGCGCCATCCGCGGGTTCCGCAAGGCGATGAAGGAAGGCGAGAGCGAGGCCGATTCGGGCGGCGCCCCGGCGCAGGTCATCGAGCACGGCGGCGAACCGCGCCAGAACCACCCGACCTGAGCGCGGCGCGCCTCCGCGCGGGCGGACCTCAGCGCCCGCGCCAGCGTTTCAGCCGCGGGATGCGCCACGCCCAGTACTCGGCCACGAGCCGCGGCATCCCCTTGCGGCGCATGACCTGACGCACCGTCTCCTGCATCTCGCGCGCCGTCAACTCCGGCTTGCGAAAGCGCCCCGCGTCGTAACAGTAGCTGCAGTAACGCGCACTGCGGCTCCCGTCCGCCTCCGTGCCGCCCCCGGCCTTGTCCTTCGCCAGCGGCATGCCGCAACTCTGGCAACGCTTCCCTCCCAACACCACGCCCATCGATACCCCTGCCGTACCCCTGCGTCCCCCGGCGTGCGCGCCGGCGCGTGGCGGCCAAGGATACCCTGAGCGCGGACACCGCTCAAATCGCCCGCAAACCGATTCCCGGACACCGATTCGTCACCGGCCGATCACGCCGGCGTCATCGCCGCACCCTAGTCTCAGGCGCGGGCCGACGCGCACGGCTGTCACCGGAATGCAGTCGCCGCGTCCCGATTCCACCCCCCGACGCCCGCGGCCCACGGGCGTGGATCTTTCCCATGCAGGAGGGATGACCGTGAAGACTCGCAGATCGAACCCCGGCCGACTCGGAACCCTGGGTCTGTGCGGGCTCATGCTCGCCGCCGGCCCGGCGCTTGCCGCCCATGCACGCGCCGCCCGCACGCCCATCCGCCACCTCGTGGTGATCTTTCAGGAGAACGTCTCCTTCGATCACTACTTCGCCACCTATCCGCACGCGGCCAACCCGCCCGGGGAGCCGCACTTCACCGCCGCGCCCGATACGCCGTCGGTCAACGGCCTGACCCGTTATCTGCGCACGCACAACCCGAACAGCGCCAATCCCTTCCGCCTCGACCGCTCGCAGGCGGTCACCTGCGACATGGACCACGCCTACGCCGCGGAGCAGCGCGCCGCCGACGCCGGTCTGATGGACCGCTTCGTCGAGGAGACGGGCGCCACCTACGATGCCTGCAACCCCACCCAGGTGATGGGCTACTACGACGGCAACACGGTCACCGCGTTGTGGAACTACGCCCAGCGCTTCGCCATGAGCGACAACTCCTACGGCACCACCTTCGGGCCGTCCACCGTCGGCGCCCTCAACCTCGTCGCCGGGCAGACCCACGGCGCCACCCCCGCCGACCTGCCCAACGAGGTCGCCAACGGGACGGTGATCGGCGATCCGAATCCCGACTTCGACGACTGCTCACCCGCGGGCAAGCCGACCATCGCCATGCACGGCACCAACATCGGCGACCTGCTCAACCGCGCCGGGGTCACGTGGGGCTGGTTCGAGGGCGGCTTCCGTCCGACCGCGCGCGTGAACGGCAAGGCGGTCTGCGGTGCGAGCAGCACCAACATCGCCGGCGCGACGGTGACCGACTACAGCCCGCACCACGAGCCGTTCCAGTACTACGCCTCCACGGCCAATCCGCACCACCTGCCGCCGAGCTCGGTGGCCATGATCGGCCACGACGATCAGGCCAACCATCAGTACGACCTCAGCGATTTCTGGGCCGCGGCCCGTGCGGGACACCTCCCGGCGGTGAGTTTCCTCAAGGCCAGGAAGTACCAGGACGGCCACGCCGGCTACTCCGACCCGCTCGACGAGCAGACCTTCCTCGTGCAGACGATCAACCGCCTGCAGCGGCTGCCGCAATGGAAGCACACCGCCGTGATCATCGCCTACGACGACTCCGACGGCTGGTACGACCACGTCCTCGGCCCGATCGTCAACCAATCCGACGATCCCGCCTACGACGCCCTCTCCGGGCCCGGCACCTGCGGCCACGCCGCCCCCGGCGCCTACCTCGACCGCTGCGGCTACGGCCCGCGCCTGCCGTTGCTGATCATCTCGCCCTGGGCGCGCGAGAACTTCGTCGACCACCACGTCACCGACCAGTCCTCGATCCTGCGCTTCATCGAGGACAACTGGCACCTCGGGCGCATCGGCGACCAGTCCTTCGACGCCAAGGCCGGGACCCTGCAGCATCTGTTCGACTTCCGCGACGGCCCGCATATGGGGCCGTTGTTCCTGCGCGCGGCTACCGGTACCCCGATCCGCGGTGGGGACGACGAATCCGGCGCGGCCGACTGATGGTCCGTTCCCGGTGGCGGCCGCACGGGCCGCCACCGGGCCCTTCCTTCCCCGCGTGGGACCTTCCGCGCAGCCCGCCCTTGCGCACGCGACACCGCCTCGGCGATGATCGGAGCCGAGCGGGCTGAAACGTGGAGTCAGGACAGGTGGTCGAGCACCGAACGGTTGCGTCGTCCGGACCCGCAGAGAGGATCCGAACGCCGGTCGATGACGCCGAAGTGCTTGCATGCTTCCCCCGGTTGCGTGCGATCGCCGCGGGGGCACGCCGACGCCTGCTGGGGAACCTGCGCGTCGCGACGCTTCCCGCCGATACCGTCGTCTTCCACGACGGGGCCGAATGCCGGGACTATCTCCTGGTGCTCGAAGGCACGGTGCGGGTGGAAAAGATCTCCGCGGACGGACACGAGATCGTCCTCTACCGCGTCGGCCCGGGCGAGTCCTGCGTCCTGACCACCTCCTGCCTGCTCGCCGGCGAGCGCTACCCGGCGCGCGCGGTGACCGAATCGCCGGTGCGCGCGGCGCTGATGCCGGCCGCACGCTTTCGCGAACTGGTCTCCTCGGAGGAGGCCTTTCGCACGTTCGTCTTCGAGGCCTACGGCCGGCGCATCGCCGATCTGATCGGGCTGGTGCGCGAGGTTTCCTTCGAGCCGCTCGATGCGCGCCTGGCCCGGCGCCTCCTGGCCCGATCCACCGACGGCGCGGAAATCCGGGTGACCCACCAGGGCCTGGCCGCGGAGTTGGGAACGGCGCGCGAGGTGATCAGCCGCCGCCTGCACGAATTCGCGGCGCACGGGTGGGTCGAGCCCGGGCGCGGGCGCATCGTGGTTCGCGACCGCGCGGCGCTCGCGCGCCTTGCGCACGAATCCGGTGGGTGACAAAGTCACGGAATGCACTGCCCGGACGTGATCTGCTGACGTTCCACGGCAGCCGGCGTCGGAGACGGCGGACACGAGGAGTTTAAGCCATGAAGAATGTAGGGAATATCGATCGCGCGTTGCGCATCATCGTCGGTCTGGGCGTGATCAGCCTGGTGTTCTGGGGGCCCCACACCCCCTGGGGCTGGCTCGGGCTGATCCCGCTCGCCACCGCCTTGATCGGCTGGTGCCCGGCCTACGCGCTGCTCGGGATCCGTACCTGCCCGGTGAAGACCGCCGACAAGCACGGCTGACGCCGCTGCAAGCCCCGGAGCGCGCGGCGGCCGGGCGCGGCGCCAGGGTCCGCGCCGGCCCCGGGCCCGCCCTGCGTGCGGGCACGCGGTACGGTCGCTGTTATAATCGCCTGCAGACACAATCCGCGCCGCCCCCGCGAGGACGGAGGCGACGCGAAGCGGGCGGGGCGATCGGCGCGTGGCGGATGCGGGGACAGGGCGGGACGTGGTCGTGGAGCGCGCCCTGCTGAAATTGCGCGAGCTGCCGCCGTTGCCGCCGGCGATCCGCGAACTCTCCGCCACCCTCAGCGACGAAGAGGCCAGCTACGCTGCAGTCGCCCAGGCGCTGAACCGCGACCCGCCCCTGACCGCGCGCATCCTCGGGCTGGCCAATTCCGCCTTCTACGGCATGGCCGGGCGGGTGCACTCGGTGCAGGACGCGATCCGCGTGCTCGGGCTCACCCTCGTGCGCGGCGTCGCCATGGGGATGTGCCTCATGGATCCGCTCGACACGCGACGCTGCCCGAGCTTCCGCGCGGAACGCTACTGGCTCTCGTCGCTGCTCACCGCGCTTGCGGCGCGCCGCCTGTCGCCGCTGGTGACGGTAACCGCGGGCGAGGCCGCGGGGCCTTCCGAGGATCTCGCCTACCTAGGCGGCCTCCTGCACCGCATCGGCATCGTCGCGCTGGTGTTTCTGCGTCCGGACGTCATGGAGCCGCTGCTCGCGGGCCGCGAGCACGACGGCACGCCGCTCAGCGGCCTCGAGGAGCGCCGGTTGCAGCTCGACCACCGCCAGGCGGGGGCCTGGCTGCTGTGGCGCTGGCGACTGCCCGGCGCACTGCCCAATGTGGCGGCGCATTACGCCGAGCGCGGCTATCGGGGACCGGACTGGCCGCTCAGCGCCCTCATCGGGCTGTGCTCGCGCTGGGCCGAAGGGGTGCTCGAGGGGAACCCGGAGGCGCCCTGGGACGAACCGGCGCTGGCCGCGCTCGGAATCGCGTCGCTGGCGGCGGAACGCCTGCGTGCCGAACTCGCGGAAGACGCGGAGGCGCTACGCGAAACGGCGCGCGAGATGGCGGAACGCGGGGCCTGATGCGCGAGCCGCTGCGCGATGCCGTCCGTGACCTGCAAGAGGGCGTCCTGAACCTCCTCGATGCCCTCACCGTTCTCGGGGCCGCGTGGGCCCTGCCGGCCGAAGGGCAGGAGGAGAAAAACCTCCTGCACGCGCTCCTCGATATCGTGGTCGGTCATCCCGACGTCCACGGCGCCGCGGTCCACCTGCTACGCGAAGGGGTGTTGGAGCCTGCCGGCAGCCGCGAGGTGACCGAGCTGATCGGCGCGGCCCATCCCGAAACCGCGACCGGCGCCGGGCGCGTCGAACTCGGGAGCGGCGTGATCGGCCGCGCCGCGGCGACGGCGGCGCTGCAACACTGCCGCGACTGCGCGCAGGAACCGCCGGGCCCCGGACAGCCCGCGGGCGGATCGCTGATCGCCGCACCCATCCCCGCCGGCGGCGACGACACCCCCCTCGGCGTGCTCAGCCTCACGCACCCGGACCCGGGCGAGTTCACGCGCTGGCATGAACGCCTCGCCGCCGTGTTGGCCGGCGCGGTGGGCCAGCTCCTTCGCACCAGCCGTTATTCCCGCGATCTCGAGACGCAGGTCCGCGAGCGCACGCGCGCGCTCACTGACGCCCTGGCGGAATCGCAGCGCCTGCGCGAGCGCTTCGAAGAGTGGGCCCTCGTGGACGAACTCACCGGCCTGCGCAACCGGCGGTTCTTCTTCTCCGAGGGCGAGGTGCTGGTGCAGCGCGCCCTGCGCTACGGCGACCCCCTGAGCCTCATCATGCTCGACCTCGACCACTTCAAGGAGATCAACGACACCTGGGGTCACGGGCCGGGCGACGCGGTGTTGCGCGAGATCGCGCGCCTGCTCGAGGCCGGGATGCGCCGCGGCGACCTGCTCGCCCGTTTCGGAGGCGAGGAGTTCGTCCTGCTGCTATCGCATACCGACTGCGAGGGCGCCAAGCGCTTCGGCCAACGGCTGTGCGAAAAAGTAGCCGCCCACACGCTGCGCCATCAGGAGCAGGAGCGGCGCACGACCATCACCGTGGGCGTGGCCTGCCGGGACTCCGGCTATCCCGAAGACCCGGCCGCCGTCCTCGACCGGCTCATCCGCGAAGCCGACGACGCCCTCTACTTCGGCAAGGCGCACGGGCGCAACTGCGTTCACGCCTATCCCGACCTCGCGCCGTCGCCCCCGCCGCCTGACGACGGCGATCCGTCCGGCCCGCCCGGCGGTCGATCTCCGAAGTAGCGATTCCGTCCTTGGAGACCGCCCGATGACCACCGCAGCCGCGCCGCAGTCTGTCCGCGCCCCGAGGTTGTGGCTGGTGCGCCACGGCGAGACCGAGTGGAGTCGCGCCGGACGCCATACCGGTCGAACCGACGTTGCGCTGACCGCAACCGGAGAGCGGCAGGCGCGGGCGCTGCGCGATCTCCTCGCCGGCCGCCATTTCGAATGCGTCTTCTGCAGTCCCCTGCGCCGTGCCCGCGACACCTGCCGGCTGGCGGGCTTCGAGTCCGCCGACGTCCGTGTCCTGGACGACCTCATGGAGTGGGACTACGGGGAGTGCGAAGGCCGTACGACCGCGGAGATCCGCACGGAGCGGCCGGGCTGGAACATCTGGGAGGGACCGGTGCCCGGCGGCGAAACCCTCGCCGAGGTGGGCGCGCGCGCCGACCGCGCGCTGCATACCATCACTCAAGGCCAGGGCGAGATCCTGGTCTTCGCGCACGGGCATCTGCTGCGGATCCTCACCGCCCGCTACCTCGGGCTCGCGGCCCGGGAGGGCCGGTCGCTCATTCTGTCCGCCGGATCACTCGGCATCCTCGGGCAGGAACATGGAACACCGGCGATCGAGCGCTGGAACTGCAACCGGGAGCCCGAATAGGCGACCCCCGCACCCTCTACGCGCCGGCCGCCTCCCCGAACGCAACCCGCCGCGCGAAGCCCCGTCCGCGAGTGTCGCCCCGCCCGTGCGCGGTCGCCGGGCTTCCATTCACGCGGCAACGCGGCTCGGGACCTCCCGCCGCCGATCGCCCGCCCGACCGAATCCGGTGCAGCGCGGCGCCGCACCTTGCCCCCGCAGAGCCCCGGGCGGCGGTCAGCGGCCGCGGTAACGGAAGACCGCGTGACAGGCGACGCACCGGGCCTCGACGCGGCTCAAGGCGCGCAGCGCCGACGAGCGGTCTCCGGTGACCGTGGCGTCCTGCGCGGCCAACGCGAAGCGTTCGGCGTCGCGGTGCATCGCCATCCCCATGACCAGCATTCGCTTCGGCATATAGCGCCGGGATTCGCGGCGCTCCTGCGGCGACATGGCCGCCGCCGTCAAGCGGCGGCGCGCAATGCGGGACGCAGCGCCGTAGTCCTTCCGCGCGAGCGCCGCGGTGATCCCCTGCAGCGCCGCGAGGTGGGATCGCATCTCGGCGAGTTGCTGCGCGCGGAATGCCGGCGGGAAATCCACGACCACCGGTCCCTCTGCCCGCGCCGCGGCGACCGGGGCCACCATGGCGCAAACCAGACCCAAAGCCAACCCTCTACACCCTTTCACCACAACAACTTACCCCCTCGGGTCGGTGACAAATGCGTCCCATTCGCGATACGGCCGATCAATCGACCGTATCGCCCATCGTCCGCCACGGATCAGACGCGCTTCCGGGACGCGGTCCCGCATCACACGGCTTGTTGCCTCTCGCTCCTTATACCGCCGACCGGGCGCCCCATCAAACAAGAATGAGACGCATTTGTCACCGACCCGGAGGGGTACGGAGGGGTAGGTGGTTGTTTTCAGGATTTCAGGAAGACGGCGCGGACCTGACGGGTGAACTCGTCCCGCTGGCGCGCGATCCACGCGCGATAGGCGGCCAGCCGAGCGTGGTGATGGGCGTAATCGGAGAGGATCGCCGCGATCTTCCCCGCGGCAAGCACATCCGCGTCGCGTACCCGCTCGTCGACCTTGTACCACTCCGGGATGGGCAGGTCCGCCTCGTACGCCGCCGCGCCACGCCGGCCCGTCAACACGCAGCACCCGTTAACGGCGGCCTCGCGGGGCATCCGGTCGCGCCCCGGGTGCGGCCCGAAGTCCACGTACAACCGGGCCCGGCGCATCGCCGCGGCGACCTGCTCCGGGCTCATCGCCTCGAGGCCGACCCAGTCGCACTGCGAAGCGGTAAGACGCATCACCCGGCGCGTGAATCCGCCCGCCTTCTTCGGATTGAAGAGCACGACGCGGCCGCGATCGCCGCCCGCATCCGGACCGTCGTCCGAATGGTGTACAGGCCGCAGATAATCGGTCAGGAGGGCGGCCGCGATTCCCTTGCGCCGCAGGAAATCCGCGGCATAGGCCGACTGTGCGCAGTGGCTGCACGTGGTCAGTTGGGAAATTCGAAGCGGCGTGTCCCGGTATGCCAGCCCGCGCAGCAACCCAAGCAGCGAGCGCTTGACCAGATAGTTGTCGATGCTGAGCCACCAGACAATGCGACGCGCGCGTTGGATCCCACGCAGCCGACGCGTGGCCACCTCCGGGACCACGACCACATCCCCCGGCTCATCCGCGCCGTGCGTCGCGATCCGCGGGGCGTATTCGCGGTACTCGCCCGGCACGCTGTGGGGGGCGCCGCTCTCCGGATAGTACACGAGCCGCGCGTCCACCCCGAGGTCGGTCAATGCCCGGGCCAGCTGGTGAAGCGCCTCCGGGCCGCCCGTCACCCGGTTGGCCGGACAATAGATCCAGACCCGCCCGTCGCCGACCGCCGGCCCATCATTCATGTCCCTCCACCCCGCAGCCGTTCCCGGACCTTCTCCGCCGCCTTGAGCGCTGCGGCGACGACCTGATCCATGTTGTAGTAGCGGTATTGGGCGAGGCGCCCGACGAAGGTCACGCCCGGCTCCCGCTCCGCCAGCGCTTTGTACCGCTGGTAGAGTCGCTCGTTCTCCGCGCGTGGCACGGGATAGTAGGGATCGCCATGCGCCTGCGGATACTCGCGCACGATCGCGGTACCGGGAGCGGACTGACCGGTGAGGTGCTTGAATTCGGTGATCCGCGTGTAGGCATGCTCGTTCGGGTAGTTGACCGTCCCCACCGGCTGGTGGCGCTCCACGCCGGGCAGGTATTCGTGCTCGAAGCGCAGGGATCGATACGGCAGCGGTCCGTAGCGGTAGCCGAAATAGGCATCGATCGGCCCGGTATAGACCACGTGCAACGCCCCGGTCGCGGACGCGGGCTCGAAGGGAGTATCCGTCAGCACCTCGATGCGGGGATGATGGAGGATGTTCTCGAACATGCGCGTATAGCCATTGAGGGGCATGGCCTGATAGGTGTCCGCGAAGTAACGGTCATCGTCGTTGGTGCGCGTAGGGATGCGCGCGGCCACCCCCGCGCTCAACTCCGAGAGGTCCAGCCCCCACTGCTTGCGCGTGTACCCACGGAAAAACTTCTCGCACAGATCGCGCCCGACGCTGCCGAGGACCACGTCCTCGCTGGTGCGTACCGGCGTGCGCACCTCGCGCACCCGTTCGAGATACTGCTCGACCCCGGCCTCGTCGAGATCCAACTCGTAGAGCCGGTTGATCGTCGTGCGGTTGATCGGGATGGGCAACAGCATCCCGTCCACGCTCGCCAGTACGCGGTGCTCGTAGTCACGCCACTCGGTGAAACGCGACAGCCAATCGAACACGCGCTGGGAGTTGGTATGGAAGATGTGCGGGCCGTAGCGGTGCACCAGAATTCCGTTGCCGTCGTACTCGTCGTAGGCGTTGCCTGCAATATGGGGCCGCCGGTCGATCACCCGCACCCGCAGGCCCGCCTCGGCGAGGGCGCGCGCGCACACCGAGCCCGCATACCCCGCCCCCACGACCAGGATCGGCCGCGTGGCGCTCACCGGCTCTGCCCCGCCACGGCCATCTCGCGAAAGATCCCCTTTCGGGCCAAGGCCGCCGCCATCGTCACCGTGACCCCGATCTCGGTGATCAGGATGCTCATCGCCGTGCCCTCGCCCCCCCGCCACAAAGTGAGCGGAACGATCAGGGCCAGGTTCCACAGCCCCCAGGCGATGAGGATGCGGGTGAAGCTGCGCTTCATGTCGAAATTGAGCATCGTCTGGATCCCGAAGACGTTCGACAGCCCGATGATGAACGGCAGCCAGGCCATCCAGCGGATCAGCACCACGCTCGGCTCATATTGGCCTCCGAACACCACCCGAACGATCGGTCCCGCCGCCGCAAACAGCAGCGCCGAGGTGGCGAACGTCACCAGCCCCTGCACGCGCAACAGCTTGCGGATGAATCCCAACGCCGCCGCGCGCGAGCCCGCCCCCAGCCCCGCGATGTGCGGGTAGACCGACTGCGAGACCGGACCGAGCGCGTCCTGAAAAGCCTTGACCACCTTCTCAGCGGCGCTGAAGTAGCCTACCGCTACCGGATTGGTGAGCAGTCCCAGTATGAACACGTTGCTGCTCGTATACAGGCTGATCGCCGCCGTCGACAGGAACACGTGCCAGCCGTCGGCGAGCGTGGCCCGCAATTGCCGAAGGTCGGGCCAACTCCAATGTACCCGCATCACCCGACGCAACAGCCCGAGCGCGAGGATCCCGACCACTACCGACGCCCCCGACTGCAGCCCCGCCGCTATCAGATAATCGCCGGGCCCGTGAACCCACAGCAGCACCCCAGCCACCACCAGCAGGCGCCCGACCACCGTCACCGCCGTGATCGGACGCATCCGCTCCAGACCCTGATACAGCCATACCGGAAATAGCACGCTGCCCAGCACCGAGAGGTAGATCAGCGCGTACAGCGGCCAGTGCGCCCCGAAGCGCGGCACCAGCACCAGGACCGCGGTCAGCACCAGCCCGCCCAGCGCGAAGAAGGCCAGCTTGATCAGCATCACCGAGGCGAACAGCAGCCCCAACCGCCCAGGGTCATCGCGACAGACCGCGGCGGCCCGCGTCGCGCTCAAGTTGAACCCATAGTCGGTCAAGAGCACGAAATACTGAATGAACGCCTGTGCGAAGGCGATCAGCCCGAACTTCTCCGGGCCCAGGACCCGGACCAGATAGGGCACCAGAATGAGCGGCAGGAGCGCGTTCGCCCCCTTGAGCACGAACAGCGCCGTGATGTTCTCACGCAGACGACTGGTCATCGGAGGCCGCCGGTCGATGGTTCCGCCCCGTCGAATCCGCCGCCGCGGCGCGGACCCCTGCGGTCCCGGCGCCGCGCCCGACCCGGGCGGTGTACGACCTCTATAACGACCGGAGGGATGGCGTCCCCAAGGGGATTCGAACCCCTGTTGCCGCCGTGAAAGGGCGGTGTCCTGGGCCAGCTAGACGATGGGGACGGGTTGCGGCGACTTACCAGGGCCGGGCGACCGGCCCTGGGGAACCTGGTGGAGCCAGGCGGGATCGAACCGCCGACCTCTTGCATGCCATGCAAGCGCTCTCCCAGCTGAGCTATGGCCCCGTTGCGGCAAACGAGCCGCGAACTCTACGACAGGACTCTTTCCATGTCAAGGACTTAGCCGGGCTCCGCCGCGCCGGCACCGGCCGCATGGGCCAGCGCACGGTCGAGCCGGGCAAGGGTGCGCGCGCGCCCGAGCAAGTATATCGTAACGTCGATCGGGGGCGATACCGTGCCGCCGGTCAGGGCCACGCGCAGGGGCTGTGCGACCTTGCCGAGCTTGGCTCCCGCGTCCTCGGCGACGCCGGTCACGACGGCGTGCGCCGCCTCCCGCGTCCACGGCTCCAGATCCGCGAGTTTCGCGCGCAGCACCTCCAGGATCGGGCGCTGCGCCGCGCCCAGGTGTTTGGCCGCGGCCTTCTCGTCGAACCCCTCCGGCTCGCGGAACAGGAAGGCGCTGTTGGCCGCCATCTCCACCAGGGTCTTGGCCCGCTCCCGCTGCGCCGCGACCACCTCCTCCAGCGCCGGCCCGCCGGTCGGATCGAGTCCGAGCCGCTCCAGGTGCCAGGCGAGGTGGCGCGCGACGAGCGCCGGATCCAGCGTCTTGATGTAGTGCTGGTTGAGCCAGAGCAGCTTGTCCGGATTGACCGCCGAAGGCGCCTTGTTGACTTCCCGGACATCGAACAGCTCGATCATCTCCTCGCGCGAGAAGACCTCCTGGTCACCATGGGACCAGCCGAGCCGGACCAGGTAGTTGAGAACCGCCTCGGGCAGGTAGCCCTCGTCGCGGTACTGGAGCACGCTCACCGCGCCGTGGCGCTTCGACAGGCGCTTGCCGTCGGGCCCGAGGATCATCGGCACGTGCGCATACGCCGGCGGCTCGGCCCCCAGCGCGCGCATAATATTGATCTGCCGCGGCGTATTGTTGAGATGATCGTCGCCGCGGATGACGTGCGTGATCGCCATATCGAGATCATCGACGACGACGGTGAAGTTATAGGTCGGGGTGCCGTCGGCACGCGCGAGGATGAGATCGTCCAGCTCCCGGTTCTGAAACGCGACCCGCCCGCGGATCAGGTCCTCGACCACGACCGTGCCGTCGACGGGATTGCGGAAGCGCACGACGGGGGCCACCCCCTCCGGGGGCGGGCCGGTACGCGTGCGGCAGCGCCCGTCGTAACGGGGTTTTTCCTTGCGCGCCATCTGCTCGGCGCGAAGCGCCTCGAGGCGCTCGCGCGAACAATAGCAGCGATAGGCATGGCCCGCGTCGAGCAGCCGCTGCAACACCTCACCGTAGCGATCGAAGCGCTGCGTCTGGAAAAAGGGGCCTTCGTCCCAGTCGAGCCCGAGCCAGCGCATCCCCTCCAGGATCACGTTCACCGAGGCCTCGGTGGAGCGCTCGCGATCCGTGTCCTCGATGCGCAGCACGAATACGCCGCCGTGCCGGCGGGCGTGCAGCCAGGAAAACAACGCCGTGCGCACCCCCCCGATGTGCAGGTATCCGGTCGGGCTGGGGGCGAAACGCGTCCGCGGCGGGACGGCGCGGGATGTCGGCTCTGGAGGCATGGAAATCGGCGATCGGCGCGGCCGGGCCGGCAACGGCCGGCAGGCGCGCGATTGTAGCAAAGCCGGCACCGCCGCGGAAATTGACCCCGGGCGGGCCGCCCCCTAGAATCTGCCGCGGGGGCCGCCCGGCCGTCCCCCGCATCCGGCACCTACGGGCGATTAGCTCAGCGGGAGAGCACTGCCTTCACACGGCAGGGGTCGCTGGTTCGATCCCAGCATCGCCCACCATGTTTTCAATGACTTACGGCATCCGGGCCGGGCACGTCGGGGCAATTTGCTCCAATTTGCTCCAATTCGGTCAAATTCGCCCGACCGCCGGTCGAATCCGCCTCGCCATTCGCTACACCCCTTGTCCCCACAGACGAGGAGAAGCGATATGGCATCCATCACGCGGCGCGGTCGCGCCTATCAAGCCCGAATCCGCCGGCGCGGGTATGCGACACTCACCGCCACCTTCGACACCCGCCGCGAGGCCGAGACCTGGGTCCGCGCCAAAGAACGGGATATCGACTTCGGCGCCCTTCCCGAAACCCTGGCCGCCCAACAGACGACACTCAGCGATGTCCTGGAGGACTACCGGCGCAAGGTCGTCCCATTGCACCGCGGGGCCGCCATCGAAAACAAACGCGTACTGGCGATGATGCGCCACCCCCTCGCCACGCTGTCATTGGCCGAGATCAACGCCGGCGTCATCGAAGACTACATCGAGTCGCGGCTGACCACGGTCTCGGGCTCCACGGTCAACCGCGAGCTTTCCATCCTCTCCCGCGCCCTGCGTCGGGCACGCAAACGCCATCTCCTCCCCCACGACCCGATGGCGGATGTCGATCGCCCCAAGAATTCGCCCAACCGCACCCGTCGCCTGGATCCCGACGAGCGCCGACGCCTGGACGCCGCGCTTCGCCGGTGCCGGAACCCGCTGTTCCGGACCTTCGTGACCCTGGCGCGCGAGAGCGGCATGCGCCGCGGCGAGCTGCTCGGGATCGAGTGGCGACAGGTCAACTTGAAGCAGCGTGTCATCGGCCTGCGAGACGCACAGACGAAGAACGGCCAGGGCCGGCAAGTGCCGCTCTCACGACGCGCGACCGCCGCGCTGCGCGGGCTGCGCAGACTCACGGGCAGCGGGACATACGTCTTCGAGGGGCTCACCGTCAATGCGGTGAAATTGGCCTGGAAGCGGCTGCGGATGCGGGCGAGACTCGAGGATTTTCGACTGCATGATCTGCGCCACGAACGCGTATCCAGCCTGGTGGAAGCCGGCTGGAACGTGATCGAGGCGATGGCGGTCAGTGGGCATAAGGACATGCGGGTCTTTCGGCGCTATGCCCATCCAAGCACCCAGCATCTCATAGACAAGCTCGACCAACTTGCCAAGCCCTGAACTTTTCGTTTTGCCATACACTCCCGCTCAACCGCGGTCGCGGGACGTCGCGACCACATCATCACCGATGGTCTGACTATGGTCAGAGCCTAATCGAGGTCAAAGATCTTCCTCCCGGACCCGAACCCGGTAGAGGCATCATCGAGGACCGTCTCCGCACATGAAATTTTCGATAATTTCCATTAATCCTCCAACGAAAACACGATCGCCACGGCTACGCTCTAGGCAAATCCACCGGCGCTGCTTAGCACCAGCATCCGATTCCCGTCCACATCCCTTCGCGCCATCGAGCGATCAACTCCTGGACCGCCTCCGTTATCCCCCCATAAGAAAGATGGCAAAACCCCGCATAGCCCGCCGCGTTGCACGTCCCAACAGCCCATTGGCCTGAGGAGTATGATCTACCAGCCGCACGCCAATGATATCGCCCGTAGAAATCACTAAGCTCCAGCAATACGCCTATCGAGAGTGGCTGTTGATACCCCCGCCCTTTTCGGCCGCAGCTACTGCAAACCATGCGCTCATGGCCCGACCGCAATGCCTGATGGATTATAGAGCCCCGACAACGTCACGACCACTTCGTCACTCGCGGTATCGATTACAGACACTGTACCTTCCAGGCTATTCGCCACGTAGGCTTGGCTGCCGTCCGGGCTTACCGCAACAGCATTGGGCCCGGCGCCTACGGGCACGGTCCCAACCACCTTATCGGTTGCCGTGTCAATCACCGATACCGTACCACTCACTCCGTTCACGACGTAGGCCCGGCTGCCGTCTGGGCTCACCGCAACAGCATTGGGCCCGGCGCCTACGGGCACGGTCCCAACCACCTTATCGGTTGCCGCGTCAATTACCGATAGCGCTCCATACAACACAGAATCGTTCGGAATATAGACCTTGCTTCCGTCCGGACTAACTGTAACAGGCCCAGCGCCAGCACTTAAGTCGACCCCCGCGACGACTTGACCGTTCGCGGCGTTGACCACGTACATCGTAGCGGGAGAAGCAAAAGCCGTGATGTAAACGTGACTGCCATCTGGGCTCACCGCAATACCCGCGGCCGGAACACTCATAGGCCACGTCGCGACCACTTTATCGCTAGCGGCGCTAATCACGGACACCGAAGGATATAGTAGAGTATTTATGACGTAGACCTGCCCACCATCGGGACTCACCGCAACACCCGAAGGATTGTTGCCTACAGGTACGACCGCGACTACATGGTCAGTGGCGGTATCGATGACCGAGACCGTATTATCGACAGAATTCGTGACATAGGCCCGGCTCCCGTCCGAGCTCACCGCAATGTCACCCGAGCCCGTACCCACAGGAATACTTCCGACGATTTTTCCGATTGCAGGATCGATCACCGATACGGATCCGGTGATGCCCACGGGCGCTCCGTTTACGACATACAGGTCCACTGTCCTCACACCACCGCTTGCCGTGGTCGCACAAGCTTGCCCACTCGCCGCCGAAACATTTCCCGCAGCGTCGAATGCCTGGACTGTATAACAGTACTTCGCACCTTTCGTAAGCGAGCTATCCGTATATCCTGTGGTCGACACTGTTGCGATCGGCGACCCGTTACGATCGACCGTATAGCCCGCAACACCGACATTGTCAGTCGCCGCCTTCCAGGATAGCGTCACCGAATTGGAGGTTACAGCAGTAATGTTAGGGGCCGTCGTAGCGGTGGGCGGTGTGCTATCGTTCGCCAGCGGCGTGGTCGCACACACCGTCTTTGACGGCGCCGAAACGTTTCCACCCTCGTCCACTGCCTCCACCGAATAGCAGACTTCCGTTCCTGGCGGAATACCTTTGTCCGCAGCGTATGTACCGCTAATGGTCTTCCATAAATTGGCGCCCACGTAGACCTTATAGTTCTTGACCGCAGTATCGTCCGTAGCTGCACCCCAGGAAAGGTCGATCTCGCTGGGCGAAGCTGCCGTGGCGACAACGTTTTCGGGCACCGAGGGCGGCGCCGTATCCGCCACCGTACCCACGCTGCTCGCCAATAGAGTCCGGTCGTCGAAGAGTTGGAGCTGGACCTCCCCCAGGTTCCACCCCAGAGGCTCGGCTGCCATCCCGGCGTACCCGGCAGCTCCTCCATATAATTCCCATCCTACGGCGTCACTTCTTCCCGTTGCGGCCCAAGAATCCCCTTGGAGGTAGCCCTTTAATGCGACAAAGGGGCCCGCCAGACCGTCGACTGGCATTGAGAAGTTCGGTTCTACGTAGCCAGTGGCAGTCGCCTGGCCTGCGAACTGAGAGCTCGGTCCCGTGAAGGTCGGGGTAAATTCACCGATAGCCCCCCAACCGATACCCTGCCGATATTCCACCCCCCCTTTCGCGTCTTCCTGTACCATGACGCCAAGATGCACAGAGCCATCCGCTTGCACCTGAGTACCCAGATACACGGTTACCGTAGGGGTAATCCAGACAAAGGGCGGATAGACAGGAATAGCACTAAAAGAATACCGCGCGATAGCCGTTTGCGCGTTAAGGCTGATCCCTGTTGCGGCATCAAGATTTAGAGATTGGCTGCTCGTCGTGATAAGAGCTGCCCGGAATTCGCTGACACCAGAGAACGGACTAATATCAAGAGCGAAATCTGGCGCAAAGGACAACTTCAAGCAGCCGCTTATCGTGATCTGATTTCCCCCGCTACCGACCAAAACATGATTAAGTGGTACGGCGAATTGGCTTGTCGAGTGCGCTGAACAAGCCACCGATGCGCCTGTTACCGATACTCCCGCCACCAACGCCTTTGCCGCCGTGAGTTGCGCCGGAACAAGAGGCGCACTGTACCAGACGGTGCCTGATTGTATTACATCCGTTAGTCTAGCCGGAGTCGTCGAAACCGCAATCGTCCCATCGGGTTCATTAGTAACAGTAACAACTCGAGCAAGGATTCCTATATCCACCCCGGAGGAAGTCATTCCGTGCCTGACAATTACATTCCCCGTCCGCAAATCCGAGGCGGCTGTGGTGCCAGGCGCAAAATAATAGATACTCCCAACTTGTTTAACGATTGCGCCGATAGTCGCGGCATTGAGTACTACAACTGACGGCTGAATCTCGGTCGGCGCCGATGAGGCAAAGGTCGGTAAGATCAAGCGCTGATGATCCAAAGTTACAGTGCACTGATTTCCGCTGCTGCTATCGCACCCCGCCCAGTTGACCAGTTTCTCCCCAGGCGATGCATTGGCCGTAAGCACCACCTTCGTGCCGGTCGGAAAAGACCTCGAACAGGCTGTTCCACAGTCGATCCCGTCGGGCAAGCTAACGATGCTACCGCTCCCGAAAGGCGCGATTCGCAAGATCACCGAAGTCGCCGATGTCTCAGGTGGCGCCGCCCCCCCCGACCCTCCGCCGCTCTGACACGCGGCGACAAGCATCGTTAAGACCAGCATCAATGCCGCTCTCAGAAGCTTTAGCATCTTCTTCATTGCCCCCCGCCCCTGCCAGCGAAACACCATCTCAGACACTCACAGCTGGGCCATTGCCCCTTCTAACGTCTAAATTCCACTCATCAACCACCGCCCCCAAATCTATCCATGCAGACAGACACGCCGGCCTACGTAACCGGCACTCAGCAATTTGACCAGCCCGATTGCCCAACTGTACAGAGCACCGCCCACAGCACAAAAAACCCGGGACCCAACGGGAGGCGCCGCCGGTCCACTGTACGCGGCCCATAGCCTTCGATCAGCCCACACGATAGGCCGGGCCTGTCTTACCTCCCCCATCCCACAACGCACTCCTTGGCCCGCACCGCTTAGCCACGCGCTCAGAAAATCCGAGGTGCCGTTAACCTGCTTTATTGAAGCCTGCGCCAGCACTTGCAAGTGCCCCGGCAATCAGGCGGATCCTCCCATCCCTTAAACACGTGGAATTCAACGCACCCGTTGATTTTCAGCCCAGAATCCCCCATTGCTTCCATCCGGGACTCGCCGCACCCTCTCACCAAGTACCGGGGCAAGCGTCCAGGCTGTCGCCTGTCGGCCGGGTTCATATCCTCCGCGGATTGTCGCTATCGTACGGACATTCTGGTATACAAATATCCGCCATCCCTTTTAGAAACGGTCGGTGCGCCGAATCTTTCCAGCTTTATTCCACGGTCATTTTTCGGTTCCGAATGAACTCCGAAAGATTGCCAAGGTGGCAAAATGTGACTCGATGCGACACCAGCCGCCGAGCGGTTGGGCGCCAGACACTACGGAGCTTTCGTTTTCGCACTGACCAGAACTGACGGCGCGAAAATGTTGGCCGCTCTATATGTCTCCACCACCTCCTTGGCGACCATCCGGATATCAAATTGTGTAGTCTTAGTCGCGCGGCCAGTAGCATCAACCCGGACCGGTACTTCGTACAGTGCAAATTTCCAAACACCTGGAAGATTTGCCGCTACGGTCGGGAATGCAACCCAGAAAGTGGAGGTCGTTCCAGGCACGACTTCGAGATTTCTATTGAATATATTTATCCTGCGAAACTCGTCTAACGCGATATTGGACGACGAACAGGGGCGCCGCTGAAGAAATGCGGACGCAACGTCGTTTCTGGTCAGGGGTCTGATTTGATTCCCATTGGGGTCGAACAGCCGGATGACGACTTGGTTCAAGCGAATCACATGCCGCGTGTTGTTTGTTAGCGCAATCTTCTCCCACATCTGCTGATTGCTCGCTGGGCTGACGTTCTCAAATACCGGGTGGCCGAGTTGATCAACGAGCAGCTGCCCATACCTATTGCAGGCCTGGACGCGGAAGTAGAAGTCGGAAGGAAGAGATCCTGGAGTTATCCACTTTAGCTGAGCTACGACGCCGCTCTTCCTTTGGCTCATTTCATTGTGGTCGTAGGGCTGCCAGTCCATAACAGTGCGCGTAAATGTCATTGGACTGCATGCGGACGAGAGCAAGGAGACAGCTATGACAAAAATAAATCTAGAAGTGGAGCTTCCAGGTATCTGCTTTACGGATACGGCATACCGTCGGAGCGTCGACGGAATTTTTATTTTGATCGGCATGTTACCGCCCTCTGCCACAGGAGGCTTTGTAATTTTGGAACATCACTGACACCTTTATGGATCGAAATCCAGGTTAGCCCTTCGTATAAAGCACGGCGGCGCTTCGCCGGAGTTGCGGCTTCCAGACGAACCCGTGACTGCACTTGCCGTCGCACCACACAAGCCGCCAGTGTACTTCGATATGCTCGGTTGCCGAGCTTTAGGGTTGGAACAGATTGGTACCCCATCAGCAATCTCAGTTGCACAGCCCAAAACTTTTCGGTCGTTTTTGTGAAAATGATCGTTTCTGCTTATTGAATCCGGCCTGCTGAAAGTTGCCATTTCCGCCGGATGGCCAAGTCCTTTTCGGGAGGCCTATGCGAGTATACCGACGGGTGTGTCACAGATAGGTCACAGATGCGCATCCAGGCTCGCGCTGTGAGGATCCCCTGAGGAACCAACCATGAGTGCGGGAACGAACGGACTTCAGTCGGCCTGAATGGAATGCTATAGATTAGAGAATGACACCTTACTAGTTCTACCGGTGACTCGACAACCCGCGGTCAGATTATATCTTCCAGGCTGGGGTCTACGGCTACAAATTGGCTGAGCATAGCCGCGGTCTGAGTGCGAGCTGGACCCGAACCAAAATAGCGTGCACCGACCTTCACCGTCTGAACGAGACGCCTGCGTACGCGCTCACGCGCGCCCCGAACCCATGGGGTATCTTCTTCGGAACCCAAAAACGCTCCGCGATAAAGATCCAGTGCCTTGTGCATCAGGGCCCGTGCACTTTCGCTGCTCGGAGCAGTCTCCGCTTCTCCCAGCAGCCGCTGAAGAACCCACGCATCCACCCAGCAGCGATGGGCGTCAACGGACAATCGGCCGTCCCGAAAACACAGCGACTCCTCACCGACCAGCTTGCGCAGGCGTGCCAAAGTGGTCGTAAACGCCGAGTGAGCCTTGTCGCCCTCCGCATCGGGCCAAAGAATCTCGCTCAAGCGACTTTCGGGTACCTCACGGCCGCCTAAAGCGATCAGTACTTTCAGCATCTGCAACGGTCTGCGCTGTGCCTTCCCCGAGAAACGGAGCGGTGTGTCGTCTTTCACCACGCCGAACCGGCCCAGGGTGTAGACCCGTATACTCCATGGCCAGTGTTCCAGCTGTACCGGCGGCGCGCTACACCTTAAGCCTCGGGAACGGATAAGGCGCTGAACAAACGGCGTCTCGACTTCAGCTTTCAACGCCTCCACACACAGACGTACCAGAACGGTCGGAATGCACCATGTGAAGTTGACATATCCATGCTCTCTGGCCAAAGCGAACGCGCGGGAAAGCGATGCCCGGCAGGCGGCGCCATTTCCCTCATCAAGAGCAAACCAGGCTTCCGAGTAGGCGATCAGGAATTTCAGCAACGCGCTGCCGGCCCCCTCAGCCATCTTCCGCGCATCTGCCAATAGCGCGGGGATGTGCTGATCCTCTTTCAGCGTATGGCGAACCTGCGCCATGGCCAGACAGGTCAAGGCGTGTTGCATCGGCCCCCTCGCCTCAGTAACCAGTTCCAGGGCGTATTGGACGTGCTCCAGCGCCCGATGAGAGTCCTCCCGCAGCATCGCTTCCCAGCCCGCGAGATAGTGGTAGTGCGCATGGTCCAACGGCGCCCTCCTCGGAAGCAGTTCCCGCATGCGGGAGAGGTAGCGGTCGGCCTTAGGAAGGTCGCCGCTGCTCAGGCCCGCGTAAATGGGCTGCGCGTGCAAAAGAAAGTCCCAGATCCGGATACCGCAGCGCTCCGCCGTCGCGAACCCGTCCTGGATCGCGCTATCCGCAGCTGCCAGCTCGTATCGGTTCCAGTGGTAGGTGCACTGCGCCATGGCCAGCAAGATCCGCGCCATAGGCGTGAGCTGCGGCTTCCGTTCCGGCGGCGGGCAGAGCATTTCCAGCACGATCTCGGCCTGGCCGTGCTCTCCCAGCCACTTGGTGTAGTAGATGAAAAGCCCCGTCCCCATCAGGAGGCGTTCGCTGTCGTCGTCGATCTCGCGCAGTATTCTGCGCATTCGCTGCGCCCAGGCGCCGATTTTCGGATGGTCCGGCTGGCCGTTCATCAGGGCGTTGAACATAGCGCCTACCGCGCGCCGTCCGACGGGCCCGTCCGGTATGTCCGAGCCGCCCGCCAACAACTTCTCCCCGACATGGATCCAGCTCCTGAGTTTCGAAAAGTCTCCCCACTGGAAGAAGATCGTCTCCACGATCGCCGACCAGGCGTTCAGCGCCCCGAATCGCTCGCCCTGTTCCGAGTACAGGGTATAGGCGCGTTCAAACCATCTGAGACTTTCGGCGAAATCGAGCGGGGTCTTGGCCGCGCCCATGCAGTAGCAGAGATCGGCATCCTTCTCCAAAACACCGGGCGGAACCGGTTTCAGCCAACTCAGCACGGATGCGCCGTCGCCTTTGGCGAAGCGCCCGCGCGCTTCCCGGGAAACCAGAGCGCCGAGCGCCGCCCACTCGCCGTGGGTGGCAAGGACGTGTACGGCGTCGTCTACCCTGCCGGCGTTGGAAAGCGCATCGGCAGCGTTGCGTGCCAGCGCCCCCCGCTCGCCCGAGGTCGTCGCTTCCCGCTGCCGCTCGGCGAGGAATGCCCGGAAGATCGGGGAGAAGGTATAACTCCGCCCGCCCGGCGGTATCTCACGGACGAATATCCCGAGCCGGCGAGAAACGGACTCCAGCATCGCCACGGTGTCCGGGACTTCGCAAACGGCCGCGGCGATCTCCGGCGTCACAACGGGCAGGATGGAGACGCAGCGCAGAAAATCCCGCTCGTGGTGTGCCAGGGCCCCGAAAACCTCGACCGCCAGGTAGTCAAACAGCAGGCGCTCGTCGGGCCATGGCGGCGGCTGACTTGATAAGTCGCCGGCGCCGAGACCGTTGAACAGCACCGCGAACCCCGCCGGCCACCCGTCCACCCATTCCCACATCGCGCGGATCGTATCCGCCGGCGGCTGCCGGCCCTCCGCGGCGCGCAGATCGGCCAAGGCATGGGCCTCTTCGACCGTCAGGCGGAGTTCGGCTCCCTCGAGAACGAACAGCGCCCCATTGATACGCGGACGAGCCAACGCCGCGGGCGGGCTATCCCGGGAAATTACGATGAGTTTGCTGCCCTGAGGAAGTTCGTAGGGAGCCTTCCGCAGCCAATCGACGGGCGTGGAGTCGGGCGCAAACGCCAAATTGTCGAACACCAGAATCGTGCCCGGCTGGAGGGTTCGAATAACCCAGCCCAGCCCGACCTGCGTCGCTACCGCCGCCTCCCCGCCCATTTTTGTCCCGTCCGGTTCCTGGAACCTTTTATAATCCGGATTCTCGTCCTCGATGCGGTACCACAGGCTGGAGAGGCCCCGCTCTTGCAAGTAGCCCGCGACCAAGCTGGTCTTTCCAGAGCCAGCCGGAGCGGACACCCACACGACCGTTGAGTCGGCGAGGATACCATCCAACTTCTCGAACAAACGCGGGCGAGGCACGACGTTCACCACCCGCGGCAGGAACCGCTTTGCTGCTATTGACTCCGACGACATCGCGCATCCCCCCTGTTTTTCTTATCAAGGGATGAGCAGGGACTGCAGGCGATACGTGTGAATATTTCCCGGCACCAGCCAGCTTGCCGATCCGGGGCGCGCGTCCCTGTTCAGTTCTTCGTCTTGCTCTACGGACTCCTTCCAGGAACCCCACACCCTAGCTATATTTGGCGCCAGCTTTCGACGCCAACGCCGTACGCTAATGAAGCATTTGACCCGACGGAAGATCTTCCTTTATCGGGCCAATTCCACCGAACGCCGTACTGGTGCTCGTACACAACCTACTCGTCACGCCGGCAGCGTGATCCGGATCCCATAGAGCCCCCCCAAGCGGAACCCCCGAATCCAGAATCGAATTCGGTGTGCACAGAAGCAGAATAACGCCACTACCGGACACACACAAAGGAAGTGCCGCCGTAAGCCCTAGGCCCTAAAGATCCATCACTCGAGTTGTGTAGTAAAAATAATGACTCAATCTGGGGTCCGGCGGCGTACCGCGCCCACCCCGCTCCGGCGCACTCTTGCCGCTACCACTAGGATTCCGGTCTGGGGCGTCCGAGAAACGCATCACGCCGCCTATCGTCGTCTCGAGATTTCGAAGTTATTTCTTCGAGAAACACGCTGCCGATCCCTTGGGGGCCGCCAAGTATCTACTTCGGAAAAATAGCATTTTTCTTATCGCGGAATGCCCTGGGTTTGGGCCTCAATTCAGGCCTTTTTGCCGTTGCAAGCCGTCTGCCTTCAGTAGCCGACTTGACGGTCCTCTGCGGCATCGACCACAAGTGAGTTTACCGACTGCTTCGCCGCTTCCACGCGGTCAACGGCACGGCGGTGTTCGAAAGGCGCTCGACATACCGCAGCCTGAGCAGCCCCGGAAACCGATCCAAATTGCCATGGCGCCGGCGCCACTCGGCCCGCGCAAAGACCATCAGGTCCCCGACCTGCCGGCGGATGCCTGAGAAGCCCGGGGTCCGGGACAGCGAGCCGATCGCCAAGCGGATCTCCGAGGTGCCCGGCGTGCGGCAGGCATGGCGCAGCCGCAGGCGCCACCGCTCGTCGCAGCCGTGGGTCATCCTCCATGTCCAGACCGTTCCGGTCCCCTGCCCCTTTTTCCGGCTCAGCTGAATCAACTCATAGTCCTCCTCGATCCAAACCCTCGTGTGCCGATTCCGGGCATCGGCGAGCTTTTCCAGTTCATGCACGGCCCCTGCCCCGGACGTGACGCACAACCACCAGCGAAGATCGGTGTCGTTGGGCGGAGCGTAGAGAAAGAGCCTGGCGTTGGCCCGCCCCTTGCGACGGGCGTACGCCCTTTGGTTCTCGTTCCGATGTACCGCGTAACGGGTCGCAAACTTGCCGGCGAGACGCTGGGCCTTGTCCGCCGGAACCTTCCCGGCAGTGTACAGAAGATAGCCGCGGCTCACGGCATCGAGAATGCGCTGCATCAGTACAGTTTTGTGAATCTGGACGGGTGGATCGTACATGATCGGTTCACTCCTCTCGGGTAGATACCCGGGTATAGCGAACCGTCCGGAAATCCGGCATCGGCCGACTATCAGGAAGGAGCGAGGCTAACCGATTGATCGGACAGTTTGCCTTGAATCTCCCAAGGGTCGATTCAGGACAAACGACTAGGGACTCCTATGAGGGAGACACCAGAGCGATTTTTTTCCCTATACCGGGATAGGAAACCGGTGAGTGTGTACGTCGCACCGACGGACACTCGCCCGGGGGTCGAGTCCACCACCGTAGTTCCGTGGGGGTCTCACCAGCCCCCGGACACCACTGTCACTGCCCCGAAAGGGGCTCGGCCGGAACCATCCGGCCAGACTTGGACCACCAATCCAAGTCGTGCACGCGCCGTAGCTGCATGCCCGTAATTGGGCTGGTGCGGCTGCAACGGGCGCTCATGGCTGCAATGCCATGTTCGACCTAATCCGCCCCGACGGGGCGGGACTGGGCGACGCGGAAACGGGCCAAAGGGGGAACGTGCTTTGTCACGGAAACCGGCGGAACCCTGCTGCGGATGAACGGGTGAGAATCCCGGCCCGGGGGTGCTCGAGAGGGTACAACCGGGACTCGACTGGTGGGCTGCACGCGGGAAGGGAAACCTTCTTGAGGCCGTAAGAGGAAACTTGGAACGGCTGGTACGCCTCGGGGCAACCTGGGACGATCGCAGAATAGCTTAAGCCAGTAACGGCGGCCGCAGAGGTCGCTGTCGAGTGAGTTCGATGATGCCAGTTTCCACCCGAAAGCGTGTGGATGACTGAAGCTGCAAGCACAGACGTCGGTAAGGGAGCTGCCTTGGAGTCCCGGGCCCCTGAAAACCGACCGGTGAGGTGGAAGACACCCCGACGTCTGTGTGAGGCGCTGGCTAATCGCGCGACATTCGTAGCTAACGCGGGAAGGCCTAAGGAATCCTGACCCCGGTAAGGGGCGGGTTCTATGGCTGGGAGCGGTGTGAGTAGACGATAAATCTCATCGGCGATTCAGTCGAAGCCGTGGGAGAGGCGCAAGCCGACCGGGGGGGTGGTACCCCGGTGTCGAAAGCACCAGGCGTGTGCGAAAAGTGACTGGGCGTGGTAGTCCAAGTGGTGGTGAGCGCGTTCGGATACTGCGGGTGGTGCCGCGGGTTGTCCGGGCGCAGCCGGGGTGGTTCCCGGCGACTCGATTGAGCGTTCAACGTAGCGATGAAAGGAGGTCAAATGGTGAAAATCGGCCAGTTGATTCGGGCCCGGCCAGCCTATGGCGCCCCCACCCTGAAGGGTGGGGGCCCGATTCCGCCTGCGGCCAGTTTGGGCGTTGGCCCGGAAAATGCAGAAGCCCACAGCGTAAAGCATAGGCCGCGGTGGCCCTGCGCATCATCATGTCAAGTGAGGCGTGCTTCAATGAGACCGCAACGTGATGCTGCGGAATACAATGGGGCACGAATCTCAACTCCGCCGCCCCCTACATGCTTCAATGAGGCCGCAGCGTGATGCTGCGGAATACCTGCGCAGGTGACCAACCTCCGCCTGAAACTGAACGGGCTTCAATGAGGCCGCAGCGTGATGCTGCGGAATACATCGGTCAGGTTCAGACCGAGGTCGACGCGATGCCGCTTCAATGAGGCCGCAGCGTGATGCTGCGGAATACCGAGCGGATCACGGGCGCGGCGGGGCTCCTGGAATTGCTTCAATGAGGCCGCAGCGTGATGCTGCGGAATACGTTCCTGGGGCCGATTTTCAAAGGTTCCACCCCGATGAGCTTCAATGAGGCCGCAGCGTGATGCTGCGGAATACCGACGCGACCGACGGGCTGCGCGCCGCGATCTCCGTTGGCTTCAATGAGGCCGCAGCGTGATGCTGCGGAATACTAATGGGTCTAAAAAAAGGTTCATCGTAAATTTCCGGGGAAGGCGGCGCGGATTTTCAGGAAGAAGTAGTCGGTATCCCGGAAGCCGTAGGCCATGCGTTTGATGACCTTGATGCGGTTGTTGATACCCTCGAGCACGCTGGTGTGCAGCGGGTGGCGGCAATGGGCCAGGATGCCCTGGAGATACGGTCTCAGGCGCCGGGCAAACTGCATCAGGGGCGCGATGGCGCTTTCCATGGCCCGCTGATACCAGCCTTCCCAGAGTCGTTTGGCGTACCCGGCATGCCGATAGCGCCACAGGCGCTTGAGGTCCTCCTTGAGCACATGGACCGTCATCAGGGCCTGATTCGCCGCCAGCAACTCATCCAGGCGGACCGCCTGCTCGGGCGTCTCCAGGTTCTCCCGGTTGCGCAACAGCAGCCAGCGGGCAGACTTGATGACCTTGCGGGCCGGGCGATCCTTCTTGAGCCGGTTGGCCTCATCCACCCGCACCCGGTCGATCACCTCCCGGCCATACTTGGCCACCACGTGGAACAGGTCGTAGACGACCTCCGCATGGGGACAATGAGCCTGAACCTCCAGATCGAAAGCGGTGTTCATGTCCATCACCACCGCCTTGATACGCCGGCGGGTGGCCTCGTCAAGACCCTCGAAGAAGGGCCGGATGGCCTCGCGGCTGCGCCCTTCGCCCACCCACAGCACCTGGCGACGCAGGGGCTCCACGATGACCGTGGCATAGCGATGCCCCTTGTGCAGGGCAAACTCATCCATGCCCAGGTACTCGATGCCGCGCCAGTCGGGCTCCAGCACCCCCTGCTCCAGCAGGGCCTTGTCGATGGCCTTGACCGTGTGCCAGCCCACGCCATAGAACGCCGCCACCTGCTTCAACGGCATCATCCGGCTCAGCCGCCCGATGGCTTCCTCCAGCCGCCGCGTCACCCGGCGGTGCGCCGACAGCCACTCCAGCGCTTCCAGACGGGGACCACCACAGTGCCCGCACCACAGCCGCCGGCGCGGGACGATCAACACCACATCCCAGTCCAGAATGGGCAGGTCGCGGATGCGCCTGACCGTGGTGTCATGCACCGACCGGCTCTCCTGCCCGCAGCGCGAGCAGCGCATCGTCTGGCCGCGAGGTTCCAACCGGATCAGCAACTTGCCTCGCCCCATCCAGCCTTCACCGGGCCGGTACTCCAGGTCCGCAACCCGGTAGCCCGTCCAGCCACCCAGCTCGCTCAAAGTACCCTTGTCAAACATGGCCCCACCCCCCGTCGTCGCCACAGCGCAACGGTACGGAGCCAGCTTCACCAGCTCAACCTCCCCGGACTTCTGCGATGAACCTAAAAAAACACCGTCACCAGTTGGAATGCTTCAATGAGGCCGCAGCGTGATGCTGCGGAATACAACTCCGTATCGGTGAACGGGGACCGCGTGGTCTGGCTTCAATGAGGCCGCAGCGTGATGCTGCGGAATACCTGGCGCGGCGGACATAGAGCAGTAAGGAGACGAGCAGCTTCAATGAGGCCGCAGCGTGATGCTGCGGAATACCCGCCGTAGGCCAGCATTCCGTGACCGTTCAGCTTGCGCTTCAATGAGGCCGCAGCGTGATGCTGCGGAATACCTACGTCGACGACTACGAGGAGGACTGACCGTGGAAAAGCTTCAATGAGGCCGCAGCGTGATGCTGCGGAATACATGTTGAACCGATTCGCGCACCCGCCCGACCCGTCCGGCTTCAATGAGGCCGCAGCGTGATGCTGCGGAATACATCGTCGGTGGTTCGCCGCCGCCAGGAAAGGAGGGCACGCTTCAATGAGGCCGCAGCGTGATGCTGCGGAATACGATGGCAATCGTCAAGGATGCGAAGGGCATCAAGTTGCTTCAATGAGGCCGCAGCGTGATGCTGCGGAATACGACCGAGGAAAGATTTTATACATCACAGCTTCCCTAGCTTCAATGAGGCCGCAGCGTGATGCTGCGGAATACAGCGGAAGCAAAAGCGGAAGCGGTAGAAGATAAAGCCGCTTCAATGAGGCCGCAGCGTGATGCTGCGGAATACGTTAAAAATTTCGCGCGTTTCGGTTTCGATTGTCGGGCTTCAATGAGGCCGCAGCGTGATGCTGCGGAATACTACAGAGCTTCTTTGCCTCTCAGAATAGCCATTTTGTCGGCTTCAATGAGGCCGCAGCGTGATGCTGCGGAATACCATGAAAGCCGTCCGCGACGTTCACCCATCAACTATAAGCTTCAATGAGGCCGCAGCGTGATGCTGCGGAATACCAACCTGTCTTGATCGGTCAGGTGCTGGAGTGTCGTGCTTCAATGAGGCCGCAGCGTGATGCTGCGGAATACACGAGGGATTCAAAGAACGGCATGGCAACCCTGGCCGAGCTTCAATGAGGCCGCAGCGTGATGCTGCGGAATACGACCAAACGCCATCCCCCACGTGAGCGCGAAAGCGTGCTTCAATGAGGCCGCAGCGTGATGCTGCGGAATACATTGAACCGTGCCACCTCCTGCGCCACGATCTCAGCGCTTCAATGAGGCCGCAGCGTGATGCTGCGGAATACGTCCACCAACTCGTTGATTGCGCTCCATTTCGCCAGGGCTTCAATGAGGCCGCAGCGTGATGCTGCGGAATACAATCATGAAAAAAATCATATCAAGAAAAGAAGCGAAGCTTCAATGAGGCCGCAGCGTGATGCTGCGGAATACGTATATCAATGCCAATGAAGCAATTTGGTGTTGATATGCTTCAATGAGGCCGCAGCGTGATGCTGCGGAATACCCTGGAGAGCGCACGCAAGCGGTACGCATATCCGACGCTTCAATGAGGCCGCAGCGTGATGCTGCGGAATACCATTTGACCCATAATTAGAAAAGGCAAACCGCCTTTAGCTTCAATGAGGCCGCAGCGTGATGCTGCGGAATACCAGGGAAGCGGGAAGCAGGAACCGCATTACTGGCGGGGCTTCAATGAGGCCGCAGCGTGATGCTGCGGAATACGTCTGCTGGTGTAGCGGTTATTGGTTCCCGCACCGTGCTTCAATGAGGCCGCAGCGTGATGCTGCGGAATACAGCGAAACGGAACCAACCCCTCGTCTTTTGACTCGATCGCTTCAATGAGGCCGCAGCGTGATGCTGCGGAATACGGTGCATTTAATAACGTCAATCCACGAACGAGAGGTAGCTTCAATGAGGCCGCAGCGTGATGCTGCGGAATACCGCGTCTCTGACAGGGAAGACTTTGCTGCGAAAAGACGCTTCAATGAGGCCGCAGCGTGATGCTGCGGAATACAGCACGTTGATGGCCCAGCCGCAGAACGGGCACCACTTGCTTCAATGAGGCCGCAGCGTGATGCTGCGGAATACCACCGCCAAGCAGGCGAAGCAGGCGGTCGATGCCGTGCTTCAATGAGGCCGCAGCGTGATGCTGCGGAATACTTCCCTCCCTGGGTATTTTGGCCGGGTGCGCGACGACGCTTCAATGAGGCCGCAGCGTGATGCTGCGGAATACGGATTGAACGTGACCCAGATCTCGGAGTTCTCGCCGCGCTTCAATGAGGCCGCAGCGTGATGCTGCGGAATACCGGTAGGGGCAGACACGGGCGCGCCAGTACGTGCTGGAGCTTCAATGAGGCCGCAGCGTGATGCTGCGGAATACGTCGATCCGCCGGCCGCCCAGCCGTCTGCGTAGGGCACCGCTTCAATGAGGCCGCAGCGTGATGCTGCGGAATACCTGCATAATGGGGAAACATTCCGATCAATTCATCAGGGCTTCAATGAGGCCGCAGCGTGATGCTGCGGAATACCTGGTAGCTCTTGATCACGTCCGAGAGCGGCACCTCAGCTTCAATGAGGCCGCAGCGTGATGCTGCGGAATACAAAAGGTGCCAAAGTAACTCCCCCCTTTGTTTGGTCGCTTCAATGAGGCCGCAGCGTGATGCTGCGGAATACCCGGCGGCAGATACTGCAGCGGTGGCGGCGTTGAAGCTTCAATGAGGCCGCAGCGTGATGCTGCGGAATACGATGTACAGAGAGCACGGCGTGCCTGCAGCCGTAGTGCTTCAATGAGGCCGCAGCGTGATGCTGCGGAATACGTGTTCACGTTCAACTTACAACCGCTAGTACGGCGTGCTTCAATGAGGCCGCAGCGTGATGCTGCGGAATACCCCCGCGACGTTGGACGGCACCTCGACGCGCACCTAGCTTCAATGAGGCCGCAGCGTGATGCTGCGGAATACCTAGTGTTTTGGCTCGCTGACAACATCTGGTTGTCTCGCTTCAATGAGGCCGCAGCGTGATGCTGCGGAATACAGTAATCGGCGGCAGCCCATCAACACCACGCTGTACGGCTTCAATGAGGCCGCAGCGTGATGCTGCGGAATACCTGTATGAATACATGAAGGGCGGTTCAGGTAGTGCCGGCTTCAATGAGGCCGCAGCGTGATGCTGCGGAATACACTCGGTGTAGTATCGACCGGCTTGACGGTTACGGGCTTCAATGAGGCCGCAGCGTGATGCTGCGGAATACTACGGTGGTATATGGCTCGACAATCGCCCCCATAGCACGCTTCAATGAGGCCGCAGCGTGATGCTGCGGAATACGATCAGGGACGCATCGGAAGCGCCGACCTGCTCGACGTCGCTTCAATGAGGCCGCAGCGTGATGCTGCGGAATACGGCGACGAGGAGTTGTTCCCCGGCGATGTTTTGCTTGCTTCAATGAGGCCGCAGCGTGATGCTGCGGAATACCGCATACGTCTACTGGCAGGGCGCGCCGATCGTCGAGCTTCAATGAGGCCGCAGCGTGATGCTGCGGAATACAGCCCGTCCGCAAGTACTGGAAAACAGCCACCGTCTCCCGGACATTGCGAGCGGTTGGGCCGAAAGCGGCGGGCGTGCAGTCGCGATGCCACGGATCGCTGGGACACTGGCTATAAAATTCCATATTTTCAAAGAGCTACTGAACCGCGAGCGCTACCCGGGTTATGAGCGGCACCGCACCCCTCGAAAATCTCCGGCGAGCTTAGACAATGATCGGTTCTCGCACCACCGGATTGAAATCCTTCCCGAGGCTTATCACCCGCGGAACCACGCCGTCGGCTGGTCCAAGATCCAGGAGCAGCACATGGTCGCTTTTATGATGAATGATCTGGTCGAGCGTAGCAACCAGTTCCGCGTGCCGCCTCCGGCTGAGCCGGCACTGGAATACGGATAGCTGGAGCCACTCGCCGTACCCGTGCATGAGTTTGAACACGGCCCTCCAGCGCTTCTGGTCTCCAATATCGTAGGTGACGATGTAAAGCCTCTCCTCCATGGCTTCATCGCGTCAGGAAATTAGGGTACTCAGTCAACTCACCCAGCAGATGGCGCCCCAACAGCCGAGCCTGGATCTCCAACACCCTCCGATAGCTAGCCCGGTAGCCGAACAGCGGATGAGTCACCTCGTGGCTTAAACGCCGCTCGAAGGTCGCAATAAACCGCTTACGTCCATCCGCGCTCAGAGCGACGCTGCCTGCGGCCGAAACAAAGTCGCTTGGGCGGACCTCACCGTTATTGATTGCGGTGAGTACGCTGGAATCGGCCAGTAGCGGGCGAAACGGCTCCATCATGTCAAGGCTCAGAGCCGGACGACCATAGCGAGGTTGGTGATAGAAGCCGCGGTAGGCATCGAAACCTACGGCAGTCAGGACCACTGAAAAGACGCGCGTCAGCATAGCGTACGCGAATGAAAGTAACGCGTTTACAGGATCGGTCGGTGGTCTACGGTTGCGCCGCGAAAAGTCGAAGGAGAATGAGCTCGAATCGCCTTCCGGCTTGATCATCTGGGAGAACGATCCAAAATACCGCGAAGCGGCAGCGCCTTCCACTCCCAACAGCGTCTCGAGATTACTCGCCCGCAAAGCGGCTTCCGCATCTCGTTTCAATAGCGCGAGTACCGAATCAACCGATTTTTCTCCGCGCCAGTTTCGCCTGAGTAGCGTTCGACAGTTCAGAATCTTGGCGCGCACCAGATCGCGAGCCAGATGCAGGCAGGCCCGGCTGTCGAAGCTAGCACGGTACTGTGCGGTCCGCAGCTCCACGTTCTTGTGCCCGGTACCGATACTGTGGCCAAGGAACCAGCCACCGTAGGAATACCAGGTAATCGGAATCCCGCGGCGCATGAGCTCATGCAGCGTCGGCGTCGTGACATAGACGTTACCCATCACCACGAGCTGGGACACCTCCGGCAGCCTGGCCGATGCGGCCTTTTCGTCGTCCACCGTGATCTCCAGGGTTTCCCCTTTCCTCGCGACTTTCGCGCGATTGGCCTGGACATAGAGCGGAAGGCTCTCGTCCCGCCCGACCGCCATCGGACGTGGTTCCAGTTTTCCGCTGTGCAGGAAGTTGACCTCATCCGGAAGACAGATGGACACCAGCGAGCAGCGTGGGCACTTTGGGCTGTCCTGAAGTGGTGGCGGAACTTGCCCGCCAGCCGCTATAAGTCGGAGGCCGTCGACCGCCGCCATGGTCTGAATGCGTAACTCCTCGTCGAAGACGACACGGACACGCTCGCGGGATCCGGAGAAATAGAGTACGCCTTCGGGGCACGCGTAACCGTGTTCCTCGAGGATCAAACCCTGGATGCAGAGCTGAACCCGCTCCGGGTCGTAGGCGCCTTTGGCCACGTGCGGGCGCTTGCCGCGCTTGTAATCCACAGGCGTGACGGTGTGACCTTCCGATTCGACCAGATCCATCCTGGCAATCAAGCCGAGGCGGTTTGAGGAAAGTGTGATGGAGCGGGCGTGCAAGCGCTCGGCCGGATCGCCGCTGGATTCGGGGAGCCGTCCACCTGGGCGGTCCACGCGGCGGTGGGCATGACGGCCCTCAACCGTATCACCCGAGTCTGCCCACTCCCCCTGTACCCATTCGAGGTAAGCGAGCCGCGGGCAGTATTCGTACTCGTTGACCATTCGGGCCGGCAACAGCGGCATGTCCCCGGAAAGGTCCGGGAACGGCATGGGGAGTTCCCCCTGGCGCGGTTCGTCCATCGGCGCTCCCTCTTGGCGAGATGGCTTCCATATCCCTTCCCCGTAATCGACACGCCTGGGCAGGCCTTAAGATCCGATTGCGGGGATCCGACGGCCACACGCAGACGGGCTCGGCATACAAGACACGGCGCGCGCCCCCGACACAACCGCAATTCCAGCCTCGTGGCCATGAGGACGCACCAGCGATCTCGCCCCTCCGACGCGATACCGTCGCGAATGCGTGTAGAGGGCGAGCAAATGCGCGGTTGGCCTGCCCGATTTTCTGCCTGGGATTCGCCGTCTTCCATGAGTTCTCCTACAGGTGGGAATGGAACGCCACAACGCCTCGGCATTGCGAACGATCGGGCTGCCGGTGATCATGACCTGTTTCGGGTCGCCGCCCAGTACGAACGGGCGCCCGCCGGTAACCCGAAGCCTGAACGGCGATTCGCGAAGTCGGCAGCGATATACCACCGCCATTTCCGGACCAGTCGGCAACGGATGCAGGGGGACGCCAAAGCAAGGCACCAAACGGAATACCAAATAAAACCATCATGTTGTATTGATGCCCCTCGCCCCACCCGCTCACGGCCGGTATAGTTTGCTACATTGTGCTACATATGCTACATTCGGCGCATGGAAAAGGTCATCAATCAACGGGAGTTGCGTAACGCCTCCGCAAAGGTGTTGCGCGAGGTGCAGGCGGGGCGGACGATCATCGTCACCCGCAACGGCGTCCCCATCGCCGAACTGCGGCCGATCCAGCCGCGCCGGTATGTGCCCCGGGCGACCATCGCCGAGGCCGCCGCTCGGGCACCCCGGATCGACGCCGAACGCTTTCGCGCCGATCTGGACGCAGTGATCGATCCATCGGTCGATGGCTGAGCCGAGCCGCGGCCTGCTGGATACGTCGGTGGTCATCGACCACGACGTAATCGACGCATCCCTGCTTCCGGACGAATCCGCCATCTCCGCCGTGACGCTCGCCGAACTCGCAGCCGGGCCGCACGCCACACGCGATGCGGATGAGCGCGCCCGCCGCCAGGATCGCCTGCAATGGGCCGCGGCGACCTGGGATCCCCTGCCCTTCGATGCCGATGCCGCGCGCATGTACGGCCGCGCCTTCGCTGCCGTGCGCGCGGCGGGCCAAGCGCCCCGCGCCCGCCTTGCCGACCTGCTCATCGCCGCGACCGCTGCGGCCAACGGCTTACCGCTCTATACCCGCAACCCGTCCGACTTCGCCGCCCTCGGAAAACTCGTTCGGGTCATTCGCCTCTAGTCGTCGCTGCCGCGCCTATGGAAAAACTGCCGCTACAAACTCACAGCTCTCCCGATACCAAAGTCCTTTGCCATCTCGTGGATGGCTTGGTAACCGTGTGCTGCCTCCGCCACAAAACAGCGGCGAAACGCAATAGGTGGCTAAGAACATGCGCTTCAAACATCCCCTAACCGAGCAGGTGCATGAGCTGGCTATTCCAAACCTCCAGATCAAAAGTTGCTCAGGTATCGCCGACAGGAACGAAAAGCCCAAGGCCAAAGTGGCAAGCGAACCCAAGGGCTAGCGGTCCTTCCACAGGCTCCGGAAAACTAAGGCGCCAGAAGCTGCCCAATCGGTCGGGTTGCGTGAAGCCGCGTCGGTTGCGGAAGCGCCGGAAATGAATCGGGCGTCGTTCCCGGTTCTTGCCCACCTCCACTTTATCGAACGATTCCAGAATCGCCGGCTCGGGCAAGCCGCGCTCGCGGCATTCGCGTTTGATCTGCGCCACAACCCCAAAATGCTTCTTGACGTGCCAGGGATGCAGGTACGGCGTGACGGACTCCCAAACCCTGCTGGGTTGTGTCAGAGTGTTCGCGATTCCAGTACCGCCGATACTCTCCAAAACCAGACGCCACTCGCCACCGTCTCGACTCCATAGCCTTCTGACGCTTTCGACAATCCGCTGCTGGTCAGCCTCCATGCCATCCGGCACGTGAACCACCACGCGGTCGATGCGCCCGTCGTGGTTGCTGTCCCAGGGCAGGTAAAAGGCGTGTCGATGACGATTGCCTTCAGGCATTTCATGACCTGAGAGAATGGCCGGCACCTTGTCTTCGCCGCATATGCGCTTCGCCTGACTCATGACCGCCATGCGCATCAGCTCGCCGATGCGTAACGCCTCCTCCACTCGGGGCAAAGGTTTGCCGACGACAATAAAACTCCCGGTGGTGGCATCGGGGACCTGTATGCGAGGCGTGGCGTAGCGCGGCCGAAGTGCATCGACAGGGCGCACGTAGCTGACCCTGCGTGCGGCGGGCGGCTGGCTCCAGCCCTGCTTGCGCAGTTCCGCTGTATCCACGCTGAGCGCGTGAAGCAATCCTTCAGGAAGCGTCGTTTCCAGCTTCTTTGCAGACTTTTTGTCGGCAAGAAACCTCTGGCGCAGTGACTGGTATTCGTTCGGCGACAAGGGGGCGTAGAGGGTTACAGTTTCACCTTTCAGCTCGCCGGTTCCGGTATCCAGCGGCGTTGCGTCGGGCTTACAGTTGACTTCCGGCGCATCGGTGAGGCGCTTTGCCTCCACCCAGGATTCAGCGCGACCAAGGTAGCCCATGACGAACAACAGCTCGTCCAGCAGATCAACTTGGTCCTTGGAAAGCTCTGCATTCGGCCAAACCACGGTCAATGCCTCGTCACGTTTGACACCTGTGAACGCGTCCAAGACCAGCGACGTCTTATCAGTCGCGAACTGCGGCATGTAATGACGAGTATGGCTGTGACTCGCCGTGGGTAGCCCGTATTCAGGCAGCTCCTGCGTCAACGCTTCGATCAGGCCTAGCAGTGCGGCTTCGCTATACCTTCCGCTGTATTTGACCTTGCAATGCCAAGTGGCAATCAGCCCGCGAAGGATCCGCCATGGTTCCGGCGGCCATGCCACGGCGCCTTCGTTGACATGCCGGTCCCAGGGTGTGGCATGGTAGCGTCCCGCGGGAAAGGTGAAGGACAAGGCGAGCATGATTCAATCCTCCTTGTCTTCGTTATCACTGCTATCATCGTCAGCACTCCCTCGCGCCTTCTTGCCCTTTTTCGCCCTGCTGCCACCGGTGTATACCACAGTGGTAACTTCAAACCTCGCATCGGGTTTAGCGACGCTGATCAAGCCGGGAAGCACCTGCTCGAGATCGGCCAGGGCCGGTAACTCGAAGCCCGTCGGGCGTTGAATTTCAATGCCGTCGCATTCCAGATCGCAGGCCGTGCGCAGGCGTAGGCCATACTCCAGGAAGGCGCGGATCTTATAGAGCGCGAGCGCAACCAAAAGTGTATATACCGATTCCGGTAGCCCATAGCCACGCAATTGTGCCAAGTCGAGGTTGAAGTAGGCAAAAATCTCCGACGATACGAATTCATCACGCGAAAAGGGTACATTACCAAAGCCCTTGGACGTATCCCCGGATGGATTCACTGAATTATTTTTCACGCCGCCGCTTGCAGCAACCTTACTGTTGCTGGCTTCAATGAACGCCGATAACGCCCGTGGCAAACGCAGCCGACCCCCAGCCAATTCCTTCTTAGCTAAGAACACGCCGTGCAATAACGCGTTAATATCTAACGCCATTAAGGTTCGCGCGAGTTTACGCAAATCCACCAAGCCTTCTTCCATGTCCGCCAGTCCAGCCTTGAGTATGTCGAACACGGTCCTATCCTGTCCCTCGAGAATGTAGGGCGAGTTGATTCGGTGCGCCTCCTGAACTGAGTTAGTCAATGGCTTACCGTCCTTGTCGGTAACCTTGATGACGGACAGGCCTTTGAGCGGCCTGACCCAGTCATCCGCCACCTTATCCCAGCACACGGCCTCCATGCGATTGGCCATACTCTGTGCGGATTCCACCAGCAGCATAGGGGTGCCGTCGGGACCTTCGTACTGCGCGGCACCAATTTCCGGAAAGCCGGTAGGCTGGAAGCGCGTCCCCTGCAGGGGCCTCAACTTAGCGCGGAGCAACAGGCGCGGGGCGTTGTTGAGGGCGGAAAGATTGAGGCTCATGATATGTCTCCTTCGTGGTTCAGTCTCACGCAGTTTCGGCATCAGATCGCGCGGGTGCCAGCACGTCGCGCGCGAGCGTAGCACTGGCACCATAACGGAGTGGAATCAACAGCGCGGCAGCGGTCCTTTGAAAAGAAATACTGTCTTCCCTCGCGAGGTCATCGACTGGGAAAATGGGCGCAAGCCCGGAAGCGCGCAGCCGCCGCCAAGCGGTCTGCACGGCGCGGTTGCAGTGGTTACCCGCGGCAAGCTGCGCCAGCATGTCGGTAGGCATGGGTAGGTGTATGTCTACCGGCAGATGGCACAGCGACCGGAGGATGCGATCCGGCGTCAGGCTCAGTTTCAGCAGGGCGAAGGCGGCGGGAACGGCACCCGGGCCGGCCCCGTACTCGATGTCGCGCGGAATCTCGCAGAGCGAAAGCCCCGGCAGTAGCGCCGCGATGCGTTCATCCATGGCGTCATCGCGCAGGAAAGCGTTGATATCTTCTAGCGTGACGCCGGCGACGCTGTCGAGCGGCTTGTCCCGCATGTCCCGTTTCTTCGCAAGCCACAAACGGCGTTCGAGAAGGGCGCGCAACGTATCGATAAGCCGACCTTTCTGTCCCGTGTAAATTCGGACTTTTCCGCTGGCGTCCGGTGTCATCCACTGCGCGTACTTGCACTGTATCGGGAAAAGCTGCGCGCGCAGCGGCAACGGCTCTTCGCCGACGCCCCGTAGCCCGGCCAGCGCCTTGGCGATGCGAAAGGCGGGGGTGCTGTCGTCGGCGGCTGCGACCCATCGTTCGGAGAGCCTGGGAATGGGCCTCACCGCCTCGCGCGCTTTGGCACTGTTCGACAGGGCAAACTGGATTTGTCCCAGTAGCACCAGCAGCGATTGCAGATCCGCCTTGCTCTGTTCACGGCCCGTAAGAGCAAAAAGTCGGTCTTCTAACCGCTTACGCAGCAGCGGAAAACGGTTGGCAGCGTTGTCCCCTTGGGCAAAATTGCCAAATGCATCGAGCCAGCCCTTGCGATCGAGATCGGTCAAGACCCAGCTCTCATGGGCAACCTTTGGCGGTTCGAACCGACCTAAGTGCGTTGCCACGTAATAACCTCGTCCCCGGCGCTCGTAGAAGCCAAAGCGGTTAAATGCGGATATGCCGCGCTCTGCGCCGAGTAACGATACGGCTTCCAGCATGTCGATGCCGCTACGCGCCTCACGCCTGCCTTTGGTGACGCGGCCTTCTGCAAGTAGCGCGACAACTTCGGCAAGCGTTGCTGCACTATCCCAGAGAGGCAACCAGAGTTCTGGTCGCGCACTCTCTTTCGAAGCTAGGCTGCCGCTGCCCGCAAAGCTTGGTGCCACGGAGAACGGAAAGCTCGGACGACCGGATGCCGTTGATTCGAGCCTTTTGGTCGTAAGCGGGGCGAACAGAATCGCGCCTTCAATGGCAAGCACACTGTCCCAGATGTTTCCGCTTGATTCACCCTCGAAGCCCACGCCCATGTTGGCACCGCCCGTTGCAAACGGGTCGAGAAATCCGATGTTCGATGAAGACTCGCGTGGGCTGGTGTCAGCGAACAGGCTGTTGCCAAGTAACAGCGCGGCTAGCGATGTTGGTTCGTCCGTATTCTCGTTGATCAATTCTAGCAGGTAGCCGACGTGATTGATGGAAAAATCCATGCTACCTTCATTTCCGCCCGAGCCGAGCAGCGAGCTGGGGGTGTGATCATCGCCCGCCAAGGCAAAGCATGCGTCGATCCAAGGCAGTATGGCGTCGTCGAGTTCGTTTCGAAGTGCACGCAACAGCGTGCCTTTCAATTCGGTTTCTTGGCGTTTGATCGCGGACAGTTGGTCTGCACCTGCCTGGTCGAGCTTTTCCGCCTTCTTGAGTGCCTCTAAACGTTTGCGATCAGCGCGAGTCCGGTCCAGTTGTTGGATCACCGACACCTTCCGGATCGCAGAAACAACCTGTTGATACGACTTAAAGCGTTTTCCGGCGGCATTCTCGATGCGCCCGAGGATGATGGCACCTTTGCGCCTTGACTCTTGTCCGTCCTCACCTTCGAGGAAGCCTGCTCGACCGCTCCAAGGTGAGATGATCGGCGTCGGCGCGTACTCATGCAGGAAGAACCGTTCGATAGCCGTACGATCCAGCGCAGTGCGCAGCACGAAGCGGTCGCCACGCCAGAAGCCTCGCGCCTTCGGATCGCGAGTCGACAACAGGCGCAGCACGCCCAGGGCCTTCAGGTAACTGGCCAGCGGCGTGGGTGTGCAGCCGTCGAGCACGAGATCGTTACGGGAGGTATCGCTCCGGTACCCGGCCTGTGGTTCTTGCAATCCCTTCGCCGCGCCAAGTGCGGCGGCTTGTCGCGGCATCGCCTGCAGGCGTTCGGACAATTCCGTCAGTTGGTCGAGCGCTTCCAGGCGCTGGCGTACGGTCATGCATCGCGCTTGCCGGAGCTGCTCGCGGCGGCTGCCATCGAACGTGGTCTTGCTCCAGTCGATGGAGCGTTGGTTGTCACTCATCGGGATTCTCCTGCAACCACTTGAGGTGCTGGATGTCGTCCAGGTCGCGCGGGCGGGCAGCCGCTTGCTTCATGCGAATCAGGGTAGGGATGGACACAAAGCGCACGTAAATGCCCGGCAACAGTTCGCCACACAGGGCGATGTCGTATTCTTCTGCGAGATCGAACGGTTCGTAGACGAATACGTCCACCGAGGTGCCAGGGAAGGCGTCGCTTTGGAAATTGAGCACCTGCATGCCCTTTCCTTCCCGCCAGCGCTGGCGTTGTTCCGGTCTGGCGAAGGCGTCCGCGTCGATCGGCACGGTGGGGCGATAACCGATCCCTGCCAGGGCTTGGAACGCTTGGCGGATATTGGCGGCATCCAGCGCGATCACCAGATCGATGTCCATGGTCAAACGGACGTAGCCGTGCGCGTTGACGGCGAGACCGCCGGCCACGAGGTAGCGTACCTGTGCGGCATCCAGCGCCTTTGCGACTGCGTCGAAGGCAGCGAGCTTCACGGCTGCTGCTCCTCAGCCGAAGCGCGCCAGTCGGCCAAGCGCACCAAGGTTTCCAACCACGCCAATCGGAACGGACCGTGGTGATCCAGCAGGTTCAGGCTGCGCTCGGTCCAGGAAGGTCCTTGCTCGCCTTCGCCGATTTCCATCAGCGCAAGCTTGAGTGTGGTTGCATTGCTGTGCTCACCATCGAAACCCAATGCGGGCAGGGCGTCACCTTCCCAGATACCACGTGCGAAGCGCTTGACGCCATTGCCCGCTTCTTCACCAGGCATAGCGCGCAGGCTCATGCGCACCTTGCCGTGGTGGGCCAGAATCAGGTAGGCGATCAGATCAGCATCGGGTTCACCATTGTGCTGGGCCAACCAGCCGAGCATGGAGGCCAGTTCGTGACGGAAGAACTTGCGACTGTGCCGACCATTGCAGGGCGATTTGGCGAGAAAGCCGGCAGGCGCCTTGTCGCAAGCATGCATGGTGGCGTCGAAGATTTCGTGCGCTTTGCCGAGATCGTGCCAGCGTCCGGCACGTACAACGATGCCGCGATGTGATGTCTCACCCACCGCCAAGCATAGTTTGTCAGCTTGGGCAGCCACGTGGCTCAAATGATCGGCCAGTGGCACTGGCTTGTTCTGATATGAACGCCAGTCTTCGGAAAAGGCGTCTTCTTCGGGTACCTGTTCGACCTCAATGGCGGAAACAGGTGTTTTTAATGCCGGATCGAAGCCAATATCTCTGTCATAACCTCCGCTTACCGAATGTGCGAGCAAGATCATCCCGGGACGAGGATCGCGTATGAGCTTCGCCCATCGGCGGTCAAGCATATCCCAGCACCAAAGAGTAACGTCTTTGCGCTTGGCGAATTCCCTGGCTTGGCTTAGAGACGCGGGACATAGGTCTCTGCGACTAGGCCTGCCTTGCGGTTCTGGGGTGTTCGGATCGTTCCCGAATTCGCGCCAGAATACTTGCACGCTGGGCGTTCCGGTGTCACGGATGTAATCGGAAACGTCCACGTCGAAGCCGGACAGGTCGGGCTCGGTATTGAACAGGTCGAGCAGATCCTTGCGGCGCAGCACGGCGGTGAGCAGTCGCGCCGTATCGGTGGGCGGAAGGTGTTGCGGACAAGCGTTATCAAGCCCATTCAGCTTGTCACGCGCAATGGATAGCGCTTCGCGCTCGTAGGGAAGCGACAAGCCCTTGTCATCCTCGATATCCACCCACAGGATGCGCGCGCCTGTCGCATTGTGCTCTCCATATCGATTGCAGCGACCGAAGCGTTGCACCATGGAAGGCCATGGCGCCAGCTCGGTCACCAATATTTTTGAGGAAATGTCCACGCCAGCCTCGACGGCCTGTGTGGCGACGACGATGCGGTCTACATTATCGTCATCGCGCAGACAGCTCGCTTGCTCGGAACGTTCGGCGGCTCGGAACCGGGCATGGACCAGAAGATCAGCCTTGTCCGGCCGGCTGTCACGCAGCAGCCGAAACAAGCGCTGCGCCCGTTCGACGCGATTAACGATGACCAGCGTTTGCGTAGCGGGATCGTGCGCTTGCAGCACCAGGTCGCGCAGGTTCTCCAGGTACGTTTGCAACCCCGCCTTGTTGCCGGCGTCCTGCGACAGCGAAATATCGGCTTTCGCAAGCGACTTCTGCGCCTGCAGCCGGTCACCGGCCTGCTGCCGGTCTTCGTTCCCGATTGCGTGCGTGATAAGCATATCTATGTGGGGCTGAAAGTCCACCGTGCCCAGCCAGTCGCGATTCAGCGTGGCGGACACCCAGAGCGTACGACTGTTTTTGGCAAGTGGAAAATCGCGGCGGAAGGCCTCCAATTGAGCAGAAGTGACCAACCCCGCACCCATCAACTGAACTTCGTCAAATACCCACAGCGCATCATTGTGCAACAGCGCGAAGTGGACGGGCCATTGGTGGCGGCTCATACCATAGCCGCGCATCAGGGCGCGCGAGAGCAACATATCCTGCGTACCGACGATAATGGCGTCTTCTTCTGGATAGCTCGTCCATTCGGCCTTGCGGGCGTGCTCATCGCCGCCCATCAGAACGTTGATGCTGATCTTTTTTTCACCGGGCTCGCCGCATAGATCGAGGTGTTTCAGCCAGCTCTTTATATTGGCCACTGTCTGTTCTACCAGCGCGCGCATGGGCAGGCAGTAGACCAAACGGCGCGGAGTTTGAGGATCGAGTCCGCCGCCGCGCGCACCTTGCCGCCAGCCACGCTTCCATATCCAGGAAAGGACCACCGCCGCGGTTTTTCCCATGCCGGTCGGCACGTCTAGCAGATGCGGCCATGGCTCTTCAGCTAGACGACGTTGGTAAGAGTATGGCTCGAACGCCCGATCGCCGGATTTGCCATATGCTTCGTTGAAGAAATCGTGAAATGCCATTTGCTGTGGCCTATTTCGCTACTTCATGCAATTCATCACGTTATGCCGCTCGCGCGAAGAACCCCACCACACGCCCCCCATGGGCCCGCTGGCGTCTCAGAGGGTCGCCTGATCCTGCTCGCTCATTCCAACAAGTGATCCACCCAAGATGGCGGGGGCCAGGCGTGCGCGGGATCCTTCTCCATACCGACGCCCAGAACCTACCAAAGGGGTGGTAGTCGCGACCTCAAACACAGCTCCCCCGATTTATACCACCCCCGGTGGCTCACCGGTTGAGCTTGTGGGGGTGCACTCCTTGTGCGACAGGCGAGTACGCTCACTTCAGCACCCTCGGCGCCAAATCCGGCGGCAGCACGCGCTCCGCGGGTGCCGCGCTGCGGGACGTCTATCGCGCGAGTGGCCGCTGTCTGCCGGGCGGCCCGCCGCAGTTCTCGGGCGAGCAAGCGTGCGCACCGGCGATACAGCAGGTTTAATAAACGATCGGCTTCGCAGCCAGCATCCGGTCGATAGGCAACCCGTGCTCCCGGTCATCGGCGAAGTCGCTTTGGTATAGGCTGCCCCCCGGGTGGCGATCTTCCCGACCCAGATGTGGCGCTCGCCACAGATCCCGCTCTCCGGGTACCGGGGTTCGGGCACGCGGCCCTGGCTGCCGAAGGTCCGAATGGCGTGGAGGTGGCAGACGCCCCAAGTCCCGATCGCCTGCAGCGCCCGGCGCAGGCGACCAAGCTTTATGCATCGCCAGACCGACCGCTCGAGGTGCTCTAGGGTCACCAGAACTCGGGAGGATTCTGCGCTCACGCCGCTTCGGGTCCGGCCGGACGGGGTGGATGCGGGGCAGTGCCGTAGCGAGCCGCCGCGCGGCATAGCCGCTCCGCGACGATGCTTCTCAACGAATCCGGGGCCAGGACCTCGACATCGGGGCCGTACTTCAAGATATCCATCAGAAGCTCGCGCGCATCAGAGTACGGAACCTGGAGTTCGTAGCTCTCTCCGACCCATCGCCCAATCTGGTCCGGGTGCCAGTTCTCATCGGCAACCCAGCGGGCACGCTCCGGCGTGAACCGGAGAACTGCCCAAGCACTCGCCTCGCCGGTAAAAATGCCGAAGCTGGCCCCGAGATGACGGTCGAGCGTAGCTTCCTCGACTTTGCGCACGGCCTGCCCGGTGTCGGCGGCCGCAAGGACGCGATCCAGGGAAAATGTCCGTAGTCCACGGGCCCGTTCACACCAAGCGATCAGGTACCAGTTGTCGCGATAGTGGAGCAGCCGGTAGGGGTGGATCCGCCGCCGGCTGACCGCCTCGCGTTCGCGGCCGTGGTACTGAATTTCGAGCGTATGCCCGCTCAGCACCGCGGCGGACACGCGCCCGAAGATTTCGTCATCTACCTGGCGCCGGGCGAAGGGGCGGAGCAAAACGCGGGAGCTGACGAGATCCGCGGTATGACCGCTCTGCTCAAGCAACCCGCGGATACGCGCCTTGAGCGGACCAATATAAGGACCAAGAAGGCCCGGCTGCACCGCATCCAGCAATTGCTCGCTGGCAAGGAGCGCGTAGAGCTCGCTGTCGTTGAACCACAGACCGGGGAGTTGAAACTCCGGTGCGTCGGGCTCATACCCGTAGCCGTTACGCTCGCGATCGTAGCGGATGGGGGCACCCATGAAATCGCGCAGATACGCAATGTCGCGCACCACCGTGGCGCGGGAAGCATCCAATTCCTCCATGAGCCTGCGCATCGAAACCGTCCGCCCCCTGGCGAGGACGGCATGCAGCCGGTAAATGCGCTCCGCGCGGTTCATGCCGCTTTGACAATGACCCTTTCGTGCAGATCAAGGATCAGGAAAGTGAGATGCCGCCCAGGATCAGCGTGATCCCTCCGATACTTATGCTTGTTATGCCCCATATAAGCTTAGTGACCGATAGTCAGCGTCAAGGATACCGCCAAAATCAGATCGAGTCATTCTTCCCACCGCTGACGGGAAGCCGACGCCGGCGCATGTCTACGACCGAGATCCCGACCTCGGCTTGGGGCAGGGCATAGGTCCCCTGCGCCGAGCTGAACCTCGAGCGCTTCATCGTCCCCGCCTCTCTCCGTCGATGGAGGGCCCCAGATCGCAACCCTGGGCGGATCTAAACTGTCGCCGATTTATGAGGTAACGTCACAAAGTGTTGTTGCGGCGGCGCGACCTAACCCGCACCGGCCACCACGGGCCACGTCCTCGCCGAGCGGAATGCCCGTGCTTGGTTTATTGTGTATGGAGCCGCATCGGCAACGGGCGAACGCACCGCGTGACGGCGAAACCGGCGGAGGGCATCCGGGATTCGATGTGGAGATTTCTTACCTCGAAAGCGAACAGGAGGGCTTCCAATGGGTCCTTTTGGGTACGCCGCAATCGCAATCACCATCACATTCGCGATTTTATGGTTTGTGGCGGAGCGCCAACACGAAAGATCCCGGCGACGAAAACGATAAACGATTCCGCGGGACGCGCTGCCGAAGCTGTCCCTCCAAACGCGGGCGTGGGAATCGCGAATGGCGCTCGGCTGTGATGGGCTTCGACCGCCCGACCGAATTGGATAGCGACTACCTGGAGTGTTCCGAATTCCGAGGCCGGCCGCGGCGGCGCGGGCTCGCAGGCGCTGCAGAGGCAAACTGGGTGCGAAGCCACGCGCGGAAGGACCGCGCCTCCCAGTAGACCCGGCGCCCCCCGCCGAGACGTCTTGGCGGGGGGAGCTCACCGCGCCGAACGCGCGTTTCGAGGGTGCGTTCGGATATACTTAGGATTCGTTGCAGGTCCTGTTTCGTCAGCAGGGGCTTGTCTTCGATCATGGGTCATCTCCGTTGAAGCGATTGGGGACGACCTGTATAGGGAATGGCGAGCGAATTGAGGCGGGGCCGGCTCCTTCCTGAGTGGAACACTCAGGTTTGCTCCAATTTGCTCCACTGCCGCGCCACTCCCCTGCGGATCGGTGCGGCGGGTTGCGGTTTGATGCGGTATAAGTTATTGACTTTGCAAATGTTATTTGTAACCTGTTGATCGACAATGAGGGTTTATAACCAATTGGTTTTATGATAGTTTTTTGCAGGGGTTGGCGTAAATTCGGCGAATACGATTCACACGGCAGGGGTCGCTGGTTCGATCCCAGCATCGCCCACCATCCACCCCCTGTCAGGCCCCGGCCCGCGCCCGGCCCGCGCCCCTTCGGCGCAACGGCCGATCGCCAGCCCCGCCCCCCGGGGGCACCTTCCGTCAGCGCGCGCCCTTGCCGAACAAGACCACCTCGGCGGTCTGCAGCAGGATGAGGATATCGAGCAGCAGGCTGTGGTTCTTGACGTAGTAGAGGTCGTACTGGAGCTTCTCGGTGGCGGCGCGCTCCGAGGCCCCGTAGGGGAAGCAGAGCTGCGCCCACCCGGTGATGCCGGGCTTCACGCGGTGGCGCTCTGCGTAGTATGGCAGGCGCTCGGTGAAATCGGTGACGAACTCCGGGCGCTCGGGCCGCGGGCCGACGAAGCTCATATCGCCCCGCAGGACGTTGAGGATCTGCGGCAGCTCGTCGATACGGTAGTGGCGCAGGATCCGACCCACGCGCGTGATGCGCGGGTCGTCCTCCCCCGCCCACTGCGCACCGCCGACCGCCTCCGCGTCCACCCGCATGCTGCGAAACTTGAGGACGTGAAAGGGCTTGCCGTCCTGGCCTACCCGTATCTGCCGGTAGAAGACCGGTCCGCGATCCCCCACGTACACCGCCGCGGCGGCGATGAGCATCACCGGCCAGGTTAAGGCGAGCAGGAGCAGGCTCGCGACGACGTCGAAAAACCGCTTGGAGAGTTCGCGCACGGTGCTTTGCTGGAACCCGTCGGAGAATACCAGCCAGCTCGGATTGAGCAGATCGATGCGTACCTTGCCGGTCTCGCGCTCGAAGAAAGTAAGGATGTCGACCACGTCGATCCCGTTGAGCCGGCAATCCAGCAGTTCGTGCAGAGGGAACCCCTTGCGCCGGTCGTTGACGGCGACGACGATCTCGTCGACGCGGTGGCGGGCGGCGAACTCCGCGAGGGGCATGTCCGGGTGAAAGATCCGTTCCGCCTCGACGACGTCCTGTTCGCCTTCCACATGCACGAAACCCACGATGCGGAATCCGCGCTGGTCGGCGCGCCGGCGCAGGCGGGTGATGGAATTGGCCTTGGCGCCCGCGCCGAGCACGAGCACACGCCGGCGCAGGGCGCCGGGATCGAGCAGGGCCCCGAAGAACAGGCCGCGGATGGCGAGGATGCCCGCGAGCGAGATCGCAATCGTCAGGGCCAGGGCGCCGCGACCGAGAAACAGCGAGGGAAACACGTAGAACAACACGACGAGCACCACGACGCCCAGCGCGAACCCGGCCAGCACGCGCAACAGCACGCCGAGCAGCCCCTCGCGGTAGCGGGCGTGATACAGGCCCACCGCGGCGAGGCTCAGTACCATCACCAGGGCGTAGGCTGCCGCCCGCGGCGGCAGCGGCCCGAGGCTGGTGCGGATGACCTGCAACTCCGGGAAGAAACGGATGTAGGCGCCGACGTAGACCGATACCGCGAAGACGAGCGCCTCGACGCACATCAACACCAGGATCGGCACCCGAACGTAGTGCCGGAAAAGCCGGATGGTCCCCACAGTATTCTCGCTATCCCTGGCCGGTTCGGTCCCGATCCGGCTGGAACCGCCCGGCGTGGCTGCCGCCGTCCGATCGGGGACCTCGCGCACCCGCCGTAGGGCCTTGGGCCGCGCCCCCGTCCCTCCCTGGTTCGGCGACACCTCCGATTATACGATCACTCCGTTCCAGACGACAACGCCGTCGAGCGGGGGACGTCGAAACCCTCCGGCGTATTCCGCATGCGCGTCGCGAACCCTCGCTAAGGCGCCGTCGGTCGGGTAAAATGCCGCATCCATGTCGCCGTCGCTGCGACCACGGAAGGGGGCGCCGCAATCATCGCAGCCCGCGGGCGGCTTCCGGTAAACCCTGACAGGCAACGGGACACCCCATCATGCTGAACGTCGAGGACGCGCGCGTCGGAGTCATCGGGCTGGGTTACGTGGGCCTGCCGCTCGCCGTCGAATTCGGGCGTCGGTTGCCGACGGTCGGCTTCGATATCGACGCGCGGCGCATCCGGGAACTACAGGACGGTCGCGACCGCACCCTCGAGGTCACCTCCGAGGAGCTCGCCGCCGCCCGCCAGCTCACGTTCAGCGCGAAGACCGCCGATCTGGCCGGGTGCAACGTCTATGTGGTCACGGTCCCGACCCCGATCGACCGCCACAAGCGTCCGGACCTGCGCCCGCTCGAATCGGCCAGCCGTACGGTGGGCGGCGCGCTCGCTCCCGGGGACGTGGTGATCTACGAGTCGACGGTCTATCCCGGCGCCACGGAGGAGGTGTGCGTCCCCATCCTCGAGGCGGAATCGGGCCTGCGGTTCAATCGCGACTTCTACGTGGGCTACAGCCCGGAGCGGATCAATCCCGGCGACAAGGAACACCGCGTGACCTCGATCCTAAAGGTGACTTCCGGATCGACGCCGGAAGCGGCCGACTTCGTCGACGCCCTCTACCGGCGGATCATCACCGCCGGTACCCACCGCGCCGGCAGTATCCGCGTCGCCGAGGCGGCCAAGGTGATCGAGAACACGCAGCGCGACGTGAACATCGCACTCATCAACGAACTCTCGCTCCTCTTCCACCGTCTCGGCATCGACACGCATGAAGTCCTGGAGGCCGCCGGGACCAAGTGGAATTTCCTCCCGTTCAGACCCGGCTTGGTCGGCGGCCACTGCATCGGCGTCGATCCCTACTACCTCACGCACAAGGCGCAGGAGATCGGGTACCATCCGGAGATGATCCTCGCCGGGCGGCGCATCAACGACGCGATGGGTGCCTATGTCGCCGAACGGGTGGTCAAGCTGCTGACCCAGCGGCGCGTTCAGGTCGTCGGGGCGCGTATCCTGGTGCTCGGTCTGACCTTCAAGGAGGACTGCCCGGATCTGCGCAATACGCGGGTGACCGACATCGTCGAGGAGTTGCGCGGCTATCAGGCGGCGGTCGACGTACACGACCCCTGGGTGGAACCGGAAGAGGCGCGCCGCGAGTATGCGATCGAACTGACCGAGGATCCGGTCCCGGGGGCCTACGATGCCGTGGTCCTCGCCGTCGGACATCGCCGCTTCCGCGACTGGGGCGCCGAGCGTATCCGCGGTTTCGGAAAGTCGAACTCGGTCCTGTTCGACGTCAAGGGCATCCTGCCCAGGGAGGCCGTGGACGCGCGGCTGTAGGGCTTCCCTGGGCGCATCCGTAACGGGGGCCGGTCGCCGGCCACCGCAGATCCGGCCCCGGAGGCCGGCGTGGGGGATTGCATGCGGGTACTGGTAACCGGCGCGGCGGGCTTCATCGGCTCGGCCCTTTCCTTGCGCCTGCTCGAGCGCGGCGACGAGGTCATCGGCCTCGACAACGTCAACGACTACTATGACGTGACGCTCAAGGAGGCGCGCCTCGCCCGCAACCGCGCGTATGACGGCTACACCGAACTGCGCATGGACCTCGAGGACCGCTCCGGGGTGGCGGATGCGTTCGCGCGCCTGCGCCCCGAACGCGTCGTCAATCTCGCCGCGCAGGCCGGGGTTCGCTACTCCATCGAGAACCCCCACGCCTACGCGGACACCAACCTGATCGGGTTTCTGAACGTCCTGGAAGGCTGCCGCCACAACGGCGTGGAACATCTGGTCTACGCCTCCAGCAGCTCAGTCTACGGCGCGAACACGCGGATGCCGTTCTCGGTGCACGACAACGTCGATCACCCCGTGAGCCTCTACGCCGCCACCAAGAAGGCCAACGAGCTGATGGCCCACACCTACAGCCACCTCTACCGCCTGCCGACGACCGGGCTGCGCTTCTTCACCGTCTACGGTCCCTGGGGCCGTCCGGACATGGCGCTGTTCCTGTTCACGCGGCGTATCCTCGCCGGCGAACCGATCGACGTGTTCAACTACGGCCGCCACCGCCGCGACTTCACCTATATCGACGACATCGTCGAGGGCGTCATCCGCGTCCTCGACCGGGTGCCCGAGCCCGACCCCGCCTGGTCCGGCGACGCGCCGGATGCGGCGACCAGCGCGGCCCCCTACCGCCTCTACAACATCGGCAACCATCAGACAGTCGAGCTGACCCGCTACATCGAGGTGCTGGAGCAGTGCCTGGGGCGCACCGCGGAGAAGAACCTCCTGCCGCTGCAACCCGGCGACGTCCCGGACACCTATGCCGATGTCGAGGATCTCGTGCGCGACGTCGGTTACCGCCCCGCGACCAGCGTGGAGACGGGCGTGGCGCGCTTCGTCGAGTGGTATCGGGAGTACTACAAGGTCTGACCCGTCCGCCCGGTGCAGGCGTTCGCGGCGGGGCGGCGAGTCGAAGCGACGCGCCCGATGGTGCGACAATGGCCCGGGGCCGGTCCGTATACCGGCGGCGCGGTAGAACGAGGCGCGCGATGACGGTCGAACTCCTGATGAATCCGACGCCCCCGACCCTCCGGGCCGACGAGACCGTCGCCCACGCCCTGCATCTGCTGCTCGCGCGTCGCCACCGTGTCCTCCCGGTGGTCGACCCGGAGGGACGCTTCGTCGGGATGTTCGGCGTGCACCACCTGCTCGAATCCCTGCTCCCCCGGGCCGCCACCGTCCCCGGGGGGCTGACCGATCTGACCTATGTGCGCGACGATCTAAAGGACCTGCGGGCGCGCGTACGCGAAGTCGGCACACGTACCGTGGGCGCCTACCTGGAAGGCCGCGCGGAGGCGGCCAAGGGCGCCGGCGGCGGCGAGGCCGACGACGCGCCTGCGCTGCTGCGCCCGGGGATGCCCCTGCTCGAGACCCTGCTGCTGCTCTACCGTACCCGCAGCAGCCTCCCCGTGGTGGACGAGGCGAGCGGGCGTCTGCTCGGCGTGGTGTTCTACTGGGAGGTCTTCGGCAAACTCGCACGGAAGGGCTGAGTCATGCACGGCGCGGACACCGGGGCCTGGGTCCCGCACGTGATCTTCGGCTGGGATCCCCTCTGGGTCTCCGCGATCATCTTCGTACTCACCTACGCGGTGATCATCACCGAACGCGTCAACCGCGCGATCGTCGCCCTGCTCGGCGCCGGCCTCATGATCTTCACCGGCGTGCTCAACCAGCAGGCCGCGGTAAACGGCGTGGACTTCAACACCCTCGGCCTGCTCGCGGGAATGATGGTGATCGTCGCCATCACGCGCCGTTGCGGGGTGTTTCAGTATGTCGCCATCTGGTCCGCGAAAAAGGTCCGGGCAAGCCCCTGGGGCATCCTGCTGATGCTCTCCCTCGTGACGGCGCTGTTTTCCGCGTTCCTGGACAACGTGACCACGGTGCTGCTGGTCGCGCCGGTGACGCTGCTCATCACCGAGGAGCTGAAGGTAAACCCGTACCCGTATCTCTTCAGCGAAATCCTGTTCTCCAACATCGGCGGCACCGCCACGCTGATCGGCGACCCGCCGAACATCATGATCGGATCGGCCGTCCACCTGAACTTCGTGGACTTCGTGGTGAACCTCGCTCCGATCGTCCTGGTCATCATGGCGGCGACGTTGATCCCGATCTATCTGATCTACGGCCGCGGCCTTCGCGCCACCGACGAGGCGCGCGGGCGCGTCATGAACTTCGACGAGCGCGAGGCGATCACCGATCCGCGCCTGCTGCGCCAGTCCCTGGGCGTGCTCGGGCTGGTGATCCTGGGCTTCGTCCTGGCGCACGTGCTGCGGGTGGAACCGGCGACGATCGCGATGTTCGGCGCGGCGCTGCTGCTGCTTCTCGACAACTGGCCGCGCCAGGCGGAGGAGCAGTCGCACCAGGTGCATCACGCCTTCGGGGAAGTGGAATGGGTGACGATCTTCTTCTTCGTGGGCCTGTTCATCGTCGTCGCTGGCATCGACCGCTCCGGGATCCTCAGGATCCTCGCCCACCGGGTCCTGGAACTCACCGGCGACAGCCTCCCCGTCACCGCAATGGCGATCCTGTGGGTGTCGGCGATCGCCTCCTCGATCGTCGACAACATCCCCTTCGTCGCCACCATGATCCCGCTCATCAAGAGCATGGGCCCGGCCCTGGGCGGTCCCGACGCGCTCCTCCCGCTGTGGTGGTCGCTGGCGCTCGGCGCGTGCCTGGGCGGCAACGGGACGATCATCGGGGCGAGCGCCAATCTGATCGTGGCGGGCTTCTCCGAGCGCGCCGGCCATCCGATGCGCTTCGTCCCGTTTCTGCTGCGCGCGTTTCCGCTGATGCTGCTCAGCGTCGCAATCGCGAGCGTATACGTGTACTTCCGCTACCTCGCGTAGACCCGCCGCGGCGTGAGTCGGTCAACGCTGGCGGAGATACCGCGCCACCGCGGCCCGGATGGGGCGCAGCAGAATCCGGCGATGGCATCTCTTCCGGCGCCACGATTCCCGGATTCCGGCCTGCGGCCTGCATCCGGGCTACGATCGCTGGCCCGTAGAGGAATCGATGTAGCCCGGATGGAGCGCAGCGCAATCCGGGGAAGGAGTCTCCTCCGCACCGCGATTCCCCGGATTCCGGCCCGCCGGGCCTGCATCCGGGCTACGGGAGGCCGTCAACCGATTGCGCAGGTCTCGACAGACTCACGAGCCGTCGGCGTCGATGGCGTGCCACAGACAGGGCTCGCCCGCGGAGTCGTCGAGCAGTGCCACGTACTCGGCGTGTGCGGCGCATTCCGCAGCGTCGGCGCGCAACACCCGCAGGCGCCCGCGCGCGCCCTCGACCACGCGCCGCGGGGCCGCGGCTGCGGCGGCGGAGGGCTCGTCACCGTCACCCAGGGACAAGGCCGCCTGCCCGCCCGTCATGGCGAGATAGACGTCGGCGAGGATCTCGGCGTCCAACAGCGCCCCGTGCCGGGTCCGCTGGGAGTTGTCGATGCCGTAGCGCTTGCATAGCGCGTCCAGGCTGTTGCGCTGACCGGGATGCAGACGCCGCGCGAGGACCAGCGTGTCGAGCACCGAGCAGAGATCCTCGATCGCGCCCCACTCCGCGCCGAGGAGGCGCAGTTCCGCGTTCAGGAACGCGGTGTCGAACGGGGCGTTGTGGATGATCAGTTCCGCCCCGCGCAGGTAGTCGGTCAGCTCGCGCGCGATGTCCGCGAAGCGCGGCTTGTCGGCCAGGAAGGCGGGGTCGATACCATGCACCTCGCGGGCGCCCGCGTCGATCTCGCGGTCGGGTTGCAGGTACTGATGATAGTTGTTTCCGGTCGGCCGGCGATTGAGCAGCTCCACGCAGCCGATCTCGATGATCCGGTGCCCCTGTTCAGGCTCGAGTCCGGTGGTCTCGGTGTCGAGTACGATCTGCCTCATCGGCATACCTCGTCCTTCGCCATTACCCGTTTCGCCCGCGACGCCGGCCGGGGGCGCGCCGGGCGACGCCTACGGCGGGCTCGCCGTGCGTGCGGCGGACAACTCGTCGATCCCGCGGTTGGCCAGCGCATCGGCGCGCTCGTTCTCCGGGTGGCCGCTGTGACCCCGCACCCAGCGCCATTCCACGTCGTGACGCGCCGCCGCGGCATCGAGCCGGCGCCACAGATCCGCGTTCTTGACCGGTTTGCGCGCCGCCGTCTTCCAGCCGCGGCGCTTCCAGTTCGGGAGCCATTCCGTCAAACCCTTCATGACGTATTCCGAGTCCGTGGTCAACCGCACCCGGCAGGGGCGTTTGAGGGCCTCCAGCGCGCGGATCGCCGCCGTCAGTTCCATGCGGTTGTTGGTGGTCTCGGGCTCGCCGCCGTAGAGGACCTTCTCGGTGTCGCCGAAACGCAGCAGCACCCCCCACCCCCCCGGACCCGGATTGCCGCGACAGGCACCGTCCGTGTAGGCCTCGACCTCATCCACCGCGCTTGACCACACGCGCCGAGGGTTCCAGGCCCGCGGCCACCAGCCGCCGGCGCGCGGGCGCACGGCGCGGACGCAGCGGCGTCAGCGTGACCACGCGCTTGCGCGCCACGAGGACGTAGGCGGCGGCCAGCGGTGACCAGCCGCTGTGATGTTCGAGGCGCTCGACGAAGCGGATGCGTCGCATCAGGCCCTCGTACTCCAGGGGAGGGCGATAGAAGTAACCCCGTCCGGCGACCGTGTCGAAGCCGAGCAGGGCGAGCCAGTCGCGGATCCGCGTCTGGCTGAAGAAGCGCCCGCACCAGGGCACCGCGCGCGATCGGAACAGCCGCCGCCAGCCCCAGCTGCCCCAGGGGTTGAATCCGAGGATCACCACGTGACCCTCCGCGACCAGCACCCGGTCGACCTCCCGCAGCACTTCATGGGGACGCTCGACAAACTCCAGCGTGTGCGGGACCAGGACCACGTCCACGCTGTCGGAGGCGATGGGGAGGGCGTCCGGCGCGGCCGCCAGACCGACCGTGGCATCCCGCTTCGGACCGATCACGACGCGGTGCGGGATGCGGCACATGCCGAGCAGCTCCCGGTCGCGATCGGGCCCGAGCGAGCCGAGCTGCAGCGCATGATAGCCGAAGAGGTTGGGGACCAGTCCCTCGAGCTGCGCCCGCTCGGCGTCCCAGAGCAGCGCTCCGAGCCGTCCTGCGTACCAGTCCTCCAGCCGTCGGCATGGCGCTGCGGGCGTGGGCGCCTGAGTATGGAACCGCTGCATTCGGGACTCCCGCCGCACCGGAGACCGGCTGTCGCGGCATCGTCGTCTATTCTCCCACAGATCGCCACCGGCTTCAGGACGAGCCTGGAAACGGCACTCACCCCCTTGATTGAAAGGGTAAATCCTGGCACCATCCTGGCGCGGTGCCGGACCCGTCCGGCAGCCCCGGCCCATCATCTTCTACAAACGATCGACGGACCCCGTGGTCCCGCTGGAGGCGAGGAAAGCCGATGCCGATGGGAACGCGCCTGCGACGAATCCCCACCGCCGCCGCACGCCGCCCCCCGCATTTCCACCCTCCATCCGCCCCGCTCCTGGTGCGCTCCCGCGGCGCACCCGACCCGAAACGACGCTTCGGTTCCCCGATATACCGTGACGGGGCGCACAGTTCCGCCCCGTTCCCGCCGCTATGCTGCCGCGGCGCGCGGCGCGCGCCCGGCGCGGATATGCGGGCCCGGCCGGACCTTCAGATCCGGACGCATTCGCCGCTAACCAAGGAGTTACCATGAACACGCGCGGCGCCAAGGAGATCTTGTTCGCACTCGGGCTGCCCGCCCTGCTGATCCTGGGCGGCTGCGGGACCCTGCGCCTGCCGACCGCGGGCGGCCCGCAGGGCGGTGCCGGACCGGCGCCGCTGGCACACCTGGCAGGCCCGGCCTGCACGCCGTTCGACGCGGCGCTGCCGCGACCGGACGCGCACCCGGACAAGCCGGCCGAGCCGGAGAACCTCTGGGCACGCATCCGCGACCACTTCGCCCTCCCTGAGCCGGACAACGCCCGCGTCCGGGTGCAACTCGACTGGTACGCCCGCCACCCCGAGTATCTGCAGCGGGCGTTCACCCGCGCCGAGCCGTTTCTGCACTTCATCGAGCAGGAGGTCGAGGCGCGCCACATGCCGAGCGAGATCGCGCTCCTCCCGGTGGTCGAGAGCGCCTATCAGCCCTTCGCCTATTCCCACGGGCGCGCCGCCGGGCTGTGGCAGTTCATCCCGTCGACGGGCCGGCGCTTCGGGTTGAAGCAGAACTGGTGGTACGACGGGCGGCGCGACGTCTACGCCTCGACCCGCGCGGCGCTCGACTATCTGAACCAGCTCAAGGACGATTTCAACGGCGACTGGCTGCTGGCGCTGGCGGCCTACAACTCGGGAGAGGGGACCGTACTGGCGGCGCAGGCGCGTAACCGCCGCCGCGGGCTGCCGACCGACTTCTGGCACCTGGACCTGCCCCGCGAGACCCGCGCCTACGTCCCCAAGCTGCTCGCCCTGGGGGAGCTGGTCAAGCATCCCGCGCGCTACGGGATCGCGCTGCAGCCGATCCCCGACAAGCCGTACCTCGCCGTCGTGCAGATCCATTCGCAGATCGATCTGGCGCGCGCCGCCGACCTCGCCGGGCTGTCGCTGGACCAGATCTACCGACTCAACCCCGGCTTCAACCGCTGGGCGACGGCCCCCGGGGGCCCGCACCGGCTGCTGCTCCCGCAGGACGACGCGGCCGCGTTTCTCGGCAAGCTCGCGGAGCTGCCGCGGCGCGAGCGCGTGAGCTGGGCGCGCCACCGGATCCGCCCGGGGGAGACACTGTCGGTGATCGCGCGCCGCTACCACACGACCGTCGCGGTGCTTCGGCGCATCAACGGGCTGCGCGGGACCACGATTCGCGCCGGCCATCACCTGCTGATCCCGGTGGCGAGCGAGTCGCTCGCGCGCTATCGCCTCAGCGCCGAACAGCGCCTGCTGGCGCTGCGGCGCACGCCGCGGGCCGGGCGCCGCGAGGTCCACGTGGTACGGCCCGGAGACACCCTGTGGCAGATCGCGCGCAACTTCGGGGTGTCGCTGCGCGCGCTGGCGCGCTGGAACGGCCTGGCACCCGGCGACGTCCTGCGCCCGGGCCGCAAGCTGGTCATCTGGAAACGGGGACTGGCGCGACAGGTCGCCTACGTCCCGCCCGCCGGCCCCCCGGATGCGCTCGGGGTCGTGCAGACGATCCGCTACATCGTCCGCCGCGGCGACTCGCTCGCGCGCATCTCGCAGCGCTTCCGGGTCAGCGTGCGCCAGTTGTGCGCCTGGAACTCGATTTCTCCGCGCAGCATCCTGCACCCGGGCCAGCGCCTGACCGTGCGCGTGAACGTCACGCGCCAAAGCGGCAGCATCTGATACGCGGCGCAGACCGCGATCAGTCCGCGTCGCGGTAGCGGCGCCGCGCGGCGTCCACGGCGACGCCGCGTTCGATCGGGGCATTCATCTCGCCGAGGACGGCGTCGAGTGCCCCGAGGAACAGGAGCACGTTGCGGGGGTTGCTGCTGTGCCCCATCAGCCCCACGCGCCACACCTTGCCAGCCAGCGCCCCCAGCCCCGCACCGATCTCCAGGCTGTAGTCCTCGAGCAGGCGACGGCGTACGGCCGCGTCGTCGACCCCGGCGGGGATGCTCACCGCATTGAGCTGCGGCAGCCGCGCGGCCTCGGGCACCGGCAGCGACAGCCCCATCGCCTCGATCCCCGCGCGCAGGGCCGCGTGGTTGCGCCGGTGGCGCGCCCAGGCTGACTCCAGCCCCTCCTCGTGCAGCAGCACCAGGGCCTCGTGGAGGCCGTACAGCGCGTTTACGGGCGCGGTATGGTGGTACGTGCGCCGCCCCTCCGACCCCCAGTAGCCGAGCACCAGGTTGAGATCCAGGAACCAGCTCTGCGGGCGCGTCTTGCGCCCCCGGATCTTCTCCATCGCGCGCTCGCCGAAGGTCACCGGCGACAGCCCCGGCGTACAGGACAGGCATTTCTGGGTGCCCGAATAGACGGCATCCAGGTCCCAATCGTCCACCCGGACCGGGATGCCCCCGAGCGAGGTCACGGCGTCGACGATGACCAGACAGTCATGGCGGTGGGCGATCTGGGCCAGCACCGCGGCGTCGGAGGCCGCGCCGGTGGACGTCTCGGCATGGACGAAGGCCACGATGCGCGCGTCCGGGTTGGCCTTCAGTGCGTCCTCCAGCCGGTCCGGATCCACCGGCCGGCCCCAGGGGTCGTCCACCGGCACCGCAACGCCGCCGGCGCGCTCGACGTTTTCCACCATGCGCCCGCCGAAGACCCCGTTGCGGCAGACCACGACCTTGTCTCCGGGCTCCACGAGGTTGACGAAGCAGGTCTCCATGCCCGCGGATCCGGGGGCCGAGACCGGCATCGTCAGGGTGTTCCCGGTCTGAAACGCGTAGCGCAGCAGCTCCTTGAGCGATTCCATCATCTCGACGAAGGCGGGGTCGAGGTGGCCGATCGTCGGGCGCGCGAGCGCCTCGAGGATGCGCGGGTGCACGTCCGAGGGGCCGGGGCCCATGAGCGTGCGCTGCGGGGGGTGGAAGGACTGGCTGGCCATGCCGGCTCTCCGTCGACGAGGAATTTACGAAAATCGTTACCGATCAGGTGGTTTTTACCGGACCGGGCCGCCGCAGTATAGCCGAAACGGGCGCCGCCCGGCGACGTGCACGTCGATCGGACCCGCCGGCCGAGGCGCGCGGAAATACCCGGCACCCGTAGCCCTACGATGGGGTCCGGATGAAGCACGGCGGAAGGAGTTCGCGCCGCAGCGCGACCCCCGGACTCCGGCCTGCGGCCTGCATCCGGGCTACACTGGATCGGCATCGGATTGCGTCGTCCATGTCGCCCGGATGAAGCGCAGCGCAATCCGGGGAGGAAATCCCCCCGCCGCCGGGATCCTCCGGATCCCGGCGCGCAGCCCGGCTACGGGATCGCCGTCAACGGCTCGCGCAGGCCTCAAGCGCCCGGGTAGAGGTGACAGCGGACCTCGTGGCCGGCACCCACCACGGTCCCGACCGGGTAGCGCTCGCGGCACACGGGCATCGCGCGCGGACAGCGCGGCTGGAAGTGACAGCCGGGGGGCGGATCCACGGGCGAAGGCGGATCGCCCTCGAGCCGGATCACCGGCCGGTGCGCCCCGGCCTCGAGGGTCGGGACCGCCGCGAGCAGGGCCTCGGTATAGGGGTGGCGCGGCGCGGCGAGCACGGCCGACACCGGTCCGTGCTCGACGATGCGGCCGAGATACATCACGGCGATCTCGTCGGCGAGGTAGGAGACCACCGAGAGGTTGTGGGTGATGAACAGATAGGACAGTCCCAGCCGGTCCTGGAGTCCCTTGAGCAGGTTCAGGATCTGGGCCTGCACGGAGACGTCGAGCGCGCTGGTGGGCTCATCGCACACGATCAGCCGCGGATCGACCGCCAGGGCGCGTGCGATGCAGATGCGCTGGCGCTGCCCGCCGGAGAACTCGTGCGGGTAGCGGGAGAGCGCCGGCTCCGAGAGGCCGACCTGCGCGAGCAGCTCGGCGACGCGGCGGCGGCGCGCCGCGCGATCGGCGACCAGCCCGAGGGCGGCCATGCCCTCCTCGACGATCTCGCCCACGCGCATGCGGGGATTCATCGAGGCATAGGGATCCTGGAAGACGATCTGGAAGTCGCGCCGGCGCGCACGCAACGCGCGCCCGCGCAGCGCCGTCAACTCCACGCCGTCGAAGCGCACGCTCCCCGCCGTGGGGCGGATGAGCTGCAGGATGGCCTTCGCCACTGTGGTCTTGCCGCAGCCCGACTCGCCCACCAGGGCAACCGTGCGGCCCACGCCCACGGCGAGCGAGACGCCGTCCACCGCATACACCTTGGCGCGCGTGCGCGCGAACAACCCCGACCGGACCGGGAAATGCACCGCGAGGTCCCGCACCCGGAGCAGGTCCGCGCCGCCGGGTCCGTGACCCCCCGCCTCCGGCGCGGGTGCAGCGGCCGCGGTGTCCGCATCCGCAGCGGCATCCGCGGAAACCGCGGCGCCCGGAGCGCCGGCGACCAGCGCCGCATCGTAGAGGTGGCAACGCACGCCGTGACCGTCGGCGACCCGGTGCCACTGCGGGACGCGCTCGCGGCAGGCGTCCCAGGCGCGGGCACAACGCTCGGCGAAGCGGCAACCGGAGAACGTCGCGGTCAGCTCCGGCACCGAACCGGGAATGACGGCCAGCGGCCGCGCACGCTTGGCCATCGTGGGCACGGAGTCGAACAGCTTGCGGCTGTAGGGGTGGCGGGGATCGGCGAAGAACGGCGCCCGCGCCGCCTCCTCGACGAGCTGCCCGGCGTACATGACCCCGACGCGGTCGGCGGTCTGCGCGACCACGCCGAGATCGTGCGTGATCAGCAGCAGCGCCATGCCGGTCTCGGCCCGCAGCCGCCGCAGGAGCTCCAGCACCTCGGCCTGGATGGTCACATCGAGCGCGGTGGTCGGTTCGTCGGCGATCAGCAGCTCGGGCTCGCCCGCCAGGGCGATGGCGATCATGACCCGCTGCTTCATGCCGCCCGAGAGCTGATGCGGGTACTCGCCCGCGCGCCGGCGCGCATCCGGGATGCCGACCGCGTCGAGCAACTCCAGCACGCGGCCACGCAGGGCCCCGCCCCGCAATCCCCGGTGTATCCGCACCGATTCGGCGATCTGCTCGCCGACGGTCAGGACCGGATTGAGGGAGGTCATCGGCTCCTGGAAGATCATGCCGATGCGCCCGCCGCGCACGGCGCGCATCCGCGCCTCGGACAGGCCGAGGAGATCGATCCCGTCCAGGAGCACCCGCCCGCCGGTGATCCGCCCCGCCGGCGCCGGCAGCAGGCGCATGATCGAGAGCGCCGTCATCGACTTGCCGCAGCCGGACTCGCCCAGCAGGGCATAGGTCTCGCCGCGGCGGATGCGCAGACTCACGCCGTCGACGGCGCGCACCGCGCGCGGACCGGCACCGATGCGTGCCTCGAGGTCCTCGATCTCCAGCAGTACGTCCGCCATCACCCCCCCCGCCGCCCGCCGCCGGCGCGCGGATCGAAGGCGTCGCGCACGGCGTCCGCAAACAGGTTGGCCGACAGTACCAGACCGAACATGAACAGGAAAGCCGCCGCCAGCGACCACCACACGACCGGATCGCGTGCCAGCTCCAGGCGTGCCCCGTTGATCATGTTGCCCCAACTATAGGTGGTGGGATCGACGCCCACGCCGACATAGGTCAGGACCGCCTCGGCCAGCACCAGCCCGCTGAAGTCCAGCACCACCGTGATGAGTACGATGTGCATCACGTTCGGCAGGATGTGCCGGGCGAGGATCTTCGTGTGTCCCACGCCGAAGGCCTGTGCGGCCTGCACGTAGTCGAGCTCGCGCAGCTTCAGCGCCTCCCCCCGCAGCAGGCGGCACAGCCCGGTCCAGCTCGTGATCCCGAGGATGATGCACAGAAACAGCAGGCGCAGGTCGGCGCGTGCGATCACCGTTTGGAAATCCCCCGGGTGGTTCGCCATGTAGACCTCCAGCATGAGGATCGCCCCCACGATCAGCAGCACCCCGGGGATGGAGTTCAAGGTCGTATAGATGTACTGGATCACGTCGTCGACCCAGGAGCGGAAATAGCCGGCGGTGATGCCGAGCACGATCGCCAGCGGCAGCATCACGAGCGTGGTCAGCGTGCCGATCACCAGCCCCGTGCGAATGCTCTTGAGGGTCTCGTAGAAAACGTCCTGCCCCACCTTGTCGGTCCCGAAGACGTGATAGTGCACCGCCAGGTGCCCGGTCACCGAGGCGAACAGGATCAACGCGCCGGCGGTATACAGGGCCACGTGTACCGGGTAGTCGGTACGCCCCGCCAGCACCCGCTGCAGCGCGGCGCGCGGCGCCCAGCGGTGACGGCGCGCCAGGACCAGGATCACGACCGCCGCGAGCGCGCCCCACACCAGCAGCGCGAAGCCGACGCCGCGCAGGATGGTGCGCTCGATGTCGGGGAGCCGGTCACGGGCCGGATCGCGCAACTGCGCGCCGCCGAAGCGCAACCGCGGGTAGATGCGCACGTCACGCCCGTCCGGGAGCCGCACCGTCTCCTTGGAATAGAGTCGTGTCGCCAGCGGCGCCGAATAGGTCTCCTCCTGGTGCGTGCGCAGCGGGGTGAGCAGCAGATCGAGGACGCTCAGGACCTGCCCCGAGTAGCGTTCCCCGCCCGCCGCGGAGGACTCCAGCGGCAACCGGAAGTGCACCGAGTCGAGCAGCCCAACGGTCACGTAGGCGGCGAGAACGACCATCGCCGCCACCCCCATCCGGTTGCGGAAGACCTCGCGCCAGGGCGCCCGCAGGTGTTCGTGCCGGCGCACGTACCACACCAGCACCGCCACCGCCGCGACCAGCACATAGAGCAGCGTGTCGGTCCACAGGAAGACCGGCTTCACCATCGCCCCACCCCGTTGCGCGCCGTCGTTCGGGTCATCGCAGGCGGATCCTCGGATCCACGAGGGTGTAGGAGATGTCGGTCAGGAGCAGTCCGACGATGTAGAAGACCGAGCCGAGAAACACCATGGAGCGCACGATGGCGAAGTCCTGGCCCTGGATGGCGTCGATGGTGTAGCTGCCCAGGCCCGGGATACCGAAGAAGGATTCGAGGATGAGGTTGCCGGTGAACAGCAGCGGCAGGATGACCACCGCGCCCGTCAGGATCGGGACCATTCCGTTCTTGAGCACGTGGCGGAACAGCACGCGCAGCTCCGAGAGCCCCTTGGCGCGCGCCGTGCGCACATAGTCCTTGCCGAACTCCTCGAGAAAGATCGTGCGATACCAGCGCGTGCCCGACCCGATCCCGGAGATCACCCCGACCGCGACCGGAAGCACGAGGAACTTGAACGCGCTCAGCCCCCCGGAATAGCCCGAAATCGGCACCAGATGCATGAGCTTCCCGATCAGGAACTGACCGGCGATGATATAGAAGAGGCTCGAGATCGACATCATCACCACGGTAAGAACGACCGCGGAGACCTCGAGGTAGGTCGCGCGGAAGAACACGATCAGCAGCGCCATGGTGATGTTGGTGAGCAGGCCGACGATGAATACCGGAACGGCGATCGCGAGACTCGGCCACATGCGCTGGCGGATGTCGGCGCCGATGTCCCGGCCGCTGTCGGAACGACCGAAATCGAAGGCGAACAGGCGCACCGACTTCTGAAAGAAGATCGTGTCGGTCAGCCTGGCGAGACCGCTGCGGGCGGCGTTGTAGAACAGCGGCTTGTCGTAACCGTGCTCCCGCTTCCACTCTTCGATCGCCTGAGGCGTGACCCGCTTGACCCCCAACTGCATGCGCGCCACGTCGTTCGGCGTATTGACGGCGAAGAACAGCGCGAAGGTGATGACGTTCACCCCGATCAGGATCGGAATCGCGTACAGGATGCGGCGGACGATATAGGCGAGCATGGCGCCGTGGACTCCTCAATCCGGCCCGCGACGCGGCGGCCGGTGCTCCTTGCGCCGGTAGGTGATCACCGCCGGGGCGATAAACAGCAGGCCCAGTCCGGCCATCGCGAGCAGCGGCCAGAGCACGGGCCGGTTCCAGCGCGCGCGCAGCCGGGCGCGCAGGTCGGGATCGATGCGCAGATACTTCAGGGAGTTGTTCGCCATCGGATTGGGTTTCACGTTGTGGTCCCACGCCTGGTAGAGCCGGAACTCCTTCGGATAGAAACCCCACACCCACGGGGCGTCGCGATCCGCGATCGCGACCATACGGTCGATGATCGCCAGGCGCTCGGGCCCGTCGGCCATGTCCTTCATCCGGTCGAACAGGCGGTCGAATTCGGGATTGTCGTAGTTCGCGGCGTTCTCGCCGCCGTGCCGTACCTTGCCGTTGGGGCCGTAGAGCAGGAACAGGAAGTTTTCCGGGTCCGGATAGTCCGCGTTCCAACCCCAGAGGAAGATCTGCTCGGTACCCTTGCGCATCTTGTCCTGGAAGCGATTGTAGAAGGTGCTGCGCACGACGAGCTGGACGCCGAGCTTCTCGAACTGCTTGCGATACCAGTCCAGCAGTGCCTGCTGGTCGGGGCCCGAGGACGAGGCGACGTCCAGGTACAGGGTCAGCGGCTCTCCGGTCCGGCGGTCGACGCCCCCGGGATAGCCGGCGCGGGCCAGGAGGGCGCGCGCGGCGGCGATCGGTTTGCGCCGGGCGTGTCCGTCGACCCAGTCGTAGACGTAGGGGTCGATGCCGGCGCGCCCGCTGCGGTAGCCGAAGATGCCCGGGGGAATCGGCCCCTGGGCCGGGATGCCGCGCCCGTTGCGGAAGATGGCGATGTACTCCTCCTCGTCCACGGCGATCGAGATCGCCCGGCGCAGGGCGCGCGCCCGCGCGTCGTAGCCGCCGACGACCGGATCGAGCATATTGAAACCCATGTAGTAGATCGCGGGCACGACGCTGGTGCGCAGCCGGATGCCCTTGGCGCGCATCGCGGGCGTGAGCCGGGCCTGCCCCTGGGCGCCCATCTGTACCGCCTGATCGAAACTGTCCGAGGAGATCCCCGACATGTCGTAGTATCCCTGCAGGAACTTGTTCCAGTACGGGATACTCTCCTTCTCGAGACTGAAGACGACCCGGTCGACGAACGGGAGCCTCCTGCCCGCGTCCTTCAGCAGCCCCTGGGCGGCGTCGCCGGGGGCGCCGTGGCGCGGGTAGGTCTCGGGGTGGAAGTTCGGGTTGCGGCTGAGCACCATGCGCCGGTTGGGGTTGTTCTCCGTCAGCATATAGGGGCCGGTCCCGACCGGATACCAGTCGAGCGTGATGTTGCGCCGCGCCATCCCCGGCTGCGCATAGAACCGGTCCGCCTCCGGCGGCACCGGCGCGAAAAACGGCATGGCCAGCCAGTAGCGGAACTGGGGATATTTGCCGCGGATGGTGATCTCGTAGGTATAGCGTCCGGTCACGCGGGCACCCGCGAGCGGGTAGCGCGACAGATCGATATAGCCGTGCGGATCGTCGCGGCGCACCTTCGCCAGCCGCCGCTCCAGCCCCTTCAGCCCGACGATGTAGCCGCTCATCAGGCCGAAGATCGGCGAGTGCAGGCGCGGGTCGGCGAGCCGTTTGATCTCGTAGACGAAGTCGGCCGCCGTCAACTCGCGGGTACCGGTATGGCGGAACCCGGACAACGTGCGGATCCCGGCGAGCGCGCCCGGCTTGAGATCGAGATACAAGGGCCGTCCATCGGGCCCGCGCGCGAAGCAGGGATGCGGCTGATACCGGATACCGCGCCGGATCCGGATCCGGTAGACCGTATAGGCGATGCGCCGTGCCGGCGCGCCCGGCGCCAGCGCCCGGCCGTGCGCGTCGAGATAGGTCACCTCCGGCATGGCCGCGGCGCTCAGCGGTACCAGGCGATAGGGGCGATCCAGGTATTGATACTGCAGCGGGGGCTCGTAGATCTGGGCGATGAACTCGTATTCATTGGCGCTGTAGGCACGCGCGGGATCGAGATGCTTCGGCCGCTCCGAGAACGCCGCATACAGAACGTTCGCGCGCGCATCCGCGGCGGGATAGGGATCGTTCCACGGCGTCTTCCCGCAACCGCCCAGCGCGACGGCGACCAGGAGCGCGCACAGGACCCGGATGCCGTACCCGCGCACCGCTCCGCGAACCGCACCGGTCACGCGCGCGCGTCGCACGCCTTGCGGCACACCCGCAGTCCACGCCCCGTCACGACCCTCTCCATGCGCGGCCCCTTCCCCGGAATCGGGAATTCCGGTACCTTACCGCAGTGACGCGCGACCATCCAATAGCACACGACGCGCGGGCGGGCGCTCCGCCCGCCCGCGCCGCAGGGAAAACGACATGGGACTGCTGACCGGAAAGCGCGCCCTGATCGCCGGCCTGGCGAGCAACCGCTCGATCGCCTGGGGCATCGCGCAGGCGATGCGGCGGGAGGGCGCCGAGCTGGCCCTCACCTACCAGGGCGAAAAGCTCCAGGACCGCGCCGAGAAGCTCGCCGGGGAGTGCGGTTCGGACATCGTCATCCCGTGCGACGTCACCAGCGACGAGCAGATCGAGGCCGCGTTCGAACGCCTCGACGACTACTGGGATCACGTCGACATCATCGTGCATTCGGTGGCCTTCGCCCCGCGCGAACAGCTCCAGGGAGACTATCTGGACGGGATCACCCGCGAGGGCTTCCGGGTCGCCCACGACGTCAGCTCCTACAGTTTCGCGGCGCTCGCCAAGGCGGGACGGAACATGATGCAGGGGCGCAACGGGGCGCTGCTCACGCTCACCTATCTCGGCTCCCAGCGCGCGATGCCCAACTACAACGTCATGGGCCTTGCCAAGGCGAGCCTGGAGGCGAACGTGCGCTACATGGCCAACTGCCTCGGCCCCGAGGGGATCCGCGTCAACGCCATCTCCGCCGGACCCATCAAGACCTTGGCCGCGGCCGGAATCGGCGATTTCCGCCGCCTGCTCGACTACGCCGAGCGCAGCTCCCCGCTGCGGCGCAACGTGACCATCGAGGAGGTCGGCAACGCCGCGGCGTTCCTGTGCTCGGACCTCGCCACCGGGATCACCGGCGACATCCTCTATGTCGACGCCGGCTATCACATGGTCGGTGTCGGCGCGGGCCTCGAGACCGGCTGAATACGCCCGCGGCCCTCAGCGCCCGCCTTCCACCGGCGCGCCGGCCGGTTCCAGGATGTCCCGCTCGCCCTCCAGGCGGGCGACGATCACCGCCCCGCAGGAGTCGCTGAAGACGTTGACCGCGGTGCGCGACATGTCCAGGATCCGGTCCACGGCCAGGATCAGGCCGATCCCCTCGGCGGGCAGGCCCACCGCCGCCAGGATGATCGTGATGGCCACGAGGCTCGCCGCCGGGATCCCCGCCACGCCGACCGAGGTGAGCAGCGCGGTCGCCACCACCGTGAACTGCGCCGCCGCACCGAGGTGCACGCCGTAGGCCTGAGCGATGAACAGGGCCGCCACGCACTCGTAGAGCGCGGTCCCGTCCATGTTCACCGTCGCCCCGAGCGGCAACACGAAGCTGCTGACCCGATTCGAGACGCCGGCGTTCTTCTCGACGCACTCCATCGTCAGCGGCAGCGTCGCCGAGGAGGAAGCGGTCGAGAAGGCCGTCAGGAGCGCCGGCGCCATCGCGCGGTAGTGGCGCCGGGGACGGACGCGGCCGATCAGACGCAGCAGCAGCGGGAGCACGACCAGAAAGTGGATCGCGAGCGCCGCCAGCACCGTGACCACGAAACGGATCAGGACCGACAGCAGCCCGCCGAGCTGCCCGAGATCGGTCCCCGCGACCACCTTGGCGACAAGCGCGAACACCCCCAGCGGGGCGAAGCGCATCACCAGATCCGTGATGCGCATCATCACCCGGAACACTCCCTGCCAGAAGCGCTGCAGGGTCTCGGACACGCCCGATTCGACCCGCATCATGAAGTACCCGAACAGCAGGCTGAAGAAGATCAGCCCCAGCATCTGTCCGTGCACGGCGGCCGCGAACACGTTGTCCGGGATCAGGCGCAGGAACACGCCGGCGAGATCGGCCGCACCGCGCCCACCCATCTGCGCGGCCACCTCGGCCGGCGGCGCATGCAGGCCGATCGACGCGCTCGCCGGCCGGCCGTCGATCAGCCCCGGGGTGACGAGATTCACCATCGCCAGCCCGACCAGGATCGCGAGCAGGCTGGTCACCGCATAGTAGAGCAGCGTACGCCCGCCGAGACGGCCGAGGCCTTCCCCCGATCCGATGCCGGCGATCCCGCAGATGATCGACGAGACCACCAGGGGAACGATCAGCATCTTCAGCGCGTTGAGGAAAAGGGTCCCGACGAAGTCGTAGACCGCGTAGAAACTGATCCCCAAGACACCGCCGGTGGTGCCGCTCCAGAGACCCGCCGCCGCGGCGAGCAGCATGGCCAGCAGGATCTGCCAGTGCAGCTTCAGGCGCATCGCACCCCGCGAGCGCGCGCCGGGCAGGCGGCGGCGCGCACCACCCTCACTGTTCGTCCAACTGCTGCCGCTCGATCTCGATCTTCGCGTGACGCCGCAGGTCGCTCAGGAAGGCCGCGAATTCACTCTGCCCATACATCCGCGCCAGGGCGCGCCGCTCGCCGGATCGCTGTGCCTCAGCGACCGTCGCCGGATCGCCGTCGGTCACCCCCGTGACCCCGAGAACCGCATATCCGCCGGCAGGGAGCGCCACCGAGGCGTAGCGGGCGCCCCCCTTCGGCGGCGGCGCCAGGTTGAAGACGGCATCGAGCACGCCGGGCGTCACGCCGGTATCGCGGCGCGTCGCGGCCCGCACCTCCTTCACTTTCAGGCCGAAGGCCTTTGCAAGCCCGGCGACGGGCTCCCCGGCGCGCAGTTTCGCGAGCAGCATCTGCGCCATTTTGCGCGCCTGCTCGGTGGCGTACTGGCGCCGCAGATCCTCCTCCACCTGCTTGCGAACCTCGGCGAGCGGCCGCAGCGCAGCCGGCTTGTGTTCGCGCAGGCGGATCACCACCGTGCGATTCTGGCCCAATTCGATCGGATCGCTGTTGTTGCCCTCGAGAACGTCCGAGGAGAACGCCGCATGCACGACCTTCGGATTGGACGCGATACCGACGCCCCCCTGGCGCGAGAACAGCCCCGTATGGAGCACCTCGAGGCCGAGCTTCGTGGCCGCGATCTCCAGCGTATCGGGGTGTTCATAGGTCAGGTTGGTGAGCCGGTTGGCGAGATCGTAATAGCGGTCCTCCGCCTTGCGCCGGCGGTACTGCGCGGCCAGTTCGTCCTTGACCCGGGCGAACGGGATCGCGTGCGAGGGGCGCACCGCTTCGAGCTGGATGATGTGGAAGCCGAAGGAGCTGCGCACCGGCCCCACCACCTCACCGACCTTCTTGATGGCGAACGCCGCCTTGTCGAACGCCGGCACAGTGGTTCCGGGTGTGATGAACCCGAGATCCCCGCCCTTCGCCGCGCTGCCTGGATCCTGAGAATACTTCTTCGCCAACTTCGCGAAGGAGGCCCCGTGGCGGATCTCGCCCAGCAGCTTCTCCGCCAGCGCCCGCGCCTTGGCCACCGCCTTCGCGTCGGCGCCCTTGGAGACGCGGATGAGGATCTGACGTACGCGCCGCTCGGGGGGCGTGACGAAACGCTGGGCCTCCTGCTGATAGAGGTTCTTCAACGCCTGCTCGTCGACGGGGATCTTCCGCGCCAGCTTCGCGACATCGAGGTCCAGGTAATTGAGCGCCACCTCTTCGGGGCGCATGAAGCGGTCCTTGTGAGCGTCGTAGTAGGCGCGGATCTTCGCCTCGTCGATCGGCGCCTTGGCCTCGAAACGCGCGAGCGGGATCGTCAGATAGAAGAAATCGCGCTTCTGCCCCACCAGCCGGATGAACTGGTCGACCTCGAGCGGCGTGGCGAACGCCGATCCGGAGATGCCGTTCTCCACCTGCGCGATCAACAGTGCACGGCGAAACCTCGGCTCGAACGTGAACGGGGTCATGCCCTGGGAACTCAGGACCTGCTGGTAGCGCTGCGTCGAAAACCCGTTCTTGCCCTGAAAGGCCGGGATGCCGTGGATCTCGGCGGCGAGCAGTTGGTCACCGATGCGGAAACCCGCCTTTGCGGCGGCCTGCACCAGCAGCGTCTCGTCGATCATCCGCTGGAGCACCTGCTTGCGCAGCGTCTTGTCGTTGACGAGTTCCGCATAGCGCGGCCCCAGTTGCTGTTGCAGGCGCGCCTGCTCCTGCTCGTAGCGCTGCTGAAACGCCTGCAGGGTGATCTCCGTTCCGTTGACCTTGGCGACGTCGGCCTCTCCGGAATGCCCGAAGTACTGGTTGATCCCCCACAGGGCGAAGGGGACGGAGATGAGGATCACCACGAACCAGGCGAACCACCCGGTGGCGCGGTCTCGGATCGTCTGCAGCATACTATCGGGCTCCGTGGGAACGAATCGACCCGGTGCGCGGGACCGCAAACCGCACCGCATCCCCGCGCGCCGCGCCTACCATAACCCGCCGGCGCGAAAGCGGAAAGGGCGCCTGCGAAGGCGCCCTTTCCGGGCCGACTGGATGGCGGAGTGGACGGGACTCGAACCCGCGACCCCCGGCGTGACAGGCCGGTATTCTAACCAGCTGAACTACCACTCCGAATGTACGGCTTGGTGGGTGCTGAGGGGTTCGAACCCCCGGCCTTCGCCTTGTAAGGGCGACGCTCTCCCAACTGAGCTAAGCACCCCCGGACGGTATATCCACCGTTCCGAGCGGCCGATCGGCGGGCCGTCGATCAACCGCCCGCCAATGCGGGGCGAGCACCCCGCACGCCGAATCAAATACGGAAGTACTTGATTCGGCGGATCCGCGCACGGACCCGTGCCGGGCGCGACGTGTCGAGGAGCCCGCTTCGGACCTCGTCGACAAGCCGTCAGTTTACGGCATCCTTGAGGGCCTTGCCAGCCTTGAAGCTCGGGATCTTCGCGGCCTTGATCCGGATGGTTTCGCCCGTCTGCGGGTTGCGTCCGTTGCGCGCCTTGCGCCTGCGGAGCTGAAAGCTCCCGAAACCGACCAGCGTCACCGAATCCCCCTTCTTCAATGCCTTGGTCATGGCCCCGAGCATCGCATCCACCGCGCGCGCCGCCGAGGTCTTTGGAAGGTCCACGGATTTGGCCACCACTTCAATCAGGTCCGCTTTATTCATAATCGTTATGCTCCTGGACAGGGTGGGGTAGCAACCCGGGCGGACGGCGACTCGGAAACCGCAAAGGATGCGGAGTGCGGTGCCGGAACCGCGGGGGCCGGGCGTTCGCGCCCGCGAGGCGGCACGCGCTGGCGCGCGCGCGGCGGGGGCCGGCGCCCGGCTGTTATAGCAAGCGGTTTCGAGAACTGTCAACCGGCGTGCGGCCGGTGTCAGTGGGCGTGGATCCGACCGCCCTTCTTGGCCTTGCTCTCCTCCGCCTTGACGGCCGGCTTACCCTTGTCCGGCGTCTCGGGGCCGTGCAAGGGCGAGGGCATGTGTTGCAGCGCGACCGCCAGCACCTCGTCGATCCAGCGCACCGGGCGGATGTCGAGGCGGTTCTTGATGTTCTTCGGGATCTCGGCGAGGTCCTTGCGGTTCTCCTCCGGAATCAGGACGATTCCGATACCCCCGCGGTGGGCGGCCAGGAGCTTCTCCTTGAGGCCGCCGATCGGCAGCACCTCGCCGCGCAGGGTGATCTCGCCGGTCATCGCGACATCGGAGCGCACCGGGATCCGCGTCAGCGCCGAGACCAGCGCCGTGCACATCCCCACGCCCGCGCTGGGCCCGTCCTTGGGGGTGGCACCTTCCGGTACGTGGATATGCAGATCGAACTTCTGGTGGAATTCCGGATCGATCCCGAGGGTCTCCGCGCGGCTGCGCACCACCGTCACCGCGGCCTGGATGGACTCCTGCATCACGTCGCCGAGCTGGCCGGTGTGGATCAGCTTGCCCTTGCCAGGAACCACGGCCGCCTCGATCGTGAGCAGCTCGCCGCCGACTTCCGTCCACGCGAGCCCGGTGACCTGCCCGACCTGGTCGCGCTCCTCGGCACGACCGTAGCGGAACCGTCGCACCCCGAGGTATTTCTCGAGCGAGCGGGGCGTGACAGTGATCGTCTGCGAGGTCGGCTTCAACTGCACGTTCTTGACCACCTTGCGGCAGATCTTGGCGATCTCGCGCTCCAGGTTGCGCACCCCGGCCTCGCGCGTATAGAAACGCACGATGTCGCGGATCGCCGCCTCCGTAATTGCAAGCTCCTCGGGCTTGAGGCCGTTGGCCTTCATCTGCTTGGGCACGAGATAGCGCTCGGCGATGTTGATCTTCTCGTCCTCGGTATAACCGGGCAGACGGATGACCTCCATGCGGTCGAGCAGCGCCGGCGGGATGTTGAGCGTATTCGCGGTCGCTACGAACATCACGTCCGACAGGTCGAAGTCCACCTCCAGGTAGTGGTCGTTGAACGTGTGGTTCTGCTCCGGATCCAGAACCTCGAGGAGCGCAGAAGAGGGGTCGCCGCGGAAGTCCATCGCCATCTTGTCGATCTCGTCGAGAAGGAACAGCGGGTTTCGGACGCCGACCTTGGCGAGATTCTGGATAATCTTGCCCGGGAGTGAGCCGATGTAGGTGCGGCGGTGGCCGCGGATTTCGGCCTCGTCGCGTACGCCGCCGAGCGACATGCGCACGAACTCGCGATTGGTCGCGCGCGCGATCGAGCGCCCGAGCGAGGTCTTGCCCACGCCGGGGGGGCCGACCAGGCACAGGATGGGGCCCTTGAGCTTGCGCACACGCTGCTGCACCGCGAGATACTCGACGATGCGCTCCTTGACCTTCTCCAGCCCGTAGTGATCCGCCTCGAGCACCTCCTCGGCCGCACCGAGGTCGTGGCGGATCTTGGTGCGCTTCTTCCACGGCGCGTTGACGAGCCACTCGATGTAGTTGCGCACCACGGTCGCCTCCGCCGACATCGGCGACATCAACCGCAGCTTGTTCAGTTCAGTCGTGGCCTTGGCCTTCACGTCCTTGGGCATGCCGGCCTTTTCGATGCGCTGCGCGAGATCCTCGAGTTCGTTCGGCGCGTCCTCCAACTCGCCGAGCTCCTTCTGGATCGCCTTCATCTGCTCGTTGAGGTAGTACTCGCGCTGGCTCTTCTCCATCTGCTGCTTCACGCGCGTACGGATGCGCTTCTCGACCTGGAGGATGTCGATCTCGGCCTCGATGAGCCCCATCAGGTGCTCGAGGCGCTGGCGTACATCGATGATCTCGAGGATGCGCTGCTTCTCGTCGAGCTTGAGCGCCATATGCGCGGCGATGGTGTCCGCCAGCCGGCCCGGGTCGTCGATACCGGCCAGCGACGTCAGGATTTCGGGAGGAATCTTTTTGTTGAGCTTCACGTAGTGGTCGAACTGACCCATTACAGAGCGCACCAGCACTTCGATCTCCCGTTCGTCGCCCGCCACGGCCTGCTCGCGCACCGCCACCCGCGCCGAAAAATACTCGTCCGTGGTCAGAAAGTTGACGGCCACTGCCCGCCGGGCGCCCTCTACGAGGACCTTGACCGTCCCGTCCGGGAGCTTGAGCAGTTGCAGAATCGTGGACAGCGTTCCGAAGTGGTGGAACTCGTCGACCTGAGGATCGTCCACCTCGGCGCTCTTCTGCGCGACGAGCAGAATCTGCTTGTCGTTCTGCATCGCCGCATCGAGGGCGTGGATCGACTTCTCGCGACCGACGAACAGCGGAATCACCATATGCGGATATACCACCACATCGCGCAACGGGAGTACCGGCGCGGTCAATTCCTGCTCCGCGGTCACTTCGGAAGCCTTGTCTTTAGCCATGGGGGATCCTCGCAATGGTTTCGGGCCGCCGACCGCGGACGCCCTTCGGGGCGCCGCCCGGCCCTGCCGCCGTCCCGAAAGATGTGGGGGCGGCCGGCTCGGGATTCAATACGTACCGGACGTCCGGGCGACCGGATGCCGGCGCCGGCGGTGCCGACAGAATAACAGCAACATCCGTGCCAAGCGGATGGGTGCGCGGCGGGACGTGCAACCGGCCGTGCGGGAAACGGTCAGTCGGACGCCGCGCGCTGCTGATCGGCGGCCTCGAAGATCAGATAAGGCTTTGATTCGCCCGTAATGACGGACTCGTCGATGACCACCTTCGAGACCCCCTCCAGGGTGGGGAGTTCATACATGGTGTCGAGGAGGACATGCTCCAGGATGGTGCGAAGGCCGCGTGCACCAGTCTTGCGCTCCATGGCGCGTCGCGCCACGGCCCGCAGGGCGTCCTCGCGGAACTCCAGCTCGGTCCCTTCCATCTCGAACAGCCGCTGGTACTGTTTGGTGACCGCGTTCTTGGGTTCGGTCAGGATCTGCACCAGGGCCGCCTCATCCAGCTCTTCGAGCGTGGCGACCACCGGCATGCGACCGACGAACTCCGGGATCAGGCCGAAGCGGATCAGATCCTCGGGCTCGACGTCGTGCAGCAGTTCGCCGACCGACTTGCTCTCGTCCTTGCCCTTGACCTCGGCGGAAAACCCGATGCCGCTCTTCTGCGAGCGGCTCTGGATGATCTTCTCGAGGCCGGCGAACGCACCACCGCAGATGAACAGCACGTTGGTCGTGTCGACCTGGAGGAACTCCTGCTGCGGATGCTTGCGCCCGCCCTGGGGAGGCACCGAGGCGATGGTGCCCTCGATGAGCTTGAGCAGGGCCTGTTGCACCCCTTCGCCCGAGACGTCGCGCGTGATCGACGGGTTCTCCGACTTGCGCGAGATCTTGTCGATCTCGTCGATGTACACGATACCGGTCTGCGCCTTCTCGACGTCGTAATCGCACTTCTGCAGCAACTTCTGGATGATGTTCTCGACGTCCTCGCCGACGTAGCCCGCCTCGGTCAGCGTGGTGGCGTCGGCGATGGTGAAGGGCACGTTCAGCAGCTTGGCCAGGGTCTCGGCGAGCAGGGTCTTGCCGGAACCCGTGGGCCCGATCAGCAGGATGTTGCTCTTGGACAGTTCCACCTCGTCCTTGCGGTGACGCGACTCCAGGCGCTTGTAGTGGTTGTATACCGCGACCGACAGCACCTTCTTCGCGCGTTCCTGCCCGATGACGTAGTCGTCGAGGACCTTGTTGATCTCGTGCGGCTTGGGCAGCTTCGATCCGCTGACCGCCGACTTCTCCTGGATCTCCTCGCGGATGATGTCGTTGCACAGCTCCACGCATTCGTCGCAGACGAACACCGACGGCCCCGCGATCAGCTTGCGGACCTCGTGCTGGCTCTTCCCGCAGAAGGAGCAATACAGCAGCTTCCCGCCGTCGCTGCCCCTGCCGCTACGTTCGTTGCTCATGTCCCAAACCTCGCCCGGAAGGTCCCGCAGACACCGCCGAACAGCGTCCGCCCTCGATCCTATTCAACTACTTCCCACCGCCTCGCGCAAGTCTCCACACGCATCATTCCGCGCCCGGACCCGTGCCCCAACACCCTGCTATCCATGCGTTTTTTTCGTTCCACGCACGCCGCCGCCACGCCCGCTCAGGTCGTTTTCTTGTCCTGCGTCAATGTCTGACGATGTGCGAGCACGGCATCGATCAAACCGTATTCACGCGCCTCGTCGCCGCCGAGAAAGCGGTCGCGGTCGGTGTCCTGCTCGATCCGCTCCAGCGACTGCCCGGTGTGCTTCGCGAGGATCTGATTGAGGCGCTCGCGGATGCGCAGGATCTCCTTGGCGTGGATGTCGATGTCCGCCGCCTGCCCCTGGATGCCGCCGAGCGGCTGATGGATCATGATACGCGAGTTCGGCAGACAGTAACGCTTGCCCGCCGCGCCGCCGGCCAGCAACACCGCACCCATGCTCGCCGCCTGCCCGATGCACATCGTGCTGACATCGGGCTTGATGAACTGCATGGTGTCGTAGATGGCCAGTCCGGCGCTCACCGATCCTCCGGGCGAGTTGATGTAGAGGTGGATGTCCTTGTCGGGGTTCTCGGACTCCAGGAACAGCAACTGGGCCACCAGTACGTTCGCGGTATAGTCCTCGACCGGTCCGACGAGAAAGATCACCCGCTCCTTGAGCAGGCGCGAATAGATGTCGTAGGCCCGCTCGCCCCGCGCGGTCTGCTCCACGACGATCGGCACCAGGTTCAGGGCCGTGATGGGGCTTGCCGCGCATTCAGCCTTCATATCGGTCATGGCATCGGTTCCTTTAAGGACGGGAATCTCCCTCAATTCATGGTCATGCGGCCGTGCGCCCGGCGCCGGCCGCAGCCCCCGGACCCGTTGGCGGCGCAACGGCCGCGCACTTGATACGCCCGCCGCCGGCCGGCGCCGGAGGCGGCCCGCCCCGGCATCGTCAGCCGGCGCGGGCGCGCGTCAGTTCGCCGAACGTCGCCGGCCGATCACGCACCGCCGCGCGCTCCGCCACCCAGTCGACCACCTGGTCCTCGAGGACCATCGACTCGACGCCGCCCAGCAGTTCGCGATTTCCGTAGTAGTACTGCACGACCTCCTCCGGATTCTCGTACCCGGCGGCGATCTCCTCGACCGCGGCACGCACGCGCACCGGATCGACCACGATGCCGTGGACGCGCACCAGCTCGGCGATGATCAGGCCCAGCGTGACCCGGCGCCGCGCCTTGGCCTGCACATCATCCGCGCCCCCGCCGTCCCCCGCCTCTTCGATCTGCGCACGCAGGCGTCCGGCCTCCTCGTCGACGAGCCCTTCGGGGACGGCCACCGTGTGGTGCGCGAGCAGGGCCTCCATCACCTGGTCCTTGAGCCGGCCTCGAATCGCGCGCGCCAGCTCCCGCTCCATGTTGGCCCGGACCTCGCGCCGCAAGGATTCGACGCCGCCCTCCGTGACACCGAAGTCGCGCGCGAACGCCTCGTCGACCGCAGGCAACCGCGGCTCCGAGACGCTGCGCACGGTCACTTGGTAATGGACGGTCCGGCCCGCGGCCTCCGGCTTCGGGTGGTCCGCGGGATAGGTCACGTCGAATTCGACCTCGGCGCCGGCCGCAAGGCCCTGGAGCCGCTCCTCGAAGGCGTCGAGCAGCCGCCCCGAACCCAGCTCCGCCGGCACGCTCTCGCCGCGCCCGCCGGGCAGAGGCGCCCCGTCGACCGTCCCGCGGTAGTCGATCACCAAGCGATCGCCCTCCTGGGCGGCCCGCTCCACCGGCTCCCAGGTGCGCTTCTGGCGCCGCAGGACCTCGATCAGTTCATCGACGTCCTGCTCGGTGACCTCGGCGACGGGGCGCTCGAGTTCGAGGTCCCCCATCGATGCGAGTTCCAGGTCCGGAAAGACCTCCAGGACCGCCGTGAAGCGCAACGCCTCGCCCGGGGTCAACTCGCGCGACTCGATCTTCGGCCCGCCCGCCGGGCGCAGGTTCTCCTGGCGCAGCGCATCGCCGAGGCTGCGCTGGACGACCTCGTCGGTGACCTCGTCGCGCACCTTGCTGCCGTAACGCTGGGTCACGACCTTCAAAGGCACCTTGCCCGGCCGGAAGCCGTCGATGCGCACGCGCTGGGCGAGCGAGCGCAGGCGATTGGCCACCTCCTGCTCGACCTCCGCGGCGGGGATCTCGACAGTCAGGCGGCGACCCAGCTCGCCCGTGGCCTCGATCGATACTTGCATAGGGAACTCCACAAAAACGGTATGTGAATCATATCATTATACTGGATCCGATCGAGCCCCGCCGGGGCCCGACGCCGCCGCAGTGAGTATACCGGGTTCGGCCTCCAGGGCGTAGCCCATCGCGGCACAAGGCCCCCAGGCGCCTGTCGGACTGAGGTGTCGGTAGCCAGGCGGCGGTCGAGCACGGTCTTCCGATCGCTATGCGGCGAACAGCGATCGCCATCCGACGCAAACGATCGGGGAAATGGACCGATCTCCCACCGCCGCAGTAAAACAAACCCAAGTCCAAAAGGCGCCCGGGATATGGAGGGACAGGATTGGTGGGCCGTGTAGGAATCGAACCTACAACCGACTGATTAAGAGTCAGCTGCTCTACCAATTGAGCTAACGGCCCCGGGAAACGGCGGGGCGGGCGCGCCGGCGGTACACACCCGCAACCCCGGCGGGCCCTAGTCAACCACAGCGCCTACGGCACCGCAAGCGCAGCCAATGGGGTGGACGACGGGATTCGAACCCACGACCTCCTGGGCCACAACCAGGTGCTCTAACCAACTGAGCTACGCCCACCATTGAATCGATCCGATGCACCGCCCGGTGATCGGAGCGCGCCCGGCAGGACTCGAACCTGCAACCCTCGGCTTAGAAGGCCGATGCTCTGTCCGGTTGAGCTACGGGCGCAGGAAAAACGCTCGAATCCGTCCCGGGGTCGCCGCCCGGGTACCGCGCACCGCCGACTCGACGCATGGTCGGGGTAGAGGGATTCGAACCCCCGACTTCCTGCTCCCAAAGCAGGCGCGCTACCAGGCTGCGCCATACCCCGTGACGGCCGCCCCGCGGCGACCCGCCCGCGCGAAACGCCGGGAAACGCGGCGCGATCATACGCGCCGCCCCTGAGCGCGTCAAACGGCCCTCCCGATACTAACAGAAGCCGTACGGACACGGCGAGCGTCGCGTCCCCGCGCCTTGTCGCCCGGCGCCCGGGCGTGCGAGAATGCCGCGCCTGCCCCGCGCACCCCGACCCGCCCATGACCGCTGAACTGCTCGACGGGAAGTCCCTCGCCGCCTCGATCCGCCGCGCGGTGCGCGAGCGCGTCGCGGCACGCACCGCGGGCGGCCGGCGCGCACCGGGGCTCGCCGTGGTCCTGGTCGGGGACGACCCGGCCTCGGAGGTCTACGTACGCAACAAGCGCCGCGCCTGCGAAGAGGCCGGCGTGATGTCGCGCGTCCACCGGCTGCCTGCGGACACGAGTCAGGCCGCCCTGCTCGAGCGGGTCGACGGCCTCAATGCCGATCCGGCGATCGACGGCATCCTCGTCCAACTCCCCCTGCCGCCGCAGATCGACAGCGCGGCGATCCTGGAACGGATCGACCCCGACAAGGACGTCGACGGCTTCCATCCCTGCAACGTCGGGCGCCTGGCCCTGCGGGTCCCGCGGCTGCGCCCGTGCACCCCGCGGGGGGTCATGCTGCTGCTCGACCACAGCGGCGAGTGCTACAAGGGCCGCCACGCCGTCGTCGTCGGGGCCTCCAACATCGTCGGCCGGCCCATGACGCTGGAGCTGCTCCTGGCGGGGGCGACCGTGACGACCTGCCATCGATTCACCCGCGATCTCGAAGACCACGTCGCGCGCGCCGACATCCTCGTGGTGGCCGTCGGCCGGCCCGGCCTGATCCCCGGGACGTGGATCAAGCCCGGCGCCACCGTGATCGACGTGGGGATGAACCGCGGTCCCGACGGCCGGCTCACGGGCGACGTGGAGTTCGAAACCGCCCGCGCGCGCGCGCGTTGGATCACGCCCGTACCCGGCGGGGTGGGCCCCATGACGGTGGCGGTGCTGCTGCAGAACACCCTCGAGGCGGCCGAACGCGCGGGCGCGCAGGACTGACCCGCGCACTCAGCGCGCCGCCGGCGCCTCCGGCCGCGGCTCGACGCCCGCCGACGCCGGGTGCGCGGCCTCCACCGGGCGCGGCGACGCGACCCAGTACCCTTGCGCGTAGTCGACCCCGAGCGCGCGTACGGCGTTCAACGCCGCCTCGTCCTCGACGAACTCGGCCACGGTCTTCAGTCCCATGACGTGGCCGATGCGATTGATGGCCTCGACCATGGCGTGATCGATGGTGTCCTCCGCCATGTCACGCACGAACGTGCCGTCGATCTTGAGGTAATCCACGGGAAGCTGCTTCAGGTAGCCGAAGGAACTGAGGCCGCTGCCGAAGTCGTCGAGGGCGAAGCGGCAACCCATCCCACGCATGACGTTCATGAACCGCGACGCGCGCCCCAGGTGGGCGATGGCGGCCGTCTCGGTGATCTCGAAGCACAGGCGTTGCGGCGCCACGCGCGCCTCGCGGACGGTGCGCGCCGCATAGTCCAGAAACGCCTCGTCACCCAGGGACTGCCCCGAGAGGTTGATCGCCCACACCCCGCCGCCGTCGGCGCCCTCCGTACCCGCCAGGAACCGGCAGGCCGCCCCCAGGACCCAGCGGTCGACCGCCGGCATCAGGTCATAGCGCTCCGCCGCCGGGATGAAGGACATCGGCGCCAGCAGCCGGCCGCCGTCGTCCACCAGGCGCACCAGCAGCTCGCGGTGCCCGGGGCGGGCCTGTTCGGAAAGCGCCACGATGTCCTGGGAGAAGAGGCGCAGGCGCCCGTCCTGGAGGGCGCGCTGCAACGTCGAGACCACGTGCATCTCGCCGCGCCGCTCCTGCAGCTCGCGGTCGTCGGGCTGGTAGAGGTGGACCCGGTTGCGGCCGCGCTCCTTCGCCGCGTAGCAGGCGACGTCGGCGGCGCCGAGCACGTCGGCGACCGTGCCCGTCCCCGCGTGGATCGCCACGACGCCGATGCTGGCACCGACCTGGAAGCGATGCTCCTTGTGGCTGAAGCGGAACTCGCAGATCGTGCCGCGCAGCTCCTCGGCGATGGCGCAGGCGCGCCGCGCGTCGCAGCCGTAGAGCAGGACGCCGAACTCGTCGCCGCCGAGCCGCGCCAGGACATCGCTGTCGCGGACCTTCGTCGCCAGCCGGCCGGAGAGCTGGCGCAGGAGCTCGTCGCCCGCGCCGTGTCCGCAGGTGTCGTTGACCACCTTGAACTGGTCGAGATCCAGATAACACAGGGCGTGCTCGCGCCCCTCGGCGGCGGCGTCCTCCAGGGCCTGGTCGAGGGCGATCTCGAACTGGCGGCGGTTACACAGGCCGGTGAGCGCGTCGTGCGAGGCGTGGTAGGAGAGCTCGCGCTCGAGCTGACGCGCATAGGTGACGTCGTGGAACACCATGATCGCGCCGATCGTGCGCCCGCCGCGGTCGTGGATCGGGGCGGCGGAGTCGGCGATCGGCAGCGAGCGCCCGCCGCTGCACGCGAGCACGCTGTGCGGGGGGAGTTCGACGATGCGGTTCTCGCGCAGGCACCTCACCACCGGGTGTTCGATCTCCGTGCCCGTGTGCTCGCCGGTGATGCGCATGAGCGAGGCGACCGGCTGTCCCGCCACCTCCTCGGCGCGCCAGCCCGTCAGCCGCAGGGCGACGGGGTTGAGGTAATCGATGCGCCCCTCCGCATCGGTGGTGATCACCGCGTCGCCGATGGACTGGAGCGTGACCTCGGCGCGCTCCTTCTCCCGGAACAGCTCCGCCTCCGAGCGCCGCACCTCGGCAAGCGCCTCGCGCAGCTCCTCCTGCTGCACCAGGACGTAGTCGAGGGCGCGGTTGACGAACCCGCCCAGGAACCCGAACTCGTCGCCGCGGCGCTCGTCGAAACGCGCCCCGGTGTCGCCGCGGGAGAAACTCCGTGCGGTCTCGACCATACGCAGGAACGGGCGCGTGAGCACCAGCTCCAGGATCCACTTCAACACCAGGCCGAGCAGCAGGAACGAGAGCGCGCCGGCGATAAGCACGCGCTTGCGCGTGGCGGCGACGGCGTCCGCGATCCGGGGCTCGTAGGTCCGGAGCCAGAGCACGGCCCCACCCGCGGGGGCGCGGATCTCGCGCGTGCGCGGCACGAGCGGCGCACCGGTACGCCCCAGCCGCAGGCGGTGACCGGCCGCCTCGACCGCCACGCCGGGAAGGTCCAACTGTGCCCGCAGGCGCCGGACCTCCGCGTCCACCTCCGACCACGGCGCGCGGGGGTGGCGGAAGAGAAACTCCTGCAGCCGGTAGGCAAAGCCGTCGGCCTGGGCGCGGTATTCCCATTCGAGGTGATCCTCGAGACCGCGCAGAGAGACCAGGGCGATCGCGAGCCCCAGGAGCAGGCTCCCCCAGAAGACGATCCCCGAGACCTTCAGCGGCAGGGTCGGACCCGTTCCGCCTGCGCCCTCCGCGACGCGCGGCCGGTTCATGCCGGCGGCGCGTAGCGGAAGCCGGTCCACTGCAACGCGAGGAGGACCGGGCACACGCCGCTCAGGCCCGCGCCGAGAATGGCGAAGCCCATGAACCACGGGAGGAACCATAGCGACACGGGGAACACCGTACAGGCCAGCAGGAGCATCGTGCCTACCACCAGGCGCCACGCGCGCTCGGCGTCGAAGGGGATCGCCGGGCCCGCGGGCGAGACCGAGAGGTCACAGGCGCGGCACGGCGGCGGACCGCCCCGGTAGCGCAGCCGCGTCGTGATCACGGACAGGCGTCGGCCGCTCACCCCCTCCACGAACAGCAACCCGATCAGCGCATCGAGCGCCGGCTGCGAGGCGAAGTACAGCGCCGCCAGCAGGGCGGCGGCGAACAGGAAGCGGAACTGGCGGTCGGTCACGCGGCGGCCTCCGGGGCGGCGATAGCACGCGACCGGCTGCGCCCCGCGCGCGAAGGACCCGGCCGCATATCGGGTTCTGCGACGTTAGCGGCCGGTACGCGCAGATCCTTGAGCGAACCCTCAGCCGCGCCGCCAGGTGGTCCCGCCGGGCCCGTCCTCGAGTACCACGCCGGCGGCGAGCAGGCGCGCGCGCAACGCATCGGCCGCCGCCCAGTCGCGGCGCCGGCGCGCCGCGTCGCGCTCGCGGATGAGCGCCTCGATGCGTTCCTCCTCCAGCGCCTCGCCGCCCGCCCCCTCGCGCAGCGCCTGTTCGGGATCGCGCTGCAGCAGCCCGAGCACCGCCCCCGCCGCGCGCAGGTGCGCCCCCAGCCGCGCCGCCAAGCGCTCGTCCTGTGCGCGCACGCGGTTGATCTCGCGGGCGAGGTCGAACAGCGCGGCGATCGCCTCCGGGGTGTTGAAATCGTCGTCCATGGCCGCGGCGAAGCGCGCCTGGAACGGCGCCGCCTCCGCGCCCGCGCCAACCTCCTCGACGGGCAGGCCGCGCAGGGCCGTGTAGAGGCGTGCCAGCGACAGACGCGCGGCCTCGAGCTGTTCCTCGCCGTAATTGAGCGGGCTGCGATAGTGGCTCGACAGCAGAAACAGACGCACCGCCTCCGCCGGGTAACGCTCGAGGACCTCGCGGATGGTGAAGAAGTTGCCGAGCGATTTCGACATCTTCTCCTCGTTGACGCGCACGAAGCCCGCGTGCATCCAATAGTTCACGAACGGCTCGCCGGTAGCCGCCTCGCTCTGCGCGATCTCGTTCTCATGGTGGGGAAAACGCAGATCCTGGCCGCCGCCGTGGATGTCGAAGTGCGCGCCGAGGTGCGCCGTGGACATCGCCGAGCACTCGATGTGCCAGCCCGGCCGCCCCGGGCCCCACGGGCTGTCCCAGCTCGGTTCGCCGGGTTTGGCGGCCTTCCACAGGACGAAGTCGAGGGGGTCGTCCTTGGCCTCGCCGATCTCCACCCGCGCCCCGGCCCGCAGGCCCTCGGGCCGCTCGCCCGAGAGCCGGCCGTAGTCCGGGAACCGGCTCACGTCGTAGTAGACGTCGCCGTTGTCGGCCCGGTAGGCGAAGCCGCGCTCGACGAGTGTCGCGATCATCGCCACGATTCCCTCGATGTGGCCGGTCGCGCACGGTTCCACGTCGGGCGCGAGCACGCCGAGGGCCGCCGCGTCCTCGCGCATCGCCGCGATGAAGCGCTGCGTCAGCGCGATGAAGTCGACGCCGGCTTCGCTGGCGCGCCGGATGATCTTGTCGTCGATATCGGTGATGTTGCGCACGTAGGTCACCCGATAGCCGGCCGCACGCAGGTAACGCACCACCGTATCGAATACCACCAGGACCCGCGCGTGGCCGATGTGGCTGTAGTCGTAGACCGTCATCCCGCACACGTACATGCGCACGCGCCCGGGCTCGATGGGGACGAACCGCTCCTTGGTACGCGTCAGGCTGTTGTAGATCTGCAGCATGGGGACTCCCGAATCTATCGTGCGCGCAACGCCGCCGCCTGCAGCCGCCGGCGGATCCGCCCGACACCCAGCAGGGTCCAGACGCGCGCGAGTTCGGGACCGTGGCCGGTACCGGTGAGTGCGGCGCGCAGCGGCAGGAACAGCGTGCGCCCGCGCCGCCCGGTCACGCGCGCGAGTGCCGCCCGGAAGGCGTCGAGGTCGGTTGCGCCATCGCCGAGGACCTCCAGCGCCGCGCCGAAGAAGCCCGCGCCGGCTTCCGTGATCGCCGCGGCGGCCTCCGCATCCGGCTCCGGGGGATCGCCGAACAGGCGCCGTGCCCAGTGTAACGCCTCGCCCGGCAGTTCGACGTTCCCGCGCACCGCGGCGACGAACTCCAGCGCCTGCGGGCCCGGCACCAGCGCCCCCAACTCCGGGGCGGCGTCGCACCACCACCCCCAGATCGCGGCGGCCGGGCGCCGGGCCGAGACCTCGCGCTGCCAATGGCGCAGTTGTGCCTCCTCGAAGCGTGCCGGGGAGCGTCCGATCGCGGCGGCGCGAAAACCGCGCGCCAGCGCGTCGAACTCCAGGGGAGTCTCCTCCGCGTGCGTGCAGCCGAGGCGCGCGAGGTAGTTGAGCAGGGCCTCGGGGAGATAGCCCGCGTCGCGCAACGCGCCGAGCGCCGTCGCCCCGCGGCGCTTGGACAGCGGACGCCCGTCGGCGTCGACCAGCAGCGGCAGATGCCCGTAGCTCGGCGCCTTGAGACCCAGCGCCGCGAGCACCAGGAGCTGGCGCGGGGTGTTGCTCAGGTGGTCCTCCCCGCGCAGGACGTGGGTGATCCCCATCAGGGCATCGTCGACGGCGTTGCAGAAGAAGAACGCCGGGGTCCCGTCCGCCCGGCGGACGACGAAATCGCCGATCGCCTCCGTGGCGAACGACTGCGCCCCGCGCACCAGGTCTTCGAAGGCGACCGTCCCGTTCGCCGGCACCCGGAAGCGCAACGCCGGGCGCTCGCCCGCCTCGATGCGCGCGCGCGCCTGCGCCGGGTCGAGACCGGCGCAGGTGCCCGGGTACCGCGGCGCGCGCCCCGCGCGCCGCTGCGCCGAGCGCGCGCGTTCGAGTTCCTGCGCCGTGCAGAAACACGGATAGACCCGCCCGCCGCGTTCCAGCCGCTCGTACTGCTCCGCGTACACCGCGCCGCGCTCCGATTGCCGGTAGGGCCCGTACGCGCCGCCCGCGTCCGGCCCCTCCTGCCATTCGAGACCGAGCCAGCGCAGGTCGCCGAGAATGGCCTCTTCGGCCCCCGGCAGGACACGGCCCGCGTCGCTGTCCTCGATACGCAGCACGAACACGCCGCCGGCGCCGCGTGCGAGCAGGGCGTTGAACAGGGCCGTGCGCGCATTGCCGGCGTGCAGTGCGCCGGTCGGGCTCGGGGCGAAGCGGGTCCTGACGGGCTGGGCGGTCATCACGGGGCGGCTGCCGGATCCTGCGCCGGAGACTTGCGGCGCGGCCGGCCGCGGCGCCCCATGGTAGCGGAAAGGCCCGCAACGGCCAAATGGCGCTTTTGACGGGCGCCGCGGCCCGGTATGATGGACGTCCGCCCCGTCCCGGAGGACTTCGCATGATCCGTCTGCACACCAATCGCGGCGCCATCGCCATCGAGCTCGATCACGAACGCGCCCCCGAGACGGCGGCGAACTTCGTGCGCTACGCGCGCGAGGGTTTCTACGAGGGCACCCTGTTCCACCGGGTGATCCGCGGATTCATGATCCAGGGCGGCGGGCTGGAACCGGACATGCGCACCAAGGACACCCACGCGCCGGTGCGCAACGAGGCCGACAACGGGCTCAGCAACCGCACCGGAACCGTCGCCATGGCCCGTACCCAGGATCCGCACTCGGCCACCGCCCAGTTTTTCATCAACGTGGCCGACAACACCTTCCTCGACCATACCGCCCCGACGCCCGCAGGCTGGGGATATTGTGTGTTCGGCCGCGTCGTCGACGGCATGGACGTGGTGCAGACCATCGAATCGGCGGCCACCGGCGCGCGCGCCGGCCACAAGGACGTACCGCTCGAGGACGTGGTGATCGAGCGCGTGGAGGTCGAGGGCGAACCCGAACCGGCCTGAACCCGACCGATCTCCCCATGGGCGAGACGCTGTTCATCTCCGACCTGCACCTGGCCCCCGAGCGCCCCGAGATCACCGCGCTGTTCCTGGAGTTCCTGCGCACGCGCGCGGCGCGCTGCGACGGGCTCTACATCCTCGGCGATCTGTTCGAGGCGTGGGCGGGGGACGACGACCTCACGCCCGCGAACCGCGACATCCTCGACGGGTTGCAGCACCTGACCGTCGGCGGCACACCCGTGTATCTGATGGCCGGCAACCGCGACTTCCTCGTCGGCGCGGACTTCGAAACCCTGACCGGCTGCCGGCTGATCCGCGACCCGACCGTGATCGAGCTCAACGGCGCGCGCGTCCTCCTCCTGCACGGGGACACCCTGTGCACCGACGACGAGGACTACATGGCTTGGCGCGCCACGGTGCGCGACGAGCGCTGGATCCGCGAATTCCTGGCGCGACCGCTGGACGAGCGCCGCGCCCTGGTGCAGGCGGCACGCGCGCGCAGCCGCTCCGCCACCGCCGACAAGCCGGAGACGATCATGGACGTGAACGCGGACGCGGTCGAGCGGGCGATGCGTGCGCACGGCGTCCACACGATGATCCACGGCCATACCCATCGCCCCGCGGTGCATGAATTCACCCTCGACGGGGCGCCCGCCGTACGCATCGTCCTCGGCGACTGGTACCGTCACGGCCACGTGCTCGCCGCCGGCGCCGCCGGGTTCGCACCCGAGACGCTGGAACCCCCGCCCCCCCAGGCTTGACCGGATCTCCCCGCCCGACCCGAGCGGCCTGTTTGTGGTATTGATAATCGTTATCATTAAGGCTACGATTACCTAAGGCGCCCGGGGGCCTGCCCCCATGAATACCCTGTACGGAGGAGACGACCCTGTGTTCATCTGCATCTGCAACGCCGTGACCGACGGCGACATCGAGCGCGCCGCCGCGCGCGGGGCCTGCGCACTTCGCGACCTCAGGCGCGAGCTGGGCGTGGCGAGCGGCTGCGGGCGCTGCGCCGGCGCCGCGCGCGCGTGCCTGCAGCGGGCGCGTGCCGCGGAGCGGTCCGCGACCGCACAGACCCCGCCCGGCGGTGGGCGCACAGGCGAACTATATTCCGCAGTGAGATCTCGGGCCGGAGGGGTGTCATGAAAGGCGAGTCGAAGGTGGTGGGCCATCTCAATACGGTATTGGGCAACGAACTCACGGCAATCAACCAGTACTTCACGCACGCCAAGATGTGCGAGAACTGGGGACTCGACAAGCTCGCCCGCAAAAACCGGGAAGAGAGCATCGAGGAGATGCGCCACGCCGAGAAACTCATGGAACGGATTCTGTTCCTGGAGGGGCTGCCCAATCTCCAGAACCTCGGCAAGATCGAGGTCGGCGAGTCCGTCGCGGAGCAGTTGCGCCTCGACCTGGCGCTGGAGATGCGCGCCATCCCCGTGCTGCGCCGGGCGATCGAGGACTGCCGCTCACTCGGCGACGAGGTCAGCAAGGCCCTGTTCCAGCGGATCCTCGACGACGAGGAGGCGCACGTCGACTGGCTCGAGACCCAGCTCGATCTCATCGACCGTCTCGGCGTCGAGAACTACCAGCAGTCGCAGCTCTGACGCGCGCCGCGTCCGGGGACGGCGACCTTCGAAAAACGGACCAGGGCGCCAAGGAATCCACCGAGCCCACGGACCGGTTTCATTCATTCCGTGCGTTCCGTGGCCTCTTCTAGCGACACTGGATCGATCGGCCATGTCGGCCGTAGGGCCGGGCAAGCCCGGCCCTACGGCATCCCCCATGCCGACGCGGGCACCTGTTGTAGGGCGGGGCTTGCCCCGCCGACGACGCACCATCGCAACGACGTCGGTCCGATCGACGGCATCGGCCGGGCAGGCCCGGCCCTACCCCGCCGACGACGTCGGGTCCGAACCACCGCGCCCCGACGCGCGCACGCGTCAGTCCGGTGCGTCCGGATCCTTCCAACCTATGAACAGGTCCATGACGTTGGTTCCGGTGGGTCCGGTCCGAATGAGGTCCCCGGCCCCTTCCAGGAAACTTCCCGCGTCGGCGCGCGCCAGGCTGCGCTGTGCATCCCGCCCGGCCGCCTCGCCGCGCGCGACCGTGCCCCCGTCGACCAGGGCGCCGGCGTCGGTCCCGGGGCCGTCGCTGCCGTCGGTCGCCGCGGCGAGCAGGGCGATCCCGCGCGTACCGCGCAGCCCCAGCGCCGCGGCCAGCGCCAGCGACTGGCAGCGCCCGCCGCGCCCGGGGTCGGTGGGTAACACCGGCGTGGGCTCCCCGCCCCAGAGATGGAGCCCCGCCGGACCCGCGCGCAGGCGCCGCGCCAGTTCCGCGCCGGCCACGACCGGGTCGCCGTCGACGAATCCGGCGTGGCGGTGGACCGGGACGCCGTCACGCCGGCCGGCGAGGGCGGCCGCCTCGAGGGCGTCGGCGAGCGTGGCGACGACCCGCACCTCCCAATCGCGGAACACCGCATCGGCGCGCGCGGGCGCGGGGGGCGCCTTTGCGGCCCAGGCGCGCGCCCAGTCCGGCAGTGCGGCCGGCAACGGGCCCTCGCAGGCGCCCGCCGCCGCGAGGCCGGAACCGATCACCGCCGCATCGTCGCCGCACACGTCGGAGATCAGCAGCGCCAGGAGCGGACGGGCCCGCACCCGCGCCGCCAGGCGCCCGCCCTTGATCATAGAGACGGCGCAGCGCACGCGATTCATTGCGCGGATGTCGAGGCCGCTGCCGAGCAGCCAGCGGTTGAGGCGCACGAGTTCGACTACGCCGACGCCCGCGACGGGCCGCTCGACCAGGCTCGACGCGCCGCCGGAGACCAGCAGCAGCGGGCGGCACCCGGGCGGCACGGCGGTGAGAAACGCCTCCAGCGCCTCGCCCGCGGCGAGGCTGCGCGCATCCGGTTCGGGATGACCCGCCTCGAGGCGGCGCACCCCGGGTCCCGGCGGTCCCGGCTCCGCGCAGCCGTCCTTGGTGATGACCAGCGTCGACTCGACGCGGCTCCCGAGGGCATCGTACGCCCCCGCCGCCATCGCCGCGGCGGCCTTGCCCACGGCCGCGACCCGCACCGGGCCGCCGGGCGGCGCCGGCGTGAGCGCCCGGCGCACGCAGGTGCGCCCGTGCACGGCCGCGAGCGCGGCGCGGTAGACGCCGAGCAGGCGTTCGCGCGCCGTGTGCACCGGGACCGCCACCGCGGGACTCAGGCGAGCGCGGCGAGCCCGCGCTCGAGGTCCGCCTGCAGGTCCTCGACCGCCTCGAGCCCGACCGCCAGGCGCAGCAGCCCGTCGGCGATACCGGCCGCCGCCCGCGCCTCGGGACTCACGCGCGCGTGCGTCGTGGTCGCCGGGTGGGTGATCGTGGTCTTGGTGTCACCGAGGTTGGCGGTGATCGAGATCAGCCGCGTGCGGTCGACCACCGTCCACGCCGCCTCGCGCCCGCCTTCGACCTCGAAGGCGACGATCCCGCCGGGGGCCGACTGCTGGCGCGCGGCGAGCTCGTGCTGCGGATGGGAGGCGAGCCCGGGGTAGTGGACGCGGCGCACGCGCGGGTGCCCCTCGAGCCACTGCGCCAGGGCGAGGGCGTTGGCGCTGTGGGCACGCATGCGCAGCGCCAGGGTTTCGAGCCCCTTGAGGAACACCCAGGCGTTGAACGGGCTCATGCTCGGCCCGGCGGTGCGCAGGAATCCGAACACCTCCTTGCCCACCAGGTCCGCCGGACCCACGACGGCGCCGCCGACGCAGCGTCCCTGGCCGTCCAGGTACTTGGTCGCCGAGTGGATGACCAGGTCGGCGCCGAGCGTGAGGGGGCGCTGCAGGGCGGGCGTGCAGAAACAGTTGTCGACCGCGAGCAGCGCCCCGCCCCCGTGGGCCAGTCCCGCCAGCGCGGCGATGTCGGCGACCTCGGTCAGTGGATTGGAGGGCGTCTCCAGGAACAGGAGCCGCGTCTGCGGCCGCATCGCCCGCTCCCACGCCCCGAGGTCGGTGAGATCGACGTAGTCGATCGCGACGCCGAAGCGCTGCAGATAATTGTTGAACAGGCTGGTCGTGCTGCCGAAGATGCTGCGTGAGGACACCACGTGGTCGCCGGCCTTGAGCAGTCCCATGCAGGTCGAGAGGATCGCGGCCATACCCGAGGCGGTGGCGACGCAGGCCGCGCCGCCCTCGAGCGCCGCCAGCCGGTCCTGGAAGGTGCGCACGGTGGGGTTGGTGAAACGTGAGTAGATGTTGCCGGGGCTCTCGCCCGCAAAACGCGCCGCGGCCTCGGCGGCGTCGGCGAATACGAAACTCGAGGTCGGAAAGATGGGCTCCGAGTGTTCGCCCTCACCGGTGCGGCGTTGTCCCGCGCGCACCGCCAGGGTCTCGAAACGGTAGCCCTCCGATGTATCTGCGTCCATCCCGCGGTCCTCCTGGTACGGGTTGCCCGACCGGAGCGGGACGCAAAAAAACCCGCTCCGCACGGCAGCGAAAGCAGGTCGGCCCGCTTTAGCTGCATTTATTACGCGCCCGCAAGCTGAGATCAAATCGGCGCGACCGTCCTCATCCTAGGCCCGCGCGCGGCGGGCTGTCAAACGGCACCGGCCTCAGGAGGCGTTGTGCAGCTCGATCACGGGGTTGTCGCGCGAGCGCCCCGCGCCCTCCTCGCCCTGCCGGCGCCGCTGCTTGGCGGCGTCGCTGCGCCGGCGCTCGAGCCGCGCGAGGTAGCGCGCATCGACGTCGCCGGTGACGTACTCCCCGGTGAAGATGGAGGTGTCGAAGCGCTCGAGGCGCGGGTTGCCGCGGTGCACCGCGTCGATCAGATCCGGCAGATCCTGGTAGATGAGCCAGTCGGCGCCGATCTCGCGTGCGACCTCCTCCTCGCTGCGCCCGTGGGCGACGAGCTCCTCGGCCGCCGGCATGTCGATACCGTACACGTTCGGGTAACGCACGGGCGGCGCGGCGGAGGCGAAATAGACCTTGCGCGCGCCCGCCTCGCGCGCCATCTGGATGATCTGCCGGGAGGTCGTGCCGCGCACGATCGAGTCGTCGACCAGCAGCACGTTCTTGCCCTCGAACTCGAGACCGATGGCGTTGAGTTTCTGGCGCACCGAACGCCGCCGCTGCGTCTGGCCGGGCATGATGAAGGTGCGCGGGATGTAGCGGTTCTTGATCAGCCCCTCGCGGTACTTGACGCCGAGGCGGTAGGCGAGCGGCAGCGCCGCGGTGCGGCTGGTATCGGGGATGGGGATCACCACGTCGATGTCGTGGTCCGGGCGCTCGCGCAGGATCTTGTCGGCGAGCTTCTCGCCCATGCGCAGGCGCGCCTTGTAGACCGAGACGTCGTCGATGATCGAGTCGGGGCGCGAGAGATAGACGTACTCGAAGATGCACGGCGAGTAGCGCGCATGCTCGGTACAGACCCGCGCGTGCATACGCCGGTCGGTGGTGAAGAACACCGCCTCGCCTGGCTCGACGTCGCGCACCAGCTCGAAACCGAGGATGTCCAGCGCCACGCTCTCCGAGGCGATCATGTACTCCGGGCCCTGCGCCGTCTCGCGCGCCCCGAACACCAGCGGCCGGATGCCGTGGGGGTCGCGGAAACCGACGATTCCGTAGCCCGGGATCATCGCCACGGCCGCATAGGCGCCGCGGCAGCGCCGGTGAACGCCGGACACCGCCTGGAAGATGTCCTCCTCGTCGATCCGCAGCTTGCCGCGCCGCTGGAGTTCGTGGGCGAAGACATTGAGCAGGATCTCGGAATCGGAGTCCGTGTTGATGTGCCGCAGGTCGTCCCGGAAGAGGTCCCGCTTGAGTTCGTCGGCATTGGTCAGATTGCCGTTGTGCGCCAGTGCAATACCGTAGGGGGAATTGACGTAGAACGGCTGCGCCTCGGCGGAACTCTCGCAGCCCGCGGTCGGATAGCGCACGTGTCCGATGCCGATATTGCCGGGCAGGCGGATCATGTGGCGCGTATGGAAGACGTCGCGCACCAGCCCGTTGTCCTTGCGCAGATACAGACGGTCGCGCGCGCAGGTCATGATCCCCGCCGCGTCCTGCCCCCGGTGCTGCAGCACCGTCAGCCCGTCGAAAAGCGCCTGATTGACCGGCCCGTGGGCCACGATGCCGATGATGCCGCACATGGGCGTCCCACCTCGTGCGCCTCTACCGCGCGCACTGCACTCAGTGAAAAACGAAGTTCGCGGCCACCCCCGGGGGCAGCAGGCCGCGCAGCCACAGCGCCAAGGTCTGAAAATGCCCCAACAGCAGGGATTGGTGCCACCAAGGGTCCCGCGGCAGCGTCGTCAGGCCGGCGAGCAGCACCAGGGCGGCCACCAGCGCGATGCCCCGCGCCGTGCCGAACACCGCGCCCAGCAGCCGGTCCGCCACACTCAGTCCGCCGCCCTTCACCAGCTGCGCGGCCAGGAAATTGACCAACGCGCCGAGCAGCAGGGTGGCGAGGAAGAGGGCCGCGAAGGCCGCCGCCACACGTGCGGTCGGCGAGGCGATCACGCCGGAGAACAACCGCGCCAACGGATAGGAAAAGCTCAGCGCCACCCAGAACGCGACGATCCACGCCGCCAGGGACAGGGCCTCGCGCAGGAACCCGCGCAGGAGGCTGATAATGACCGAGACCGCGATGATCGCGACGATTGCGTAGTCGACCCAGGTCATCGCTCCGGTGCACCCCGATCACCAGCGGCGCCCTCGGTTCGCCGCCGGGACCGGCCCCGCGCGCGCCGCCGCCGGCCGGACCCCCGCCGCGCACCGCGATCCCGCCGCCGGCCTGCCCAAGCTGGAAATCATACCAGACCCGGGGCGGCCGGAGAACGGGGACACCGCCGCGGTCACGGGTAGGGGAGCACGATGCCGCGCAGCTTCTGCTCGCGCCGGACCCGCCCGAGGAGCGTCTCGGCCTGCGCGCGCTTCATCTCGGGACCCACGCGTACGCGGTAGACCGGCTTGCCGTCGACGCGCACGCGCTCCACAAACGCCGCGAAGCCGCCCGCGCGCATGCGGTCGCGTAGGCGCATCGCCGCGGCCTCGTTGCTCAGGCTCGCGACCTGCACCACCCAGGCGTGCAGGTCGGCGGCCGCGGCGGGCGACGACGGCCGGGACGGGGACGGTTGGGATGGGGACGGTTGGGATGGGGACGGCTTCGGTGTCTGCGCCGGCGCCGTCGCGGGAGACACAGCCGCGGCGACCGGCGGCGTGGCGGGCGGGGTCGCGGCCCCCGCGGCCGGCGGCGCCGGCGCCGTCCGTGCCGAGGGCGCGGCGACGATCACCGGGGCGGACGGCGTGCGGGACGCGGCGGGCGGCGCGGGTTGCGGCGCGGGCGCGGCAGGCACCCAGGCCGGCTTCGGCGGCAACGGCGCCCCGCCGAACACGCCGCCCCCGCCCGAGCCGCGCAGCAGCATGGGCAGAAAGATCACCGCCAGCGCGACCAGCACGGCGCCGCCGATGAGCCGTTGTTTGAGGGGTCTGTCCATCGCCTCGACGCGCCGCGGGTTCACCGCCCGGGCCGTCGTCGCGAACCTGTGCGCGGGACCGGGCGGACCCTCAACATACAACGAAAGCGCCGCGACGCGAAGAGGGGGTCATCCGGTACGCGCCGCCGGACCCGTCTCGAGGCGGCGCAACGCGGCCTCCACCGTATGGAAGGAACCGAACACCACGATGCGGTCGCCCGCATCCGCCGCGCGCTGCGCCCGTGCGAGGGCCCGCGCCACGTCCGGATCCGCGGCTACGGGGCCGCGCACCGCGGCGGCGCGGATGCGTCGCGCCAGATCCGCCGCGGCAAGCGCGCGCGGGCCGTCCAGGCCCGCGAGGAACCACCGGTCCACGACCGGATCCAGTGCCGCCGCCACCGCCTCGACATCCTTGTCCGCGAGCAGCGCCGCGACCGCGAGGGTCCGACCGGTGCACGGACGCCGCTGCAGGTTCGCGGCGAGCGAGCGCGCCGCCTGCGGATTGTGGGCGACGTCGAGGATGTGTTCGACGGCGCCCGGGATCACCTGAAAGCGCCCCGGGAGGCTGACCTCCTGCAGTCCGCGGCGCACCTCGTCCTGAGTCACCGGGAACGCGCGCGCGAGCAGTTCCAGCACCATCAGCACCGCCGCGGCGTTGCGCAACTGGAATTCCCCGTGAAGCGCCGGCGGCGGCAGCGCACGGCGGCGGCGCGTGTCGCAGCGCCATTCCCACCCGTCGGCGGCGGCGTGCCAGTCGAACTCGCGCCCGATGCGGTAGAGCGGCGTATCGAGCGCGGCCGCGTGCGCGAGCAGCGAGGCCGGGGGATCCGGGTCGGCGCACACCGCCGGGCGTCCGGGGCGGAAGATCCCCGCCTTCTCGCGCCCGATCGACTCGCGGTCGGGTCCGAGCCACTCGCGGTGATCGACGTCGATCGCGGCCACCAGCGCGACCTCCGCATCGACGACATTCGTCGCGTCGAGCCGCCCGCCCATGCCGACCTCGAGCAGCGCGATGTCGACCTGCGCGGCGCGGAAGCGCTCGAGCGCGGCCAGGGTCCCGAACTCGAAATAGGTCAGCGCGACGTCCCCGCGCGCATCGTCCACGCGTGCGAACGCCCGGCAGAGATCCTCGTCGCCGACCGCGGCGCCGGCGATGCGCACGCGCTCGTTGTAGCGCAACAGGTGGGGCGAGGTGTAGGCCCCGACGCGGTAGCCGGCGGCCTGCAGGATGGCCTCGAGCAGCGCCACGCAGGAACCCTTGCCGTTGGTGCCGGCCACCGTGACCGCCGGGAAGGGGGGGCGGTCGAGTCCCATCGCCTCGGCGACCCAGCCGACGCGTTCGAGCCCCAGATCGATCTTGCGCGCATGCAGCGTGTCCTGCCACGCCAACCACTGGTCGAGGGTGTGAAAACGCATCGTCGCAAGGACCGCCCCGGGGGTCGGGCCGGCGGCGTCCCTCAGGGCGCGTCCCGGCGGGTGAACTGCGCGAGGAGCCCGGCGATGGTGTCGCGCAGTTCGTGGCGGTGCACGATCATGTCGATCGCCCCGTGTTCGAGCAGGAACTCGCTGCGCTGGAAACCCTCGGGCAGGGTCTCGCGCACCGTCTGCTCGATCACGCGCGGCCCGGCGAAACCGATGAGGGCCCGCGGCTCGGCGATGAGCACGTCGCCGAGCGTGGCGAGGCTCGCGGAGACCCCGCCCATGGTCGGGTCGGTCAGGACCGAGATGTACGGCACGCCCCGCTCCTCCAGCCGCGCGAGGGCCGCGGCGGTCTTGGCCATCTGCATGAGCGAGAACAGAGCCTCCTGCATGCGCGCGCCACCGCTGGCGGAGAAGCACACCAGCGGAATCCCGCGCTCGCGGCTCGTCTCGGCGGCGCGCACGAAGCGCTCGCCGACGACCGCCCCCATCGAGCCGCCCATGAAGGCGAAGTCGAAGGCGGCGGCGACCACCGGGATACCGCGCACCGCGCCCTCCATCGCCACCAGGGCGTCCTTCTCGCCGGTGGCCTTCTGCGCCTGCACGAGACGGTCGCGGTAACGCTTGCTGTCGCGAAACTTGAGCGCGTCGACCGGTTCGAGTCCGGCCCCGATCTCGCGGCGCTGACCCGGATCCAGGAACCGCTCCAGGCGCAGGCGCGCACCGATGCGCATGTGGTGCCCGCACTTGGGGCACACGTCGAGTTCCCGCTCGAGCTCCGCGCGGTAGAGGATTGCGCTGCACGCCTCACACTTGGTCCACAGACCCTCGGGCACGGTGCGCTTGCTGCCTCCCTCGGTCCGGATCCGCGACGGCACCAGTTTTCTGAACCAGTTCATCGATCCCTGCGCATGGAAGACGACGACGCCCGCTCAAGCCCCGGCCGCCGCGGCGGCGCCGCGCGCCGCGTCCATGGCACGGCGCATCTGCCCGAGCAGGTCCGAGACCTCGCGCACCGCACCCTCGCGGTCGCCCGCGTGCGCGCCGATCCGCCGCACCAGGGCGCTCCCGACGACCACGGCATCGGCGATACTGGCAATGCGCGCCGCGGCGGGTGCATCGCCGATGCCGAACCCGACCCCGATGGGCAGCCCGGTCACGGCGCGAATCGCGCGCAACCGCTCGGCCACACCCTCGACGTCGAGGTGCGCGGCGCCGGTGACCCCCTTGAGCGAGACGTAGTATACGAAGCCGCGCGCCACGGCACAGATGCGCTCGACGCGCGCGCGCGAACTCGTCGGCGCCACCAGGAAGATCGGGTCGAGCCCGTGCGCGGCCAGCGCCCGCTCCAGATCCCCTGATTCCTCGGGCGGCAGATCGACGGTGAGCACGCCGTCGACGCCCGCCGCCCCGGCGGCCGCGGCGAAGCGGGCGTAGCCCATCACCTCCACCGGGTTCAGGTAACCCATCAGCACCACCGGGGTGCGCGCATCGGTCTCGCGGAAGCGCGCCACCATCTCCAGCACCCGCCGCAGCGTGACGCCGTGGGCGAGCGCCCGCTCGCAGGCGGCCTGGATCACCGGGCCGTCGGCCATGGGGTCGGAGAACGGGACGCCGACCTCGATGAGGTCGGCACCCGCCGCCACGGCGGCCTGCATCAGGGGCACGGTGGCGTCCGGATCGGGATCCCCGGCGGTGAGGTAGGGAATCAGCGCGCAGCGCCCGTCGCGGCGCAGCGCGGCGAAGGTCGCGGCGATGCGGCTCATACGCGGATACCCTCGCGCTCGGCCACGGTGTGGATGTCCTTGTCGCCGCGGCCGGAGAGATTGACGATCAATACCGCATCGCGGCCGAGTTCCACGGCGAGGCGCGCCGCATAGGCGAGCGCGTGGCTCGACTCCAGCGCCGGGAGGATACCCTCCGTGCGCGTGAGGTCGTGGAAGGCCGCGAGCGCCTCCGCGTCGGTGACCGCGACGTAGCGCGCGCGCCCGCTGTCCTTGAGCCAGGCGTGCTCGGGGCCCACCCCCGGGTAGTCGAGTCCGGCGGAGATCGAATGCGTGGGCAGGATCCCGCCGTCGTCGTCCTCCATCAGGTAGGTCCGGTTGCCGTGCAGGACGCCGATGCGCCCGCGGTTGAGCGGCGCCGCGTGGCGCCCCGTGTCGAGCCCCTCGCCGGCGGCCTCGACCCCGTAGAGGGCCACGTCGCGGTCGGCGAGAAACGGTGCGAACAGGCCGATCGCGTTCGAACCCCCGCCGACGCAGGCCACCAGCGCGTCGGGCAGCCGCCCGGCCTGCTCCAGGATCTGGGCACGCGCCTCGCGCCCGATCACCGCCTGGAAATCGCGCACCATCGCCGGGTAGGGGTGCGGACCCGCCACCGTGCCGATGATGTAGAAGGTGTCGTCGACGTGCGTGACCCAGTCGCGTAGGGCCTCGTTCATGGCGTCTTTGAGGGTGCGCGAGCCCGACCGTACCTCCACCACCTCGGCGCCGAGCAGGCGCATGCGGTAGACGTTGATCGACTGGCGACGGATGTCCTCGGCGCCCATGTAGACGACGCAGTCCATCCCGAAGCGCGCCGCCACCGTCGCCGTGGCCACCCCGTGCTGGCCGGCGCCGGTCTCGGCGATGACGCGGGTCTTGCCCATGCGCCGCGCCAGCAGCGCCTGCCCGACGGTGTTGTTGATCTTGTGGGCGCCGGTGTGGTTGAGGTCCTCGCGCTTGAGGTAGATGCGCGCCCCGCCCACCGCCTCGCTCCAGCGCCGCGCGAAGTACAGCGGCGAGGGGCGCCCGACGTAGTGCGCCAGGTCGCGATCGAAGGCGGTGCGGAACTGCGGATCGGCGCGCGCCTCCTCGTAGGCCGCGCGCAGCGCCTCCAGCGGTTCCATGAGCGTCTCGGCGACGAAGCGCCCGCCGAACGGGCCGAAGTGCCCGACCGCGTCGGGCAGCGGCTCAAGCGCCGATTCGTCCGTCTTCGCCTGCATCGACACTGCGTACACCCCTCATGAAGGCCGCCATGCGCGCGGGATCCTTGATCCCCTTCGCCGCCTCGACGCCGCTGCTCACATCCACCGCGTACGGACGCACCGCGCGCACCGCGGCGGCGACGTTGTCCGGATCCAGCCCGCCGGCCAGGATGACCGGGCGCTCCAGCCCCTGCGGGAGGCGCCCCCAGTCGAACGTACGGCCGGTCCCGCCGCTGCGCCCGTCCACCGCGGTATCGAACAACCACGCCGCCGCGTCCGGATACCGCGCCGCCTGCGCCGCGGGATCCGAGTCGGCGGCCACCGCCAGGGCCTTCACGTAGCGGCGGCCGAAGGCCCGGCAGTACTCCGCCGGCTCGCGGCCGTGGAACTGGAGCAGATCCAGCGGCACGGCCGCGAGCACCGCGCGCACCGCCTCCGCGGGGGCGTCCACGAACAGCCCCACGGCCGCGACGAACGGCGGGAGGCCGCGCACGATCGCCACCGCCGCATCCAGGTCCACGGCGCGGGGACTGTGCGGATGGAACACCAGCCCGATCGCGTCGACCCCGAGACGCGCGGCCTCCACCGCGTCCCCGGGGCGCGTGATCCCGCAGATCTTAACCCGCGTACGCACCCGGCCACCACTTCGACCCCAGCCTCTCCGGGGCACAGGGTAGCAGAATTCTCACGCCTCCCGCCCGCCCAGGGCCGGCAGGCGTACCCCGCAGTCGAGGCCGAACGTCTCCGGGTACTCCACCTGCACCAAATACAACCCCGCCGCCGGCGCGGTCACGCCGCCGAGCGCCCGGTCGCGCGCCTCCAGGACCTCGCGCGCCCACTGCGGCGGGTGCTCCCCGCGTGCGATCGCCGCCAGGACCCCGGCGAGATTGCGGACCATATGGTGGAGAAAGGCGTTGGCGCTCACGTCGATGAAGAGAAACTCACCGGCGCGGTGCACGTCGAGACGGTGAATGGTGCGCACCGGATGGCGCGCCTGACAGGCCAGCGCCCGGAAGGAGGTGAAGTCGTGCTCGCCGACGAGGTACGCGGCCGCCGCGCGCGCCGGCTCCGCATCCAGCGGGCGGTGCACCCACCAGACGCGCCCGCGCAGCAGCGCCGGGCGCGTGTCGCGGTTGAGGATCACGTAGCGGTAGCGCCGGCGCCGGGCCGCGAAACGCGCGTGGAACCGCGGTTCGACCGCCCGCGCCCAGCGCACCGCGACGTCGGCGGGCAGGTGGCTGTTGGTCCCGAGCACCCAGGCGTGCTCGGGCCGCACCGATTCCGTATCGAAGTGCACGACCTGGGCGGTGGCGTGAACGCCCGCATCCGTGCGTCCCGCGCAGACGACGCGGACCGGATGGTCGGCGACGCGCGCGAGCGCGGCCTCCAGGGTTTCCTGCACCGTGCGCGCGCGCCGCTGGGACTGCCAGCCCGCAAACGCGATGCCGTCGTACTCGACGCCGAGGGCGATGCGCATGGATCGCGGTCCGATGGGCGCCCCCGGCGATGCGCACGCGGGGGCGGGGACGACCCGGCGGCACCCCCGCGTAGCGGCCCGCGGGTCAGGCGCTCAGCTGCTGCATCAGGCCTTCGGCCTCCTCGCGCTGCCCGTCGCTGCCCTCCTCGAGGACCTCGGCGAGCAGCTCGCGCGCCCCTTCCTGATCGCCCATGTCGAGGTAGGCCCGCGCCAGATCGAGCTTGGTCCCGACCTCGTCGGGCTCGCCCAGGGCGGATTCCTCGTCCGCGGACTCCTCCTGCGCACCCGCGTCGGAATCGCCGCCGCGCGCCGCCAGCCCGGAGGCCAGCCCGCCTTCCCATTCGATGACGTTGGAACGGTCCGCGTCGGCCGCCGGCTCCTCAACCGCCGGTTCCGCACCGGCCGACTCCTCTCCGGCGGACTCCGCGGCCGGCGCGCCCGCGCCCGGGATCTCGAAGCCGAGGTCGGCCTCGCCCGCACCCGCGGCGCCGGCCGGGGTTTCCTCGCGCGTCTCCTCCGGCGGCGACTCCGCCGCGGGCGCTGTCACGGTCCCCTCGTCCCCGACCGCGTCGCGTTCCGCCGCCGGCTCCTCCGCCGGGGCCTGCGCCGACGGATGGCTCTGCGCCCCCTCGTCCGCGGGCAGTTCGGCCACCAGTTCACGCAGCAGCGCGTCGACCGGCTCGGGCGCCTCCGGGGATGCCTGGGAAGATTCCTGCGGGGCTTCACCGGTCGCCTCCGCGCCCGCCTCGTGGGCACCGGCGGCGGCGTCGGCGGGCTCCGCGCGGAACAGCGGATGTTCCGGACACAGCTCCGCTCCCCAGCGGGCGACCTCCGCCCACAGCGGATGCGCCGCGTCGCCGAGGTCGGCGTACAGGGCCTCGGCGGTCGCCTCAAACCGCTCCCGATCCCCGAGACCGTGATAGGCCTCGAGCAGCTTGGCCTTGAGATCGGGGCGATCCGGCTGCGCCCGCACCGCCTGCGCGAGCTGTTCGGCCGCCTGTTCGTAGCGCCCGTAGGCGAGGTAGATCTCCGCCTCCGCCAGCGCATCGCCGCCGGCCTCCGCCACCAGCGGCGCGGCCTCCTCGGCCGATGCCGCATCCGCCGTTGGCGCCGATTCCGTCGCCGCCGCGGTCTCACCCCCGGCTGCGTCCCCGGCTCCCTCGTCCCCGACCGGCTCGAGCGGCCGCGGGAAACCGGGTTCCTCCGCGCTGCGCCGCCGGCGCAGAACCAACCAGACCAGCGCCCCGAGGGCCAGGACCAGACCGCCGAGCATGCCGAGCACGCCGCGGTCGTTGAGCAGATCGCGCAGCGAGCCGCCCGACGGCGTGCGGGGCGGCGGGGCCGCGCGATGGACCACCGGCGGGGCCGGCGGCTTCGCGGGGGGCGTCGCGGGCTTCGCGGCCGGTGTCTCGGATTTCGCCGCGGGCGCTTCGGGTTTCGCCGCCGCCCCGGTCTTCGCCGCTTCGGGGCTCTTCGCCGCCTCCCCGGCCGCGGGAGCCGGCTTCACGGGCGCCGGGGCCGCTTTCGCGGCCGGTTGGGCCGCACCCTCCGCGACGGCGGCCGGCTTCGCGCCCGACTGGGCCTTGAGCCGGCTCTGGAGATCGGCGAGCTGCTGATCCTTGAGGCTCAGCAGCTCCTTGAGTTTGTCGACCTGCCCCTGGAGCGCGGTGACCCGGCCCTGCAGGTCCTTGGCCTCCTCGGCCTTGGAGGCCGCGGCCTCGTTGGCCAGCGCGAGCTGGTTCTTCAGCGCCTGGGTGCTCTTCGCCCCCGCGCCGGCACCGGGTGCGCCGGCGGCGCCGGAAGCCCCGGAGCCGGGAGCCAGCAGGCGCAACCGCTCCTCCTCCATCTGCGCTGCCGACGGCGTCGCAGAGGTCTTCGCGGCGGAGGTCTTGGCCGCGGCCGGCGTCCCGGTCCCCGCCTGCGCCAGGCGCCTGCGGTACTGCTCCCACAGCAGATTCTGGTGGCGCACCTGGGCGAGCGCGCCCTTGGGGTCGATCCCGAGGACCTGGGAGATGTCCGGGACCCTCAGGACGTAGCCGGCCTTCAGCCGGTTGATGTTGTGGTCATAGAACGCCTGCGGATTTGCATCCAGCAGCGCCAGCATCATCTGCTCGATGGTCACGCGTTCGTTGGGGCGCACGCGCTGGGCGATGCCCCAGAGGGTGTCGTTGCGCTCGGTGCGGATCGTCCCCGGAACGGCGCCCGGGGCGGACGTCCCGGCGCCCCGCCGCACGCTGCGCCGTGCCGGCGCGGCGGGCACCGTGGACTGCCGCGCCGACGCCGTCGCCGCCCGCACGGGCGCGGCGGCGGCGGGCGTACGCGCCGCCGCCCGCGCACCGGCGGGACGTACCCCCGCGGCGCGCAGGGCCGTCATCGTCGGCGGGTTCAGCAGGACCGTGTATTGACGCAGGATCCGCCCGCTACGCCAGTCGACCTCGACGATGAAGTTCAGGAACGGCTCGCGCACCGGCTGGTCGCTGGTGACCCGGATCGCCGGATGGCCGTCGACCCGCACGACCTTGAAGCGCAGCGAACTCAGGATGAGCGGGCGGTCGATCCCGGCACGGGCGAAGGCCGCGGGGCTCGCCAGGCTCACGAGTGCCCCGTCCAGCTCCGACGGGTTGTCGGAATAGAGCCGGATGTCGGCGTTGAGCTTCTGGTCGAGGTTGGAATGCAGGGTGATGGTGCCGAGCCCGAGGGCGTACAGCGGCGCGGGCGCCACCATGCACGCGGAGGCCACGGCCAAGGCCAGCTTCCGATTCATTTTAGAAACGCTCCCTTCTGCGGCTCGTCCCATGGGCGCGGCCCGCGCCGCGGGCACCCCGCCGACTCGGGCCTGTGAGGCCTATATCGGAAGCCTCCCCGGTTACCTTAATTTCCCCCCGCCGGGTCCGCCGCCGGTCCCGATGGAAATATAGCTTACAGGTACTTAGCGATCAAAATCTCCGCGATCTGGACGCTGTTGAGGGCCGCCCCCTTGCGCACGTTGTCGGCCACCACCCACAGATCCAGGCCGCGGGGATGGGAGATGTCCTCGCGGATGCGGCCGACGAAGACCGCGTCACGGCGGGCGGCCTCGGTGACCGCCGTCGGATAGCCGCCCGGGGCGCGCTCGTCGAGCACGCGTACGCCGGGGGCGGCGGCGAGCAGCTCGCGCGCCCGCGCCGCGCTGATCGGCGCGCGCGTCTCGATGTGCACGGCCTCGGAATGGCCGTAGAAGACCGGCACCCGCACCGCCGTGGGGTTGACCAGGATGGCATCGTCCTCGAGGATCTTGCGCGTCTCCCAGACCATCTTCATCTCTTCCTTGGTGTAGCCGTTGTCCATGAACACGTCGATGTGCGGCAGGGCGTTGAACGCGATCTGCTTGGGGTAGACGCGAGTCTCGATCGGCTTGCCGTTGAGCAGCCGCGCCGTCTGCCCGGCGAGTTCCTCGATCGCCTCCTTGCCGGTGCCGGAGACCGCCTGGTAGGTGGCGACGTTGATCCGCTCGATGCCCACGGCGTCGTAGATCGGCTTGAGCGCGACCACCATCTGGATCGTCGAGCAGTTGGGGTTGGCGATGATCCCGCGCGCGCGGTGGCCTTCGATGGCGTGGGCGTTGACCTCGGGCACCACCAGCGGGATATCGGCGTCGTAGCGGAACTGCGAGGTGTTGTCGATGACCACGCAACCGGCCGCGGCGGCGCGCGGGGCGTACGCCTCGGAGACCGATGCGCCGGCGGAGAACAGACCGATCTGCACGCGCGTGAAATCGAATTCCGCCAGATCCCCCACCGGCAACTGCCGGTCGCCGAAGGCCACGCGGCTGCCGGCCGAACGGCTGCTCGCCAGGGCATATACCTCGCCGACCGGGAACTTGCGCTGCGCCAGGATCTCGAGCATGGCCTCGCCCACGGCGCCCGTCGCCCCCACCACCGCCACGTCGTACCGCTCGCTCATAGCCGCCTCGTCGCTTCCCGCCGTCCGTTCATCGTGCCTGCGCCCGCAGCGCCGCCGCCACCGCCGCGCCCATCTCGCGCGTGCCCGCCGCGCGCGTGCCCGGCGCGGCGATATCCGGCGTGCGCAGGCCCTGATCGAGCGCCGCCCCCACGGCCCGCTCCACCCGCGCGGCGGCCTCCTCCTCGCCCAGGGAGTGGCGCAGCAGCATGGCCACGGACAGGATCGTGGCGAGCGGGTTGGCCGTACCGCGCCCGGCGATGTCGGGGGCCGAGCCGTGGATCGGCTCGTACATCCCCTTGCCGTGCGCATCGAGCGAGGCCGAGGGCAGCATCCCGATGGAGCCGGTGAGCATCGCCGCCTGATCGGAGAGGATATCGCCGAACAGGTTCCCGGTCACGATGACGTCGAACTGCTTGGGCGCGCGCACCAGTTGCATCGCGGCGTTGTCCACGTACAGGTGACTGAGCGTGACGTCGGGAAACTCCGCCGCGAGGGCGGTCAGCACCTCACGCCACAGCTCCGATACCTCGAGGACATTGGCCTTGTCCACCGAGCACAGGCGTCCGGAGCGGCGCCGCGCCGTCTCGAAGGCGACCCGGCCGATGCGCTCGATCTCGGCCTCCGAATAGACCATGGTGTTGTAGGCAGTGCGCACGCCGCCCTCGTCGCGCACGCCGCGCGGGGTGCCGAAATAGATGCCGCCTGTCAGCTCGCGCACGATCATCAGGTCGAGTCCGGCGACGATCTCGGGGCGCAGACTCGAGGCCGCCGCGAGCTGCGGGTAGAGCAGGGCCGGGCGCAGGTTGGCGAACAGGCCCAGCTCCGCGCGCAGGCCGAGCAGCCCGCGCTCCGGGCGCAGCTCGCGCGCAAGCCCCTCCCAGCGCGGTCCGCCCACGGCGCCGAGCAGCACGGCGTCGGCGGCGCGGGCCAGGCGCAGGGTCTCCTCCGGGAGCGGGCTGCCGGCGGCCTCGTAGGCGGCGCCGCCGACCTTGCCCTCCTCGATCTCGACGGCGAGGCCGAATTCGGCGCGCAGCAACTCGAGGATGCGGACGGCCTCGGCGACGATCTCGGGGCCGATCCCGTCGCCGGGCAGGACGAGGATGCGGTGGGTCATCGGGTCGATCTCGACAGAGTGGACAGGACGGATTCAGGACTCATTCAGCGCTCCGGCGCGTCCGGAAACAGCCACGGGGCCTGCGCGCGGCGCCGGCGCTCGTAGTCGCGGATGGCCCCGGCGTGCTGCAGCGTGAGGCCGATCTCGTCGAGGCCTTCGAGCAGCCGGCGGCGGCGGAAGGCGTCGATCTCGAAGGCGATCGCCTCCCCGCCCGGCGTAGCGGCCGTCTGCGCGCGCAGGTCCACGGTAAGGCGGTAGCCCTCCTGCGCCTGCGTCTCGCGGAACAGCCGGTCCACGGTCTGCGCCGGCAGCGTGAGCGCCAGCAGCCCGTTCTTGAAGGCGTTGTTGTAGAAGATGTCGGCGAACGTGGGGGCGATCACGACGCGGAAACCGTAGTCCGTCAGCGCCCACACCGCGTGCTCGCGCGAGGAGCCGCAACCGAAATTGTCGCGCGCGAGCAGGATGCTCGCCCCCCGGTAGCGCGGCTGATTGAGGACGAAGTCCGGGTTGCGCGGACGGCCCGCGCAGTCCATCCCCGGCTCGCCGTGGTCCAGGTAGCGCCACGCGTCGAACAGGTAGGGACCGAAGCCGGTACGCCGGATCGACTTGAGGAACTGCTTGGGGATGATGGCGTCGGTATCGACGTTGGCCCGATCGAGCGGCGCCACCAATCCGGTCAGGGTCTGAAACGGTTCCATGCGCCGCCTCCTTCAGCCGAGCTCGCGCACGTCCACGAAGCGGCCGTGGACCGCCGCCGCCGCGGCCATCGCCGGACTCACGAGGTGCGTGCGCCCGCCCGGCCCCTGGCGGCCCTCGAAGTTGCGGTTGGACGTCGACGCGCAACGCTCCCCGGGGGCGAGCCGGTCGGGATTCATGCCCAGGCACATGGAACAGCCGGGCTCGCGCCACTCGAAACCGGCCGCGACGAACACCCGGTCGAGCCCCTCGGCCTCGGCCTGGCGCTTGACCAGCCCCGAGCCCGGCACCACCAGCGCCTGGCGGATGCCCGCCGCGACCCGGCGCCCGCGCACCACCGCCGCGGCGGCGCGCAGGTCCTCGATGCGCGAGTTGGTGCACGAACCGATGAAGACCTTGTCCGGGCGGATCTCGATGATCGGCATGCCCGGCTCCAGCGCCATGTAGCGCAACGCGCGGCGCATGTCCTCGCGCCGCACCGGGTCGGCCTCCGCCGCCGGGTCCGGGACGCACCCGTCGACCGGGACGACCATCTCCGGGGACGTGCCCCAGGTCACCTGCGGCGCGAGCGTCGCGGCGTCGAGCGCGACCTCGCGGTCGAAGACCGCATCGGCATCGCTGTGCAACTCACCCCAGGCCTGCACCGCGCGCTCCCACAGCGCCCCGGCGGGCGCCAGGGGACGGCCGCGCAGGTACTCGACGGTGCGCTCGTCCACCGCCACCAGCCCCGCGCGCGCGCCGGCCTCGATGGCCATGTTGCACAGCGTCATGCGCCCCTCGACCGAGAGTGCGCGCACCGCCGCTCCGGCGAACTCCACCGTATGGCCGGTGGCGCCCGCCGTCCCGATCGCACCGATGAGCGCGAGCGCGAGATCCTTGGCGGTCACGCCCGGTGCGCACGCCCCCTCGATGCGCACCCGGAAGTTGCGCGACTTTTTCAGCACCAGGCATTGGGTGGCGAGCACATGCTCGACCTCGGAGGTGCCGATCCCGAAGGCGAGCGCACCCACGGCCCCGTGGGTGGAGGTGTGCGAATCCCCGCACACCACCGTCATGCCGGGGAGGGTGAGACCCTGCTCCGGTCCGACGACGTGGACGATGCCCTGGCGCGGATCGCACATATCGAACTCGGTGATCCCGAAGGCCGCGCAGTTGGCGTCGAGCGCCTCCACCTGCACGCGCGAGACCGGATCGGCGATGCCCTGCGCGCGCGCCGTCGTCGGGACGTTGTGGTCGGGGACCGCGAGCGCGGCCCCCGGACGCCACGGCCGGCGTCCGGCGAGCCGCAGCCCCTCGAAGGCCTGCGGCGAGGTGACCTCGTGGACGAGGTGGCGGTCGATGTAGATCAGCGCCGTGCCGTCGGCCTCGGCGCGCACCACGTGGTCGTCCCAGAGCTTGTCGTAGAGGGTTCGGCCGGCCATCGGAATCCGTGCCCCGTCGGGCGGTGGGCGAAAGCGGTTCATTATATCGGAACGGGCGCAGGCGACCACTCTCCCGTCGGCCGCGCGCCGTACTCACCGCGGCGGGGGGCCCGGCGGGATCCCGCGCCCGGCCAGCACCCAGGCCGCGGCGGCGACCGCGGCGGCCGCGTAGAAGGTGGCGCTGGGGCCGATGCCGGCCCAGAGATAGCCGCTCGCGAGGCTGCCGAGAGCGGCGCCGGCGCCGAAGCTCACGCTGCTGTAGAGGGCCTGCCCGCGCCCCTGCAGGCGTCCGGGGAAATACCGGTGGATCCGGTCGATGGCCACTGCGTGATAGACGCCGAAGCTGGCCGCGTGCAGGGTCTGGGCGAAGACGATGACGCCGAGATGCTCCGGGAATCCCCCAATCAACCCCCAGCGCAGGGCCGCGAGCGCCAGACTCGCCTGCAACAGGGCCCGGGGGCCGAGCCGCAGGAGCACCCGCGGCATGACGAGGAAGATCCCGATCTCGGCCGCGACACCGAGGGCCCACAGCGCCCCGATGAGCCCGGCGCCGTAGCCGTAGCGTTCCAGGAACAGGGTGAAGAAGGCGTAATAGGCCCCGTGGCTGACCTGCATGAGCAGGCACACCAGCAGCAGGGTCGCCACCTCGGGCCGGCGCAGCACCTGCGCCAACGGCGCCCCGGCCGCCGTCGGGGGTGCGCGCGGGCGCTCCGGCACGCGCAGGCTGGCGAGCCAGATCCCGGCCAGGAGCAGCAGCATCACCGGTACCAGTAAGGACGGCGGGTGGTGCTGGAACAGGAGCCCGAGTCCGCTCACGCTGGCGATGAAGCCGAGCGAGCCCCATAGGCGCACGCGGCTGTAGCGATGGACGCGCGCACCCAGGTGGTCGAGGGTGGTCGCCTCGAACTGCGGCAGGGCGGCGTTCCAGAAGAAGCCGAACGCCGCCACCACGGCGGCGAGCCCCGCGAAGCCCCGGGCAGCGGGCACGGCGGCGAACGCCGCCCAGGCGAGGAACGAGGCGAGGCGCACCACCGCCATGCGCCGCCCGGTGTGGTCGGCCAGCCAGCCCCAGAGGTTCGGGGCCACGATCCGGGTGGCCATCATGATCGCCACCAGCTCGCCGATGGCCACCGCCCCGTAGCCGCGGGACTGCAGGTAGAGGCTCCAGTACGGGATCAGCGCCCCGAGCGCCGCGAAGTAGAACAGGTAGAAGGCCGACAGGCGCCAGTAGATCATCGTGCCGCGGGCACAGCCGCCGCGCGGATCAGCGGGAGACGCCCGGCGGGACCGGCGCCAGCGGGGGTACGACCTCGGCGTTCTGGGCGCGTTGGCGCAGCAGGTGGTCCAGCACCACGATGGCCGTCATCGCCTCGGCGATCGGGGTCGCGCGGATACCCACGCACGGGTCGTGACGCCCCTTCGTCACCACCTCCACCGCGGCGCCGCGCAGATCGACGGTGCGCGCCGGCAGGCGCAGGCTCGAGGTCGGCTTGAGCGCGATCGAAATCAGCAGATCCTGCCCGGTCGAGATGCCCCCCAGCACGCCGCCCGCGTGATTGCTGAGGAACCCCTCCGGCGTGATCTCGTCGCGGTGTTCGGTGCCGCGTTGGGTGACGCATCCGAAGCCGGCGCCGATCTCCACCCCCTTCACCGCGTTGATGCTCATCAGGGCGTGGGCGAGGTCGGCGTCGAGGCGGTCGAAGACCGGCTCTCCGAGCCCCGGCGGCACGCCCTCGGCGACGACGTTCACGCGCGCGCCGATCGAGTCGCCCGCCTTGCGCAGGGCGTCCATGAACTTCTCCAGTTCGGGCACCGCCGCGGCGTCCGGGCAGAAAAACGGGTTGCGCTCGACCTCCTCCCAGTCGAAGGCCTCGGGCCGGATCGGGCCGAGCTGGGCCAGGTAGCCGCGGATGCGCACGCCGCAGCGCTCGCGCAGGTACTTGCGCGCGATCGCCCCGGCGGCCACGCGCATGGCGGTCTCGCGCGCGGACGAGCGTCCGCCGCCGCGGTAGTCGCGCACCCCGTACTTCTGAACGTAGGTGTAGTCGGCGTGCCCGGGCCGGAAGCGGTCCATGAGATCGGCGTAGTCGCGCGGGCGCTGATCGGTGTTCTCGATCAGCAGCCCGATGGGGGTGCCCGTGGTGCGCCCCTCGAAGACCCCGGAGAGGATCCGGACCGCGTCGGGCTCGCGCCGCTGCGAGGTGTGGCGGCTGCGGCCCGGGCGGCGGCGGTCGAGATCGGGCTGCAGATCGGCCTCGCTCAGCTCCAGCCCCGGCGGGCACCCGTCGACCACGCAGCCGATCGCCGGCCCGTGGCTCTCGCCGAAGGTCGTGACCGTGAACAGCCTGCCGATGGTATTGCCGGACATGGGCCGACATTGTAGCGCCTGCCCGCGGCGCGCGGCGACCCGGGCCGCGACGGTGAACCCCGCCGCCCGTAGCGGGTCCGATCGGGTATGGGCCCGGAGCGATCGTCGCCGTGCGGCAACGGTTTGCATCGCCGGCGGGGAAACCCTAAAGTTTCCGCGCCGCCCGTCGCTGGATTCAGTCGGGGGAGGCGACGATCCCGCCGCCCGCCCCCGCGGCGCCGCGCATCCGGGCGAGGCTGTACTCCGCTGTCACGCAAGAGAGACGAGATGGACCGCAACTACCGCCATTACGGAGCGAAGATCGGGAGCTACCTCGGCAAGCCGATCTTCGAGAAGATCGAAGACCGCGAAGCGACCTACGTGTTCGACCGCATCGCCCAGTGCGATGTCGAGGGCTGTCCCCTCGATCAGCTCGACCGCGGCGAGATGCTCCTGCCGCCGGGGCTGATCTACCGGCAGGTCTGAGCCGCCCGCGGCGCGCGCGGCGCGTCGCGACCCGACCGCGTCAGATCACGCGCGAAAAGGCGCGTGGCTCGCCCGCGCGTCGTGCGCGCAGGTGGCGGTCGAAGACCATGCACAGGTTGCGCACCAGCAGCCGCCCCGGCGGGGCGACGCGGATCGCGCGCGATCCGATCTCCACCAGTCCGTCCTCGGCCATCACGGCGAGTTCCTCGAGCTCGCGCCGGAAGTAATCGGCGAAGACGATGCCGTAGCGCGCCTCCAGCGGATCGAAGGCCACCCCCAGGTTGCAGGCCAGCCCCATGATCACGTCGCGGCGCAAGCGGTCGTCGGCGTCGAGTTCATAGCCGCGGAACACCGGCAGGCGGCCCGCGTCCAGGCGCTCGTAGTAGGCGGGCAGGTCGCGCAGGTTCTGGCTGTAGGTGTCTCCCACCTTGCCGATCGCCGTGACCCCGAGCCCGACGAGGTCGCAGTCGGCGTGGGTCGAATAGCCCTGGAAGTTGCGGTAGAGCGTGCCCGCCCGCTGCGCGCGCGCGAGCTCGTCGTCCGGGCGCGCGAAGTGATCCATGCCGATATAGACGTAGCCGGCCGCGGTCAGCCGCTCGATCGTATGACCCAGGATCGCCAGCTTCTCGGCGGGCGGCGGCAGGTCCTCGGCGCGGATACGCCGTTGCGGCTTGAAACGCTCGGGCAGATGCGCGTAGTTGAACACCGAGAGCCGGTCGGGTCCCGCGGCGATGACCTTGTCCAGGGTGCGCGCAAAGCTCCCGACGTCCTGAAACGGCAGGCCGTAGATGAGATCGACGTTGATCGAATGGAAGCCCTCGCGGCGCGCCGCCTCCATGACCTCCACCGTCTGCGCCTCGCTCTGGATGCGATTGACCGCCCTCTGCACCCGCGGGTCGAAGTCCTGCACGCCGATGCTGAGCCGGTTGAAGCCCTCCGCGCGCAGCACGGCGATGGTCTCGGCATCGGCTTCGCGCGGATCCACCTCGACGGAGTACTCGCCGCGGTCGTCGTCGCGCAACGTGAAGTGGCGCCGCGTCGCCGCCATCAGCGCACGGATCTGATCGTGATCGAGGAAGGTGGGCGTGCCGCCCCCCCAGGCGAGCTGATCGACGCTGCGGGCCCGATCGAAGAGGGCGCCCTGCAGCTCGATCTCGCGAATCAGCCGCTCCAGGTAGGGCGCGGCGCGCGAGCGGTCGCGCGTGACCACCTTGTTGCACGCGCAGTAGAAACAGACGGTGGCGCAGAAGGGGAGATGGAAATACAGCGACAGCGGCCGCGGCGGCTGCGCCGCGTTGCCGCGTTGTGCCCAGGCCCGGTATTCCGGCTCCGCGAACCCCTCGTGGAAGAGCGGCGCCGTCGGATAGGAGGTATAGCGCGGCCCGGCCGTATCGTAGCGGCGGATGCGCTCGGCATCGAACAGCGCGGTGTAGGTCGGTGCGCCCATCCCGTCAGCTTAGAGGCACTCGGGCGCCCTCACCTTGACGGCGGTCAATCCTCCGCCACCGCGAGCCCGTGTTTGTGGGTCTGGTTGATGATCTGGAGCAGCGGCTTGAACGGCAGGATGAACGTCTCCTGCGCGGCGACGATGTCCATGAACGGCAGGTCCTCGTTACCGAAGTGATAGGTGCCGTCTAGCATCTGCCGCCGCAGGGCATCCACCTCCGCCTCGAGGCGGTCGAGGAACTTCAACGCCCCACCGAGTTCCTCCTCGTCGAACTCCGCCGCCCATCGCAGGTCGCGGATCTCGAACAGGGCCTGATCCACCAGGTCGAAGTACTCTTCCGGCGTACGCGGTCGCTGCATCTTCATTCCCTCCTCCGGGCCGGCGCTACCCGCGCGGTCCGCCCCGGACCATCACCCCTGCGCTCGCGCCGCGGCGCCGCAAGCCCCTCACGCCTCCGGCAACCCGGCCCGATGCGCCCGCAGTTGGGCGCTGTCGATGACAAATACCCCATCGCCCCCGCGCGCAAACTCCGGCCAGATCAGCGGCAGCTCCGGCAACCGCGCCTGGAGCGCCTCCGCCGCTTCCCCCACTTCGACCACCAGCAGGCCGGGATCGCGCAGCCGGGCCGGCGCCTCGCGCAGGATGCGTAGGGCGAAGTCCAGCCCCTCGGGCCCCGCGGCGAGCGCCAGCGCCGGCTCGTGCCGGTGCTCGGGGGGCAGCGCCCGCATCTGCGCCGCGCTCACGTAGGGCGGATTGCTCACGATCAGGTCATAGGTCCCGTCCAGCGCCTCGAATCCGTCGGAGCGCACGGCCCGCACGCGGTCCTCGAGCCCGTGGCGGGCGACGTTGGCGCGGGCCACCTCGAGGGCCTCGGCGCTCACGTCGGCGAGGTCGACCTCGGCCCCGGGGAACGCCAGCGCGCAGGCGATGCCGATGCACCCGCTGCCGGTGCCCAGATCGAGGATGCGACGCACCTCGATCCCCGCCGCCCACGGCTCGAAGCCGTGCTCGATCAGCTCGGCGATGGGCGATCGCGGGATCAGCACGCGCGGGTCGACCTGGAACGGGATCCCGGCGAACCACGCCTCGCCGGTGAGGTAGGCGGCCGGGAGCCGCTCCTCGATCCGCCGTCGCAGCAGCGCCGCGACGGCTTCGCGTTCGTCGCGCGTGAGCGCGGCCCCGAACCACGCCGCGGGCAGATCCGGCGGCAGGTGCAGGGCGTGCAGCACCAGCGCGGCGGCCTCGTCCAGCGCGTTGTCGGTCCCATGCCCGAAGACCAGGCCGGCCTCCGCGAAGCGGCTCGCCCCCCAACGGATGAAGTCGCGCACCGTGCGCAGCCCGCTGAGGTCCGCCACCGCGCCCCGTGCGGGGCCCGGTTGCGGTCGATCGGTGTCGGAGGATGCAGCGCTCATATCGAAGTACGTCCCGGCCGTCCGTGCAGCGTTACGGTTCCCGCCGCGCGGCCCGTTCGCCCAATGTAGACCGCGCCCCCGCAGGGCCCGCGCCTCGCGGCGCGCGGGACGGCGCCCCCCCGGAAGGCGCGCCGTGCGGATCCGCATCATAAACAATCGGCCCGCTGTGGCATACTCGGGCCCATGCCCCCACCCGCCCCGTCCTGCGAGCCGCCGCGCCCGTCCCTGACCGACGCCCTGCAGGCACTGCCCCAGTATTTGCTGCCGCAGCACGCCCTCAGCCGGCTCGTCCACCGCATCACCCGCAGCCGCCGGCGCGCCCTCAAGGACGCCCTCATCCGCTGGTTCGCGCGCCGCTACCGCGTCGACCTCGGGGAGGCCCGCTATCCGGATCCCGCGGCCTATCTCGATTTCAACAGCTTCTTCACGCGCGCGCTGCGCCCCGGCGTCCGGCCCCTGCCCGCGGAGCCGGACGCCGTGCTCGCACCCGCCGACGGGCGCCTGAGCGAGTTCGGCCGCGCGGCGGGCGGGCGCCTGCTCCAGGCCAAGGGACGGAGCTACTCGGTGGTCGACCTGCTCGGCGGCGACGAGCGGCGCGCGGCGCCGTTTCGCGAGGGGGAGTTCCTGACCGTATACCTCGCGCCGCGCGACTACCACCGCGTGCACATGCCCTGCGCCGGGACCCTGACCGAGAGCGTCTATCTGCCCGGGGCGCTGTTCAGCGTCTCGGCCGCCACCGCGCGCGCGGTCCCGCGCCTGTTCGCCCGCAACGAGCGCGTGGTCGCCCTGTTCGAGACCGCGGCCGGACCCATGGCGCTGGTGCTGGTCGGGGCGCTGCTGGTCGGGTTCATCGACACGGTGTGGGGCGGCCCGGGGAGCTACCCCTACGGGCGCCGACCGCGGGTGCGCCGCTGGGACGAGTCGCGCGTACACCTCGCCGCGGGGGCGGAGATGGGCCGCTTCGGCATGGGCTCCACCGTGATCGCCCTGTTCCCCCCCGGCGCCGTGCGCTGGCGGGAGTCGCTCGGTACCGCAGACCCGGTGCGCGTCGGCACACCGATCGGGCGCCTGGCCGTGCGCACGGCGCGCACCGGCGAGGACGCGGCCGCCGGCGGGGACGATCAGGCACGCTCGTAGGGGAACGCCAGCACCTCCTCGATGCGGCGTGCGCCGCAGGCGGTCATCACCAGCCGGTCGAATCCGAGCGCCACCCCCGCGCAGTCGGGCAGTCCCGCCTCGAGCGCGGCGAGCAGACGGGTGTCGATCGGGACCGACGCCTGCCCGCGCGCGCGACGGCGGTGGCGGTCGGCCTCGAAGCGCCGGCGCTGCTCGCCGGCGTCGGCCAGTTCGTGAAAACCGTTGGCGAGTTCCATGCCGTCGAGGAACGCCTCGAAGCGCTCGGCGAGCGGGGGGTCGCCGAGGCGCACGCGCGCGAGGCTCGCCTGCGAGGCCGGGTAATCGTAGAGCAGCGTCAGCCGCCCGCGGCCGAGCGCCGGGGCGACGAGATGGCTGAGGAGCAGGTCGCGCCAGAACTCGGCGTCCGGAGCGGCACCCGCCCCGGCGGCACCGTCGGCGGCAAGCCCGTGGCGCCGCGCGCACGCCTCCAGCGCCTCGGGGCTCGCGCGATGCGGGTCCAGCCCGGTCCGGCGCTCGAAGGCCTCGCGATAACTCACCCGTTCGGGGGCCGCGAGCGGGCGGTACCCGCCGAGCGCCGCGGACACCAGATCCTGCACCTCCTCCATCAGGGCGTGGTGGTCGGCGCCGACCCGGTACCATTCCACCAAGGTGAATTCGGGGTTGTGGCGCGGTCCGAGTTCGCCCTGGCGCAGCACCCGGCAGATCTGGAAGATCGACCCCGAACCGGCGGCGAGCAGCCGCTTCATCGGAAACTCGGGCGAGGTGTGCAGATAGCCGGTCCGCCCCTGCGGGGCGCCCGGCCCGAGATAGCGGGTGGTGAAGCTCTCGATCTGCGGGTCGGTCGTCCCCGCCGCGGAGAGCAGCGGGGTCTCCACCTCCAGGACCCCGCGCGCAGCGAACCAGGCGCGGATGCGCGCGAGCAGGTCGGCGCGCAGTCGCAGGACCGCGGCGGAGGCGGCGGGGCGCCAGTCGCGCCCCGCCGCCCCGTCCCCCGGTCCCGCCGCGGTCATTCCTTCGCGCGCGCGACGTATTCGCCGGAGCGCGTGTCGACCCGGATCAGCTCGCCGACGTCGATGAACAGCGGCACGCGCACCACGGCGCCGGTCTCGAGCGTGGCGGGCTTGCCGCCGCCGCCGGAGGTGTCCCCGCGCACGCCGGGGTCGGTCTCGGTCACCCGCAGGACCACGAAGTTCGGCGGCGTCACACTGAGCGGGACGTCGTTCCACAGGGTCAGGATGCAAGCGTCCTGCTCCTTGAGCCACTTGGCGCTGTCGCCGACCGCCGCGGCATCGGCCCCGTACTGCTCGAAGGTGTCGGGCTTCATGAAGTGCCAGAACTCGCCGTCGTTGTAGAGATACTGCATCTCGACCTCGACGACGTCGGCGGCCTCGACGCTGTCCCCCGACTTGAAGGTCCGGTCCACCACCCGGCCGGTCTTCAGGTTGCGCAGCTTGACGCGATTGAAGGCCTGACCCTTGCCCGGCTTGACGAACTCGTTTTCAATGATGGCGAACGGGTCCCCGTCGAGTATGATCTTGAGCCCCGCCTTGAATTCATTGGTGCTGTAGGTGGCCATTCCGTCTCCGTTCCACGCCGCTGGATACCGCCCCGAGGGGGCGCGCGGTTGCAGATAATAGCGCGAACCGCCGGCGCGAGGCAGGCGCCCGCGTGGCAGCGGGAGCTGGCGCGGGTCGTGCGCGAGCCGCGCGAACTGCTGGCGCGGCTCGGGCTCGATCCGGCGCTGCTTCCGGCCGCCGAGGCGGCCGCCCGGGCTTTTCCGCTGCGCGTCCCGCACCCTTACCTCGCCCGGATCCGCCGCGGCGACCCCGCCGATCCGCTGCTGCGACAGGTGCTCCCGCTGGACGCCGAGACGCGCGAGTGTCCCGGCTACGGCCCCGATCCGCTGCAGGAGGCGGGCGCCCGCACCGCCCCGGGGCTGCTGCACAAGTACCGCGGCCGCGCGCTGCTCATCACCACCGGCGCCTGCGCCGTCCACTGCCGCTACTGCTTCCGTCGCCACTATCCCTATGCCTCGGAGGGCGGCGGCCGCACCTGGCAGCCGGCCCTCGACGCCCTGCGCGCCGACCCGGCCCTGCGCGAGGTCATCCTCAGCGGGGGCGATCCCCTGAGTCTGCGTGACGAGGTCCTGGACCGGCTCGCCGCCGAACTCGACGCCATCCCGCACCTGACGCGCCTGCGGATCCACACGCGCCTGCCGGTGGTGATCCCGCAACGGGTGACCGACAGCTTGTGCGGCTGGCTCACCGCCCGGCGCCTGCAGCCCGTGGTCGTGATCCACGCCAACCACGCCCGCGAGATCGACGCCGCGGTGCGCGCGGCCCTCGGACGGCTGCGCGCGCACGGGGTAACGCTGCTGAACCAGTCGGTACTGCTACGGGGCGTCAACGACGACGCCGACGTGCTGGCGGCGCTCAGCGAGTCCCTGTTCGCCGCCGGTGTCCTGCCCTATTACCTGCATGCCCTCGACCCGGTCGCCGGGGCGGCCCACTTCCGGGTACCGGACGACCACGCCCGTGCCCTGCACCGGGCGATCGCCGCGCGCCTGCCCGGCTACCTGGTCCCGCGCCTGGTCCGCGAGGTCCCCGGTGCCGCCGCCAAACTGCCCCTGGGCCCCGGCTGACGACCCCGGCGGCCGTCCCGTGCCTCCCGCGCCCGGTCAAGCCGCCGCCCGCCGAACCGATAACCTCCGTAACGCCCGCCCCGCCGGGTACCGCGACGGGACCACCCCCAGGATGACCGACCGCCCTCCAGTGCCCGAGCTGCGCATCCCCGAGCCCCGTGCCGCCGGTGCCGCCGGTGCCGGCGCGTTCGACCCCTCCCCGGCCGCGGTGGGCGCATGGATGCGTACGCTGCCGCTGGCCAACGTCGGCGAGACCAGCCGCCGCCTGCTGGAGGCACTGCACGGGTTCAACCGCACCCGGGCCGAAGCCGGGGTGCGGCTGGCGGCGCTCGAGCGGCTCGCCGAACCGTTGACGCTGGCCGACCGGGCCCTGGACCGGCGCGTGGTCGGTCACACTTTCCCACTGAGCGCGAAACAGCGGCGCATCGCCGAGTTGGGCCGCACCCTGCACCTGGAGATGGCGACCGGCTACAAGATCGTGGTGGTCGATCTGCTGCGTGCCCCGCGTCCCGACCGCCACCGGCTCGCGGTCGCGATCCGCCGCGCGCAGGATCATCTCACCGCAGCGATCCTCAAGTCCTGCCTGGTCTACGCGCCCGCGCCGGCGGGGTGCTGGCATGAACTGCACCTCCTCTATCGGGTGGCCGAGGAACACCGCGTGGACGGTCTCGCGGTCGCCGCCGGCGGCGGCCGCGACGGTGGGAGCGTCGTCGACGGCTACCGCCGCGCCCTGCTGATCGGGGCGTCCTGCCTGTACCGCCTGCCGCAGGGCGAGCAGTCGCGCCTCGCGGCCCTGTTCGCGCAGTGGGCCCCCGCGCTGGACCTCACCCCGTTACCGGACGGAGCCGGCGCGACCTCGGAGCTGCTGGTCGTGGACCTGGACGCGGACGCCCCGCCCGGTTACCTGCGCTATCTGCGCCCGTCTGCACCCGAATCCTGCCGCGTCCTCGGGACCGCCGCGCTCATGACCCGCCTGCAACGGATCCTCGCCGAGGCGGACGCGGCGGAGGCGGCACACCCGTTGCGGCGCGGCGACCGGCCCGACGTCGCCACCCTGCGGCGGCTCGCGCCGATCTGGGGCCTGGTCGCGCATCGCGCCTTCCGCCGCAACGAGCGCGGCGGCGAGGCGCTGGTGACCATCGGCCTGCATGCCATACACCACACCCTGTGCCGCGCCGCGGGTTCAGTCCCGGGCTGCGCGCAGGTCTCCGAAGGGGGGCTCGCCGATCCCCGTGCGCGCTTCACCAGCAGGAACCTGCCGCGGCACGACGGCGACGCCCCCGATGTCTGGGACATGGTCTATGAGCGCATCGATACGCGCCGCGGACCGGCGGCGGTCACGGTGCAGCTCAATCCCAGCGCCGCCGAGCTCGACCGCAGCGCCCACGAGTGGCACATGCGGAACCTCAGCGCCGACGGCTGCTGCCTGCTGTGGGCCAGCGAGGGCGCGGGAGCGGTCCAGATCGGTGAGCTGGTCGGAATCCGCCAGGGTCCGCCCGATACCGTCACTTGGCACCTCGGCGTCATCCGCCGCATGCTGGCCGGAACCCCCGAGGGCCTGGAGATCGGCGTACAACTCATCGCACCGCGCGGCGTGCCCGCCGCCGTGCGCCGCACCCCCGGGACCGATTCCCGGAGCGTCCATCGCCGGGCGCTCCACCTCCCCGGCATCGAGGCGCTGCAGCAGGCGCCGTCGCTGATCGTCGAACCCTGCACCTACCGCAGCGGCGACACCCTCGTCCTGGTGACCGGCGAGGCGGAGCGGAGTATCCGCCTGACGCACCGGCTGGAGGATACCGGCCTGTTCGCGCAGTTCCGTTTCGAACCCGCGGAGCGCACCGGCGCACCGGACCCGGAAAGCGACGGGCCGGATGCGTTCGACGAATTATGGCGCACGCTCTGACGGTGCATCCTAGGAGCCTGTCGGACTTAGGCATGTTCTACTGCGGCGGTGGAAGATCGGCCCATTTTTCCGATCGTTCTCGTTAAATAGCGATTACTATTCGCCTCAAACGATCGGAAAACTGTGCTCGATCTCCCGCCGCCTTGCTACGGACACCTAAGTCCGACAGGCTCCTAGAGCGCCGGCCGCGGCCGCCCTTCACGCAGGCCGGACGCAGGCGGCGGCGAACGAGAAGGGGACGCCTCGTGGGACGGGGGGATGTCAGAAGATGCGGGTAAAGGGGTCCGGGTAGACCGCCCGCCCGCCGCCGCCGAGCGCGCCGGCTTCCAGTTCCATGGCGGTGATCGCGTCCTCGGGGACCCGGAGATTGGTACGAACGGCCCACTTCGCGGCCGGCTCGAACCCGAACCGGCGGTAGTACTCGGGATGGCCGGCAACCACGATGGCTCCGAGCCCGAGTGCGCGGGCGCGCTCGATCGCCGCCTGAATGAGGGCCGATCCGATACCGCGATGCGACTGGGAAGGGACTACGGACATGGGCCCGAGGGCCAGGATCCGGACGGCGCGCCCCCCCTCCTGCTGCAAGGGCACACGCGTGAGCAACACGTGCCCGACGATACGCCCGTGCAACTCGGCCACCAGCGACAGATCGGGGGAGAACCCCGGCAACTGGCGCATCGTGCCCACGAGCTGGGCCTCCGCTTCACCCTCGAAGGCGCTCAGGTTGACGACGTCGATGGCCTTGACGTCGCCGGGCGTCTCCGGCCTGACGATGATGTCCTGCGTCTTCACTCTCGGCGATCCGCGCCCACCCCGACGCCGCTCGGCCCATCCGGGTCACCGGGACCCTCGGGCGGGTATGCTCTCCCCCGGCCTCACCGACGATGCTAGCAGGAAAGCGCGGGGCGGGGAACCGCCGGCGTCGGGCGGAGGGTTCAAGGAACCCCGCCGGACGCCGACACAGTGACCGGCGGGATGGTGCGATCGCGGATGGTACCCGCAGGTTGCGCCCGGAAACGCCGCCCCGGCGCTCGGAGCACCGCATGGTCGGCCCGCATTCCTCTTCGGTGTTCGTCGTGCCGAGGACGTAGCGGCCGCCGTGTCGCGGCGCGGGCGGGACGGCGGCCCCGTCCCGGCACGTGCCTCAGCGGGCCGCAGCGGGACATCGGTGAGCAATGCGGGCGAGGGAAACTTCCGGTGGAAAAGGACAACGTACTGCGTCTGCTGATCGTCGAGTCCTCCCAGAACGACGCCGAGATCATCGCCAGCGTGCTGCGCAACGCCGGCTACGCCGTGCGCGCGCGCAATGCCGAGGACGCCGAGGACGTGGATACGGCGCTCCGGGAACAGGCGCCGGAGCTGGTGATCTGTTCCACCGAGGTCGACGGACTCTCCCTCTCCGAACTCGTCGAACGCCTGCGCCGTAGCGGGAACCCGGTGCCCGTGATTGCGGTGGCCACCAAGGTGGACGGCACCGACGTCGTGGATGCGCTGCGCGCCGGGGCCCGCGATCTGGTCAGCAAGTCGCAGGCGGACCACCTGCAACTCGTGGTCGCGCGCGAGATGGAGAGCGTGCGGGCGCAACGCGCACTGCGCCGCAACGACGCGGCCCTGCGCGAGAGCCAGAAGCGCTGTCAGGCGCTGCTCGAGAGTTCGCGCGACGCCATCGCCTACGTCCACGAAGGCATGCACGTCTACGCCAACCGCGCCTATCTGGAACTGTTCGGGTACGGCGCATTGGACGAACTCGAAGGGACGCCGATCATGGACATGGTCGCCCCCGACGACCACGCGAAATTCAAGGAATTCCTCCGCGGGCACGGCGGCGGGGGCGAGGGGACGGACGCGGTCGAGCTGCGCGGCCTGCTGCCCGACGGCAGCACCTTCGACGCCACCATGGAACGTTCCCCCGCAAGCATCGACGGCGAGCCCTGCACGCAGATCGTCATCCGCAGCCGCGTCGATCAGGCGGAACTCGAAAAGAAGATCAAACAGTTGAGCATGAAGGACCTGGTGACCGGCCTGTTCAATCGCCAGTGCCTCATGGAGAGCCTGAACGCGGCGCTCACGCGTGCCGAGACCGACGGCGCGCACAGTGCCCTGCTGCATATCGTGCTCGACGACTTCAAGGGTATGAAGGAGCGCGTCGGGGTCGCCGGGGGGGATCTCGTGCTGGGCGATCTCGCACGCCTGCTCGAACGGCACGTCGGCGAGGACGCGATCCTGGCCCGCTTCGGCGACGACACCTTCTCCCTGATCGTCCCGGCCGACGACGCCGGGGCGGCGGAGACCCTGGCTGAGACCCTGCGCGCGGCCGTCGCCGACCACATCTCCGAGGTCGGCACGACCTCCGTCACCGCCACCTGCAGCATCGGGATCGTGCGGATCGGCACCGAGACCACGGAGGTCCAGGAGCTCCTGAACCAGGCGGAGTTCGCCTGCGAGAAGGCCCGCAAGGCGGGCGGGAACCGGGTGGAGGTCTTCGACCGCGCCGCGGAGCAGTCCTCCGCCAAGGATCGCCACGAGCAGTGGGTCAACCGCATCCGCACGGCGCTCGGCCACGACCGCTTCCGGCTCGTCTACCAGCCCATCGTGAGCCTCCACGGTGACGCCAACGAAATGTACGAGGTCCTCCTGCGCATGCTGGCGGAGGACGGCGGGGAGATGGTCCCGGGGGAGTTTCTCGGGCCGACCGAGCAGGCCGGGCTGATGGGGGACGTCGATCGCTGGGTGCTGGAACACGCAATCGACGTCCTGGCGCAGCGGATGCAGTCGGGCGTGCGCACGCGGTTCTTCGTCAAGCTGTCGGCCACCTCCATCGTCGACCCGGGACTCGCCGAATGGCTCAGCGAGGCCCTCAAGGCGCGGCGGCTCCCAGGCGACGCATTGGTGCTGGAGGTGTCGGAGTCGGTGGCGGTCACGCACCTCAAGCAGGCCAAGGCCCTGATCAAACGGACCAAGGAGTTGCACTGCGGTCTGGCGATCGAGCACTTCGGCAGCGGCCTGAACCCCTTCAACCTGGTGAAGCACCTGCCCGCCGATTACCTGAAGATCGACGGCGCCTTCATGCGCGACCTGGCGGAGAGCCAGGAGAGTCAGGAGACGGTGAAATCGCTCACCGACATGGCCCATTCCATGGGCAAACTCACCATCGCGGAACGCGTCGAGGACGCCGGCACGCTGGCGGTGCTGTGGCAGTGCGGCGTCAATTACATCCAGGGCTATTTCCTGCAGGAACCCGACGTCAGCCTGTCGTACGATTTCAGCGAAGGCGTGCTCTGATCCGCTTCGAGCGACGTCCTTTGGTTCCGGCGACGTCGGCGGGCCAAGGCCCGCCCTACGGGTGCCCGGGTCGGGGGATGGGGGGTACCGTAGGGCCGGGCTTGCCCGGCCGACGCCGCTGCCGATCGGACGTTGTTTGGATCAAACGCGTCGGCGGGCCGAGGCCCGCCCTACGGAGGCACCGTCGAGGGACCATGGGGCGGGCCCTCCCGGCCCGTGACGTCAATCCAAGACGTGCGACACCAAGCCGTCGGCGAGCTTGGGTTCGAACCAGGTGGACTTGGGCGGCATCACCTCCCCGGCGTCGGCCACCGCCATGAGGTCACGCATCGGCGTGGGGCGCAGCGAAAAGGCGGCGGCCGCCCCGCCGCCGTCGACGCGCCGCTCGAGTTCGCCGAGCCCGCGAATACCGCCGACGAAGTCGATGCGCGGGTCGCGGCGCAGGTCGCCGATGCCGAGGACGGGCGCCAACACCCGGTCGGTGAGGAGGCTGACGTCGAGACGCGCGACCGGATCGTCGGGGATCCGGGCCGGATCCAGTGACAGCCGCCACCAGCGCCCGGCGACGTAGAGGCCGAACTCGCCGGGGCGCGCGGGCGCCACCGGTGCGGACGCCGGTTCCACGGCGAACGCCTCGCGCAGGCGCTCCAGCAACGCCTCCGGCGACAGTCCGTTCAGATCGCGGACCACGCGATTGTAGTCGAGGATCCGCATCTGGCCGGCGGGAAACGCGACCGCCAGAAAGTACGCGTACGGCGCCGAGTCGTCCCCGCCGCGCGCCTCGGCGACGCGCGCGGCGGCGGCGGAGCGATGGTGCCCGTCGGCGATGTAGAGTCTCGGCATCGCCTCGAAGCGCGCGGAGACACGTGCGCACCACTGCGCGTCGGCGACCGGCCAGACGCTGTGGCGCACGCCTCCGGGACCTTCGACGTCGACCTCCGGCGCCCCCGCCGCGATCTGCGCGAGCGCGGCGTCGATGTCCGGGTCGTCGCGGTAGGCGAGCAGCACCGGTCCGGTCTGGGCACCGAGCGCCTCGATCTGGCGCACGCGGTCGTCCTCCTTCTCGGGGCGGGTGAACTCGTGGCGGCGGATGCGCCCGGCCCGATAGGCGGCGACCGAAGCGGTGACGACCAGGCCGGTCTGCGTGTGGGCGCCCATTTGAAGGCGGTACACGTAGTAGCGCGGCGACGGATCGCGCACCAGCACCCCCTGTTCGATCATATGCGCGAAGTTCGCGGCACCGCGGGCGTAGACCTCGGCGGCATAGGGGTCCACCCCCGGCGCCAGGTCGATCTCCGGGCGCGAGATATGCAGGAAACTCCATGGCCGGTCGGCGGCCAGGGCGTACGCCTCCTCCCGGCTGAGGACGTCGTAGGGCGGGGCGATCACCTCGGCGGCGCGTTGCGGCGCCGGCCGCAACCCGCGGAACGGTCGAATCAAGGGCACGTCGGAAGATCCTTGTGGTGGCCGGATTCAGGCGCGCCATTGTACCGGCTCGGGCGCGGCGTGTCCGGCGCGGTGGCGGCGGGAACGCCGCGGGGCCCCGCGGGGAAGACCCCTGCCCCGGCGGCGTCACGACTCGCCGGAAAGGCCTCCGGCCTGGAGGGCCGCGATCCGTTCCTCGATCGGGGGATGGGTCATGAACCAGCGGGCGATCCCCCCGCCGACCCGCCCGGAGATGCCGAAGGCGGCGATCCGGTCGGGCAGGTGCTCGTGTTCCAGCCCGCCGCGCAACCGCTCGAGGGCCGCGATCATGTTCGCACGCCCGGCGAGGCGCGCGCCGCCGGCGTCGGCGCGAAACTCGCGCCGGCGCGAGAACCAGAACACGATCAGGCTCGCCAGGATACCGAGGACGAGTTCCGCCGCGATCGCGGTGATCCAGTAGGCCGGGCCGTGGCCGCGCTCGACCCGGAATACGGTGCGGTCGACGAGGTCGCCGATCACGCGCGACAGGAAGATCACAAAGGTGTTCACCACGCCCTGGATGAGCGCGAGCGTCACCATGTCCCCGTTGGCCACGTGGCTGATCTCGTGCCCCAGGACCGCCTCGATCTCGTCGCGCTGCATACCGAGCAGCAGACCCGTGCTGACGGCGACCAGTGCGTCGTCGCGGCGCATGCCCGTAGCGAACGCGTTCATGTCGGGCGCATCGTAGATCGCCACCTCCGGCATCCCGATCCCGGCCTCGCGCGCCAGGCGGCGCACGGTGTCGACGAGCCAGGCCTCGGCCGGCGTACGCGGCGGATCGATGACACGCGCGCCCGTCATGCGTTTGGCGGTCCACTTGGACATGGCCAGGGAGATGAACGCCCCGCCCATGCCGAACACGCCCGCGAAAACGAGCAGGGCCTGGTAGTCGAGCCCGGTCCCCTGCGCGTTCAGCAGCCGGTCCACCCCGAGCAACCGCAGGACCACGCTCAGCACCACCAGAACGGCGATATTTGTTAGAACAAACAGAAAGATACGCTTCATCCTCGGACCTCGTGCGGCCGCCGCGACGGTTTCGGCTCATCATAGGGCCGCCGCGCGCGCAATCAAGGGGTCGCCTATCGGTCGGCCGCGGGGCCCCATGATATTCTTTGGGGTCTGCACGGGCTCGGCGCGCCGCCGCAGCCGTGCGAGAGGTGGACGACCGATGTCGGAACCCGGGGGGGCACAGGGAAAGCCACGACTCGATGCACCGGAGGCGGACCTCTCCCCCCCGCCTCCCGCGGGGCGGCGCGCGTGGCTCGCGCGCCTGCGTCCGAGCCATCTGCCCATCGCCTACAAGCTCGCCTTCGTCATCGCGCTGCTGATCACCGCCGGCATGGGACTGCTGGGCTCGATCATCATCGGGAATCAGTCGCGGCTGCTGCGCACGCAGATCGAAGGCTTCGGGCGCACCGTCGTGCGCCAGATGGCGGAATCGGCCAAGGAACCCCTGCTCGCCAACGACACCCTCGGCCTGGAGGTCCTGGCGACCAACCTCTCGAGCGGGCCCAACGTCCTCGGTACGGCGATCTTCTCCAACGTCGGCCAGGTGCTGGCACATGCCGGGGTGACCCCGTTCACGCCCGGCGCACCGTTCGCCGGCCGTGTCGGCACCTACCTCGACGGCAAGGCGCACGAACTCGACTGGCGTTGGGCGGGCGCGCACGGAGGCGTGGACGCCGTCTCGTTTCTCAGTCCGGTGCGGTTCAAGGGCGTCGTCGCCGGCTACGTGCTGATCAGCTTCAGCCGCGAGGCGATGACGCAGGCCGTCAACGAGTCCGTGCGCGCCATCGTCGCGGCGACGCTGTTCATGATTCTCATAGGCGTCGTCCTTTCCTATCTCCTCGGCCGGCGGCTGTCGCGCCCGATCATCAATCTGATGGACGCCAGCCGCGCACTGGGCCAGGGGCGGTTCGACTTCCGCTTCCAGGAGCGTCGCCACGACGAGATCGGACACCTCATGGACGCCTTCAACAAGATGGCGGCGGGGCTGTTGCAGAAGGCACAGGTGGAGAGCGTCTTCCGGCGCTACGTCCCGCCCTCCGTGGCCACGGCGGTCCTCTCCGACCTCGAGCAGGTCAAGCTCGGCGGCAAGAGCGTGCACGCCAGCGTGGTGTTCGCGGACATCGTCGGCTTCACCGCGCTCTCCGAACACATGAGCCCGGACGAAGTCGCTGGACTGCTCAACGAGTTCTACTCCTACACCGGGCGCGCGGCCGAAATCTACGGCGGCAGCGTGGACAAGTACATCGGCGACTGCGCGATGCTGATTTTCGGTACGGCCGAGGACGACTCGACGCACGGCTTCCGGGCGTTGTGCTGCGCACTCTCCCTGGAGCGCCTCCTGGAGCGTCTGAACCGCGGTCGCGACGCGCACGGCCTGCCGCCGATCCGGCTGCGGATCGGGGTGAACACCGGCCTGATGCTCGCGGGCAACATCGGCACGCGCGAGCGGATGCAGTACACGGTGGTGGGTGACGCCGTCAACCTCGCCGCGCGGCTCTGCTCGGTCGCCGAGCCCGGGACCACGGTCGTCAGCCAGGAGGTGCTCGACCAGCCGGACGTGCGCCAGCGCGTGCGCGTGCGCGAACATCAGGCCATCCACCTGCGCGGCATCTCGCGCCCCGTGCGCACCTATCGCGTCGTCGACGTCGCCCACCGCTACCGCCGGGCGATGGACCGCCGCATCGACTCCCTGCTGGGCGAGGCGTTCGAGGCACCGGCATGAGTCGGGCGACGCGCGTGGCGGCCGCGGCGCTGCTGCCGCTGCTCCTGGGCGCGTGCGCCCAATATCTCCCGTGGACGACGCAACCGGGGCCGGCCGATATCGATCGCATGGTCGCGGACGACGACTACGGCGAGGCGCTCGCCGCCCTGCAGCGGATCCCCGCCGACGCCCCCGACGCCGCGCTCCTGCGCGCGAAGCGCCTGCAGGTGCGCGCCCGGGCGGCGCGCTATGCCGCGGCGCGACTGGCGGCGGCCGGGGAACAGGAGCAGCGCGGGAACTGGCACCGCGCCGAGGAGATCCTGCGCGACGCCTTGAAGCACGATCCCGGCGCCACCGACCTGAAGGCGATGCTGCGCGAACTGCAGGCGCGGCGTGTCCGCCGCGAGCGGGAGCTGGAGCGCACGATGCTGATCGCACGCGGGGAATGGCTCAGCCGGGTCATCCCGGCGCGGGAGGAGCTGCGGCGGATCGCCTCCTTCGGGCTGCTCGATCGCCTGCGCCTGGCGCGGCTCGACTGGGAACGCCGGGACGTCGCCAAGGAGTTGTTGAGCGCGGGCTCGCAGGCCCTGCGCGACGGGCAGTTCGAGGACGCCCGACGCTGCCTGACCCTGTCGCGCAAGCTGGAGGACACCCCGCCGGTACAGGCGGCCCTCGCCCGGCTCGCCGCGCGCCGCGATCAGGAGCTGCGCGAGGAGGAGCGGGCCCGACAGCGCAGCCGCGAGGCGGAGCTGCGCCGCCGCGAGACGCGCCTGCACGACAAGGTGCAGGAGGCGATCGCCGAGGGCGATTGGCACCGGGCGCAGGTCGATCTGAAGCGGCTGATGAAACTCGCCCCCGGAAATCGCGAGCTGGTCACGCTGAAGGAGGCCCTCGACGAGGCCGTCGCGGCGCGCATCCGCCAGCTCCTCGACCAGGGCAACGGCCTCTACCGGCGCGGGCACATCCGCCAGGCCAAAGACGCGTGGGAGGCGGTCCTCGCGCTGGACCCGAACCAGCCGCAGGCGCAGGCCAATGTGAAACGGGCGCAACGCGTCCTCGACAAGTTGCGCGAACTCAAGGAACAGGCCCCCGCGAAGCCGCCCGTGCCGAAACCGGCCGGGCCGACCAAACCCGCGCCCTGACCGCGGCCGGGCGCCCGGCGTGCGCCGTCGCACGCCGACGTTCGCGTTCAGCCGGCGGCGAGCCCGTCCACGCGCTGAAAGCCGCGCGGGAGCTTGCGCCCCCGACGGCCGCGCTCGCCGCGGTAGTGTTCGAGATCGGCGGGCTTGAGCGTGAGACTGCGCCGCCCGCAGGTCAGCACGAGAGCCCTATCCGGCGCGATGGCGATCACGCCCGCCATGCGCTCCTCTCCCGCCGCCCGTTTCGCCGCGGGAATGTCGAGAATCTTGCTGCCCTTGCCCTTGCCCATGTGCGGCAACTCGGCCGCAGGGAACACCAACAGATGCCCGGTGCTGGAGACGGCGGCGATGAGCGCGCTCCCGGGATCGGCGACCGGCCGCGGCTCGAGTACCGACGCGCCCTTCGGCACGGAAAGCACCGCCTTCCCGGCGCGGTTGCGCGTCAGCAGATCGGCGATGCGGGCGATGAACCCGTAGCCCGCGTCGGTCGCGAGCAGGCAGTGCTCTTCGGGCTCGCCCAACAGCACGCCCGCGAAGGTGCTCCCGTCCGGCGGGTTCAGGCGTCCGCTGAGCGGCTCCCCCTGACCCCGCGCGGAGGGCAGTGCGTGCGCGGGGAGGACGAAGCTGCGCCCGGTCGAGCCGAGGAAGACCGCCGACTGATTGCTGCGCCCGCGCGCGGCACTTCGGAAACCGTCGCCGGAGCGGTAGCTCAGGGCGGCCGGATCGATGTCGTGTCCCTTCGCCGCGCGCACCCAGCCGCGCTCGGACAATATCACCGTAACCGCCTCGCTCGGGACCAGATCGGCCTCGTCGAAGGCGCGCGCGGCGGCACGCGCGACGATCGGCGAACGCCGCGCGTCCCCATAACGCTCGGCGTCCGCCAGAATCTCCTTGCGGATGAGCGTCTTCAGGCGGCGGCTGGAGGCGAGCGTCTTTTCCAGGCCGTCGCGCTCGGCGTCGAGTTCGCGCTGCTCGCCGCGGATACGCTGCTCCTCCAGCCGTGCGAGATGGCGCAGCTTCAGCTCCAGGATCGCCTCGGCCTGGACGTCGGAGAGCCCGAAGCGTTCCATGAGGACCGGTTTCGGCCGGTCCTCGCGGCGGATGATCGCGATCACCTCGTCGATGTTCAGGAATGCCGTCAGCAGGCCCTCGAGAATATGCAACCTGCGCCGCACCTTCTCCAGGCGGTACTCGAGCCGCCGGCGCACGGTGGCGGTGCGGAACTCCAGCCACTCGGCGAGCAGGGTCCGCAGGTCGCGCACGTGGGGGCGCGCGTCGAGTCCGATGACGTTCAACTGGACGCGGTAGCTGCGTTCCAGATCCGTGGTCGCGAACAGGTGGGCCATGAGCGCGTCCGCGTCGACCCGGGCCGAGCGCGGTACGATCACAAGCCGCGTGGGATTCTCGTGATCAGACTCGTCGCGCAGGTCCTCGACCATCGGCAGCTTGCGCGCCTGCATCTGCCCCGCGATCTGTTCGAGTACGCGACTGCCCGAGACCTGGAACGGGAGCGCCGTGATCACGATGTCGCCGTTCTCACGCTCATAGCGCGCGCGCGCACGCACGCTCCCCACCCCCGAGCGATACAGCGCGAGTAGCTCCTCGCGCGGGGTGACGATCTCGGCCTCCGTCGGGAAATCCGGCCCGAGGATATGCTCGCAGAGCTGCTCGACCGTCGCCCTGGGCTCCTCGAGGAGGCGCACGCAGGCGCTGGCCACCTCGCGCAGATTGTGCGGCGGGATGTCGGTGGCCATGCCGACGGCGATCCCGGTGGCGCCGTTGAGCAGCACATTCGGCAGCCGCGCCGGCAGCATCACCGGCTCGTCGAGGGTACCGTCGAAGTTCGGGACCCAGTCCACGGTCCCCGCGCCCAATTCGGCGAGGAGCACGTCGGCGTAGGGCGCGAGGCGCGCCTCCGTGTAGCGCATGGCCGCGAACGACTTGGGGTCGTCCGCCGAACCCCAGTTGCCCTGCCCGTCGATCAGCGGGTAACGATAGGCGAAGGGTTGCGCCATCAGCACCATCGCTTCGTAGCAGGCGCCGTCCCCGTGCGGATGGAATTTGCCGATGACGTCGCCCACGGTACGCGCCGACTTCTTGTACTTGGCCGCGGCGTCGAGCCCCAGTTCGGACATCGCGTAGACGATGCGCCGCTGCACGGGCTTGAGGCCGTCGCCCACGTGCGGCAGGGCGCGGTCCAGGATGACGTACATCGAGTAGTCGAGATAGGCCTTCTCCGTAAAGGCCTTGAGCGGAACGCGCTCGTAGCCTTCGGCGTCGGTCACGGAAGTCGAGGTGGTCATGGTGCGGTCGATCCCTCCTGGGCCTGCGCGCGGCCTCACCCGGCGTCGGCGAGGTTGCCCTTCTCCTCGAGCCACGCCTTGCGATCCCCGGCGCGGCGTCTGGCGAGCAGCATGTCGAGGACCCGGTCGGTGTCGTCGCCCGCCTCCAGGGTGAGCTGCACCAGGCGCCGGGTCTCGGGCGCGATGGTGGTCTCGCGCAGTTGCATGGGGTTCATCTCGCCGAGTCCCTTGAAGCGGGTGACGGTCACCTTTCCGCGGACGCGCTCGGCGGCGATACGGTCGAGGACGCCCTGGCGTTCCTCGTCGTCCAGGGCGTAATAGACCTCTTTGCCCACGTCGATCCGATACAAGGGCGGCATCGCCACGAACACGTGTCCCGCATCGACGAGCCGGCGGAAGTGGCGCACGAACAGGGCGCACAACAGCGTCGCGATGTGCTTCCCGTCGGAGTCGGCGTCCGCGAGGATGCAGACCTTACCGTAGCGCAGACCCGTGAGGTCGCCGCCGCCGGGCTCCACCCCCAACGCCTGGGCGATGTCGTGGACCTCCTGCGAGGCCAGAATCTGATCGGAGGCGACCTCCCAGGTGTTGAGGATCTTGCCGCGCAGGGGCATCACCGCCTGGAACTCGCGGTCGCGCGCCTGTTTGGCCGAGCCGCCGGCGGAATCCCCCTCGACCAGGAACAGTTCGGTCCGCGCCGGATCCTGCGCGGTACAGTCGGCGAGCTTGCCGGGCAGCGCCGGGCCGGCCGTGACCCGCTTGCGGGTCACCGTGCGGCCGGCCCGCTGGCGCGCCTGGGCGTTGCGGATCACGAGCTCGGCGATGCGCTCCCCGGCCTCGGTGTGCTGGTTGAGCCAGAGGCTGAAGGCGTCCTTGACCGCGCCGGAGACGAAGGCCGCGCACTCGCGCGAGGACAGCCGCTCCTTGGTCTGGCCGCTGAACTGGGGCTCCTGCATCTTCACCGACAGGATGTAGGCGACGTTCCCCCAGACGTCCTCGGGCGTGACACGCACCCCGCGGGGCAGCAGGTTGCGGAACTCGCAGAACTCCCGCACCGCCTCGGTGAGACCGGCGCGCAGGCCGTTGACGTGGGTGCCGCCCTGCACCGTGGGGATCAGGTTGACGTAGCTCTCGGCGATGGGCTCGCCGCCCTCGGGCAGCCATACGAGGGCCCACTCCGCAGCCTCGCGGCTGCCCTCCAGGGCGCCGCTGAAAGGCGGATCGGGCACCCGCTCGAGCGCGCCCAACGCGCCGAGCAGGTACTCGTTGAGCCCCTGACGGTAACACCACACCGTCTCCTCGCCGGAGGTCTCGTCGCGCAGGCGCACGCGCAGCCCCGGACACAGCACCGCCTTGGCGCGCAGGATGTGGGTCAGCCGCGGGACCGAGAAGCGCGGGGAATCGAAATACGCCGGATCCGGCCAGAACCGCACCGTGGTCCCGGTGTTGCCGCGGCCGACGCTGCCGACCACCTGCAGGTCCGAGGTCTTTTCGCCGCCGGCGAAGGCCATGTGGTACTCGGAGCCGCCGCGACGGACCCGGACCTCGAGGCGTTGCGAAAGGGCGTTGACCACCGAGACGCCGACACCGTGGAGCCCGCCTGAAAACCGGTAGTTCTTGTTGGAGAACTTTCCGCCCGCGTGCAGGCGCGTGAGGATCACCTCGACCCCGGGGAGCTTCTCGACCGGGTGCGGATCGACCGGCATCCCGCGCCCGTCGTCACGCACCTCGAGCGAACCGTCCTTGTACAGGACCACATCGATGGCGCGGGCGTAACCGGCGATGGCCTCGTCGACGGCGTTGTCGATCACCTCCTGGGCGAGGTGGTTCGGACGCGAGGTATCCGTGAACATCCCCGGGCGCCGGCGCACCGGATCGAGGCCGCTGAGGACCTCGATCGCCGCAGCATCGTAGGTCGCACTCATCGCCGTGCCGGGGCGGACGGGCCGCGCTCAGCGGTCACCGGACCCCTCCGTCCAGCCGGGCCGGCGCAGCAGGCGCAGTACCGCGCGCGGGGCGCGCGGCGCCCCGAAGGAATCGCAGAGATAATCACGATAGAGGACACCCAGATATCCGTCGGATCCGTCGTCGAGCCGCCGCCAGCGCAGCCGCCGGACCGGCGCGAACGGACCGTCCCCGAATCCTACGGCATAAGTAAGGTACTGCCGGGCCCCGCACCGCATGCCCTGATAGAGGACGTTGCGCACCCCGCCGGGCGCCGAGATCACGACCACGTACCGCATGACGCCGTCTCGCCCCCGGGTGATCGATCCCGGATCCAGGGCGTAGCGGAAGGACGTGTCCCGACCCGGCACCGCAAAACCGAGCAGCGCGGTGTCGCGCCCGGGAAACGGCGGCGGCGGTACCGGCCGCGCCGGCAGCGGGCGTTCGGTCAGGAACGGAACCGACTCCGGCGGCTGTACCTGACAGCCGGCGAGCGCCAGCACGGCGCCCATGAGCATCAGCACTACCGGAGAGACGCTGCGCCGCGGCGAAATCACGCGCGCCATTGTCCGCGAAGTCCCGGCGGCAGACAAGGGGGCCGCAGCGACCGCGCGGCTCGTCTCCCGGCGCCCTCAGTCGAGGTCGTTGACCAGCGACCTGCGTACCGCTTCTGGGATCGGATCCACCGTCTCGGTGTAACGCTCGTGGTCGACGCCGGCGGCAAGCGCCGCACCGGCCTTGGCCGCGGCGGCCATTCCCGCGCTCAGATCGAAGCGGACGAAATGCACCGCTGAGGTCTTCTCGGCGGTATCCCGTTCGAGGTCCTCGTCGGCGATCGCGTATACCGGCTCGAAGCCCGCAACCCGCATCCAGACGCGGTCCTCGATACCGATCAGCCGGCTCAGCTCGCGGCGCCGCTCCTCGACGTCCGCGTACTCGATCATCATCGTCGCGCGCCAGTCGCGTCCGCGCGGGATGAGCGGATTGTAGGCATCCAGCTCCTCCTGAATCCCCGCCGCCTCGAAGATGCGCTCCGCGCGCAACATCTCCTGGATCTGGTACTGCATGGTCAGGCGGTCCTCGAAATAGAGCACCACGTGCTCCCCGAGGGCGAGCCGGCGATCGCGCTTGTGCGCCATGACCCGGTTGCGGAAGTCCGAACGCAGCTCGGCGTAGCGCTCAAGTGAATAGAGGTCTTCCCGTGTCAGTTCCTGCATCTCATCTCCCCGGGGCGCGCCGTCAGCGGCGCGCCTCAGATTCCATATGCCAGCCGCAGCAGACGCAGCGGGTGCTCCGGCGCGCTGCCGTCGGCCAGCCCGTAGCCGATCTGATGACCCGCGAGTGCGCAGTCGCTGGTGTAGTGATCGGCCGCGAACTTGCGCACGCGCTCCACCACCGGGCGCCCGATCTTCACGGAGAACTCGTGCGTCTCGCGCTTGACCGCATAGGTACCGTCGTGGCCGGAACAGCGTTCGACGACCTCGATGCGCGTGTCGGGTATCAGCGCGAGCAGGTCCCGGGTCTTGAGTCCCATGTTCTGCACGCGCAGGTGGCAGGCCGCATGGTAGGCGATGGTGCCCAGGGGGTTACGGAAGTCGGTATTGAGCTTGCCGTGGCGGTGGCGCAGAGACAGGTATTCGAACGGATCGAAGATCGCCTCCCGGACCTTCCGCACTTCAGGGTCGTCCGGAAACAGCAGCGGCAGTTCCTGCTTGTACATCAGCACGCAGGACGGCATCGGGGCGACGATGTCCCAGCCCTCGTCCACGTGGCGCGCGAGCACCGGGATGTTCTCCTCTTTGAGCCGCTCGACCGTCTCCAGGTCGCCGAGCTCCAGCTTGGGCATCCCGCAACAGCGCTCGCGCTCGACGAGGCGCACCGGGATGCGGTTGTGCTCGAAGACCGCGATCAGATCCTCGCCCAGGCCCGGTTCGTTGTAGCTGCCGTAGCACGTCGCGTAGAGGGCCACGCGCCCGCGCGTCGGGCCGGCCGCCTCCGGCGCGGTCTCCAGGGGGGTATGCCGGCGCACCGCCGGCCGGCGCCGCAAGGGCCGCGCCTGGTACTCCGGCAACGGGGCCTCGGCGCTCACCTCGAGCGTACGCTCAAGCACCCGCCGCGCCGCGGCGTTGCGGTTGACGGCGTTGACCACCTGTGCAACGACGGGAATACCGGCGAGGCGCCCGACCGCGTCGGTCGAGGTCAGCAGACGGTCGCGGAAGCGGGCCCCGTCGCGTTTGAACCGGAACGCCTTGGCCCGCAGCATCAGGTGCGGGAAGTCCATGTTCCACTCGTGCGGCGGGACGTACGGGCACTTGGTCATGAAGCACAGGTCGCACAGATAACAGTGGTCGACGACCTTCCAGTAGTCGCTCTTGGCGACGCCGTCGACCTCCATCGTCTCGGACTCGTCGATCAGATCGAACAGTGCCGGGAACGCCTGGCACAGGCTCACGCAACGCCGACATCCGTGGCAGATGTCGAACTCGCGCTCCATCTCCCGAAGCAGGGCCTGTTCGTCGTAGAAATCCGGGTCGCGCCAATCGACCGGATGGCGCTGCGGCATCTCCAGACTGCCTTCCCGAACCCCTTCCTTCGCCGGCGTCGACATACGCGGATCCCCGCGCACGCCGGAATGACCCGGCGCGCGTCGATGTGTGAGTGAAGTCGGCCGTTCGTACCGACACCGCAACGAGGGGGCCGAGGGCCCCCTCGCCGGGGCCGGACCGGGCGCCTCAGTCCTCCAGCGCGTCCAGTGACTTCTGGAACCGGTTGGCGTGCGAACGCTCCGCCTTCGCCAGCGTCTCGAACCAGTCGGCGATCTCGTCGAAGCCTTCCTCACGCGCGGTGCGCGCCATGCCCGGATACATGTCCGTGTACTCGTGGGTCTCGCCCGCAATGGCGGACTTGAGGTTGTCGGACGTCTTGCCGATCGGCTGATCGGTGGCCGGATCGCCGATCGCCTCCAGGTACTCCAGATGCCCGAATGCGTGCCCGGTCTCGCCCTCGGCGGTGGAACGGAATACCGCCGCGACGTCGTTGTAGCCCTCGACGTCGGCCTTGGAGGCGAAATACAGGTAACGGCGATTGGCCTGGGACTCCCCGGCGAAGGCCGCCTTCAGGTTGTCCTGCGTCTTGCTGCCTTTGAGTTCCATGGGTGCAGTTCCTCCGTCAATCGGGGTTGGTGAACAGCATACGGCGCGGGACCGCCCGCGCATTGATTTAGATCAATTCTAAATCGGGGTATAACCCTATACCGATATGATAAAACTGTCAAGAACCCGTACGCGGGACGGCCGCGCCCGGGGCTCATTTGACCCGCGCGGGAGCGCTAAGGTAACGTAGGCGCGATTTTCCGGAGTTGCAAGCCGTGGCCAAAAAAACCAGTTCCCCTCTGGACTTCGAAAAGGCCTTGAAGGAGCTGGAGGAACTGGTCTCACGGATGGAGCAGGGGGAACTGACCCTGGAGGAATCCCTGAAGTGCTTCGAACGGGGCATCCAACTGACCCGCGCCTGTCAGCGCGCCCTCAAGGAAGCCGAACAGAAAGTCGAACGGCTGGTCCGGACCGGGGACCGCGCCGAGACCGTCCCGTTCGCCAGTGAAGAATAGCCCCAACCCCTTCCAGGAGTGGCTGCGTTTCCATCAGGCCCGCGTCGAACGGGCGCTGGAGCACGCGCTTCCGCCGGCCGGCACGCATCCGACGCATCTCCACGAGGCGATGCGTTATGCCGTACTCGGCGCAGGCAAGCGCATCCGCCCGGCCCTGGTCTACGCCGCCGGCGCGGCGCTCGACACGCCCGCGGCGCTGCTCGACGCCCCGGCCTGCGCGGTGGAGCTGATTCACGCCTATTCTCTCGTTCATGACGATCTGCCGGCGATGGACAACGACGACCTGCGCCGCGGAAAGCCGACCTGTCACCGCGCCTACGGTGAGGCCACCGCCCTGCTCGTCGGCGACGCCCTGCAATCGCTGGCCTTCCACGTCCTAGTCCACGATCCCGCCGGGCAGACCGGGCCCGCGCTTCCGGCCGCGGCGCGGTTGCGCATGGTCGAGACCCTGGCGGCGGCCTCGGGCTCGCGCGGGATGGCCGGCGGCCAGGCCATCGATCTGGCGGCCGAGGGACGCAAGCTGAATCTGGCCGAACTGGAGGACATGCACATCCACAAGACCGGCGCGCTCATCCGGGCGAGCGTCCTGCTCGGGGCCTACAGCTCGCCGGCGACCGACGACGGGATCATCGAACGTCTGGATCGCTACGCCAAGTGTATCGGGCTCGCGTTTCAGATTCGTGACGACATCCTCGACGTCGAGGGCGAGACCGGGACGCTGGGCAAGACCCAGGGGGCCGACGCCGCGCGGGCGAAGCCGACCTACCCGGCGCTCCTGGGGCCCGGACCGGCGAAGCTGCGCGCCCGGGAGCTGTTCGAGGAGACCATGGACGCCCTGGCGACGCTCGACGAGCGTGCCGACCCGCTGCGCTGGATCGCCGCCTACACGGTGGAGCGCAACCACTGATCGGACGGACCCCGGCGGACGCCGCGAACGGCGAACCGCCCGGCTCCGACCCAGCCAACTGAAGCGCGGTGCCAATCGCATGAATTTCCAATCCCGTTATCCCCTGCTCTCCTCGATCGACACGCCGGAGGCGCTGCGCGCACTCCCGGAAGAGCGCCTCGAAGCGCTCGCCGCCGAGCTGCGCGCGTTCCTCGTCGAGTCGGTGGCACGCACCGGCGGGCACCTCGCGGCGGGTCTGGGGACGGTGGAGCTGACCATCGCGTTGCACTACGTGTTCGCCACACCCGAAGACCGCCTGGTCTGGGATGTCGGGCATCAGAGCTACCCGCACAAGATCCTCACCGGCCGGCGCGAGGCAATGGCGACCATGCGGCAGGCCGGCGGGCTGTCCGGCTTTCCCAAGCGCAGCGAGAGCCCCTATGACACCTTCGGGGTCGGTCATTCCAGCACTTCGATCAGCGCCGCCCTGGGCATGGCGCTGGGCGCGCGGCGCGCCGGCTCCACGCGCAAGGCGGTGGCGGTAATCGGTGACGGCGCGATGACCGCGGGGCTGGCCTTCGAGGCGCTCAACCACGCCGGCGACCTGCACGCCGACCTGCTCGTCGTGCTCAACGACAACGACATGTCGATCTCGCCCAACGTCGGCGGCCTGCAGAAACACCTCGGACGCATCCTGGCCGGTAAGATCTATTCGACCATGCGCGAAGGCGGCAAGAGCGTGCTGCGCCATGTCCCGCCGGTCAAGGAGTTCGCGCGCCGGGCCGAGGAGCACATGAAGGGGATGCTCGTTCCCGGGACCCTCTTCGAGGAACTCGGCTTCAACTATATCGGCCCGATCGACGGCCACGACCTCCCGGGCCTGGTGCGTACGCTGCGGAATCTGCGCGATCTCGACGGGCCGCGACTGCTGCACGTCATCACCCGCAAGGGCAAGGGATACGCGCCGGCCGAGCGCGACCCGCTCGCCTATCACGGCGTCACCGCCTTCGATCCGCAGACCGGGCAGATCCCGAAGGCGCCCGCCGCCGGACCCAGCTACACACAGGTCTTCGGCCGCTGGCTGTGCGACATGGCCGAACGCGACCCCGCCCTGATCGGGATCACCCCGGCGATGCGCGAGGGCTCCGGTCTGGTCGAGTTCTCCGAGCGTTTCGCCGAGCGCTACTTCGACGTGGGCATCGCCGAGCAGCACGCGGTCACACTCGCCGCCGGACTCGCCTGCGAGGGCCTCAAGCCGGTGGTGGCGATCTACTCCACGTTCCTCCAGCGCGCCTATGACCAGTTGATCCACGACGTCGCGATCCAGGATCTCCCCGTCCTGTTCGCGATCGACCGCGCCGGTCTCGTCGGCGCCGACGGGGCGACGCACGCCGGGAGCTTCGATCTGAGCTACCTGCGCTGCGTCCCGAACCTGGTGGTGATGGCGCCGGCGGACGAGAACGAATGCCGGCGCATGCTCACCACGGGCTTCCTGCACGACGGGCCCGCGGCGGTCCGCTACCCGCGCGGGCGCGGTCCCGGCGCGACGATCGAGCCCGGGCTCGAACCGCTGCCGCTCGGGCGCGGCGAGGTCCGCCGCAAGGGGCGGCGTGTCGCACTGCTCGCGTTCGGCAGCCTGCTGGCTCCCTGCCTCGAGGTCGGCGAGGCGCTCGACGCCACCGTGGCGAACATGCGTTTCGTCAAACCCCTCGACGCCGAGCTGATCCTGCGGCTGGCCGAAGGGCATGACCTCCTCGTCACCGCGGAGGAGAACGTCGTCGCCGGCGGCGCCGGATCGGCCGTCGGCGAGTGTCTCGCCGCGCACGGGGTGGTGATCCCGGTGCTTCACCTGGGTCTGCCCGACCGGTTCGTCGACCAGGCCGCGCACGAGCGTCAGCTCGCCGAGTGCGGCCTGGACGCCGCGGGCATTCGCGCCTCCGTGGAGGCCTGCCTCGAGCGGGCGGATTGCCAAACGACGCCGAGTCGACTAATATCTTAGCGATTTGGTCAACTTTTCCGGACCATGGGCGCCCGCTACACCCTGAGGATCCTGGCGGACTTCGCCGCCGCGCACACGCTGTCGGGATACCCGGGGGCGTGCGCCCGCATGCACGGGCATAATTGGAAGGTGGAGGTGGAGGTGGAGGCCCGCGAGCTGGACGCGACGGGCATGGGCGTCGACTTCAAGGTGATCAAGACGGCCGCGCGCGATCTCGCCGGGGCGCTCGACCACCGGTATCTGAACGAGATCGAGCCGTTCGACCGCCTCAACCCCACCGCGGAGAATCTTGCCGCGTGGTTCTATCGCGGGATGGCCGAGCGCCTCAACGACGGGCGGGTACGGGTCCTGGCGGTGACGCTGTGGGAAACCGACCGTGCGTGCGTGCGTTACACAGAGGAACCCTGAGAAGATGAAAGCGACCATCCCCGCGGCCGGCGACGCGACCACCATCGCCGACGTGCAGAGCAGCGCCGATACGCGCCGCATCGCCATCAACAAGGTCGGAATCAAGGACATCCGCCATCCGGTGCGCGTCAAGGACCGCTCCGAAGGCGAGCAGCACACGATCGCGACCTTCAACATGTACGTGAACCTGCCGCACGACTTCAAGGGCACGCACATGTCACGCTTCGTGGAGATCCTCAACCGGCACGAACGCGAGATCAGCGTACAGTCGTTCAAGGAGATGCTGCGCGAGATGACTGATGTGCTGGAGGCCGAATCGGGCCACATCGAGATGCGCTTTCCCTACTTCGTGACCAAGGCGGCGCCGGTGACGAAGGTCGAGAGCCTGATGGACTACGATGTCAGCCTCATCGGCGAGATCCACGACGGTGCGGTGCGCACCCACATCCGCGTGGTCGTTCCGGTCACCAGCCTGTGCCCCTGCTCAAAGGAGATCTCCGCCTACGGGGCCCACAACCAGCGCTCGCACGTCACCGTCATGGCGCGCACGCGCGGCTTCATGTGGATCGAGGAACTGATCGACCTGGTGGAGAAGGAGGCCTCGTGCGAACTCTACGGGCTGCTCAAGCGCCCGGACGAGAAGTACGTCACCGAGCACGCCTACGACAACCCGAAGTTCGTCGAGGACATGGTGCGCGATGTCGCCGTTCGCCTGAATGAGGACGGGCGCATCGAGGCCTATGTGGTGGAATCGGAGAATTTCGAGTCCATCCACAACCACTCCGCCTACGCCATGATCCAGCGCGACAAGACCAAGACCGCGGCGGACGGCACCCCGCACAAGAAGCCGCACGGCTGAGATCCGCACCGCCGCACGGGCGCGGCGGATACCGTACCGCCGTCCGCCCGCGGCCCGCCGGCGGGATATGCCGATCAGTAGCGTTTCCGCAGGACCAGCGCGCCGTTTTCGCGTCGCATGTCCAGTCGCCCGAGGAACGACATCCCGAGCAGGACGTGCGGCGGCGAACGCCCGTCGAGGACCACCCCGGCGACGTTGGTCAGCGCGATCTGCCCGACCTGGACGCGATCCAGGGTCACGCGCCAGGCGCGCGCCACCCCCGACGCGGTATGCACGAAGGTCGGCGTGCCGTCGACGCGGAAGTCGATGCCCAGGCGCCGCGCCTCGAACCGGTTCATCGCCACCGACGTCGAGCCGGTATCGATCAGGAAGTTCACCGGGAGGGTGTCGATGCTGCCGACGGTCGTGAACATGCCGTAGGCGTTCGGCCAGACCCGCACCGTGGCGGCCCCGTCGGAGGTATCCGGCCCGATCCCGACCGAGGTTCCGAGCCGGTAGGTGCCGCGGCGCCCGTCAACCTCGAGTACCGCGGAATCGGCGTTCGCGGAGATCAGCCGCACCCCCTCCGGGCTGGTCTGACCCACGCTCAGCACACGCTGGCGGCCGTCGATCTGCACGACGGCCTTGTTCGCGAACAACCCGACGACCCCGATGCTCGACACCGCGCGGGCGGCCGGTGCCGCCAGCCACAGGAGCAGGGCGAGGAGCGGGCGGAATGCGGACGATCGGTCCATGGATCGTATTTCGGCCCGCCGGCCCCCGGCTTGAGGGCCGCCCACGCCCGCCTGCGACACCGCCCCAGGCGCCCGCAGGGGCGGGCCTCGGCCCGCCGGCGTCGGTCGGTAGGCCGGGCAAGCCCGGCCCAACGGTTTCACCCCATGCCGACGCGGGCACCCGTAGGGCGGCCCTCGGCCCGCCGGCGACGCCCGATTACGATTCCCCGTCGCGGCGCAGGGCGATGCCGAGCACGAGACCCAGGGCCATCGCCAGGGCGATGAACGTGACCCCGAAAAACCACGGATGATCGTGTGCCAGGTCGGAGACCCAGCGCTCCAGGCGCACCTGGCGCACGTCCACGGTGCGCAACTGGCGGGAGAGGATGCGCCCGCCGCGGATCAGGTAGATCTCGATCTCGTAGCGGCCGAGCGGGATCTTCGCGGGGAGTTCCACATCGGCATAGAACAGCCGGTCGCGGACCAGGTGCACCGCCACCGCTTCGCGATAGTAGCCGTCGCGTCGCTTGGCGCGGATCAGGGCCTCGCGCCAATCCCCCATGCCGGCGGGGACCCGCTCGGCCTGCACCCGCGCGACGGCATGGTGCAGCGTCAATCCGTAGCGCCGGCGCTGCGCCTCCCCGAGCATCTCCTCGACCGGCTCCGAGGTCAGGAGGTAGATCAGTCCGGGGGCGTCGGGGATGTACATCTTGTCGCTGTTGAGCCAGAACGGCCCGTACTTGGACTTGCGCGAAAGCGCCACCCCCTGCACCGGCGAGCGCACCTTGATCAGGACCTGCCCGGGACGGGACAGCGCACCGAAGATCAGGATCTTCTGTCCCGCGAAGCGCGTGGTGATGTCGACGTGATCGGTCGCGAGCTGGGTGATGATCCCCCGCTCCGCCGCCTTCGCCACGCCCGGCGCGACCACCAGCAACAGCAATGTCAGGGCCAGGCGCCTCATCCGCGCAGCACGGACAGATCGTAGATGTCCTGCGGCGTGACGAGGACATCGGCGAGCATCTTAAGCGCCACGATCACCACCACCAGGGCGAGCACCAGCCGCAGCCGCTCGGCGGGCAGGCGCACGCTCAGACGCGTCCCCCACTGGGTCCCCAGCGCCGACCCCACGATCAGCAAGGTGGCGAGGAAGGGATCCACCGCGTGGTTGACGCCGGCCTGCAGCGCCGCCACCACGGCCGTGGTGAACAGCAACTGAAACAGCGAGGTGCCGACGACCACCTTGGTCGGCATCTTGAGCATGTAGATCATCACCGGCACCATGATGAACCCGCCGCCGACGCCCATCAGCGAGGTGAGCACGCCGACGGCGGCACCGAGCACCACCGGCACCAGAAGCGAGGTCCGCAGGCCGGACACCGGGAACTCGCGCTGCAGCGGCAGGCGCGCGGTGAGCCCCGCCAGCCGCGCGCCGAGCCCTCCGCCGCCCGCGGCGGCCGGCTGTCCGCGCACCGCCCGCACCGACTCGATCAGCATCGAGCCGCCGACGATACCCAGCAGGCCGACGTACAGAAAGGTGACGATGTTCCCGAAATCACCGACCTCATGCAGCAGGCGCGCCACATAGACCCCGACGCTGCCGCCCGTCCAGCTTCCGATCAGCAGGAAGACGGCCATCGCGAAATCGATGTTGCCGAGTCGCCAGTGCGCGTAGCTGCCGGCGGCCGAGGTCCCGACGATCTGCGCCGCGCCGGTCGCCACCGCGACGATGGGCGGCACCCCGATGAAGATCAGCAGCGGCGTGATGAGAAAGCCGCCGCCGACGCCGACCAGGCCCGACAGCAGGCCCACGACGCCGCCGAACAGCAGGATCACCCACAGGTTTACGTCCATGTGGGCGATGGGCAGGAAGATCTCCATCGTGAAGGTTCCCCGACTCGCAAACGCCGCGCGGCACGGTCGGCCGCACGCCTGTCTTCAACCGTTCCCGGACTCCGGCGGCGCGTCGCGGAACTCCGCCATCGCGCTGCAGATGTGGGACTCGGGCACATCCGGCGGGACCAGCATGACCGGGACCGGCAGCAGCTCCGCGAGCTTGGCGCCGAGATGCCCGCTGGCGCGGCGCAGGCGCAACTGCGATTTCTTTTCGCTGGCCACCCCGCGCCGACCGGCGATCACCATCTGGATCCGCGGGTCCTCCCGAACCACCCGCAGGATCTCCTCCTCCGGCATCCCCTCGACGATGTAGAACTCCGGGACGACCTCGCAGATCCGCCCGATCTTGGCCGAGATCTCCGTCAGCGTCGTCTCGGCCTGCCGGCGGATGTCCTCCTTCATCCGCGTCTCCACCCCCGCCCAGAAACTCAGGGCGGGGACGTCGAGGACGTAGACGAATCCGAGGTGCACGTTGAGCAGTCGCGCCAGACGCGCGCCGACGCCGGCCGCCATCAGCGAGTTGGCGGACCCGTCGATGGCGACGAGAATGGTCCCGTTCTCGGCCTTGGGGTCGGCCATGGGCTGCGTGTTCTCCCCGAAACGGCGGTAAAACCGGTGGGTGGGGCGGGCGCGCGACGATCACACCGCGGGCGCGCCCATCATACACGAGGCACCCGCGGCGATGAACCCCGAAGCCCGCTCAGTGTCCGACGATGCGCGCGAGGAGCCACAGCACGGCGCCCGCCGCAAGGCCGGCGGCGAGATCGTCGACCATGATCCCGAGGCCCCCACCGACGTTGCGGTCGAGCCAGCGGATCGGCCAGGGCTTGAGGATGTCGAAGCCGCGGAAGAGCACGAAGCCGAGCACGATCCAGGGCCAGCCGCGGGGCGCCGGCAACATGGTCACGAGGAAGCCGACGATCTCATCCCAGACGATGGCCGGGTGGTCGTGCGCTCCGATCACGCGCGCCGCGCGCGCGCAGAGGACGACACCGAAGGCGAAGAGCAGTGCGACCGCGCCGGTCCGCAACCCCGCGGACAGCGGCAACAGGGCCAGATAGAGCGGCACCGCCGCCGCGGTGCCGGCCGTCCCCGGCGCCCGCGGCGCGAGTCCGGCCCCGAGGCCAAGGGCCAGAAACACCACCGGCCGGCGCCAGACCCCCGGCGGCAGCCTGGTGTCCGCAGCGCGCGCGTTCACCGCGTCGATCCGGAGAAGTGCGTATAACCGGGGCGTGCCGGATGCACCTCGGAGCCGTCGCCCAAGCGGCAATGGACGCCGGAACCGGCCTCCACCACCCCGATCGCCGTCGCCGGGCAATCGAGCGTCTCCAATGCGGATTCCATCCCGGGGACGAGCGTGAAGCAGAGTTCGTAGTCATCCCCGCCCGTGAGCGCCGCGCCCCAGTCTGCGGCCGACGGTGCCGCGCGCAGGTACTCCGGCGATCGCGGCAGCGACTCCGGCCACAAGGTGACGGCGACCCCGCCCGCCGCGGCGAGGTGTGCGACGTCGGCGAGCAGGCCGTCGGAGACGTCGATCGCCGCCGTCGCGACCCCGCGCAGGGCGAGCCCGGCCGCGACGCGCGGCTCGGGCCGGTCCAGGCGCCGGCGCAGCGCGGCGAGCGCGGCGCGCGCGAGGCGACGCTCCCCGCGCAGGCCCTCGAGCGCGAGCGCCGCGTCGCCGAGCGTCCCGGTGACGTAGACCCGGTCGCCGGGCCGGGCGCCGCCGCGACGCAACGCCGCGCCCGCCGGCACCCGGCCGAGCACCTGCACCGTGATGCTCAAGGGACCGCGCGTGGTATCGCCGCCGACCAGTGCGACCCCGAAGCGGCGCGCGAGCGCATGGAAACCGCGGGCGAAGGCGGCGAGCCATTCCTCGTCGGCCTCCGGCAGGGTCAACGCGAGCAGGGCCCAGGCCGGCTCCGCCCCCATCGCCGCGAGGTCGCTGAGATTGACGGCGAGCGCCTTGTGCCCGATGTCCTCGGGCGCGGTGTCGGCGGGAAAATGCACGCCGGCGACGAGCGTGTCGGTCGCGGCCACCAGCTCGGCGCCCGCAGGCACGCGCAGCAGCGCCGCGTCGTCCCCGATCCCCGCGACGACGTCCGCGCGCGCGGCGCCGCCGCGGGCGAAGAAACGCTCGATCAGTCCGAATTCGTCGAGTGCCATGGGCGTCACGCGCCGCGGCGGCTCAACCCCCGCCGGCCGGGCGTTCGGGTTGCAGCGTCCGCGCCAGGCGATCGAGTACGCCGTTGACGAAGCGGAAGCCGTCGTCCGAACCGAACATGCGTGCCAGCTCGACGGCTTCGCTGATCACCGCGCGATAGGGGATCTCGCGGTGCCGCTCGAGCTCATAGGCCCCGATCAGCAGGATGGTGCGCTCGACCGGATCAAGCGATTCAAACGGGCGCTCCATGCACGGCTGCAGGACGGCGCGCAACTCGTCCAGATGTGCCGGCACCCGATGGAGCAGCTCCAGGAAATAGTCGACATCGGCCCGGTCCATCTCCTGCCCGGTACGGAACTGGGTCTCGATCTCGGCCAGATCCTGGCCCGCCAGTTCCCACTGGTAGAGGGCCTGAACCGCGCGCCGGCGCGCCCAACTGCGCGCCGTGTGGGCGCCCGTCGCCGCGCGCGCGCCCATCGCCGGTCACCGCCCCAGGCGGCGCAGCAGATCGACCATCTCGATGGCCGCGAGCGCCGCATCGACCCCCTTGTTACCGGCCTTGGTCCCGGCCCGCTCGATCGCCTGCTCGATGCTGTCGACGGTGAGCAGGCCGAATCCCACCGGGATCTGATGTTCGAGCGAGACGGCGGCGATCCCCTTGACGCACTCGCCGGCCACGTAGTCGAAATGCGGCGTCGCCCCGCGGATCACGCAACCGAGGACGACGATGGCGTCGAAGCGCCGCGCCGCCGCGAGCTGCTTCACCGCCAGCGGAATCTCGAAGGCGCCGGGCACCTGTACCAGTTCGAGGTCGTTCTCCGCGGCGCCGTGGCGCACGAGCGTGTCGACGGCGCCCTCGACCAGCCGCTCGACGATGAAGGCGTTGAAACGGGAAGCGACGAGCGCGAACCGCGCGTCGCGCACGGTCAGCTCGCCGCCGACGGTCTTCATGCTTCGGGCCATGGGTCTGGGACTCCGGTTCGGCTGTCGCCCGCGGCCTGCGGACGTCCGGCGTTCGGGGTGGGGGTCATCCTACACGCGCGCCGTGCCTGCTTCAACGCAAGCGGCGGGCGCGGCCGCCGCAGGGCCGGGCTCGCCCGGCCGACACCGTGGAGCAGGACGACGGCGTTGCGATGATGCGTCGTCGGCGGGGCAAGCCCCGCCCTACCGGTGCCCGCGTCGGCATTGGGGGGGTACCGTAGGGCCGGGCTTGCCCGGCCTACCGGTCGACAGCGTGGATCGCGGTGATGTCGTTCGGATCAAACGTCGCCGGCGGGCCAAGGCCCGCCCTACCGGTGCCCGCGTCGGCATGGGGGGTACCGTAGGGCCGGGCTTGCCCGGCCTACCGGTCGACGGCGTGGATCGGGGGGATGTCGTTCGGATCAAACGTCGTCGGCGGGCCAAGGCCCGCCCTACCGGTGCCCGCGTCGGCATGGGGGGTACCGTAGGGCCGGGCTTGCCCGGCCGACCGGTCGACGGCGTGAATCGGGGTGATGTCGTTCGGATCAAACGTCGTCGGCGGGGCAAGCCCCGCCCTACCGGTGCCCGCGTCGGCATTGGGGGGGTACCGTAGGGCCGGGCTTGCCCGGCCTACCGGTCGACGGCGTGGATCGCGGTGATGTCGTTTGGATCAAACGTCGCGGGCGGGGCAAGCCCCGCCCTACCGGTGCCCGCGTCGGCATGGGGGGTACCGTAGGGCCGGGCTTGCCCGGCCTACCGGTCGACGGCGTGGATCGCGGTGATGTCGTTTGGATCAAACGTCGCCGGCGGGGCAAGCCCCGCCCTACCGGTGCCCGCGTCGGCATGGGGGGTACCGTAGGGCCGGGCTTGCCCGGCCTACCGGTCGACGGCGTGGATCGCGGTGATGTCGTTCGGATCAAACGTCGTCGGCGGGCCAGGGCCCGCCCCGGCCAACCACGCGGGTCAATCCACGTATTCGACGACCTCGAGACCGAATCCCGAGAGGCCGTGGATCTTCTTGGGCGCACTGAGGACCCGCATGCGGCGCACGCCCAGGTCGCTCAGGATCTGCGCCCCGAGCCCCAGCGTGCGCAGGTCCCCGACCCCGCCGGCGGACGGCGCTTCCGGCGTCTGCGAGCCGCAGTCGCGCAGGCGCCGGATCAGCTCGCGCGGATCTTCCGCGTGGCGCAGCAGGACCACCACGCCGGCGCCCTCGCCGGCCACCCGGGCCAGCGCGCGCTGCAGCGTCCAGCCGCCGTCGCCGCGCGCGATCCCGACCACGTCGGTCAGCGTATCGAGCACCTGCACACGCACCAGCGCCGGCCGCTCGGGATCCGGGGTGCCGTGTACCAGCGCGAAGTGCACCTGGGCATCCACCGGGTCCTGGTAGGCCACGACCCGGAAGCGTCCGTGTACCGTATCCAGATCGCACTCGGCCACGCGCTGCACGGTCTTCTCGTGGGCGATGCGGTAGCGGATCAGGTCGGCGATGGTCCCGATCTTGAGCCCATGGTGCGCGGCGAAGGCCTCGAGTTCGGGCCGCCGTGCCATGGTACCGTCCTCGTTTAGGATCTCGACGATGACCGCGGCCGGCTCCAGCCCCGCGAGCCGCGCCAGATCGCACCCCGCCTCGGTGTGCCCGGCGCGGGTGAGCACGCCGCCGGGCTGGGCCATGATCGGGAACACGTGACCGGGGGAGACGATGTCTTCCGGGCGCGCGTCCGGGGCGACCGCGGCGCGCACGGTGGCGGCGCGGTCGGCCGCGGAGATCCCGGTGGTCACCCCGCGCGCGGCCTCGATCGAGACCGTGAAGTTGGTCGGGAAACGCGACTCGGTCCGCGAGACCATCAACGGCAGACCGAGCTGGCGGCAGCGCTCGGCGGTCATGGGCAGGCAGATCAGACCGCGCCCGTAGCGGGCCATGAAATTGATGTCGTCGGCGGTCACCAGCGAGGCGGCCATCACCAAGTCGCCCTCGTTCTCGCGGTCCTCGTCGTCCATGATGACGACCATGCGTCCGCGGCGGATCTCCTCGATGATCTCGGTGATGTCGTTCAAGGGCATGGGGATCCGATCCGTATCGTCTTCAGGCGCCCGGGAAGCCGTGGCGGGCCAGCAGCTCGCGCGTCACTCCGCCGCCCCCGGACGCGCCGGCGCCGCCCGCCAGCAACCGCTCCAGGTAACGGGCGATCAGGTCGACCTCGAGGTTCACGCGCCGCCCGGCCACGAAGTCGCCGAGGGTGGTGGATGCGAGCGTATGCGGCACGATATTGACCCCGAACTCCGCTCCCTCCACGTCGTTGACGGTCAGACTCACGCCGTCGACGCAGATCGAGCCCTTCGCCGCGATGTAGCGCGCGAGCGGCACGGGCGCCCGCAGGCGCAGCCGCACCGAGCGCCCGTCGGCGCGCCGCTCCAGCACCTCGCCCACGCCGTCGACGTGCCCGCTGACCAGGTGCCCGCCCAGACGCGTGGTCGGCAGCAGCGCCTTCTCGAGATTGACCGGCATCCCGGCCGCGGCCCGCGCGAGACAGGTGCGGGCACAGGTCTCGGCGGAGACGTCGGCGCGAAACCCGCCGCCGGCGAGTTCCACCACCGTGAGGCACACCCCGCTCACCGCGATGCTGTCGCCGATCGCGACGTCGCGCAGGTCGAGCCCGCCGGCGGCGATGCGCAGACTCACGTCGGCGCCGCGCGGCTCGACCGCCGCCACCGCCCCCACGGCCTCGATGATTCCCGTGAACACGCCTTCGGTCCGTCCTGTACGCCGCCGATGCGGCGGCTCAGCGCGGGATCGGCCGCGCGGTGATGCGCCAGTCGCCGCCCACCGCACGCACGTCCCGGATCTCCACCCCGACGCGCTGCGCCATGGTCCCGATGCCGGGGAGATGGAAGAGCCCGCGCGCGCCGTCGCCCAGGAGATGCGGCGCGAGGTAGATCACGAGTTCATCGACCAGCCCCGCCTCGAGCAGGGCGCCGCAGAGCGTCGGGCCGCCTTCCACGAGCAGCTCGTTGACCTCGCGCCGCGCCAGCTCCCTGAGCAGGCGGCGCAGGTCCACGCGCCCCTCCGCCCCGCCGCAGGCGAGGACTTCCGCACCGCGCGCCTCCAGCGCCGCCCGCTGCGGTTCCGGCGCCCCGACGGCGGCGACCAGCGTGGCGCCGGGCAATCCTAGCATACGGGCCCCAGGGGGCGTACGCAGCCGGGCATCGGCGACGACACGCAGGGGAACGGGGACGCTCAAATCCTCATCGAGTCCGAGGTCTTTGGCCGTGAGGCGCACGTCCAGGGACGGGTCGTCGGCGAGCACCGTACCGATACCGACCAGGATCGCGGAGCTGCGCGCACGCAGGCGGTGGACATCGTGCCGCGCCGCCTCCCCGGTGATCCAGCGGCTCGCACCCGAGGCGAGCGCGGTGCGCCCGTCCAGACTCATCGCCATCTTGCACCGCACCCACGGCCGGCCGCCCTCCATGCGCCGCACGAATCCGGGATTGAGGGCCCGCGCCTCCTCCTCCAGCAGGCCCGCGCGGACATCGATCCCGGCCGCGCGCAGCCGCTCGAACCCCCGGCCCGCCACGCGCGGATTGGGGTCCGCCATTGCGGCCACGACGGCGGCGACACCGGCGTCGATCAGGGCCTGCGTGCACGGTGGGGTCCGGCCGTGATGGCAGCACGGCTCCAGCGTCACATAGGCGCTCGCGCCGCGTGCGCGCTCCCCGGCGGCCTGCAACGCGCGCACCTCCGCGTGCGCCTCCCCGGCCCGCCGGTGCCAACCCTCGCCGACGATGCGCCCTTCGCGCACCAGCACGCAGCCCACACGCGGATTCGGATCGGTGGTGTAGAGCCCGCGCCGCGCCAGCTCCAGCGCGCGCGCCATCCACGCGTGTTCCTCGGCGGCGAAGCCCCGATCCCCGCCCATCCGCCTCACTCGTCGTCGCCGGGGAGCAGCGGCAACTGCTGACGGCGCAACTCCGGCGGGAGGTCGCGTTCGAGACGCTCGATCTCCTCGCGAAAGGCGTTGACGTCCTCGAAGCTGCGGTACACGGAGGCGAAGCGGACATAGGCGACCTGATCGAGTTCGCGCAACTCCGCCATGACCCACTCGCCGATCTGCCCGGACGGGACCTCGCGCTCCCCGCCGGCGCGCAGGCGCTGCTTGACGTGCGTCACCGCCGCCTCCACCCGCTCGGTATCCACAGGGCGCTTCTCGAGCGCGCGCGTCATGCCGCTGCGCAGCTTGTCCTCGGAAAACGCCTCGCGGCTGCCGTCGCGCTTGACGATACGCGGCAGTACCAGCTCGGCGCTCTCGTAGGTGGTGAAGCGGTCGCCGCACGCGCCGCATTCGCGCCGTCGCCGCACCTGGAAGCCCTCGTTGGCGAGGCGCGAATCGACCACCCGGGTGTCTTCGGAACCGCAGTTGGGACAGCGCATGCCCGCAACCCCCGTCGCCCGCAGCGCGATCTGCTCCGGTGCCGCCCCGGCGCGCGGCTAGGTCCGCCCGTAGACCGGCCGCCGCCGGCAGATTTCGATCACCTGCTCGCGCACCCGCGCCGCCACCGCCTCGTTCTCGATGTCGTCGAGAATGTCGCAGATCCAGCCCGCCAGTTCCGCAACCTCCTCGCGCGTGAACCCGCGCGTGGTCACCGCCGGGGTACCGATGCGGATACCGCTGGTGACGAACGGTGACTGCGGATCGTTGGGCACCGCGTTCTTGTTCACCGTGATGTGGGCGGCGCCGAGCGCCGCGTCGGCGGCCTTGCCGGTCAGGCCGCGCTCGATCAGATCGACCAGGAACAGGTGGTTGTCGGTGCCGCCCGATACGATCCTGTAGCCGCGCTCCATCATCACCGCCGCCATCGCGCGCGCATTCTCGAGCACCGCGCGCTGGTAGTCCTTGAACTCCGGCTGCAGCGCCTCCAGAAACGCGACCGCTTTGGCCGCGATCACGTGCATCAGCGGCCCGCCCTGGGTGCCCGGGAACACGAGTGAGTTGAGCTTCTTCTCGATCTCCGGATTGGCGCGCGCCAGGATCAGACCGCCGCGCGGACCGCGCAGGGTCTTGTGCGTGGTGGTGGTGGTGACATCGGCGATCTTCACCGGGCTCGGATAGATCCCCGCGGCGATGAGCCCCGCCGGGTGCGCCATGTCGACGAACAACCACGCCCCGACCTCGTCGGCGATCTCACGAAAGCGCTGCCAGTCGACGACCCGCGAATAGGCCGAGTAGCCGGCCACGATCATCCGCGGCCGGTGTTCGCGCGCGAGCCGGGCGACCTGATCGTAGTCGATCTCCCCGCTCGCCGCGTCGAGACCGTACTGCACCGCACGGAAGATGCGGCCGGAGAAATTCACCTTGGCGCCGTGGGTGAGGTGCCCGCCGTGGGCCAGGCTCATGCCGAGGATGGTGTCGCCGGGATCGAGCAGCGCCAGGTAGACGGCGGCGTTGGCCTGCGAGCCCGAGTGCGGCTGTACGTTCGCGTAGTCCGCGCCGAACAGCTCCTTGGCGCGCTCGATCGCGAGGCGCTCGGCGGCGTCGACGAACTCGCAGCCGCCGTAGTAGCGCCGCCCCGGATAGCCCTCGGCGTACTTGTTGGTCAGCACCGAGCCCTGCGCCTCGAGGACACGCGGACTGGCGTAGTTCTCGGAGGCGATCAACTCGATGTGTTCCTCCTGACGCCGGCGTTCGCCTTCGAGCGCCTGCCAGAGGGCCTCGTCGAACCCTTCAATCTTCATCGAACCGGAATACATGGATCTCCCCTGAATGATCGGGTGGCCGGCAAGCCCCGGGGCCGCGCCGCCGCCCGGAGACCGGGTCCCGGGGTGCGGGGCCGCACGCGCCGGGCCGGTGCGGGACCGTCCTCGACTTCCGTCTCGCCTCGCTGTGCGCGGACCGGTCGGGTCGGCCCCGGCGGGGGGCCGACGTTCGCGAAGGGCCGGCCGGCGGGCCGCCGCTCGGCATCCTCCACGGGCGGAAAAGCGGCCTAAAGGATAACCGATCCGCACGCGCGATGCATGGCTCGCGGGCCGCGCGGCCGCCTCAGTCGCCGATCCAGGCCTCCAGGACCGCGCACCAGGCCGCGGCGAGGTTCGCGCGGTCATAGCCGCCGCCGCCGAGGCCGAGCACGCCCCGGGCGCCGCAATCGCGCGCCAGTGCCGCGAGATCGCGGGCCGCCCGCGCGTGCGCGGCCGGCGTGTAGGCCAAATGGGTGATGGGATCCCCCGCAAGCCCGTCGGCCCCGCATTGAAAGATCACGAACTCGGGCCGCGCCGCGCGCACGAAGGCCTCGGCGCGCCGCCACGCCGCGGCGAAGGCGGTATCATCGGCGCCCGGCGCGAGCGGCAGGTTCAGTTTGGTCCCGCGGGCCGCGCCGCGACCGGTCTCGGAGGCGGCCCCCGTCCCCGGGTACAGGTAGCGGCCGTCCTCATGGAGATCGGCGATGACGACGTCCGGGTCGTCCTCGAAGGCGTAGAACACCCCGTCCCCGTGGTGGGCGTCGATATCGACGTAGGCGACCCGGCGCACGCCGTGGACGGCGCGCAGCACCTCGATGGCGACCCCGCAGTCGTTGAACACGCAGAAGCCCGCCGCGGCGTCGCGCCGCGCGTGATGGAGCCCGGCGATCGGCACGAAGGCGGCGCGGCAGCGTCCCTCGATCAGGGCGGAGAGCGCCGCGAGCGTGGTGCCCACCACGCAGGACGCGGCCTCGAACACGCCGCGAAAGGCGGGCGTGTCGCCGGCGTCGAGAAAACCGAATCCGCTGCGCGATTGCGCGCGCACCCGCTCGATATATCCCGCGGTGTGAAAGCGCCGCAGATCTTCCTCCGCGGCGGCTTCCGGCGCCCCCACCGTGACGCGCCGATCCAGCCCGCGCCGGCGGGCCTCGTTCCAGAAGGCGTCCATGCGGTCCGGCCCGAAGGGATGGCCCTGGCCGAAGCCGTAGCGGGCCAGCGCCTCACCGATGAAAACCGCCACTTCCCCGGAACCGGACATCATTACCCCGCCGGTCGTTTGTGCCGTTGCGCGACGTGCGTCGGGACAAATATACCGCGTCGGCGGGCCAAGGCCCGCCCTACCGGGGGCCGGCGCGGCGTGAATGTGGGGTAGGGCCGGGCTTGCCCGGCCGACGACGTGGTTTGATCCGACGCCGTTCGGATCGAACGTCGCCGGCGGGCCAAGGCCCGCCCTACCGGTGCCGGCGCGGCGTGAATGTGGGGTAGGGCCGGGCTTGCCCGGCCGACGACGTGGTTTGATCCGACGCCGTTCGGATCGAACGTCGCCGGCGGGCCGAGGCCCGCCCTACCGGTGCCGGGTTCGGCATGGGGGGTACCGTAGGGCCGGGCTTGCCCGGCCGACGACGTGGTTTGATCCGACGCCGTTCGGATCGAACGTCGCCGGCGGGCCAAGGCCCGCCCTACCGGTGCCGGCGCGGCGTGAATGTGGGGTAGGGCCGGGCTTGCCCGGCCGACGACGTGGTTTGATCCGACGCCGTTCGGATCGAACGTCGCCGGCGGGCCAAGGCCCGCCCTACCGGTGCCGGCGCGGCGTGAATGGGGGGTAGGGCCGCGCTTGCCCGGCCGACGACGTGGTTTGATCCGACGCCGTTCGGATCGAACGTCGCCGGCGGGCCGAGGCCCGCCCTACCGGTGCCGGGTTCGGCATGGGGGGGGTACCGTAGGGCCGGGCTTGCCCGGCCTGCCGGCCGACGGGGGTCGGAATTCAGCGTCCGCGGGTACCGGCACGCCCGTGCACGGGCGCGGACGCGCTTCCGCCCGGCGCGCCGGGCGCGCCCGGCCAGGACTCGGCCGGCATCGGGCGCCCGATCAGGAAGCCCTGGATCGCGTCGCAGCCGCGCTCGCGCAGAAAGGCCTTCTGCTCTTCGGTCTCCACACCCTCGGCGACGACGTCGATCTTGAGGTTGTGGGCCATGGCGATGATCGCCGTCGTGATGGCGGCGTCGTCGGGATCGGCGGTGATGTCGCGCACGAAGGAGCGGTCGATCTTGAGGGTGTCGATGGGGAAGCGCTTGAGGTAGCCGAGATTCGAATATCCGGTGCCGAAGTCGTCGATCGACAGCCGGATGCCCATCTCGTGCAACGCCCATAAGGTCGAGATCGTGAGCTTGTCTTTGTGCATGATGCTGCTCTCGGTCAGCTCGAGTTCGAGCCCGCCCGGGGGCAGATCGGACTCCTCCAGGATCTGGCGGATGACTTCGACCAGGTTCTGCTGGCGAAGCTGCCGGCCCGAGAGATTGACCGCCACGCGCAGGGTTTCGCGACCGGCCTCGCGCCACGCGCGCGCCTGGCGGCAGGCTTGGCGCAACACCCACTCGCCGACCGGGACGATCAGCCCGGTCTCTTCCGCGAGCGGGATGAACTCGCCGGGCGGGACCAACCCGAGATCCGGATGGTTCCAGCGCACGAGGGCTTCGAGGCCGATCAGATCCCCGGAGTCGAGCCGCACCTGCGGCTGATAATGCAGCAGCAGTTCGTCACGCTCCAGGGCGCGGCGCAGATTGTTCTCCAGGGCCAGGCGCTCCATCGCGCGCGCGCTCATTTCCGCGGTGTAGAACTGGTAGCCGTTGCGCCCGCGCTCCTTGGCCCGGTACATGGCGGTATCGGCGTTCTTCAGCAGGGTGCCGGACTGATCGCCGTCGAACGGATACAGGGCGATGCCGACGCTGGCGGTGACGAAGATCTCGCGCGAATCCAGGGTGAAGGGCTCGGAGAGCGTGTCGATCAGTTTCTGCGCGATCAGCGCGGCGTCCTGGGCCGAGGTCACCCCCTCGACGATCACGGTGAACTCGTCGCCGCCGAGGCGCCCGACGATATCGCTCTTGCGCACCGCTCCCGAGAGACGCTGCGCGACCGACTGGATGAGCAGGTCGCCCATCTCGTGCCCCAGCGAGTCGTTGACGAGTTTGAAGCGGTCGAGGTCGAGGAACAGCAGTGCGAGCGGTTGGCCCTTGCGGCGCGCCAGGTCGGTGCGCTGTTCGAGCTGGTCGGCGAACAGACGGCGGTTCGGCAGGTCGGTGAGCGCATCGTGGTAGGCGAGGTGGTTGACGTGGCGTTCGGCGCGGCTCTCGGTGAGCATGCGCCGCACGCGCCGGCGCAGCACCGCCCAGCGGATCGGCTTCTGGATGTAATCGCTGGCGCCGCTCTCGAAGGCGCGGTTCACCGACTCCTCGTCGTCGAGGCCGGTAATGATCAGGACCGGGGTGAGATGGCCCTGCGGCAGGCGCTGCAGTCGCGCGCAGGCCGTGAACCCGTCCACGCCGGGCATGACCGCGTCCATCAGGATCAGGTCCGGCCCGATGCGCTCGTAGCGCTCCAGGGCCGCGGCCCCGTCGTCGGCCTCCTCGACGCGGTAGCCGTCGCGCTCGAGGGCGCGGCGCAGCATGAGCCGCGTCGCCGGGTCGTCGTCGACGACCAGGATCAGCGGTTCGCCGTTCGTCGCGCCGGACGCGCTCATGTCCCGTGGCGCTCCAGTTCGCCGCGCAGGGCCTTCTGCACGGTCGCCAGCTCCCACTCGATCCGCGCGACCAGCTCCGCGGCGTGGGTGAGATCGCCCTCGCGACCCATGAACTGCAGCTCGCGCGCCATCGCCGCCAGCCGCGCCGCCCCGATGTTGGCGCTGCCGCCCTTGAGGCTGTGCGCCTCCTCAAAGAGCACCTTGCCGTCGCCCGACTCGAGCGCGGCGCGCAGGCGCTTGAGGCGCGCGGCGGCATCGGTCAGGAACAGCGCCGCCACGGAATTCAGTTCGGCACCGAGCAGCTCGCGCAGCTCCTCGAAGGCACGCGGGTCGATGCTGGGCAGGCGGGTGAAGTCCATCGGGCGCTCGCCGTCTCCGCCGGCGCCGCCCCTGCCGGACGGCGCGGTCACAACCTCCCGCACGACCGGCAGCCATCGCCGGAGCACGGCGCGCAGGGCGTCCAGCCCGACGGGCTTCGCGAGGTAGTCGTCCATCCCCGCGGCGAGGCAGCGGTCGCGGTCGCCCTTGAGCGTATAGGCGGTCATCGCGACCACGGGCGTATGCCGCCCCCCCTCCTCGCGCCGGCGGATCTCTTCGGTCGCCTCGAAACCGTCCATCTCCGGCATCTGGCAGTCCATCAGGACGAGGTCGTAGGGCCCGGACTCCAGCGCGCGGAGGGCCTCGCGCCCGTTCGCCACCGTATCGGCCCGACACCCCAATCGCTTGAGCATCCCCACGGCAACTTTCTGATTGACCGGATTGTCCTCGGCGACCAGGACACGCGCCCCGGCGCCCGGGAGGGGCTGGACGGCGACGGTCGGGCGCTCCCGGGCGCCGGCGGCGTCGAGGGCGTTCCCGAGGCGCTCGACGAGCTGCGCGAAGCGCAACGGCTTGCTGAGATAGTCGTCGATCCCGGCGCTGCGCTCGGCCGCACTACCCGCCCAGCGTCCCAGGGGGACCATCAGCAGGATCCGCACCCCCGCCAGCGCGGGGTCGTCGCGTAGCGCCTGGGCCACCTCCAGCGCCTCGTCGGCCCCGGCCCCGTCGGTCCCCGAATCGAGGATCACCGCCTCCCACCGCTCCCCGGCACGCGCGTCGCGCAGCCGGCCCGGCACTGCACGCAGTCCGGACACGCATTCGTGGACGACCTCGAGCCGGTGCAGGTGCTCGACCAGACCCTCGCGCGCCGGCCCCGCAGGGGCCGCGACCAGCACCCGGCGCCCCGCCAGCCGCGCCCCCGGCGGCGGATCCTCCCCGGCCGCGGCGGCCAGCCCGACGGTAAACCAGAAGGTGCTTCCCTCCCCGGGTTGCGAATCGACGCCGATCTCGCCGCCCATCCGCTCGATCAGCTCGCGGCTGATCGCCAGCCCGAGCCCGGTCCCACCGAAGCGTCGCGTGGTGGAGCTGTCCCCCTGCGAGAACAGATCGAACACCCCCGCCTGCGCCTCCACCGGGATGCCGATGCCGGTATCGGCCACCGTGAACCGCAGCCGCACGGACCCGGCATCCTCGCCGGCAAGTGCGCAACGCACCGTAACGGAGCCGCGATCGGTGAATTTCACGGCATTGCCCACGAGATTGGTCAGCACCTGCCGCAGGCGCATCGGGTCGCCGCGCAGCCGCGCGGGCACGGCGGCGGCGACCACCCCGGCGACGTCCACCCCCTTGGCGTGCGCGCGCTCGGCGAACAGCTCCACGGTCTCGTCGACGACGGCGCGCACGTCGAGGTCGATGACCTCGAGCTGCAGACGGCGCGCCTCGATCTTGGAGAAGTCCAGGATATCGTTGAGCAGCCCCAGCAGCGTGTCGCCGGACTTGCGCGCCACCTCCGTGTACTCACGCTGCTCGGTGCTGAGCGGGGTCTCCGCGAGGAGCGAGAGCATGCCGAGGATCCCGTTCATCGGCGTGCGGATCTCGTGGCTCATGTTGGCGAGGAATTCGCTCTTGGCGCGGTTTGCGCCCTCGGCGGCCTCCTTGGCCTCGCGCAGTTGGCGTTCGGCGCGCACGCGTTCGAGGGCGTTGACGAGGATCTCCGCCACCACCTTGAGCAGGGACAGGTCCGTGTCCTGCCACTCGCGCCCCGGCGTGCGGCTGTCGAACCCCAGCACCCCGGCCACGGCGTCCCCGTACACCATCGGGAGGAACACGCAACTGCGGATCCCGCGGGCCGTGAGCTGCGCCGGCCAGACGTCGTCCCGGAACTCCCCCGCCCCCAGATCCCCGACGACCACGACCTCGCGACCATGGATACGCCGCAGCAGCAGTCCGCAGCGCCCGGCGTCGCACTCGCGCAGATCCGCACCCAGCGGCGGGGCGCCGTCCGCACACCACTCGCGCGTCCGCCGCAGCAGCGTCCCGCCCTCGTCCAGCCGCATCACGTACGCGCGGTCCATGTGGTAGAACCCGCCGACGGCGCCGAGGGCGCCGTGCACCGCCGCGCCGAGGTCGGTGGCGCCGGCCGTGACCAGCCGCGCGGAGATCGAGCTGATCAGGCGCTGCGCCTCCATCTGGTGCTGGAGCAGTTCCTTCTGCGCGACCAGATCCGCGTGGTTGCGCTCGAGCGCGTCCATCATGCCGTTGAAGGCGTGCGCCATGTCGGCCGCCTCCTTGGGGCCGCGGCGCTCCGCGCGCACCCCCGACTCGCCGCGCTCGGCGGCCTTCATGATCATCGACAGACCGCGGATCGGATCGGTGATCCGGCGCGTGATCAGGCGCAGCACGATCAGCAGCAGCAGCGCGAGGGCCGTGGAGATGACGACGTTGTCGATGAAGATCCCGCGCTGCAGTGCGTGCAGATTGTCCTTGGAGATCACCACGTAGACATGACCGACGAGCTGCGCCCGGGGCGCCTTGAGTTCGAAGGGGGACGGCGTAGAGCGCCCGCCCGCACCCGCGTATACCGGCGCGGCGAACGCCCACTCGCCCGAGGTCTCCCGCACCAGCGCGGCCTTCGACGGCCAGGCGCCCGCGGCGCGGGCGGGCGCCGCCCCGCCCGCGCCGATGTCGAGCAGGGGCTTGCCCCGGAGTCCGTAGACGGCGACGCGACGCACGCCCGGGAAGGCCAGCGTCGTGGCCGCGGCGTCGCGCGCATTCTCCCCGCTGCCGTAGAGCAGCGCCAGCACGCTCTGGCGGGCGAAACTCTCGGTGACCTGCCGCCCCTGCTCCAGGAGTGTCTGGCGCACCTTCGCCGCGGCGAACCACGAGATGCCGAGCGAGGATCCCAGGGCCAGGCACACGATCCCGATCGAGAACGCGAGCGAGAGCTGGCGCCGGAAGCCCTGCCCGGGGGGGAACAATCGTGCCAGGATGCCCATCCCTCCCCTCCTACCGGCCCAACGGGAACACGAGGTCGAAGCCCTGGATCTGCCGTCCGGTGAACGCCAGACCCAGATGGTCGGCGGTGCGCAGATTCACGGCGATCGACAGGTCGGTCAACAACCGCAGCCGCCGCGGGGACGCCCCGTCGTCGCGCGCCGCCTCCAGCGCCATCCGCCCCAGGCTGGTCCCCATGGCGGTGTTGTCCGGGTACAGCGCGAAGAGCACACCGCGCGCCACGTAGGCCGGATTGCTGGAGAACACCACCACGTCCCGGTCCCAGGAGGCCTGGAGCACCAGCGGCAGGACCGACCCGGAGTCGACCGTACTCGGGTCCTGCGGCAGCCACAATGCGAGCCGGCCGGGCGTCGCTTCCTCGAAGATCTCGCGGTAGCGGTGTACGGCGGCGCGCAGATCCCGCGCCGTCAGCGCGGTGAATTCCAGGTGTTGGGCCTGCGCGGCGGCCCGCGCCCGCTCGATCAACCAGGCACTGTGCGATGGATTGTAGACCACGGCCACGCGCCGGACTTCCGGCGCCAGTTCCCGCAGACGCGCGAACAGGCGCCGGGGGGCCGGCGCGAGACTGATCCCGACCATACCCCGGTCCGCCGGCGGGTCGGTGACCAGCACCGCCCCGACGATCACCGGGACGCCATCGCCGAGGGCGCGGGCGGCATCGACGCCGCGCCGACCGAGCGCGATCACCGCGCGACAGCCGTTCGCGCGCACCCAGCGCTCGAGCGCGGCCGGCGTCACGTCGCGTTCCAGGCGGTAGGGACGCACCGCGATCTCCGGGGCGGCGCGCACCCCGGCGAGGATCTGGGTGAACACCGCCCGGTACGGCGGCGGGATGTCCGGATAGACGACCCCGACGACCGCCGGCGCCGCGACCGGCGCCGCGCCGGCCCATCCGCACAGGAGGAGGCATAGGACGCCGAGGACGGCGCGCCCCCGGGCAAACCTCATCCTCGGCCAGAAAGCCGCATCCCGGCCGATCCCGGCCGCATCCCGTCGCTGTCTCCCTTCATCGTCCACGCATACCACGCTCGCCCGCTCGCCGTCCTCCCGCCGCGGGCATCCCCCGGACATCTTCAGAAGTCGTACCGCGCCTCGACATAGAAGCTTCGCCCGGGCAACGGCAGATCATTGGGGATCAGCCCCGGGGCCGGGCTCGGCTCCTTGGCGCGGCGGTCGAACAGATTGCGGATCGAGGCGGCGAGGTGCAGTCCGGTATGGCCCACGCGGTGGCGCAGCGTGGTATCGACGATCAGGTAGGGCCCCACCGGCGGGCGGTTGTCGCCCGCCGTGCGCCGCCGCCCCGCGACCCAGTTGCCCTGGGTGTCCCACGACCAGCCGGGGAGGAAGCGCCAGTCACCGCGCAGGTAGATCTGATGCTCCGGCGCCATCCCGGCGTCGGTATTCGTGCGATCGTCGACCGAATGCTGATAGGCGTAGTTTCCGCGCAGCGTGAAGGCCGGGGTCGCATGCCAGGTGAACTCGGCCTCGAGCCCGCGCCCGGTCTGACTCCCGCTGTTCTGCGCCGTGGCGCTGGTCGCCGGTGCGGGATCCGGCACGAAGCGGATGATGTCGTTCATCCGGTAGTGGAACAGGTCGAAGCCGGCGCGGAAGGTGGGCGAGGGCTGATAATCGAAGGCCAGCTCCACGGTGTTGATGGTCTCGGGCTTGAGGTTGGGATTTCCGAGCGCAACCGGATTGTTGATGTTGTATTCCTCGGCAAAGGACGGCGCCCGAAACGCGCGCCCGTAGAGCAGCTTCGCGGTGAGGTCGTAGCGCGCCTGCCAGACCAGCGCCAAGCGCGGGTTGGTGGTGCCGCCGAAGTCCGAGTAGTGGTCGTAGCGCACCCCGGCCGTCAGGGCCCAGTCGCGCGCGAAGTCCCACTCGTCCTGGAGAAAGACGTAGGCGTCGGTGCGGTGATGCGGGCGGATGAAGGGCGCGCTCTGCGAGACGTCGACCAGGCCGCCGAGCGGGACCGGGATGCCGCCTGGGCCGAGCGTGAAGTTCTTGGTCTCGTGGGTCTTGTACAGGTCGCCGTAGAACACCCCCGTACCGATGCGGATCCGATGGCGGCGGAAACCGGAATAGAACGCCGACAGGTCCAGACGCCCCTGGCGCTCGAAAACGTCGGGATTCCCGATCACGCCGTTCGGGAACGCCCCGCCGAACGCCCCGGGCGGGAACAATGTAAGATCACTTCGTGTTGACACGTCGAAGAAGCTGAGACGGGCCAAAACATCCCAATTGTTCCGGAAATCATCGCGATGAAAAGTTAGGTCGGCATTTATCCGATCGCTGTCCGATGACCCAAACGGATCCAGGGCGTACGCAGCACCGGTACCCGTACCAATACCCCTTCGGCCCTGATATCCCGCCCGCAGGCGCCAGAACCCTCTCGAAATATCCATGCGGGCGTCGAGACGCCTTCCGCCGGTTGATACCGGGCCCGGGGCAAGCGATGCGTGGGTGCCGAACAGCCGATCAAAGGCGCTTTGCGCATCCTGTTCAACGATCCCATCCTGGCCGTCTGTCGTACGCGCCTGGACGGCTACTGCTATCCGCGTTCCGCCGTAGTCGCCACCATGAAGAATCCACCCATCGTAAGTATCAAAGCTGCCGGCGCGAACCCCTATTACCGTTCCTGGAATTTCACTCGCCCTCTTCGTGACGATATTAATTACACCCGCAAACGCATCTGCGCCGTACAGAGCCGAACCCGGACCGCGGATGACCTCAATTCTTGAGATGTTCTCTACGGGCATCCCTCCCCACGCTTCCCCCCGATTTCCAACAAAAAGATTCGTAATCGGAATGCCGTTGATCATAACGAGAACTTCGGGGTTAAACGTCGATCCGATACCACGGATGTAGTAGATGGGGTTATAACCCTAGAAGCGTAGATTCACGCTGCCGTTTCTATGTAATCTGTTGTCCTGACGACACAATCTGCTGAGGAGGCGTTCACCCGATGGGTGAGGCGAAAAGACGGGCCCAAGCGGCGATGGCGGCGAT